>Ga0114939_10003733_pt1 | contig 10473 bp, 10 predicted proteins | sample AshMeaCrysSpring_FD_87196 | JGI IMG/M metagenome (GOLD analysis project Ga0114939, IMG submission 87196) | Groundwater microbial communities from Big Spring, Nevada to study Microbial Dark Matter (Phase II) - Ash Meadows Crystal Spring | ecosystem: Environmental > Aquatic > Deep subsurface >... | reverse complement strand
TGCGATATTGGCGGGCTTGATTTTACGTGGTTTTGTTAGCATAGGCAATCTGGCGGTCGCTAAAACCATTCCTCTTCACAGCGTACATCTGCTCTTTTGTCAACTGGTACAACGGCGTCCGCTTGAGGAATTTTTCCACATCTAGCAGTTCCTGCATTTTATCCAGGAACCAGGGGTCAATGCCGGTGAGTTCATAGATTTCCTCAACGCTCATCCCCAGTTGCATAGCGTGACGTACAGCAAAAATCCGCTCTGGGTTAGGTGTCCGTAGTTGAGCGCGGATTTGTTCGCCGCTGGGGAGTTTTTCAGCTTTGTCACAACCCCAGCCAGCGCGTCCGGTTTCCAGGGAACGCAGGGCTTTTTGGAAGGATTCGTTGAATGTCCGTCCAATTGCCATTGCTTCCCCAACCGACTTCATTTGGGTGGTCAGCACAGCTTCGGAACCGGGGAATTTTTCAAAGGCAAAGCGGGGAATTTTAGTGACTACATAGTCAATAGTTGGCTCAAAGGAGGCTGGGGTTTTCTTAGTGATGTCGTTTTTGATTTCATCCAGGGTGTAACCCACCGCTAGCTTAGCGGCAAACTTGGCTATCGGGAAGCCGGTAGCTTTGGAAGCTAAAGCTGAGGAACGGGAAACGCGGGGGTTCATTTCAATCACCACCACATCCCCATTCACGGGATTGACAGCAAACTGGATGTTAGAACCACCCGTTTCCACGCCAATCTCGCGGATAATCTTAATAGACATATCCCGCAGCCGCTGATATTCCTTATCGGTGAGGGTTTGAGCGGGAGCGACGGTAATCGAGTCCCCGGTGTGGATACCCATCGGGTCAAGGTTTTCGATGGAACAGATAATTACCACGTTATCTGCTAAGTCACGCATCACCTCTAGCTCATATTCTTTCCAACCCAACAGGGACTGGTCGATGAGAATTTGGGAAACGGGGCTAGCATCAATACCAGCTTGCGCCATGACTTCAAATTCTTCTTGGTTGTAGGAGATACCACCACCAGTACCACCCATTGTAAAGGCGGGACGAATAATTAGGGGATAGCTACCGATTTTTCGCGCTACTTCTTTAGCTTCTTCCAAGGTAGAAGCGATACCGCTAGGACAAACTTTCACCCCAATTTTTGCCATCGCGTCATTGAAGAGTTTCCGGTCTTCTGCTTTTTCGATGGCTGGTAGTTTGGCGCCAATTAACTCGACGTTGTACTTGTCCAACACTCCATTTTTTGCCAAAGCGACGGCAATGTTAAGGGCAGTTTGTCCCCCCATTGTTGGCAGTAGAGCATCTGGTCGTTCTTTGGCGATTACTTTTTCCACCAATTCTGGTGTTAACGGCTCAATGTAGGTGCGGTTAGCCGTTTCCGGGTCAGTCATGATGGTTGCTGGGTTGGAGTTGACTAGCACCACCTCGTAGCCTTCTTCTCTCAGGGCTTTACACGCTTGAGTCCCAGAGTAGTCAAATTCACATGCTTGTCCAATCACAATCGGACCTGAACCTAGCAGCAAAATCTTACGGAGGTCATCGCGACGCGGCATAGTTGTTAATCTTTTGGAGTATGAGTACAAATCGTGATCATTGTAAGCGTCTTTACCTGCAAGTAATGCTGTTGATGAACAAGTTTTTCCAGATTGGATGAACTTAAGGAGCGGATTTATTGACTTGGCGACATGATTTTAACAGTTGCCAAGCCCAGTAAATACTGTGGATGGGGCGGATTTGAGAGGATTGGGAATATTTATTTGTCCCGTGTTCGGGAATCATACCTGCTGAATCCCACTTCCTCCGACCGTACCGTATTGTTTATCACTCCATTCCGGGAGATTGCATCACAGGGTTTAGTGAACTACCTACACTGACTCTTCGAGTGCAGTGTAGGCTTCCTGCCCAACAGAAAGCCTACATTAGCGTTTTTAGCATTGATTTAAACTTGTAACTTTCGGTTATTAAGTGCATTTTTATCATTAATTTACTGACATTAATAGTTAAAAATTAATAGCAATAGTTAAAAATTGTGTTGTCATATTGAAATATATAAAAAGTGACAGAAATATAGAAATGTAATCTCTGTCACTTTTTACTGTTGCTCAACATGAGACTGTTATTTTAGTTATTTTAGTCTCATCGTGTTTAATTATGCAGTTTTAGGTATCTGCGAAGAAAGAATCACCCAGCCTTTCAACCTAACTCATCGAGACAAACAACTGCCTCTAGATTAGTAGAGTTGGTATTCCTAATTAGCAGTAGGTTGGACAAAGCCCAAGGTGAGGCTATCTTTAGCGAGGAAGTGGGATAGATGGTAAGCTCGTTCCTCAGTCTTGAGGAGAATTTTTTCGTACAAATACCGAGTACCACGGTCTCCTAAACTCTCAGCCTGCGCTGCTTGACGACGAATTAACCCAATTATTGATTGCTCTGCTGCTAGGTCATTTTCCACCATTTGACGGCAAGAAAATACGCCATCTTGTTCTTGCTCAAAACAGCATAATTCTGCCAATTTGCTAAAGGAAGCTACTGGTACACCACCCAGTCCATCCAAACGCTCACCAATATCATGGATGTGTTCTTGAATTGCTTCGTAACTTTCGTTAAAAAACTCGTGCAAGGAATAAAATTCAGCGCCATCAACAACAAAATGATGCTTTTGATACTGCAAAGCTAGTCCCTGAAAACTCGCTAAAACAATGTTAAATCCTTCACAAACAGGGCCTGTCACGCTTTTATCTAACAGTACAGGATTGTCATATACCTGACCAAAAGCGCGCATCATAGTTTGACCTGTAGCCATAGTGCTTCCCTTCTTGTGCGGTTTGATTAGATAACTATTTATTTAACATATTTTTTAATTTAAAAGAAACATAAAAAATGTAACTTTTCATTCTTTGTTCTCAGCTTGAAAAGAAGAATTTGCAATAAATATTTTCTGGTTTATTTCTCAACCTTAGTAGTAGTCCAATTCTCTGTAAGTCTTTGGGTACTAACTAGCCAGTTATTTGGGAAGGTGTCTATTTTGAGAGGGAAATACATCCTTCCTGAGTTATGTTGCGCTCCTAACCTATTTGCAATAATTATGAAAAATTTTCAATAAGCTGGAATTAAGTCAGGGAATTTGGATATTGGCAGTGGGGAAGGGGTAATGGTTTCTTCCTTTTCTCCCAAGTCCCCCTTCCCAAGCCCTATTGAGAAATTTTGGAAATTTTCTTGAAAAATTTACTGAGAATTGTTTGCACTTATTGTATTCTAAAAGAAGAGAATGTAATACCTATATTGAAAAGCTAAAAGCAGTATTACTACTTATTTAATGATAATTATTAGCAATTGAGAGGGTTTTTATCTTGGAATCTAGGAGTTCAGAAGCTGAAGCACAGTACATCGTTGAGGTTAATAGGGCAGAGCGCTGGCTAGTTTATCAACGCTTGCAGGAACTAGAGATTCCTTGTTCTTGTAGCACTAATCAGCCATTAACAGTTGATATTGGTGATGCGATAACAGCAGTTCAATTATGGAGTGTCGTCAGGCAACTAACAGCACGTCGCCAAGATTTGATTGATTCTCTGCAAAGCTGCTGGAATAAAAACTTTTCGTAGTTAAATAAAGGTAATTTATCATGAGTAAATTTAACAGTATTAAGGTAGCAAATTTTTGTCTTGAAGGGCAGTTCGTCGATTTTGTAATCAAAGATGGCTACAAGCTAAAAGGTTTATATATCAAGACTTTAGAGGGAGAAATTTACATTAAATTGGGGAAGTATCTCCGAGCAGCTTTTGACTTGCGTCTCCAACCAGGTACTTGGTTACAAATTGTCGGAGAAAAGAAAATTGACCTAAAAACTGGTAATGTCAAGCTCAAGGCTGAGAGAGTGTTAGCGGCTGGTGCAAAAACAGAATTAGCAGAGATAGCAGAAGTAGGAGGGGGAGTTTCTTCCTCCTTTGTTTTAGGGAATTACAATGTGAATTACCCTGAAGATAAACATGTACAAGATTCCACAACCGCTAGCAAAACAAAGCCTGCTCAAGATAAAGCTACTATTTTGGTCTGTCAAAAGTCAGACTGTATGAAACGGGGAGGTAAAGGAGTTTGTCAAGCATTAGAAGCAGCACTGAGCGATCGCGGTTTGTCAGACCAGGTAACTATTAAAGGTACTGGTTGCATGAAGAATTGTAAAGGCGGACCCAACGTTGTAATGCCAGACAAAACCCGGTACAGCCGCATTCAAGCTGGACAAATTCCGGCGGTGATGGATAAACATTTTCCGGATACCAGCCAGGAAGAACAGCAAGATATGGTAGCTACCGCACCTATACCTGTGGTCAGTATGGCTAGTATTGCTAGTTGCATGGCTTCTCTTTAATAAAAATATCCGCTTGAGGTGTCTATTTCGTTTATGCTGATACAACTTAAACTTGAGTGTTTTCATGCTATTATCTTCCCACAATACAATAATATTAACTGAACCCGCTTTACGGGCACGTTCTGTTAAAAAATCGCACAATTCAAAGGCTTGAACTTTATAAGGTACGGTGATGCAAATGTGGGTTCCTGATTGAGATTTTAGGTCTAACATCTTTGTTTTTAATTCTCTCGGCTCCACTTCAAACTGTCGAACATTCAGGTCAATTCCTTGGGAATGACAGCAGAGTTTGTATACTTCTGCTAACCGACTATGAGAGAGAACACGTCCGAAATAGGCAAGTTTCAATCCTTGAATTGAGCTAACAGAACTAGGAGATTTGTGGTGGTGTGGCATAAATCAAAAAATGTATATTATGGTCTACTGGACTAGTGGTGATAGGTAGTCTTGGGTTGGGGTGTAGTTTCCCTAGCGAGAGCAGAACCTTTGTGTAGACGGTCTATTGCACTGGTGGTTATACCTCATGACTAGAGATTTGTTTGTTTATACTTTGACTCAACTGAGCTAAGTAAATTCTAGTTCGGGTATCGACAATTTGAATTGAAGTTTTTCATATCAGAAAGCAGCTTTTTAATCAACGATTTATTTGTCATAGGGGGGGGTAAAATTAAGAATAATTCAGCAAATAAATTATCTGATTCTTTCTCATCTTCTGCACTTAACCCCTGTTTTTCTAGAAAATTGATCATCGATTTTTTTTCATCAGGTGACGAGAAGCTCCGCTGTTTTACTGTGACACCCGTTTCCATTAAAACTAGATTATATTCAGCTAAGGTTTTTTGGAGTCCTGAAATATCAAACATCTTCAAAACAAAGACTGCACCCCAAAGCTGATTGATATCTCTGACAGCAGCAAGAATCTTATCAAACGTTACTTCTGTGATGTATCCGATACATCCTGTTGAAATTAAGAAATTAATATCTTGGAGACTTGCGTAATCTTCTTGTGATAAAGGTAATTTTTCTAAATTAGTAGAAATACCTTTTTGCATTAGCTGAGCTTCAACTGCATAATGAACAGCGTTTTCAGCAATATCTAAACCGATAAACTGTAATTGTTCATCAAAACTAGACTCATGAAACCATTGAGAGTCCAGATGTCGGCGCGAAAGTTCAGATTGCTGGAGACGCAATGGATTAGTATAATGCTGATAAAGTTCCGTGATGCTCTTATCAAATTTTAGTAATGCAGGATTAATCCCATAGGAGCATCCGATATCTAGAATTTTCAAGTCACCTAGGGATTCATAGTGACGATAAGTGTTAATGATTTTCTGGAAATAGGGTTTAGCCCGTTCAGGCAAATCGTATTCGTATTGATTTATAGACTGATAATAAGGTTCTGGGTCTTTTAAATTATAGACCTCATTCAGGTTTAATTTTTTATCGTTAATTTCTTGGTTTAACATCATCAAATGTTCTCCATTCATTTAATTCATTTTGAGATGAATATCAGATGAATCTCAGAGGAGTAAATTTTGTTTTACTTCTCTGACTTGTCTGGATTTAATTGCTTATTTTTTAACCTGTAAAATCCCCCAAGTGAGATAACCTTTCGACCCTGCATCAATCCACTGCTTCAGTCCTCGCTTTTGACTCTCTAAATAATCGGGAGTGCAAAAAGCAACTAATTCTTCATATTTAGCTTCTAAGTTTTTGAGAACTTGGCTGTAATGGTTAACCAATTGCTGAGAAAGTTCAATAATCTGAACTTCTTAAAATCCTAAATCCTGAGCCGTCTGTTTGTAGAATCCAATCGAACCCATAGAATCTAGGCAGATTCTATCAAAAATCGGTTGGAGGACATCTTTAGGGCAGTCATCACTCTGCATAATATCTGTAAACAGAAACCGACCGTCTTGTTTGAGAACTCGATAGACTTCTTCAACAACCTTGATGCGGTTCCCACTATGAACAATTGCATCCTGTGACCAAACTAAATCATAGGAATTATCAATAAAGGGGATTTCCTCAAAGTTACCTTCAAAAACTTGAACTTGTTTATCTAATCCTTGATTTTGAGTTAGTTCTCGATTGCGTTGATTTTGAGCTTCACTTAGGTTAAGACAATCTACCTGAGAGCCGAAATGTTTGGCGAGATAACGCGCAGCACCACCATATTCTGAACCAATATCGAGAACCTTCAAAGAAGCTCCTGGTGGCAAGAGTGATGCCATTTTTGCGACGGTTCGACGACTAGCATCAAAGATGGAGTCCTCTGGACTTTCATAAAGTCCAATGTGAATATCCTCTCCTCCCCAAACCTTGGCATAAAATTCATCAGCATCGCTGCTGTTATAGTAATCGCGCGCTTGAGAAACTACTTGTGACATAGGTTTTGATTTGATTTAAAGTTATAAATCCTTAAGTTCGTCATCATTAGATTGATGCAGCGATCGCCTGTATTGGGAACAAAAAGATTTGAGGAGTGTCCCGTAGGTCTACTAAAACAGCAGATGGCCAATTTCTCCTCTTAAAAACCCGTAATACTGCTCAAAACTGCTGACGTACACTGTTCGATAGTATCACTGCTACAGGAGAGTGAGTATTCAAAAATTCCAATTTTTGGCTGTGGTGCGAAAATATTTTTTTCCCTTGCCGAGTTGCAATCGGTTGATAGCCCCCAGTAGCGGTCACCTCTACATTGGCGATGAGGAGATTGCCAGCGCAGATGAGAAGCGCATCCGTTAGATCCGTCTAACTCAGGTTTCTATGGTCTTCCAAAATTTTGGTCTGTTTCCCCATAGAACTGTGGCTGAATGACATGTGACATTGCTCCCCATTCAGTTACTGAATGTTCCTCAAAATAATTCCAATCCCCTGGAAATAAAGGTTCAGAAGCAACAATAATTGCAGGACTCATATTATTACTATTATTTAACCAGTAAAGAGATGGTGCTGTCGAATTAATGGCGAAACGACAAGCCACTAATAGTTCTCCATTACTAACAATAATATTAGCTTGTATCTTAACTTCATACTTTTTAGCTAAACTTTCTAGTCTATTTAAAGTATTTTTTAAAGCTAATTGTAAATCTCCCTCAACCAAATCCAATTCATTAAGAAATAAAGCAAAAATATGCTCTGAATCTGTTGTACCTTCAATTATTTTATAAATTTCATCCGTTAAAGAATTCCGAATGGGTTTATATAAAGTTTGGCGAAAATTCTCAATAAACCCATTGTGGGTAAACAGTAAATTTTTATGATTAAAGGGTTGACAATTACTCAAGTTAGTTTCTTGTCCAGGGGTAGCACTACGAATATAGGAGAGGAAACATTCAGTTTCGATATATTTGGTGAGATAGGGGAGATTAATATCGCTCCAAATTGGCAAAATATTTTTATAAATAAAGGGTTTAATATCTTTTTGGAAATCATACCAACCAATTCCCATACCATCAGCATTTACAGAAGTTGTAACCGTTTCTTTGGGTTTATAACTTTGGATATATAAAGAATGTTCGGCTTGGTAAATGAATTTTTCTGGTTGTATGGGAGAACCCAAATAAGCTAATAATCGACACATGAATTTAAAATTTCTAATTAATAATTTTACCAGCCTCTAGTTCCTGGTCCACCTTTAAAAGGTCCAACAATATCACTGGTAATCCAACCTGCATAAAAATCTCCTTCTTGTGGTTTAACCTTTTCTCCATCAACATAACAAGCATCCATTGGTTGAGGATAAAAACCCACATGACCAATTAAAAGGTCATAATTTGGATAAATTTCCGTATAATACCAAGCTACATTTTTCTCAGTACGGTTTCCGACAGTAATATCATAATAACAAGCCCATCCTCTCCATTCACAATAGGTTCGGCGATCGCTCTTGGTTAAATATTCCATTTTAATATCTTCAATAGGAATATAATAATTTGGTGGGTGGCTAGTTTCTAAGGCTCTTTTGGCACGATGAGTGTCAGCAATTATCTCACCATTAAAGATAACTTGGATATGTTTAGTTGTATCTTCAATTCTAGGAGGTCGAGGATAATCCCATACAGATTCTTGGCCAGGTTCAGGAGGAATAGGTTGAGGGTGCATCAGATTTATTTAATTCTTAATTTTCTCAATCATAATAACATTTTTTTAATTTTAAAGGGTTTGGGCTAAACGAATCCCACTAAATTGCCATCGGGTTGCTGGGGGATAAAAATTGCGATAACTGGAGCGAATATGAGATTGAGGGGTGACGCAAGAACCACCCCGTAAAACCAACCGGTTACACATTAATTTTCCATTGTATTCTCCTATTATCCCCGTTTCTAGGCGATAGCCTGGATAGGGTTGATGAGTGCTATTTGTCCATTCCCAAACATCCCCAAACATTTGATTAAGCTGATTGCCTCCTGTCGTGGGAGTAGGATGCAAAATACCCGTTTCTAATAAGTTTCCTTGTACTGAAAGATTAGCGGTGGCAACTTCCCATTCTGCCTCAGTAGGTAAGCGTTTTCCTGCCCAACGAGCATAGGCATCAGCTTCATAAAAACTAACATGACAAACGGGTTCTGATTGATTAATCTGACGCATTCCACTGAGAGTCATCAACCACCAATTTCCATCAATTTGCTCCCAATATAAGGGGGCTTGCCAATGTTGAGAACGGGCTGTCGTCCAACCTTCACCGAGCCAATAATCGGGGTTATTGTAACCGCCTGCTTGGATAAATTCTAGATATTCCCCATTGGTGATTAATCGGGATGCGAGTTGATAGTCTTGTAAGTAAATGCGATGACGGGGCTGTTCATTATCGAAGGCAAATCCTGAGCCATTGTAACCGATTTCATACAAATTTGCCGGATATTCTTGCCAATCAAGGGGTTTGAGAGCAGATACAGGATTAGGAATGGCTAAATCAGCCTTGTAAACAGGACGGAGAGGATTATTACCAAAGATATGCTTAATGTTGGTGAACAGAAATTCTTGGTGTTGCTGTTCGTGGTTGAGTCCCAGAATAATCAGGGATTCTAACTCTGAGTTTCCGGTATTTTCAGCAATTAATGATTGTATCGCGTCATCAACATAGGCACGATAGCGATAGACTTCAGCTACTGTTGGACGGGATAAGGTTCCCCGTTGTGCTGCCGGAACTCGTTCCCCTAATGATTCATACTAGGAGTTTAATAAGTAATCATATTTGGGGTTAAAAACGCTGTAATTTTTGAGGTGAGGGACTAAAATAAAGGCTTCAAAAAACCAAGCAGTATGAGCGAGATGCCATTTAAGCGGACTAGCATCCGGCATACTTTGAACTACATAATCTTCAATTTCTAAGGGTTGACAAATTTGTTCACTGGCTTGGCGAACTTGTTGGTAGTATGCTGATAAAGATAGTTTTTTTGAAGTTTGAGAGTCAGGAATTGTGATTGACATTGATTATCGGGGATTTGATTATGAAAAATTTTAAATAATGGGATTCAAATTACTTGATACACCCAAGTTTGTAAATACAAATCTGGTTGTCCTTTAGGTTCAGATTTATAGGGCTTTCCCTGTTCTGTTAATTGCCACTTTTCTTGTGTTGCTAAGTCCTCCATTTTCGCTTTAAAATCGCTGCTTTCGTAGAAGTCAGGACGTAGGGTAAAAAGAATGTATCCTTTTGGTTTAGTAACCCGAATTAACTCATCAAAAGAACTGCTAGGGGCATGTCCATAGGTGAAGACCCCACAAGCAGTAACAGCATCAAAAGTAGCAGTAGGAAAGTCTAAGGGTTCCCCTAATATCATTTGACGTAATTCTTTGTAACTATTCTTCTTTTTTGCTTCAGCTAACATTCCTTCTGAAAGGTCAATTCCCAGGAGGTTTTTGTAGCCTTCCTCATATAGCCATTGACCCATGACACCTGTACCTGCTCCCGCATCTAAAATTAGAGCATTTTTCGAGACGTATTTGAGGGTTAGATCGACTATGGGTTCGCGGTTAGGACGACCAAAGTTTTCGCTTAAATCTTGTTCGTAATCTTTTGCCCATTGGTTATAGCGATCGCTGAGTTCGCGATTATTTTGTGAACTATAAACCCATTGAATTTTATTTGACATATTAATT
>Ga0114939_10003732_pt1 | contig 10474 bp, 13 predicted proteins | sample AshMeaCrysSpring_FD_87196 | JGI IMG/M metagenome (GOLD analysis project Ga0114939, IMG submission 87196) | Groundwater microbial communities from Big Spring, Nevada to study Microbial Dark Matter (Phase II) - Ash Meadows Crystal Spring | ecosystem: Environmental > Aquatic > Deep subsurface >... | reverse complement strand
TGTTAACAGTTTCTTGCTTGCCTTTGACTTCATCTGTTAACCAAACATCTAAAATACGTCCTCGAAAAAACCCACCATATTTATAACCGCGACATTTATAATTACGCCAACCCGCCCAAAATATTGGTCCCCATAGCCAGTAAAAACCGCTCATTAGCCCCACCACAAAGATGAGACCAAAATCTAGACCCAGGATAGTTTTTATCAATAGGACTGCTGCCACCGAAACTACGGAAATTAAAAGCCTTTGCAACAAATCAGAAAAATTGCCCCAATAGTATTTGTACTGCGGACCGGTGGCAATGCGAGGGATTAGTTGTTCAAATTTTTCACGGGTCAGTGGAACCAACATAGGTGTATTTGTATGGGGTTGCTTAGTTTTCGGTGGTTAAAAGAGGTTTAAAGTATCTTCTCTAATCCATATATTAACGACTTTAACTGAAGAATTTTACGTATTGCTAGTAATACCCCCGGCATATAACAAGAGCGATCGCTGGTGTCATGTCGTAGAGTATAAATTTGCCCTGCTGCTCCAAAGATAACTTCTTGGTGGGCTATTAATCCAGGTAAGCGAATACTATGTATTCTAATTCCTTCATCAGCTAAACTACCACGGGCACCTTGGATTTTTTCTGTCTCCTGGACTTGGGGTGGGTTAAATGTCTTACCCATCTCTCCTAACATTTGCGCTGTCTGAATAGCTGTCCCACTGGGGGCGTCAGCTTTTTGGTTGTGGTGTAACTCGATAATTTCTACATGGTCAAAGTATCTAGATGCTGTAACTGCTGCTTGCTGTAGCAATACCATGCCAATGGAAAAATTAGGAATAATTAAACAACCGGTACTGGCTTTCTCGGCAAAAGCTGCTAAATCATTAATTTGCTCAGGACTTAAACCAGTGGTTCCCACTACAGGGCGAATTCCATAGGCTATAGCGCTACGAATATTCTCATAGATAGAATCAGGATGGGTAAAATCTACCATTACAGCAGGGTTTCTTTCCTGGGAAGCTACAGCTAACATTCCTTCCATTTGGTCGGTAACGGGTATTTCTAAGGGTTCGCTTAACCCTGCTAATTCTCCAATATCTTGACCTTGGAACTGTGGATTTCTATCAATAGCGCCCACAAGATTCATGTCTGATGCTGAGGCTATGGCTTTGACAACCTCCCTTCCCATTTTTCCTGCGGCACCATTTATTACAACTGGAATCGGCCCTTGATTCGTCATAGGATAATTTTTATTCTTTTAGTCACCATCAGATTATTTATTTTTTCACGCAAAGGCGCAAAGGCGCAAAGGTTATTTTTTCTCTCTTGGCGCTTTTAGGCGGTTTAATCCAAATATGTAGGATGTAGAGGTTATTTTTTGATGAATTTACCAATTATTACAGTTGTTGCGGGACCTGGGGGGGCTGGTAAAACGACTTGGATTTGTCAAAAAATTCAAGATTTAATGTCTGGGGGAGAAAATCAAGGGGAAAGTATTTTGTATTTTAGCCCTGGGACTGGGACTGTGCCCATTGATAAAACTCGTATGGGGGCGGATTTACCTTTGGTAAAAGTATTTGCTGAGGGAGAAGAAGCTGATTTTGTTGATTATGTGGCGACGGCAAAGGTTATTTATATTGAGTTAGGTTTTCATTTGGAGTTAAGTGCCATTAATCAAATAGTTGGAGATTTCCCTTATCAGGCGATCGCTGTCCTTCCACCAAATCTCCAAGAATCTGAATGGCATTCCTGGGCTAGGGAAATTGTAACGGGAGGGGATATTATAATAAATCCGACAAATCCGACTTTATCTTTATGGCGTGCGGCGGCAACTGGTCAAGTTGTAGAGGAAGATAGCTTACAGGAATTTTGGTATGAGTTAACGGAAGGCGCTTATGGTAAAGTATCTCGTGCTAAGGCAATATTTGATATAGCCGATGGCAGGTCAGTATATCTTGATTTTGTTGCGGGAATTGAAAAAGAAGATTTTATTGAACTTGATTTACCCCATTGTTTACAAGGAAGACCAGAGCGTTTTAGTGGAATAGAAGTTTATGGAGAAAATTTAGATGAAGCCACCATTGGGCAAACTTTACGAGATTGCTGTTTATCGGATTCCGCCCTTGCAGCTTCCCAACAACAAGTAAAAGAAATGTTATTAGCAGAAGCAGATGTATGAAAATCGCTGTTATTTCCTGTATTCATGGTAATATAGAAGCTTTAGATGCTGTTTTATCAGATATTGACCGTAATTTATGTGAAAAAATTTTTTGTTTAGGGGATTTAGGCGGTTATGGTCCTTACCCCAATGAAGTTATTGAAAAAATTCGCTTCCTAGAAATACCCACTTGCAGCGGTTGTTGGGATGAGGATATTGTAGAAGGTTTAAATGCTTGTGAGTGTAGCTATCCGTCTTTAATTGCAGAGAAAAGAGGTAAATTAGCCCATGAGTGGACTGATAACCAAATAAGTCCTGAAAATAGAGATTTTTTAGCAAAATTACCCGAAACTTTACGCTTTGAAAATCTTGCCTTTGTTCATGGTAGTCCCCACAGTAACCATGAGTATTTATTACCTGAATTAGATGGTTTTATAGCCCTGGAGCGCGTACTTTCTACAGGTGCTGATGTGCTTTTTTGTGGGCATACTCACGTTACCTATACTCGTACTTTAAATACTGGAAATTTACAAGTGAGGGTAATTGGTGAAACTAAAACCTTTACTGCTCCTCTAAAACGGATTGTAAATGCAGGCTCTGTTGGAGAACCTCGTCACGGACGCCCTAATGCAACCTATGTTATTTATGATACTAATGAAGAAAAAGTTATTTTACGAGAAGTTGCCTATGACTATGAGAAAACTTGTGCCGCAATTATTGAAAAAGGATTACCTGCTATTTTTGCCTGGAGATTAGCACGAGGTTTAGAATATGCCGAACGCGCTGATGACCCTAATCATGTTTGTACTAAATAGCTGATGGCTAATGGCTAATGGCTGATGGTTAATGGCTAATGGCTAATGGCTAATGGCTAATGGCTGATGGTTAATTAATTGTTAATTGATAATTGGTAATGAAAGTATCAGTTATGTCCATTATTGTTTACCTGTATCAAAAATCTGTTGGGCTGTAAGATTTAGCTGTGGGAATGTGGGGGAAACCATTGGGTTATCTCCTCTAAACATTGTTCTTACATATTCCCCATCCACCAAAGAGCAAACAAACATAGCAGGTTGTTTGGGGTTCCCGATGAACTCGCGCCCCCCAAGTCCTGCATAGTCGGTAATCCAATACTCTGGAATGCCCATTAGCTCATAATCGGCAAACTTTTTGTGATAATCATCTTGCCAGTTGGTACTTACAACTTCAACTACCAGAGGAACTGATTGTGCTTGAGTAAGGGTTGATTCTTTTTTCCAAAGAGACTCATTGTGAAGATTGGCCAGATTTACTACCAATACATCAGGTGAGTAAACAGATGTGGCGTTAGGTGTTTTAACAAAAGCTGTTTTTGGGATGATGTAGGGTAACTTTAACCGACTCAATTCCGAGGCTATTTGGATAACTAAAAAACCAGTTACTTCTTCATGGTCACCAATTGGGGGTGGCATCTCAATAATTTCTCCATCATGTAACTCGTAGCGCTTCCCATCATTTGGGAACCACTCCATAAATTCTTCGTAGGTATGTAACTTTGTTGTGATTTGGGTCATAAAATTGCTAATGGCTAATGGCTAATGGCTAATAGCTAATGGTTAATGGCTGATGGCTGATGGTTAATGGCTGATGGTTAATTACTAGTATAAAATTCAAAATTGATATGTGGGCGATATTAAGCGGCATCGAGGGAAATTTACAAGCTTATGAAGCTGTAATAACTGATATTAAACGTCAGGGTAAAGTTATTGAAGCGCTATATATTCTTGGTGATGTCGTAGGGCCAAGACCTGAATCAGAAACAGTTGTACAAAGAATTTTAAAACCCCGTCGAGGAGAATTAGAGCCTCTTGTTTGTAAAGGATGGTGGGAACAGCAATGTTTAATATTACATGGCTTAGGTCCCACAGGCGATGCTGATGAATTGTTAGTTAAGTATGGCGGAGATACGGTCAAAACCCTGTGGGATTCTGTGTCACGCTCAACTGTCCAATGGGTTAGAAATTTGGATTTTGGTTTTTTTGAGTTGGATTGCTTATTAGTGCATGGGTCTCCCATATCCGTTGATGAGGAATTGACCCCGGAAACTTCTCCCATCTTGATGTGCGATCGCCTCATCAGAATGCAAGCAAATAAAATCTTCTGTGGTCGCTCTGGTTTAACTTTTAACTATGAAATAGAAGCTGGTTCTATTACAACAGAGTTAACAACCTTAGATAATCCTCCAACTTCTTCCATTGTTGAATTTACTCCCCGCCAAATAATTGGTGTAGGTAATGTGGGAAGAATACCAGGTGAAGCAACTTATGCCTTGTATAGCCCTAGCAATAATCAAGTGGAATTTAAAACTATTCGCTATGGAGAGTTAAAAGGCTTTAAAAAATAAAACCAGTATTTTTACAGGGATAGCCGCAACTGGCACTGCGGCTCATGTTCGTAGTTGTTGCGCTCGCGCCCTCCAAAAATATGGGCGCTGAGCAACAACTACAAACAAAAACAATATCGTAAGTCCTGTTTTAATCTTGTAACCTCGATGATGCCAAAGGGCAAATGCCATTAGCCCCTACCTGGCTCACCTGGGAACTGTAATAGATTTAATGCAGTCAAGAATTTTGGCTTAATATCTACCGCTATTAGTTAATAAAATTATTTTCGTGGTTTACAGACCTCGACTAAATAAAACTGCTTTGGTAAAATATTGCCTGCTTTAATTGTACTTAATTAAATATCTAAATGGGCTTTGTATAAAACATGCTGAGCGCAAGATAGGGTACATGAAAAAATTAATACTATGCTTTCTGTAGTAACAAAGGTTTTTTCTTAGATGAACAGAAAATTTCTCCTCACTCTAATATCCAGTCCGATTTTATTTGCTTCCGTTACCTCAATGGTAATGATGACTGTCCGACCAGCACATGCAAGCCCCAATGTTGACCCCAATGGAATCCATATGGCTTGTATTAAAGACCCCCATACCGCAGCTAAGCGGATGGTGTGCGAGCGGGTAAGCAAGAGTGTTACTAATGTTACTGTTGCTATGAAGCCAGAGGTGACAAAAAATGACCCCAATCAGCCAATGGAATTAAACTTTAGTGATGAAGAAAGTGATGAGGCAATTCGATTATTTGGCTGTGATTGTGCAGTTTGTATTAATGCCGTCCGTGGGTTACATGGTTTAGCTCCTATGCCGATTTAAGAAACAAAAAAAGCACCCCTGTTGTGGGGTGCTTTGCAACAAATTCAATCAACTCATCTCAAACCAAGGCAAAAAAGTAAAAGATTAAATTTTGCCTAAACTGTGAAGTCCTAGAATTACACCTACTCCTAAAATATGACCAAAGCAGGTGGTTCCCAATAAGCCAGGTAAACCAAAACCACCAAATAAGTTAGAAGATGGTAAAGCTGGAGGGGCATTTTGGATGCTGATGGTTAGTTTCCCGAAGGCGATCGCTATAACGTTGCAAACAATCATAATAATGCCAACCGTAGGACTCCATGCCAAGGGAGCAGGTACAGCAGCTAGTAGCATAGATGTTAACATCCTATTTTCTCCTAGATTTTGTTAATGATTGCAAATATCTTTGTGATTTTTGTACCAAAAAAAAACCTGTCCTATCTTCAATTCGCATTAATAGTTAACATTTTGTCTTATTAGTTCATAAAAAAATAATCCGTAGAAACCAATTATCAACTCAAAAGCCTTCTAATACATTGGTGGATGCTTTACATTTCTTTATTTATTAGAGATGAAGATTTTTGAATGACAAGCAGCCCGATTTTCATAAAAAACAAAATTCATCAATATTTATGATTATTTTGGGAATATTTAGTCAAAATATGATACTTGAACAAGATTTTATCTCCATTGGGTTTTAAACGTTAAGATATTTTAAACTCAAAGAGTGATACCAATGAAAAATTGCTCTTTTTATGTCCTTTGATATAAATTCCCTACCAGCCGCACTTGCAAAAATCGTCCAACGCTTTCAACGGGCATCAGACCCAAAACGTCGCTATGAACAGTTAATCTGGTATGGTCAAAAGTTGGAAGCTTTTCCTGAAGCTGACAAGATTTCAGAAAATAAAGTACCGGGCTGTGTATCCCAAGTTTTTGTAACAGCTAGTTTACTAGACGGTAAGGTGAGATATCAGGCTGATTCGGATTCTCAGTTAACCAAAGGACTTGTGGCAGTATTAATTGTTGGCTTAAATGAGTTGACGCCCCAAGAAATAATCCAGTTGACACCAGATTTTATTCAAGAAATGGGGCTAAACGTCAGCCTGACACCATCTCGTGCTAACGGCTTTTATAACATTTTTAAAACTATGCAAAAGAAAGCGCTGGAGTGTGAGTTAATAGCTAATGGTTAATGGCTAATGGCTAATGGTTAATGGCTAATTGCTAAGGGCTAGTGGTATTAAATCTTTAATAAAAAAATCTGAAATGTCCACCAATGTATTAGCAAAATCCGCTACGAAGATTGGCGGTGAAATAAGAGAATTTGTCTGGAAGTGGAAAAATAAAGATTATCCAGTTGTTTATGAAACCTTGGGTAATGGTTCGCCTTTACTACTACTTCCTGCTTTTAGTACTGTTTCTATGCGAGAAGAAATGGGGGGATTAGCAAAATTATTGTCGCCTTATTTCCAATGTGTCACCGTAGATTGGATTGGATTTGGTGATTCTGCCCGCCCTAGTTTAAATTATGCTCCAGAAATTTATCAGAATTTCTTAGCTGATTTTGTTACATCTGTTTTTCAGACTCCCATTACTGTAGTTGCGGCAGGGCATTCAGCGGGCTATGTTTTAAGATTAGCAAAAGAAAATCCATCAGTATTTTCTCGTATTTTATTAGTAGCACCGACATGGCGCGGTCCTTTACCAACAATGGGGGTATCTAGGAAAGGGGCTACTGTTGTCAAAGATATAGTGCGATCGCCCCTACTGGGTCAATTACTCTATAAACTCAATAGCGCGCCATCCTTTTTAAAATTTATGTACCGTCGCCACGTTTATGTGGATGAGGCAAAATTAACCCGTGATTTTATCCACCATAAGTGGGAAAATACCCAAAAACCTGGCGCTAGATTTGCACCTGCTGCCTTTGTTACCGGAACTTTAGACCCCGTACAAAAGCGAGAAGAATTGCTCAGTTTTGTGGCTGATTTACCTACACCTCTAATGGTTGTAATTGGTGAATCTAGCCCCCCTAAATCCCGTGCTGAAATGGAAGCATTAGCTACCTTACCAGGAGTTGGAAGTGTTTTTCTATCTGGAACTTTGGGAATGCATGAAGAATATCCCCAAGCCATTACTGAGGCGGTATTATCTTTTTTAAATTCCTAATAGTCAGATTATGTGTTAATTCCTACTAGTCTGTAACCGTGGAACAGGCAGGAAAGCCTGTTTGATTCAAAAAAAAGCAGTCAACATCCCTGTTTGATTCAAAAAAAACAGGCTTTCGTGCCTGTTCCACAAGTTAAATTCAAAAAAAACAGGCTTTCGTGCCTGTTAAATTCAAAAAAAAACAGGCTTTCGTGCCTGTTCCACAAGTTAAATTCAAAAAAAAACAGGCTTTCCTGCCTGTTCCACAAATACAGAAATGCCGATAAAAATTGTTGTGATAATCTACAAGTAACCTATACATAGGGAACAGCTTTGAAAAAAGAATAATTATTCGTTACATTGATAGTTACATTGATAGTGATTATCATTTGAAAATTAAGAGATAAATCAAAGGAATTAAAAATATGGTCAGTGATACAAATACAACATCAGATATTGTCCCTGTAACTGTTTTAACAGGCTACCTCGGCGCTGGAAAAACCACCTTACTAAACCGGATTCTGACCCACGAACATGGTAAAAAAGTTGCCGTGATAGTTAATGAATTTGGCGAAGTCGGGATTGATAATCAATTAGTAATTGATGCGGATGAAGAAATCTTTGAAATGAATAACGGCTGTATTTGCTGCACTGTGCGAGGAGATTTAATTCGCATTATTGGTAATTTAATGAAACGCCGTAATAAATTTGACCATTTAGTAATTGAAACTACTGGACTAGCTGACCCCGCTCCTGTGATTCAAACATTCTTTGTTGATGAAGACATGAAGGATAAATTGGAGTTAGACGCAGTAGTAACAGTTGTTGATGCTAAACATATTTCCCAGCATTGGGATGCTGATGAAGCTGTGGAGCAAATAGCATTTGCTGATGTAATCCTCCTCAACAAAACAGATTTAGTTGCCAAAGAAGAATTAGAAGAATTAGAGAAACGGATTCGTGCCATGAATGCTATGGCAAAAATTTATCGAACCCAAAACTCTGAACTAGAAATGGATGCTCTTTTAGGAGTTAAAGCCTTTGATTTAGAGCGCACTTTAGAAATTGAGCCTGATTTTTTAAAAGAACACGCCCACGAGCATGACGATACAGTTACTTCTGTAGCAATAGTGCAACCAGGTGCCATCGATGGGGAAAAATTAAATGGTTGGCTAAGCGAGTTACTTCGCACCCAAGGTACAGATATTTTTCGCATGAAAGGTATTTTAAATATTAATGGTGAAGAAGACCGCTTTGTTTTCCAAGGGGTACACATGTTATTTGAAGGTCAACCCGACCGCCCTTGGAAAAAAAATGAAACTCGTAAAAACGAATTAGTTTTTATTGGTCGCAATCTAGATGAAGCGAAGTTAAAAGCTGATTTCTTAACCTGTATGGTCTAAAGACAATATCAAAAATACAGAATTCGCCTGTAGTTGCGCTGTCTTCGCCAAAAATCACAAAAATCCAAGACAGCATAACTACAAGTAATTACTACCCATATTCTCAGCTACCACTCCATCTCTCCCACCTCCGATGAATCCCTCAACCGTAAACTCGAAAGAATTTGAAGAAAAATTTAAAGCTACTCTTTCCGACTATGTGACAGCTATTACCTGGTCTCCCGTGGATAAAACTTTAGCCATTACTTCCGCCGCTGGAGAAGTAGCGCTATGGAAAGATGAATTAAAAATTTTACAGACTGAGAATAAACAATCTGTAGACTGTGTTGCTTTTTCCTACGATGGAAAATATCTAGCGGTAGGGGGGCAAGATGGTCAGGTTAAAATTTGGGAAGACACATAATTAATAGCGACTTTAGATAATCCTCGCGCTTGGGTAGATAAGCTAGTTTGGAATCCCACAAAAAATGAATTGGCTTTTAGTGTAAATCGCCACATCCAAATTTGGGATGCAGATAAACGAGAAGTCATTACAACTTTAGATTTTGAAGACTCCTCACCGATGGATATGGATTGGCGAAGGGATGGAAAATATTTGGCAGTTGGCGGTAATAAAGGAATTAAGGTTTGGAATTGTCAGGACTGGGATGAGGAATGTTATGTTTTGGAAATGCCCACCGTTAGTTTAGCGATCGCCTGGTCTTTTGATGGTAATTTTCTAGCTTCTGGAAATATGGACAGGACTCTAGCTGTTTTAGAGTCTGACTTACTGATTTCAGGAGAAGACCCTCAACCTTGGGTTATGCGTGGGTTTCCCGGAAAAATTCGGAATTTAGCATGGTCAGAAATTAATGCTGCCATTGGTGCCCCACTTTTAGCTTCCTCTAGCGCTGAGGGTGTTGTAATTTGGGAAAAATTGCAAGATGAATCCTTAAGTTGGGAAGCCAGTATATTAACGAATCATGTTGATATTATTCAAAATATAGAGTTTTCTCCCAAGAGTTTTAATCTAGCCTCTGCTGCCGCTGATGGTTGGATATGTTTGTGGGATAAAAATAAACAAGTCTCTCAAATTTTAACAGGCCCAGAAGCTGGCTTTTCTTGTTTAGCTTGGCATCCAAAAGGTCAACTTCTTGCTGGAGGCGGTGATGGTGGAGAAATATTCATTTGGGCTAAAAGTCAACAAGGCAAGGGTTTTGGGGAAAAATGACCTGTGTGGCAGGTCAAAAACCTGAGACTTGAATCAAGTAAATATATTAGCTATTGTTTATGAAATACATTGGTTTTTAACCATGAAAACAAGTAAGCTATTTTTTCTTGCTTCCCCATTGCTTTTGACATCTGTTGTGGCGATCGCTTATCCAGCCCAAGCCTCTATTTTTAAATCTAATCCAACAAATCAGTTGGGAAGCACAGCAATACAAGCAGCTACATCAGTAGAAAAATCTACCATCAGCCAACAAAATCAACAATCTAATCCAATTATTGACAATTTAGGTTGAACCTATCCCACTAATTAGTTTTGCAATAAAAAGCTTGAATAAATTAGCCTCTTAAAACGAAAAAATAAGGTTTTCAAGCTGATTTTACTTTAATAAGT
>Ga0114939_10003731_pt1 | contig 10477 bp, 13 predicted proteins | sample AshMeaCrysSpring_FD_87196 | JGI IMG/M metagenome (GOLD analysis project Ga0114939, IMG submission 87196) | Groundwater microbial communities from Big Spring, Nevada to study Microbial Dark Matter (Phase II) - Ash Meadows Crystal Spring | ecosystem: Environmental > Aquatic > Deep subsurface >... | reverse complement strand
ACGCTCGGTGCCGACCAGCAGCCCGATGGCGGCACTGACCGCGAAGGTCAGCGCCAGTTCGAAAGTCCTGTCCACGCGGGCAGTCTAGGAGTCGCCCGCCGGCACGGATTGCGCCGGATCAGCCCCGGCGCCGCTTCGACGCTTGCCGTCGCCGTGGCCTACGGCGTGGCGAGCTCGTCGCGCGCCTGCTCCAGGTGGGCGACATCGGCCCAGTCGACGATCTGCAGCCGCAGCGGCTCCGCCTGCGCCTGCAGACGGTTGATGCTGGCATTGAGCATCTGGTGCTCGCGCGGCGCGTCCCACGTGAGCGCGCGCGCGTGGCGGTAGATGACGTCGAGCACGCCGCCGTGCGTGACCACCGCCACCGTCGCGCCGGCATGCGCCCGCACGATGTCGTGCAGTGCGTCGAGCACGCGCTCGATGAACTCCGCGCCCGACTCACCCTCGGGCATGCGCCAGTTCACGTCGCGCGCGCGCCAGGCCGCGAACTCCTCGGGATGCCCGGCGGCGATCTCGTCGAGCGTCTTGCCCTCGAAGATGCCGAACGCGCGCTCGCGCAGCCGCGGCTCGGGCACCATCGCCATGCCCCGCGCCTCGGCCAGCGGCACGCCGGTCATCCACGCCCGCGCCAGGTCGCTGGCGTAGATCGCCTCGATCGCCTCGCCCGCCAGCCGTTGCGCCAGCCGGCCCGTCTGCCAGACGCCGGTGGTCGACAGCGGCACGTCGAGCCGGCCCTGGATCCGGTGCTCGGCGTTCCACGCGGTCTCGCCGTGGCGGATCAGCAGCAGCGTGGTGGTGTCCTGCGGCACGCTCAGCCTCCCTGCCCCGCCAGCCGCGGGTTCAGCGTGTAGATGCCCGTGATCGAGGCGCTGTCCAGCACGTGGCCCTCGATCACCCGGCGCACGTCGGCGCCGCCGAAGCGCCCTTCGAGCGGCAGCCGCTCGAGGTCGAGCGCGAACACGGTGAACACATAGCGGTGGACGATCGAATCGTTCCACGGCGGGCAGGGGCCGTCGTAGCCGTAGTAGTCGCCCTCCATGTCGTGGTCGCCGCTGAACCACGCGCTGTAGTCGTTGACGCCCTGCCGCGTGCCGTGCGCGGCCGCCGGCCCGCCCTTGCCGCGCGGCGTGACGCCGCTCGAATAGGCGCCGGCGTCGATCTTCGTCGTCGTCGGCGCGATGTCGACGAGGGTCCAGTGGAAGAAGTCCACGCGCGGCAGGCGGTCCGGGATCTCGCGGTCTTCCCGGTTGACGTCGCCGGGCCGGCTCGGCACGTCGAGGTCGCGGCAGGTGACGACGAACGACTTCGTCCCGGCCGGCGCGCCGCTCCAGGCCAGGTGCGGGTTGCGGTTGGCCGACAGCCTGACGTGATGGGCCGGATCGATCACCGCGAAGGCGAACTCGCCGGCAATGCGACCGCCGTCGGCGAACGAATCGCTGTGCAGCTTCACTGCGCCTTCTCCTTCGGCTTGACCTGCAGCCAGAACGTCACCGGCCCCTCGTTCACCAGCGCCACCTGCATCATCGCGCCAAAGACGCCGGCGGCCACCGGCGCGTGGCGCCGCCGCGCCTGCGCCGCGAAGTGCGCGAACAGACGCTCGCCCTCGGCCGGCGCGGCCGCCGGGCTGAAGCTCGGCCGCGTGCCGGAGTTGGTGTCGGCGGCCAGCGTGAACTGCGGCACCAGCAGCAGGCCGCCGCCGGCCTCGGCGAGCGACAGGTTCATCCTGCCCGCGGCGTCGGCAAACAGGCGAAAGGCGAGCAGCTTGGCCAGCAGCGCCTCGGCCTCGGCTTCGGAGTCGCCGCGCTGCGCGCAGACGAGCGCCAGCACCCCGGCGCCGATCGCCCCGACCTCGGCGCCGCCGACCCGCACGCTCGCCTGCGACACCCGCTGGATCAGCGCGATCACTGCCGACGGCAGCCGTTCAGGTCACCGTCACCCGCGCCCACTTGCGCTTGCCGACCTGCACGACGTAGGTGCCCGGCCGCACCAGCAAAGCCCGATCGACGACCCTGACGCCGTCGATCCTCACCCCGCCCTGCTCGACGTTGCGGATCGCCTCGCTCGTCGAAGGCGCGAGCGCCGCCTGTTTCAGCAGCGCGGCAACGGCGACGCCCTTGCCCTCGGAGGCGAGCGCAACTTCCGGCATCTCGTTCGGCATCGCGCCGGCGCGAAAGCGCGCCATGAACTCGTGGTCCGCCAGTTCTGCGGCGCGCGCCGAGTGGAAGCGCGCGACGATCTCCCTCGCCAGCAGCGCCTTGATGTCGCGCGGGTTGCGCCCCTGCTGCGCCTGCTGCCGGAGCGCCGCGATCTCGTCGTTGCCGCGCATCGACAGCAGGTCGTACCAGCGCCACATCTGCTCGTCGGAGATCGACATCACCTTGCCGAACATCTCGGACGGCGGCTCGGTGATGCCGACGTAGTTGCCCTTGCTCTTGCTCATCTTCTCGACGCCGTCGAGCCCCTCGAGCAGCGGCATGGTCAGGATGCACTGCGGCTCCTGGCCGTAGTGCCGCTGCAGCTCGCGGCCGACCAGCAGGTTGAACTTCTGGTCGGTGCCGCCGAGCTCGATGTCGGCCTGCAGGGCCACCGAGTCGTAGCCCTGCATCAGCGGGTACAGCAGCTCGTGCATGGCGATCGGCTGGTTCTCGCGCATGCGCTTGGCAAAGTCGTCGCGCTCGAGCAGCCGGGCCAGCGTGTACCTGGCGGCGAGCTTGATCATGCCGGCCGCGCCCAGCGGCTCCGACCACTCGGAGTTGTAGCGGATCTCGGTCCGCGCCCGGTCGAGCACCAGCGCCGCCTGGTCGAAGTAGGTGCGGGCGTTGGCCTCGATCTCCTCGCGCGCCAGCGGCGGCCGCAGCGTGTTGCGCCCCGAAGGGTCGCCGATCATCGAGGTGAAGTCGCCGATCAGGAAGATCACCGTGTGGCCGAGGTCCTGCAGCTGGCGCAGCTTGTTCAGCACCACGGTGTGGCCGAGATGGATGTCCGGCGCGGTCGGGTCCAGGCCGAGCTTGCAGCGCAGCGGCCGGCCGGTGGCGCGGCTGCGCGCCAGCTTCTGCGCGAACTCGGCCTCGATCAGCAGTTCGTCGGCGCCGCGCCTGACCGTGGCCAGCGCGGCCTCGATCTCGGCGGTGATCGGATATCGGGTCTCGGCGGTCGACATGGGCAGGGCCGCGCGCCCCGCGGCACGCGGGCGTCGATGGCTTTTCCGTGCGGGCCGCAGTCTAATTGACGCGCCAGCGCAGCCGGAGGTACCACGTGCCCGAATCGACGCTCTTCATCGGCCTGATGACCGGCACCAGCCTCGACGGGGTCGATGCCGTGCTCGCCGACCTTGGTGCCGGCGCGCCCCGCGTGCGTGCGCATATCCACCATGCGCTGGCCGACGAGCTGCGCCAGGCGCTGCTGCGGCTGAACGCCTCCGGCGACGACGAGCTGCACCGCGCCGCCATCGCCAGCCAGCACCTGGCGCACGCCTATGCCGCGGCGATCGGCGAACTGCTGCAGACCGCGGAGGTCGAGCCGCAGGACGTGCGCGCCATCGGCGCGCATGGGCAGACCGTCCGCCATCGCCCCGAGGCCGGCTACACGATTCAGCTGAACGCGCCGGCCACGCTGGCCGAGCTGACCGGCATCGACGTCGTCGCCGACTTCCGCAGCCGCGATGTCGCCGCCGGCGGCCACGGCGCGCCGCTCGCCCCGGCCTTCCACGCCGCCGTGTTCCGCGCCGCCTCGGCGCGGGCGGTCGTCAATATCGGCGGCATCAGCAACCTGACCGCGCTGCCGCCGCTCGGCGCTGAAGTTCCCGTCTTCGGCTTCGACTGCGGGCCCGGCAACGTGCTGCTCGACGCCTGGGCGCTCGAGCATCTGGGCGAGCCGGTCGACCGCAACGGCCGCTGGGCGGCAGGCGGCCTGGCCCACGGCGAACTCCTGCTGCGGCTTCTCGACGAGCCGTATTTCCGGCTGCCGCCGCCGAAGAGCACTGGCCGCGAGCGCTTCAACGGCGACTGGCTGCGGCGCAAACTCGCAGGGCTTGCGCTCGACGCGCGCGACGTGCAGGCGACGCTGACCCGGCTGACGGCCACCGTGATCGGCGACGCGGTCGAGCGCTACTTCGCCGAGGCGGCGCAGGTCATCGTCTGCGGCGGCGGCGCGTTCAACGCGACGCTGATGGACATGCTGCGCGCCGCCTGCGCGCCGCGCGAAGTCCTTGCCTCGGACGCCCTCGGCGTGGCCGCCGACCAGGTCGAGGCGCTGGCGTTTGCGTGGCTCGCCCGGCAGCACCTCGAGCGAAGGGCGGCGAACCTGCCGGCGGTGACCGGCGCGCGCGGGCCGCGGGTGCTGGGGACGCTTTGTCCACGCTGAAATGACAAGGGGCGCCGGTGGCGCCCCTCTGGAGAACTGCGCCTGCCCGCAGGTCAGGCCGAAAATGACGAACCGCAGCCGCAGGTCGTGGTGGCGTTGGGGTTCTTGATCACGAACTGCGCGCCTTCGAGGTCCTCTTTGTAGTCGATCTCGGCGCCGACCAGGTACTGGTAGCTCATCGAATCGATCAGCAGCGTGACGCCGTTCTTCTCCATCGCCGTGTCGTCCTCGTTGACGACCTCGTCGAAGGTGAAGCCGTACTGGAAGCCCGAGCAGCCGCCACCCTGCACGAACACGCGCAGCTTCAGTTCGGGATTGCCCTCCTCGTCGATCAGCTGCCGGACCTTGGCCGCGGCGGAATCCGAGAAGAACAGCGGGGCGGGCATTTCGACGGCGGCATTCATCGTGCGGACTCCGGACGGGTCATCGGTAAGGAGAAATTATAGGCAAGGGGCCGCTTTCGCAAGGCCGCTTCACCCTCGCGGCGACTCGGTCTTGGGCGCGGCGTTGGAAGCGGCGATCGCCAGCTTGACGTTGTTGCGCACCTCGAGCGACTGCGCGCCGGACTCGTGCACCAGGCGCCCGTCGACGATGGCGCCGTGGTGCATCTCGATGGCCCGGTAGTGGACGTCGCCGTTGATCCGCGCCTTCGGCTGCAGTTCGACGAGTTCGGTCGCGTGCACCGGGCCGGTGATGCGGCCGGCGACGACCAGGTGCGCGGCGCGCACCTCGCCCTCGACCGAGCCCTGTTCGCTGACCACCAGCATGCCCGTGCCCTCGCCGCCGGCGCAGCGGACCGAGCCGCGCACGGTGCCGTCGATGCGCAGGCCGCCGGAGAACATCAGGTCGCCGACCAGCGTCGAGCCGGCCCCCACCAGGCTGGAGATGTGCTTGTCGCCATTGCCTTTCTTTCCGAACAACATGGTGCGCCTCCCCGGGACAGTCACATCTGGAACGTCTGCTGCGCGTGCGTCTGGCCGGCGGCCATGATGCGCACGACGACCGAGCGCGCCGCCGCGCCCTCGGGCAATGCGAACGATCCTTCCAGCCGCTGGTAGTGGCGGAAGCTGAGTTCCAGCCCGCGCCGCGCCTCCGGCACCGCCGGATCCGGCAGTTGCAGCGTCAGACTGCGCCCCTCGCGCACGTAGTTGACCTGCATCTGCACGCTGCCGACGAAGTCACGCTCCGGCTTGCCGGCCTGCTGCACCAGCAGCCGGTAGCGCATCTCTTCCGGCGCGCCGTCGGGCTGCAGGCGGAAGCTGCGGATCACGATGCCGCTGGCGTTGGCCTTGGTCGGCAGCAGGCTTTCGAAGAAGGCCAGGTCCTCGCGCAGCTTGCCGGCCTCGGCGCGCAGTTCCTCGGCCTGCCGGCCAAGCTGCTCCTGCGCCGAGCGCTCGACCTTCATCTGCGCTTCGAGCGCGGTCACCATGGCGGTCAGCCGGCTGCGCTCGGCCGCCCCTTCACGCAGCTGCGACTGCATCCGGTCGATCTCGGCCATCAGCGCGCGGCGGTCCGGGGCGCCGAAGCCGCGCCCGTACTCGTAGATCCCGACGCCGGCCGCGGCGGCCAGCGACAGCACCAGAAAGAGCAGCAGCAGGCGCAGCGGCCGCGGCAGCTGCGCGCGCACCGAAACCTCGGGTGAGCTGACCGACAGCTTGCGCAGCAGCAGCTTCCACTTCATATCGCTCGATCGTCATCCGTGCCGGCCGCAGGGCCGACGAACCCGGCGCAGGGCGCGCCGTCATCGACCCGCGAGCCAGTATAGGAGCGCAACCTGAACGCGGCACCCGAAGGTGCCGCGCGAAAACGGTAAACCCGAAAGCGCGGCCGTCAGCGCTTGGAGAACTGCTTGCGCCGGCGTGCCTTGCGCAGGCCGACCTTCTTGCGCTCGACCTCGCGCGCGTCGCGCGTGATCAGCCCGCCCCTGGACAGCACCGGCTTCAGCGTCGCGTCGTAGTCGACCAGCGCCCGCGCGATGCCGTGACGAACCGCGCCCGCCTGGCCCGACTCGCCGCCGCCGTCGACGTTGACCTGGATGTCGAAGGTCGCCGCGTGCTGCGTCAGCTCGAGCGGCTGCCGCACGATCATGCGGCCCGTCTCGCGGTTGAAGTACTCGTCGACCGGGCGGCCGTTGACGACGATCTTGCCGGTGCCGCGCTTGATGAACACCCGCGCCACCGAACTCTTGCGGCGGCCGGTGCCGTAGTTATAGGTACCAATCATCGCGTCCTCAGATCTCGAGTGGCTTGGGTTGCTGGGCCGAATGCGGATGCTCGCCGCCGGCGTAGATCTTCAGCTTCTTGATCATCGCGTAGCCGAGCGGCCCCTTGGGCAGCATGCCCTTGACGGCGATCTGCAGCGCCCGTCCCGGAAAGCGGCCCTGCATCTTGTCGAACGACGTTTCGTACACGCCGCCCGGATAGCCGGTATGGCGGTAGTACATCTTGTCGGCGCCCTTGGCCCCGGTCACGCGCAGCTTCTCGGCATTGACGACGACGATGAAATCGCCGGTGTCGACGTGCGGCGTGTACTCGGGCTTGTGCTTGCCGCGCAGGCGGCGGGCGATCTCGGCGGCGAGCCGGCCGAGCACCTTGTCGCCGGCGTCGACCACATACCAGTCGTGCCGCACGTCCTGCGGCTTTGCGGAAAAGGTCTTCATCATCGTCACTTCAAGTGGAGAGCCACCGCGCCGGTGTCCGGTCGGGTGCCGGAGCGGAAGGGCGGCCGTGCAGCGCAGCCCCTGGGACCGTGACCGGCGCTCGCTTGCGCAGGTGCCCGCAACGGACGCACCGAAGTCCAAGCCCGCCGACCGCGGAAAGCCGCGTATTGTATTTGCTTCAGCCGGGTCGTCGCAAGTTGGGCGATCAGCCGCGGCGCCGAGCCTGCATCGGGAGGGCACAGAGCATGGCCACCGTGAAGACCACCGTGCGCTGGGCGGGGCCCGAGGGCATGAGCTTCATCGCCGAGACCGGCAGCGGTCACCTGGTCGCGATGGACGGCGCGCCGGACGGCGGCGGCCGCAACCTCGCGCCGCGGCCGCTCGAAATGGTCCTGCTGGGCACCGCCGGCTGCACCGCCTATGACGTGGTGCTGATCCTGAAGCGCGGCCGCCACGACGTGCTCGGCTGCGAGGTCGGCGTCGATGCCGAGCGCGCCGCGACCGACCCGAAGGTCTTCACGCGGATCGCGTTTCACTTCGTCGTGCGCGGGCGCAGGCTGCCGCGCGAGGCGGTCGAGCGCGCGGTGCGGTTGTCGCGCGACAAGTACTGCTCGGCCACCGCCATGCTGGCGAAGACCGCCGAGATCGTCATCACCACGGACATCGTCGAGCAGGACTGATCGACGCTGCGCCCCCAGATCACACGTGGTGCGCGGTGCCCGTCATCACCCTGGCGGCAAGCCGCATCGCGAGCCGCGCCGGCAGCGGCAGGTCGGCTCCGCCGAGCGTCGTCGCCGTCTGGCCATGGCGCGCTTCGTCGGCGCGCATCTGCTCGAGGATCGCCCGCGAAGCCCCGTCCGATGGCGGCAGCCGGCCCAGGTGGCCCTGCAGGTGCTGCTCGACCTGGCGCTCGGTCTCGGCCATGAAGCCGAGGCTCGCGCGATCGCCCAGCCTCGATGCCAGCAGGCCGATGGCGAACGCGCCGCAGTACCACAGCGGATTAAGCAGGCTGGTCCGGCCGCCGAGTTCGCCGATCCTGCGCTCGGTCCAGGCCAGGTGGTCGGTCTCCTCGCGCGCGGCGGCCGCGAAGGCCTCGCGCAGCGCGGGATCCGACGTTCCCAGCGCCTGCGCCTCGTACAAGGCCTGCGCGCAGATCTCGCCGACGTGGTTTACGCGCATCAGCGCCGCCGCCTCGCTGCGCTCTTCTGCCGTCAGCGACGCTTCGTCGCCGGCGGCCATCTGCGCGGGGTAGGCGCGCCCGCCCACGGGCGTTGCGGCGATCGTGCGCAGCGCGCGGTCGGCGGTGGCGAATACCTGGTCGAGCCAATTGAGTTCCCGGGTCATGCGTCGACTTTCCGTGTTGCAGCGGCGCTACAGCGCGCCCCGCAGTTCGGGGTGGAACGTCGCGCGGCCGCTGCGGCCGGGCGACAGCAAGACTATCCTGATTGGCAATTAGTTCAATCGTAACGAAGAGGGGAGACACACGATGCGCAAACGCGTCCTCGCACTGGCGCTCGCAGTTGCATTTCCGGCCGCCTACGCACAGGCCCCGAGCGGCGTCGAGCTGTACGGCATTGTCGACATCGGCTTCGAGAGCGTCGACAACGGCGCGGTGAACGTGAACCGGATCACCAGCGGCATTTCGACCGGTTCCCGCTGGGGCATCCGCGGCCGCGAAGACCTGGGCGGCGGCTATGCGGCGATCTTCACGCTCGAAAGCCGGATCGAAATCGACACCGGCGAGGTCCGCAACAACGGCGCGATCTACTACTGCGGCACGCCGGTCGCCTGCCCCGGAGTGACGCTCGTGTCGCCGCTGCCGCCGGCGGTCGCGCCCGCGGTGACGGCCGGCATCAATGCGGTCAATGCCGCACTGCTCGCCGGGGTCAGCACCGTCAACCCGCCCGGCGCCCTCTTCGATCGGCAGGCCTTTGCCGGCTTGATCACCCCCTTCGGCGCCGTCCTTGGCGGGCGCCAGTACACCCCGGCCTACGAAGTGCAGGTCAAGTTCAACTCGTTCGCCGATTCGTTCGCCGGCAACCCCGGGCAACTGGCCGCGATCAACATCCGCGCCAACAACGCGATCCAGTACCGCGCCGAGCTGAAAGGCTTCACGCTGGCGGCGATGTACGGCTTCGGCGGAACCGAGGGCAGCCGCAACGAGCGCTCGGCGCCACCGACCGACGGCGACGATTTCTATGGGCTGAACCTGCAGTACGCCACGCAGGCCTTCGGCGTCGGCACCGCCTACCAGGTCAACCGGGTGGTGACCTTCGCGAAACCCACCGAGAACAACAAGGGGCTGCAGACCTTCAACGTCGGCGGCTGGGTTGCGCTGGGCGACTTCAGGCTCTATGGCCTGTACCTGCAGTCGAAGAACGACAATCCCGTGCTCACCCCGGCCGACATCCAGAATCTCGTGGTCGGTTCGGGCGGCAACCTGGCGGCCATCACCGCCACGATCGCCGGCCTGCCGCTGAACCGCTTCGACGTGAACGCCATGCGCGGCATCGCTGGCGCGACCGACATGAACCTGTACCACCTCGGCGCGCAGTGGACGGTCGGCCGGCACCAGTTGCTGGCGTCCTATGCCTACGCCAACGACAGTTCGCGCAGCCCGTGGGCCACCGCGGACGCGACGACGCAGAGCTTCGGCCTCGCCTACTACTACAACTTCTCCAAGCGCACTGCGCTGTACGCCGCGGCCGCGCTGGCCAACAACGACGACCAGGCCCGCATCGCTCTGGGCGCTGCCTGCTGCACCGGCGGCTGGACCACCGGCTGGGGCGAGGACAGCCGCAGTCTGCAACTCGGCATGCGGCACTCCTTCTGACCGCGGCCGGGCCGTCGCAAGGCGGCCCGGGTGTCGAGCAGGCAAGGGGCGCGCGAGCGCCCCTTTGTCATCGGGCGGACATTATCGTTGCAGGGGCGCCAATCCTGTTGCGCAGAACCGACAGGAACCGCCCTAAATCCGTGGTTTCGAGCGGCCCGTTTTTGCCCGCCCGAGTGAAGTCTGAAAGAATCCTTCCGAGCTTCGTAACAGAAGTGCTGCGGCATCAAGGCGAGCCAGAAGAGGTCGGTTCGTGTCAGCGCCCTGTTGAAGGCCTTGGTGTTGGTTCCGTTTCAAAACTGGAGATACAGATGAAGAAAACTTGGGTTGCTTTGGCAGTCGCCGGTGCGTTCGTTGCCGGCGCGGCGCAGGCGCAATCGTCGGTCACGCTGTACGGCATCGTCGACGTCAACTACATGTGGCAGGAAGTGCCGGTCACGGTGGGCACCGGCACGGCGGCGCGCGTCCAGCAGGAAAGCGCGAGCTACATCAATTCCGGCCATCATTACGGCAGCCGTCTCGGCTTTCGCGGCGCGGAGGGTCTGGGCGGCGGACTGAATGCCATCTTTGGCCTCGAAATGGGTTTCGCCGTTGATACGGGCGAGTCTTCGAGCAGTAAATTGTTT
>Ga0114939_10003730_pt1 | contig 10479 bp, 10 predicted proteins | sample AshMeaCrysSpring_FD_87196 | JGI IMG/M metagenome (GOLD analysis project Ga0114939, IMG submission 87196) | Groundwater microbial communities from Big Spring, Nevada to study Microbial Dark Matter (Phase II) - Ash Meadows Crystal Spring | ecosystem: Environmental > Aquatic > Deep subsurface >... | reverse complement strand
TAAATCCCGGCTTCAATAAAAATGGCAGTGAGTGTCTCCGCCCATGAATGATCAAAAATTTCTACCGCAAAAATACCTCTCCATGAAGCCGCGTAAATCATGTGAGGAGAGCCAATACTGATGACCAAATCGGCGCCATCTAAACAGCAACAAGAGCGGATACATTCAGCGGCTTCACCTAGGTACCGAAGCAGCCTCTGGTGAGTGCCCCATGGATCGACCCCACCGTTGTTTTTCACCAACCGAACTCCATGTGAGGAGGGGCATTCCTTGATATGCACATCTGGTAAATCACGGTAGAGCTCCTGATTGAAACCGCAATGCGCCGTTTGGACGATAATTTTGCAGCGAACTCCCATTTGGGTAAGCATTCGCCAGAGCGCATGGATAATGAAGGATCCAATCACGCTGGGGCCGAAACCGTCAGGTCCTGGCGCGACAACTATTGTTAAGGTGCGTTCTTTCTGTACATTTGACATTTTGACCTCCGACTGTGACAAGAGAGGACATTTCTGCTGAAGACACAGACAAGGGACGCCACGTTTTCAAGGCGTCCCTCGTTGTGCAACTGATGCCTATTGACCATACCGTCCGTAATTCAAGTTAATTTGCGCCTGCTGCAAGTGAATCTGGCTCTGGAGGACATGGTTGTTTAGGTAAGGCTGGCTGTGAAACGTTGGCTGAAGATATTGACTAGCCGGTGGAATCTGCGGTGTCGTCATCACGCGGCTTGCGGTTGTTGAACTCCAACCGGATTCAAGCCAATTCGCTCCGTTGTATCTGGTCTCGGTGTTCATATTCCAGGAAGTTCCGTTGATGTTGCCGGTGGAATACTCATGGATATGTTGCAAGTATGGCAACGGTTTGCTCCCGCCGTATGTTGCTGCCGTGTGCGCCTGCCAGAAATCCGTCCCCATCGGGTCGTAGCCCGTCAAGATTCGCTCCGTCTTAAACGCCCAGTTCTGATGTTCGGGTTTAACATACGTTGCGGTATCTATCACGGGCGTGGTTGCCGTAATCACGGTTCCCAGCGCCGTACCGAGCGGGGGCACATATTGATTAAGCGGCAACTCGACCAGCTTGCCGACCGCCAAACTTCCGGCGTTGAGCCCCACGAACTCGTGTTGATAATCAGGGACGATGTGTTGCGTTTCCACGGCGAGAAGCCCCACGTTGATGGCGTCATCCATATTCAAGCTTTTCGCGGTCTTCGGAATCGGAATCCGCGACGCTGCCAGGGTAAGCACCGTCAAGGCCATATCCGTCTTGACTTCCGGGTGGATGACGAGGCGACTCTGGTCCAGCCGAACGGCGTCGATTGCTGCCGTTTGGAGGATGGCGTTGTTGATCTGAGCGTTATGCTCCTGAACCGTGTTGACGTGAATCGGGAGCGGCGTGGCGATCCGTTCCGGCAGGATGATCGGTCGAATCTCGACCCGTGCGGGTGGAGAGGGGAGCTGAAGTGTTTGCCCTGCGACCTGATCGGTTACACCAAGGCAGAGGGCGATGAGAAGAACACACATGCTGCGTAGCATTTTTCGTCTCCTTTCTCAAAAGTTGACAAACCTTAGTTTGTCATGATACTATATTGAGACTCAGCATAAAGCGTAGTGTAGGCTTTGTGACCTACTTCACGCCCAATTATTTACTACAGTAGTAAGTATACTTCAGTCGCACAGGGATTGTCAAGAAAAAAGTAAAAGTAGAGAGTGACTTTATGTCTTATGGAGAAATGCTTCACCAATGGAGAACTCTGAGTGCCATCACTCAGCAAGAGCTAAGCGAAGCCGTCGGGTGTAGTGACAGTTATATAGCCCATATTGAGAACGAGCTCAAAATCCCCTCCTTAGATATCTCTATGGCGTTGGTCCAAGTTTTAAAGCTGACACCCACTGAACAGCAGGAGTTTTTTGATGCCATTGATGCCGCCCGCCGCCAGCGTGTCGAAAAGCGCATCCACACCCGAGGCCTCGCCGTGCGGGGGGCATTGCGGGCACAACAGGGCGTCACGACGACGTCACAAGAGCCAACATCGGAGGACAGAGACGCGGAGCGCGTTGCACATGATTTCGCGGAAGATCCGGACTTAAAAGTCGCGTACGAGCACCTCAAGGCTTGTCTTGCTGCCCCGGACCCGGAGATCGGGAAAACGATCCTCAATACACTGCGAACGTTCGCGGAGGCAACGCGCAAAGGAGGCAAATAATACCAATGTTAAGAGTAATGAACGATTGTTGTCTGGATGGACCACAGACGATTATCGGTGGTCGTCATTTTGGAGAGTTGACACCTGAGTGTTGATTCTGTCAAACCGATCACACTCTCTCTCGCCTTTGGAATTGTGAGGTGAAATCGTGGCGAAAAGAGTTCAAAAAAAACCTTGACAAACTAGACATAAGATGTTATCATTCATTTTATGCTCGAACCAAAATCGTTGACCCTTAAACAAGCATCAAAGATGTTGGGTGTTTCGACAAAGACCTTGCAAAGATGGGACAATGCCGGGAAAATCAAAACCTTCCGAACGGAAGGAAACCATCGACGAATTTATGAGAGCGAAATCCTTCGATTGCAAAAGAAGCAACCCCCCCTTTCTTGTGTCATTTACGCGAGGGTTTCTAGCCGAAAACAACAGACGGATGGGAATATCGAACGCCAAAAAGAGCGTTTGGTAGAATACGCACGCACGCAAGGTTATGTGATTCAGCGGGTGTTTTGCGAAACAGCCAGTGGCTTGAATGAAAATCGAAAGCAATTAGAAAAACTCCTTCGTCTGGTCATAGAACACCAGATCGATATTGTTTTAATCGAATTCAAAGATCGATTAGCCCGTTTTGGTTATCGTTACCTGGTCCAATTGATTGAGAGTCATGGGGCGAAAGTTGAAATTGTGACCCACGAAGAAGTGCCCAAGGACGCCACCCAAGAATTAGTCGAAGATATGTTAGCAATTGTTACTTGTTTTTCTGCCAAACTCTATGGTCAAAGAAGTCAGCAGTTGTTGAAATTGATAGTTAAGGCTCTCAAAGAGGTGTCAATTGGCGAAAGCGATCAAAACCATCAAGATCAAGATAGTAAACCCTAATAAAGGGAAATCAGACGCGTTAGAAAGCACGCTCGAGATTTTCAATTCGGTTCTTTCAACCTATCTTGACCTGACCCTTCAACACGAGAATCTGCTGAAAGTACAAAAAGAAACTGTCAACAGGAAAACAGGAGAAGTACATCTCCGGAGGCTACACAATTCTGAAATCTTAACCGAATTGGAGAAACTTTCGCTTCCCACACCTTATCATCCCAAGACAGCGATCAATATCAAGTCTCTCTTTCCCGGATTGCCCACTCCGACACGAAGGTCAGTCATCAACACCGCCACAGGGATGTGCAAAAGCTACCTGTCTCACTTGAAGAATTGGGCACCTCACCAAAAAGGGAATCCCCCGAAACCACCCGCATCGAGAAATCTTCCCACTTTCTATAAGGGGACATACCAGATAGAACTTCTTGATATCAAGAACCAGTTTGTCCGCTTGAAAGTGTTTGATGGTACAAGGTGGGTTTGGAAAAACTACCCTATCAAGATAGGCCGCAAGCAGTTAGAGCAATTAAATGCCCCAGAATGGTCGATGCAGTCTCCGACTTTAGTACCTAAGTCAAAAAAACGAGGCCGTACATGGTATCTTCATATTCCCCTCGTAAAAAAAGTCGACGTAAAGCCCATCAAAGAACAGAAAGAAGAGAATCCCAATTTCACGACTCTTGCTGTCGATTTAGGGTTAAGACATCTTGCTGTTGTCACCGTGAGGAAAGAGGGCAAAATCATCTTTGTGAAGTTCTTTAAGGGCTCCGAAGTAGAAGCCCATCGGTTGCAACATCTAATAAAGGTTTTCCGCAAACAACAACGCTCCGGGAAAGCCGTTTCCGGCGAAAGAAGCAATCAAGCACTTTGGCGACATATCCATTCGACGAATACTGATATTGCTCATAACATGACCAGAGAGATTGTCTCCATTGCCCTCTGCTACGATGTCCAAGTGATTATCATTGAACATCTTAAAAAGTTTCAGCCCCGCAAAGATAAGAAACGGTCAAGAAAACTCAACCGCAAATTAACTTATTGGCTCAAAGGAAAGATAGAAGAGCAATTACGGTATAAAGCCTTTGAGCATGGGATCTTAGTGAAAAGCGTTTCTCCAGCATATACCTCACAGATGTGTCACAGATGCGGGTCAAAGGGTGAGAGGTTCTCACACCAGTCTCTCTTTCGATGCCACAACTGCGGATATGAGGCGAATGCAGATTTCAATGCTTCTGTCAATCTTCACAAGGTCTTTTGGGGAATCTTTGCTCGTCCAAAGAAAAAGAAACCAAAACTCAAAGCCTCCCCGTAAGGGGAAGGTGGCGTATCTGGCTAGATGCCAGGTGTGTCAAAGGGCACCTGTGGTTTGCCTGTAACTGACTCCTATGGTAATCCAGTGATAGAGTCGGAGGTTTTCCCTTTCATCGTCACTTCACCGGCGTTTCCGTACAAAGGTCACTGGGAGTTATGGAAATGACTGGTGAGTTGGTGAAAGGGGCGGTTAGAACGAATGTTGTCCAGGTTTGTCTACAAATTTGGGCAACTGTAGATACCACGTCAATCTACGGGCCCCCACAGTAGACCGTGAGACGCCGCTTCTCAGGGCCGCCAGTGAAGGACATCTTGAGGTCGTGCAACTGTTGATTGACAACGGAGCTGACGTTAACGCTCGGACCACGGGAGGCGGTACACCGCTCCATTATGCAACCTCGCACCTGGAAGTCGTGCGGCGCCTTCTTGACAATGGTGCTGATGTTAACGTAAAAGGACACAAAGGCGCAACGGCGCTCCACTTTGCGGCGGCCAAGGGGAATGTCGCTGTAGCTCGCTTACTCATTGAAAGGGGGGCGGACGTCAACGCCAGAGATCTTTCGGGTCAAACACCATTTCAGTTGGCGGCGCGATATCACCACGTAGAAATGGGCCAAGTGCTCTTTGAGGCGGGCGCCGAAGAGCCAGTAGCAGCGGCCAGGGAGCACCTCTTCTCAGAATTAACTGGCGTGAGGCAGGCGAGGGTTTCGCCAAGAGGCTCTCCGGTTTGTCCCAATTGCGGTCATGAGTTTCCGATTGCGGCGAAGGACTTACGAGAGAAATCCGATGGGATCCCTGGCTTCACATGTCCAAAATGCAACCAGATGGCCAGATTGTGACCGCTGGAGTTTTTCTGCTGACCCGCCTGACCAGCGCAGGCAGCGGGCGGCGGTCACGCGCAGCCGCTCAAGATCGGCTGAAGATGCGCTTCCACCACGGGCGACGGCGCAGATCTTCGATCATCTCTTTCTTTGCGGAAAGTTGCTCAGTGAGGGTCGCGTTCGTTTTCGTCTGAACCGCGAGGAGTTGCGTCAGGTGGTCGATTTGTTGGGTCAGATTATCGATTTGCTTTTGGTGGGCATCGATCTGCTCGTCGCGACAGGCGAGTTGTTCACGAAGGTGGGCAATAAAGGAATCCGCACGGGACAGGAGTTCTCGGAAATGACCTTCGTGAGGTTCACGCTGTTCCTTCTTCGGGACATCATGTCCTTCGTTCGGGACCGGGTGGGTCTCATGATGGACAAACCATCTGCCATCAATTCGATCGGCTTTCAATTTGCCTTGCTTGATCCAGCGTTGGATGGTCTTTTGAGAAACCCCGAAGTGCAAAGCGGCTTCTTTGGTCGTCATGAGGTTCATTGCTGTCGTGAGAAAGGACATATTGGGTGATACGACGGACACAAGGGATCGGTTTCGGACGAATGATGAAGGGGAAATCCCCGAAAAGACGACCCCCCTCCGCGGCAAGGGGGAGGTTGATTGGCATGCGGTATAATGCTACAATAAGTGGAAGCGAGGAAGCGAGTGAGCGAGGGAGCGAGGAAAGACCTGTTTTTCCTCACAGACTCGCCCCCACGCCCCCACGCTCCCACTCCGCTGGGGGCGGGGCGGGGTGAGTCTTCTGTGATGAAAGAGGAGGGAAAAACCGAGTTGGATTGGGTGTTACATCAAACCGAAGGGCAATTCTTTGAACGCAAGAGTTGCATTGACCGCTCTCAGGGTCAGGTCAGACGACGAAACGTGCGCGACGTGGCGCGTGACGTGGCGGAAACGCTCGTGGCAATGGCAAACGCTGACGGGGGCGCACTGGCGCTGGGAATTGAAGATGACGGCACGGTAACGGGTGTTTCTTACCCCAACGATCGGTTGGAGGTGCTGCGCCGTGCGCCGCAAACACACGTCCGTCCGCCGTTGCGAGCGCACTGGCAAACAGGGATGCTTTCGGGGCAGCAGATTCTGCTCATCGAGGTGGACTGGAGTTCTGAGGTGCATCAGTTGACCGACGGGCGTTACCTGCTGCGCGTTGGCGACCAAAACATGCCTTTCCCTGCGGGCGATATTGAAGCGATGAAAGCAGGCAAACGACGGCGGGTGACCGAGGCGCGTTTTGTCGCCGAAGCGACGCTAGAGGACTTGGATTTGAGCCTTGTGGATGAGCTTGCAGAACGCGCAGGGATGAGTGACCCCCCACCCCAGGTGCTAGTGCGGTATCATCTGGCGGAACAGCGCAACGGGAGAGTGATGTTGACGCTGGCGGCATTGCTCCTCTTCGGCAAAGACCCGGCTCGCTGGCATCCCCGCTGTGGGATTGACTTCGTGAAGTATTCTGGCACCCAGCGGCAGCTCGGCGCGGCGTTGAACATCGTCAAACGCAAGCGAATCGAGGCCCCTCTGGTGCGTCTGATCTCCGAAGCCTACCGTGCCATTGAGCCGCATCTGCGCGAGCGGCAACAGTTGGTCGATCTCTTCTTTGAGGAGCGGCTGGAGTATCCGACCTTTGCGTGGCAGGAAGCGATTGTCAATGCCGTCGCCCACCGCGATTATCGCTACGAGGGGATGGGCATTGAGGTATGGATGTTTGACGACCACCTTCAGATCCGCAGTCCCGGCGAGCTGGTCGAGCCGGTGACGTTAGAACGCCTGCAATCTCTAACGCGCATCCACGCCTCACGCAACCCGCGCCTCGTGCGTGTGCTGACCGACCTGGGCTACATGCGCGAGCAAGGCGAAGGCATCCCGCGCATGTTTTTCGTGATGGAACGCGAGGGGTTGTATCCGCCCGAACTGCTGCTGTTCGGGGACGCCATCTTCACGGTCACGCTCAAAAACACACCCGTTTACGGCATCGAGACCCTGCGCTGGTTGGCACAATTGGATTCCCTTGGGCTTTCTTTCAATCAGAAGCGGCTGCTGGCTTATGCGAAAGAACACGGAAATGCGTTCACTTCTCGTGCCTATCAAAAATTGGCTTCCGTTGACCTCTATACGGCGTCGCGGGAGATCAAAGACCTGATCCGCAAGGGCATCGTCCGACTGCCGAAAAAAGGTGGGCGGGTCTATCTTCTGTCGTCCCTCCCTGCCCAACCTTCGGGTTCAAAGCCAGAGGAGTACCTCGCTTTAGAACCCGTCCTCACAGCGAAAGGTGACGTGAGAAACGAGGACATCCGTCAGGCACTCGGTGTGTCTCGTCGGCAAGCGGCGCGGGTTGCCCAACGCCTTGTCGAACTGGGATGGCTCACACCCGTGGGCTCTCGTCGCGGACGACGTTACCTGCCCACCCGTCAAAGCGTGGAACACTGAGTTTCACGCGGAAAGGTCGTCGTCACAAGCGAGCGAATGTGCCATCTCACAAAAATTATGAACCCGCCTTAACGCCACTGTGTTATAATGAAGGTGGCACATCAACTATCTGCCGACATCATTTTGGGCGAACTCATGAAAGAGAGGAATAACACATGGAAACCATGACGAAAGAACACGTTGCGATAGTACGGGCTCGTGACCCTGCGGGGATTCAGAGGGAAATCATCGAACTGTTACTCACCAGGGAAAAGCTTCTCAAGAAAGCTCTCACCCAGAAGGACATCGAGCGTTTTCATCGAAAGTATGTCCGCTCTCAAATGACTCGAATTGCGAAAAGGGAAACCTTAACAGAGTTGCTCACAGACGCCTTGAATCCCTATGATCTAGCGATGGCACTGTCCATTCCATTAGAAGACGCCATAGAAGCCCTCGTGGAATTAGAGAGGGAGAAGAAGATTCTCCCCATCAGTGAGGCTTTACGCCGCGGCGTGATAGGGGATTTAAGCATTGAATTTTTCCCCTAAATAAAACAGCCCCGCGGAAATCGGGGCTGCTGTTGCTGTTGTTTTAACGTTCTGATCTTCTTAATTCACTAGCGGACTGCCCATCAGTGCGACCTGACAGGGCTTTCAGAAATACACACCATGAGGGTATTTCCATGACCAATTATAACACGGCGGAACCACTTTCACCAGTATATGCTCGACTTTATGAGACTCTTCCTCTAAAACCCTACTGTTCCAACCATTTAAGCAGTGGGCTCAAAATCCGACCCAAGCCAACCGCCTTCACTTACGATTACCTCCAGCTTAACAAGCCCAAAATCCTGAGATATGTGGTGTTTGATGTGGATTACGAAGGTGCCGCTTGGTCGTGGGATTGGGTGGGATTGCCCGCCCCGACCTTCATTGTCATTAACCCCGAAAACGCCCATGCTCATCTGATTTATGAGCTCAACACCCCCGTGTTGTTGTGGGACAACGCCCGCCAGAAGCCCTTGAGGTTTTTGGAGGCAATCCGCCGCGCTTATGTGGAGAAACTGGAAGCCGATGCCGGCTTTGTCAGTCCCGTCTCTAAAAATCCCGCTTCTAATCGCTGGCTTGTGCTTTCCTTTGATGTTCGTTATGATTTATGGGATTTGGAGGATTGGGTTGATCTTTCGCAAAAGCATTTCCAGACGCGAAGGGGCCAAAGGGAGGGCTTCGCCTCACTTGGCAGAAATTGTTATCTGTTCGAGGAAGGACGTTTTTATGCGTATGATCTGGTGAAGCATTGCGCGATTCAAAACGAGCTTTACTTCAAGGTTTACGCTTATATCGAAGCCGTTAATGTCAAGACCTTCGCCGACCCGTTACCAGAGAATGAAAGACGCCATATAACGAAGTCTATCTCCAAATGGACATGGCAACGCCGTGAGAATTTTTTGGAATATCGTGGCAGGCACAGACGAAAAACGAAAGATGATGCGGAACTGTTAGCAAGGCAAGTCCAGAGCGCATATCACACGGCTGAGATTAAGAGAGCAGCGACCGAGGAAAAGATTAGGAAGGCGATCTCGCAGTTTCTCTTGGAAGGCAGGCCAATTACGAAGGCAGCGATAGCGCGGGAGGTCGGAATCTCAAGGGAAGCAATCCAGAGATATTACTCCCCTTTGTTCTAAAAAGTGTGAACTTAGGTGTTGCACATCAGATATAAGCCGTGGGGGTGGGGGGGGTGGGCGGGCGGGGTGGGGGCGGGGGAGCCCTTGCGTGGCGGGGTTTTCCGCTTTCCGAAACTTTCCAAGAATCCGAATCTGAAAATTTTATAACGAAAGGCGTTCCTTTGGCTTTTGATCCGCGGAGTGGGGGTGGGGGGTGGGTCGCCGCGGCGGCGATCTCGGCGCGATTTCATAGGGCAAATTGGTTTCAAACCCGCGCCAGCACTGGCGTTGCGCCGATCTGATGCCCGGCCCGGGACACCTCTGAGGAGTTTCGCCCCACTGTCTGTTGGCTTCTGCTACAATCGAAAGGAGTCTCGGAGTTGAAAACGACAGCCCCAATTCCGCTGTTGGACGTGAGACACTCGCCACAAAGCCAATGGCTTCAATATTTTGAGGTGTGTTTTTTTGCGCTACCCCCCTCCAGAAAAACACACACCCCTCCCCTCCGTAAGGCACCTCCTCCCTTAATGGTCAGCTGGTGCAAGCGTCCAAATGGAATCGCCGCACGATGTCCTTGGCGATCACTTCTTCGTGCTCTACAGGGATTGCTGCCATTCGGTCCGCAATCGCCAAAAGCTCATCGGACATCTCTCTTATGGTGAGATCCAAAACCGCCACGAGTTCATGAGCAGCCTCCTTAGCCCATGTCGTATCGCGGCTGGAAGGCGCGGCGTCAAACGCTGTGAGGGCGGGAGTAAGCGCTAAACCATGCCTGATGAGATGCTGACGGATCGCTTCCACCTGCGGGTGACCCATCTCAGGCAGCGCCAATAGGGGAATGACGTCGCGGATAGTGCGCATGACAATCCCTGCCCCAGGGCGTGAGACCACAAGATCGGCAGCCGCCATCAGGTCTGAGTAATTCTCGCCCGATATTTTGCGGAGCTCGCCATCTGTGGTCAAGCAGGCAAATGCCTCACTGTCTTCGGGATGGCGCAAAATCAGATTGAACGTCGTTTTGCCATTAGATTTCAATTCTTCAAACACGGCTTTTTCCAGTGCGTCCCAAACTCCAGTTCCGCCTCCTGTTAAGACCACCGTCGGTCCTGAATTGATAGACAACTTCTTACGCGCTTCGGAGCGATTG
>Ga0114939_10003729_pt1 | contig 10480 bp, 21 predicted proteins | sample AshMeaCrysSpring_FD_87196 | JGI IMG/M metagenome (GOLD analysis project Ga0114939, IMG submission 87196) | Groundwater microbial communities from Big Spring, Nevada to study Microbial Dark Matter (Phase II) - Ash Meadows Crystal Spring | ecosystem: Environmental > Aquatic > Deep subsurface >... | reverse complement strand
TAGCACACCATAAATACGACGTACTTTTTGTTTCTCACGCAACTGAATACGATATTCAGTTGGTTTAGCCATCGCAGCACCATGCTGGCCTGGAGGCTGTTGCAAATTGCATTTACTTTCTAACGGACGTAAAGAACTTTTTAATTCTAAATCAGTACCTTCGCGACGTGAAAGTTTACATTTTGGACCAATATATCTTGCCATGAAAACTAACCCTGCTTACACACGACGTTTCTTCGGAGGACGGCAACCATTATGAGGGATTGGCGTCACATCGGAGATGTTCAAAATTTTAAAACCGAGCGCATTTAAAGCACGGACAGCTGATTCGCGACCAGGACCTGGCCCCTTAATACGAACATCCATGTTCTTCACACCATATTCCAGCGCTACAGTACCAGCACGTTCTGCAGCCACCTGAGCCGCAAAAGGTGTACTTTTACGTGAACCACGGAAACCACTACCACCAGCAGTCGCCCAGCTCAGTACGTTACCCTGACGATCCGAAATACTCACAATGGTATTGTTAAAGCTTGCATGCACATGCGCAATCGCGTCATTAACCGTAATTTTAATTTTTTTACGGACGCGTGAATCTTTGGAAGGTCTAGCCATCTTGATTCTCTCTTCCTAATTATTTCTTGATTGCTTTGCGTGGACCCTTACGAGTACGCGCATTTGTCTTGGTACGTTGACCACGCACAGGCAAGCCACGGCGATGACGAATACCACGGAAACAACCCATGTCCATCAAACGTTTGATGCTCATGGATACTTCACGACGTAAGTCACCTTCGACAGCAAACGTACCAACTTGTGCACGAATAGCTTCTAATTGATCTTCCGTCAATTCACGTACTTTTGTCGCAGGGCTAATACCTACGGCAGCACAAATACTTTTAGCACGAGTGGGACCTACGCCATAAATAGCGCGCAATCCAATCACAAGGTGCTTATTGACTGGGATGTTTACACCAGCAATACGGGCCATACCCATCTACTCCTAATTTTGTATGCCAAAGCGGGAAACTCGCAATTATAGCAAACCAACCCGCTTCATTCAAGCTTATTAACGCATTTGCATTTTTTTCATCATACCTGGATACTGACCAGACATAATAAATGATTGCATTTGAGTCATGAAATCCATCACAACTACCACGATGATTAGTAATGAAGTACCACCAAAGTAGAATGGTACATTCCAGTACAGAATCAAAAACTCAGGCAACAAACAGACGGCTGTAATATACAACGCGCCTGCTAAAGTCAACCGACTCATAATGGTATCTAGATAGCGCGCCGTTTGATCGCCTGGACGAATACCTGGAACAAAGGCACCCGAACGACGTAAATTATCGGCTGTATCTTTTGGATTAAAAACAACAGCGGTATAAAAGAACGTAAAGAACAATATCGCTAAGGCATATAATCCAACATATAACGGCTGACCTGGCGACAATGTAGTCGCTATGTCTTTAAGCCAACCCATATTTTCACTCGAACCAAACCATCCCCCCAAAGAAGCAGGAAATAGAATGATACTCGAAGCAAAAATGGGTGGAATAACGCCCGCCATGTTTAATTTGAACGGAATGTGTGTGACCTGTTGTTGAAACATGGCACGCGCATTCGTTCTTTGCGAAAAATGAACGGTGACTTTACGCTGTCCACTTTCTACAAATACGACAAAAGCAGTTACTAATAGAATAACGCTCAGCAGTAAGAAAACAATAAATACACCCAACTCACCTGTACTAACCAGCTCAAGTGTTCCACCTAAAGCTGATGGCAAACCAGCCACAATACCAGCAAAAATGATAATGGAAATACCATTACCCATGCCACGTTCAGTGATTTGTTCACCTAGCCACATTAAGAAAATTGTACCTGCTACTAAAGTAGAGACAGCAATAATCTTAAAACCTAAACCCGGATCAATAACCACTGACAGCCCATTGATCTGTTGTGCTTCAAGCGCAATGGATACACCGATTGCTTGAAATGTAGCCAAAACAACCGTTCCGTAACGTGTGTATTGCGTAATTTTACGCCTTCCACTTTCACCTTCTTTCTTTAACTGCTCAAGTGTCGGCGAAACAATCGTTAACAACTGAACAATAATAGAAGCAGAAATGTAAGGCATAATGCCAAGTGCCAAAACGGATAAACGCTCCAAGGCACCACCTGAAAACATATTAAACATGTCTAGGATAGTGCCTTTCTGTAGCGCAAACATCGCAGCTAAAGCAACAGGGTCAATTGAAGGCACAGGGATATGAGCCCCTAATCGATAAACGATCAACGCACCAATCACAAAAAAGATGCGCTGAACCAACTCTTGAGACCAGCTTGTATTGGGAGATGTCAAGGCTGACATAGTTAGGCTTCTTTAACCTGACCACCAGCTGCTTCAATCGCAGCTTTAGCCGATGCCGTTGCCTTAATACCCACTAGAGTAACCGATTTACCGATAACTCCGCCTGCCATAATCTTAACAAAACTATACTTTCCGCCGACTAATCCAGCCGCTTTTAATACAGCAATATCAATAATATCCGCATCAACAGCGTTAAGCGCATCTAAACGCAAATCAGTCGTTTTAAGTGCTTTCTGAGACACAAAACCAAACTTAGGTAAACGACGCTGTAAAGGCATCTGACCACCTTCGAAGCCTACCTTATGGTAACCACCCGAACGCGACTTTTGACCTTTGTGACCCTTACCAGAAGTTTTACCTAGATTTGAGCCGATACCACGACCCAAACGTTTAGGCGCTTTTTTCGCACCAAATGCTGGTGCTAGATCGTTTAAACGCATCAAGCCACCTCTTCCACTTTAACTAAGTAGCTAATCGTACGAATCATTCCACGCACTTCAGGAGAATCCTTCAATACGCGTGAATGGTTCACTTTACGCAAGCCCAAACCTTTAACGCAACCAATATGATTGGGTTTACGGCCAATTGGACTTTTAACCAATGTAACTTTTACTTGTGACATGATTAGTTCCCTAACACTTCAGCAACTGATTTACCACGTTTAGCGGCGATATAATCAACAGTGTGCATATCAGTCAAACCTTTTACAGCGGCACGTACAACGTTACCATCATTACGTGAACCCGTAATTTTCGACATAATATTATGTACACCTGCTGCTTCCATTACTGCACGCATTGCACCACCCGCAATAACACCAGTACCTTCAGAAGCGGGGATTAGTGTAATTTTAGTTGCACCAAACTCAGCAATGGTTGGATGCACAATCGTACCCTTCGACAAGGGAACTTCGCGCATCGTTTGCTTAGCTTTGTCCATTGCTTTTTTAATTGCAACAGGCACTTCACGTGCTTTACCAGAACCAAAACCCACTCGACCGTTTCCATCACCAACAACCGTTAGTGCAGAGAAAGTCATCACACGACCACCCTTTACTACTTTTGTTACGCGACGGATTGACACCAACTTCTCGATCAACGCATCTTGCTGTTGTTCATTTTTGTCTTCAATTTCAACGCTCATTTTGTCAATCCTTAGAATTTGAGACCGGCTTCACGTGCGGCATCAGCTAAAGCTTTTACACGACCGTGATACAGGAAACCGGAGCGATCAAATGCGACTGCTTCAACACCCGCTACTTTTGCACGTTCAGCAATTGTTTTACCAATTACTGCAGCGGCTTCCGCATTACCTGTATATTTAATTCCAGATGCAATAGCCTTCTCTACAGTTGAAGCTGCTGCAATAACGGAAGTACCATCAGCTGAAATCAACTGAGCGTACATATGACGAGGTGTACGCATAATACTCAAACGTGGCATGCGTAATTCGCGGATTTTCATACGCGTGCGTTTTGCACGACGTAGACGACTGGTCTTTTTATCCATGTCTTAACCCTTATTTCTTCTTCACTTCCTTACGAATGATAACTTCATCCGCATACTTAACACCCTTGCCTTTATAAGGCTCGGGAGGACGGTAACCGCGAATTTCTGCAGCAACTTGACCTAACACTTCTTTATTGATACCTTTCAGCACAATTTCAGTTTGTGTCGGAGTCTCAGCAGTAATTCCAGCAGGCAACTGATGCACCACAGGATGTGAGAAACCCAAACTCAGGTTAACTGCATTACCTTGAGCCGCAGCACGGTAACCAACACCAACCAATAAAAGTTTACGTTCAAATCCAGCACTAACGCCTTGAATCATGTTAGCCAAGTTGGCGCGCATTGTACCCGCTTGAGTCCAAGCAGGTGCAGAATCGCTAACAACCTTAACAACAACATCAGATCCTTCAACAGTCACCACTACCGATGGATGAACACTTCTTGTCAATGTGCCCTTAGCACCCTTGACTGTCACATTACCATCAACTACCGTCAATTCAACGCCTTTAGGAAGCGCAATTGGTTTTTTAGCAATACGAGACATCGCACAACTCCTTAGGCAATCGTACAAATGACTTCGCCACCCATGCCCGCATTGCGCGCTTGGCTGTCGGTCATAATGCCGCGAGAAGTAGATACAATAGCAATACCCAAACCGCCCATCACCTTAGGCAATTCATCTTTGCCTTTGTAAACACGCAAGCCAGGACGGCTAACGCGTTTGACGGATTCGATTACAGGCTTGCCCTGAAAATATTTAAGCTCAATAGTGAGATTAGTCAAGGCGCCATCGCTGGTTTCAGCGAAGTCGGCAATGTAACCTTCATTTTTGAGCACAGTTGCAATCGCTTTCTTCATTTTAGAAGAAGGCATTGGCACCGTACGATGGTTTGCACGTTGCGCATTCGAAATGCGAACCAGCATATCACCAATAGGGTCAGACATACTCATGGTCTATGATCCTTCTAGAAATACTTACCAGCTTGCCTTGCGCAAACCGGGAATTTCCCCGCGCATGGTTAGCTCACGCAGCTTGTTACGGCACAAACCGAACTTACGATAAACACCGTGTGGACGACCTGTTAGTCGGCAACGACGTTGTTGACGTATTGGGGCTGAGTCACGAGGCATTTTGTTTAACGCATCAGCCGCAGCCATGCGCTCTTCAAAACTGAGTGATTCATCACGACTTTTCGTACGCAAGTCATCACGCTTAGCCTTATAACGCTCAACCAGTTCGGTACGCTTTTTATCACGTTCAATCATGGAAATTTTAGCCATAACTCACCTTACTTCTTGAACGGGAAATTGAAAGCGGCCAATAAAGCACGACCTTCATCATTCGTTTGGGCAGTTGTTGTGAAGGTGATATTCATACCACGCATCGCGTCAACCTTTTCAAATTCGATTTCTGGGAAAATAATTTGCTCTTTAACGCCAAAATTATAGTTACCCATACCATCAAAACCTTTTGGATCCAGACCACGAAAGTCACGAACACGCGGAAGCGCAACGTTAATTAGGCGATCTAAAAACTCGTACATTTGCGCGCCGCGCAAAGTTACTTTACAACCAATGGGCCAACCTTCACGAACTTTAAAGCCCGCAACCGATTTTTTAGCCAAGGTTTGCACTGGCTTTTGACCAGCAATTTTTTCCATATCAGTAATAGCATTTGCTAAAACTTTCTTATCTGCTAACGCTTCACCAACACCCATATTAAGAGTGATTTTGGTTAAGCGAGGTACCTGCATAACAGACTTGTAACCAAATTGCGACTGCAATGAAGGTACAACGTCTTTGCGGTAAATATCTTTTAAACGTGCCATCTATACACCCGCAAATCAGTCAACGACCTTGCCGGTCGACTTGAAAAAACGCACTTTAACACCGTCAACAAACTTATAACCAATACGGTCAGCTTTTTGCGTTTCGACGTTATAGAGCGCCACATTAGAAGCATGAATAGTTGCTTCTTTTGCAATAATGCCACCTTCAACACCCATAGCTGGATTAGCTTTAACGTGTTTTTTGCGGATATTGACACCTTCAACCACGATGCGATCATTTTTAAGGATCGTAGCAACTACACCACGCTTACCTTTATCACCACCAGTGATAACAATCACTTCATCGCCTTTGCGAATACGGTTCATAACTTAAATGCTCCTTACAGCACTTCTGGCGCTAATGAAACAATCTTCATGAATTTTTCACCACGAAGCTCACGAGTCACTGGCCCAAAAATACGAGTACCGATTGGCTCCTGCTTATTATTCAGGATCACAGCAGCATTATCGTCAAAACGAATTACGCTACCATCTGGACGACGAACACCTTTGGCTGTGCGAACAACAACCGCCGTATATACATCACCCTTTTTAACACGTCCACGTGGCGCAGCGTCTTTAACGCTAACCTTGATCAGATCACCCACGCCAGCATAACGACGCTTAGACCCACCTAGGACCTTGATACACATTACTCGCTTAGCACCTGAGTTATCAGCTACTTCGAGAACTGTCTGCATCTGAATCATTGCAGCACCCCAAAAGGAATAAATATTACAATAACACAATTACCGCTTTTATGGTCAGTATCCAAAAGGACTTAACCAATAAAGCGGTAAAAACATCTGATTTTTGAAATTATATCAGTCTTGAGCGCGCTCGTCAACTGTTATCAACATCCAAGCTTTACGCTTAGAAATTGGCTTAGTTTCTGAGATAGTCACTTTATCACCAATGCGACTTTCATTGTTCGCATCATGAGCCATGTACTTATCAGTTTTACGCATTACTTTATTATAAAGCGGGTGGCGTACAGAACGTTCAACCGCTACGACAATCGTTTGCGGTGTTTTTTGCGCACTGACAACAACACCCTGCAAGCTACGTTTAGTGCCTACACTCATGCTGCAACCCCTTTCTGTGTCATATAGGTCTTAACACGAGCAATATTACGACGCACTTTGCGTAGTAATGAAGTATCGCGAACCTGACCCAGTTTAGTTTGCATACGTAAGTTGAATTGCTCTTTACGTAGCGCCAACAACTCTTCTTTTAGTTGTTCCATATTTTTATCTTGCATTGCGTCCATGTTACATCACCGAACGTTTAACAAACACTGTTTTAACAGGCAGTTTGGCGGAAGCAAGTGCGAAAGCTTCACGGGCAGCTTCTTCGCTGACACCTTGAATTTCGTACAAAATCTTACCTGGTTGAATTTGAGCAACCCAGTATTCTACGCTACCCTTACCTTTACCCATACGCACTTCTAGTGGCTTTTGAGTAATTGGTTTATCAGGAAACACTCGAATCCAAATTTTACCACCACGTTTAACTGAACGAGTCAACGCACGACGCGCTGATTCGATCTGACGTGATGTTAGATTGCCACGATCGACTGATTTCAGACCGAACTCGCCAAAGCTGACCGAGCTACCTGTCTGTGCTAGACCGCGATTGCGACCTTTTTGTACCTTACGAAACTTCGTACGCTTAGGTAATAACATAACAGTAACTCCTAATTATTTAGCAGCATTCGCACGAGGGCGACGTTGCTTTGGTGCTTCTGCTTGGCGTTCAACAAGTGCTAATTTACCTAGGACTTCGCCTTTGAAAATCCACACTTTAACGCCAATAATACCGTAAGTGGTTAGAGCCTCTGCGAAACCATAATCCACATCTGCACGGAAAGTATGTAAGGGTACGCGACCTTCACGATACCATTCCGTACGAGCGATTTCAGCACCGTTTAAACGACCTGATACCATGATTTTGATACCCTTAGCGCCCGCACGCATTGCATTTGCAACCGCACGCTTCATCGCACGACGGAACTGAACACGCTTTTCTAATTGTTGCGTGATTGACTCACCCACCAATTGCGAATCTAACTCTGGCTTGCGAATTTCTTCTAAATTGATCGATACTGGCACACCAGCCAAAGCAGTGACTTCTTTGCGTAACGCTTCGATGTCTTCGCCTTTACGACCAATAATATTACCTGGACGGGCTGCGTGTATCGTAACTCTCATACCATTCGCTACGCGATCAATATGAATTTTACTAACGCCGTTAGCCATTAATTTTTTCTTCAAAAAGTTGCGAACTTCGAAGTCACCGACGACGAAATCTGCAAAGTTTTGGCTGTTAGCATACCAACGTGAGTTCCACTCTTTAGTGATACCCAGTCGAATGCCATTAGGATGGACTTTCTGACCCATTGCTCACTCCTTAACGTTTATCGCCAACAACAACTGTGATGTGGCTCAAACGCTTAACGATGCGATTACCACGACCTTTCGCACGAGCACTCATGCGCTTCATACGAGGACCTTCATCTACATACACAGCAACAACTTTCAGCGTGTCAATATCCGCGCCTTCATTGTTCTCTGCGTTTGCAATAGCAGAATCCAACACTTTTTTAACCAAATCGCCAGCTTTCTTATCAGAGAAAGCCAACATGTTCACGGCAGCCTCCGCTGACTTACCACGTATTAAGTCCGCAACGAGGCGTGCTTTTTGCGGAGAGATGCGGGCATGACGATGCGTTGCACTTACTTGCATGGTTTGCTCCTTACTTCTTCGCTTTCTTGTCGGCCGCGTGTCCGCGGAACGTACGAGTCAACGAGAATTCGCCGAGCTTGTGACCGACCATGTTTTCATTGACATAAACCGGAATATGTTCACGACCGTTATGCACAGCCAGTGTCATTCCAACCATTTCTGGTAGAATCATGGAACGGCGCGACCAAGTTTTGATCGGCTTTTTCGAACCAGACTCCTTGACTTCGAGCACCTTTTTCCACAGGTGATGGTCTACAAACGGACCTTTTTTAATCGAACGAGGCATGTCTCAATCCTTATTTCTTAGCTTGGTGACGGCTACGAACAATGAACGTATCGTTCAACTTGCTCTTACGAGTTTTCTTACCTTTGGTTTGAACGCCCCATGGAGTCACAGGATGTTTACCAAATGTACGACCTTCACCACCACCGTGTGGGTGATCAACAGGGTTCATTGCGGTACCGCGAACAGTCGGACGAACACCACGCCAACGCGCAGCACCAGCCTTACCTAGCTTACGCAAGTTGTGCTCAGTATTACCTACTTCACCAATGGTTGCCTTGCATTCGGGGTTAACACGACGCAATTCACCAGAGCGCAAACGAACAAGCACAAACGCACCATCACGACCGGCCACTTGAATGGAAGTTCCAGCAGAACGAGCGATTTGAGCGCCTTTACCTGCTTTCATTTCCATCGCATGAACAATAGTACCCACAGGAATGTTACGCAACGGCAAAGTATTACCTACTTTAATATCAGCAAAGTTAGCTGAAATCACGTTTGCGCCAATTTCAATGTTACGTGGAGCCAAAATATAACGACGTTCACCATCAGCATACTTTAGCAAAGCTAAATGTGCACTACGGTTTGGATCATACTCTAGACGCTCAACCACCGCAGGAATGTCGATTTTGTCACGTTTAAAATCAACAATACGGTAGTGCTGTTTATGACCACCACCTTGGTGACGAACAGTAATATGACCATTATTATTACGACCACCTTTGCGCGACTTGCTTTCAAGCAAGGCAGCAAATGGTGCACCTTTATGCAAATTGGGTTCAACAATTTGAACAACAAAACGCTGACCAGGTGAGGTCGGTTTTTTCTTAACGATATTTGCCATGATTGTGTCCTTATTCTGCTGACATCAACTCGATCTGCTGACCGGGTTGTAGGCTAACAATCGCTTTACGTAAACCGTTACGACGACCAGCACGGCCCTTAAACACTTTACGCTTACCAGCAATATTGATCACGTTAACAGCATTAACCGTGACATTAAACAAAGACTCTACTGCAATTTTAATTTCTGCTTTAGTCGCCGTTGTATCAACATCAAATACATACTTGCTGTTTTCTGCCATACGAGCACTCTTTTCAGAAATGCGCGGGGCACGAATTACGGTATAAATTCTTTCTTGATTCATGCTAAATGCTCCTCAATTGCCTTGAGTGCATCACGAGTAACAATAATTTTACCGTAACCAATCAGGCTAACAGGATCAATACTATCAACATCACAAACACCACCAGCATACACGTTACGTGAAGCAAGGTATAAGTTTTCGTCTAGCATTTCAGTCACAATTAATGCATCAGTCACACCTAAAGACTTCATTTTAGCAACGAATTCTTTCGTTTTTGGCGTTTCTAATGTGAAGTTATCCACAATCATTAAACGATCTTGACGATTCAATTCAGCCAAAATACTACGCATAGCTGCACGGTACATTTTCTTATTGACTTTTTGATCGAAATTACGTGGAGAAGCAGCAAACGCACGACCACCGCCAACCCATACTGGGCTAACAGACGAACCAGCGCGCGCACGACCAGTTCCTTTTTGATTAAAAGGTTTAGCCTTACCACCAACAACTTGTGCACGGGTTTTTTGAGCCTTGGTACCAGAACGTGAACGCGCCATAAAAGCAACAACCACTTGGTGAACCAACGCTTCATTGAAATCAGCACCAAAAATGGTGTCGTTAGCAGTTACAGAGCCAGTATTAGC
>Ga0114939_10003727_pt1 | contig 10480 bp, 6 predicted proteins | sample AshMeaCrysSpring_FD_87196 | JGI IMG/M metagenome (GOLD analysis project Ga0114939, IMG submission 87196) | Groundwater microbial communities from Big Spring, Nevada to study Microbial Dark Matter (Phase II) - Ash Meadows Crystal Spring | ecosystem: Environmental > Aquatic > Deep subsurface >... | reverse complement strand
TGATAGCCGCACTGAGTGACGCAATTCAGCAATTGCCTGCTCCATCGGTTTCTGTCGCAGCCAGCCGGTTTTGCGATGAGCGAATCGGGGAAACGAAGCCAGAAGAAAGTTGTCTGCAATGGATGCCGCTGGGCAGAGGCCATCCTCCCGGCGGCTTTCGGTCAACATCGCGATGCCACGCTGCAGCCGGGCCCGTGGAGCCAGCCGTTCAATCCGCTGACCGTCCAGCCGAATCTCTCCGGAACGCAACGGATCAAGACCATAGATGATCCGTGCCAACTCTGACCGACCGCTACCCATCAGACCCGACACGCCAACGATCTCGCCGACACGCACTTGAAAGGAAATATCCCGGATGATCCCGGGCTGCTGCAAGTTGGCAACCTCCAACCGAACTTCGGTCTTGGGAGGCGTTCGCCGCGCGGGAAACAGCTGCTCGATGGATCGGCCCACCATCTGCGTGATCATTCGTTGCGACGAGTACTCCTGCCGTGGCCCACTGGAGATCACCTTTCCATCACGGAGTACGACAATCTGGTCGCATAGCCGCAAGACATCCTCCAAAGCGTGTGAGATATAAATGATGGCAATCCCTTGGGACTGCAGGCCTTCGATCACTCCAAACAAACGGTCCGTTTCGCGACGAGTCAAAGAAGTCGTCGGCTCGTCCATGATCAGCAAGCGAGGCTGCGTCGCAAGGGCACGCGCAATCTCCACAAGTTGTCGCTCACCGGCGGAAAGATGATCGAGGTTCCAATCGGGCGAGACCGACAGCCCAACCTTTTCCAGCAAGGGACGTGCCGCGGCATTCAGTCGACCGCGCTGAATGAGCCCACCTTTCGTTGGAAATTCCGTCAAGAACAGATTTTCTGCAATCGTCAGCCGGCTGAATAGGTTCAGTTCCTGATGAACGAATGCAACCCCACGCTGACGAGCTTCCATCGGCGAAGTCGGAGCATACGGTTCGCCATGCAAGCGAAGCGTACCGCCATCAGGCTGCAAATTGCCGCCCAGAATGTTCATCAACGTCGACTTGCCGGCCCCATTTTCTCCGACGAGCCCCAACGTATTTCCCGCGGGTACGCAAAAGCTGACTTGATTCAAAACGGTAGTCGTGAAGAAAGACTTAGAGATCGCCTGAAGCTCCAGGGCTGGCGGCTGCTCGATTGCCGATGACACGTTTGGCAGTTGCGTTAAGGGTTCAGGCTCAGAAACCATACGACTTCCAGATCTCCCCGCTCGATCGCATGGGGGTTGTTGGTAGGCTCCCTTGGCTCGATCAATCCGCCGAGAGCACGCGCGCACGTAAAGCATCCAGCGCCGACGCTGCCAGAATCACACCCCCTTTGACCATCATGATGGTGAAGTAGGAAAAGTTGACCAGATTGAGGCTGTTATCGAGCAGCGCCAGGAATAGTACACCAAACACCGTCCATGTGACTTTTCCGCGCCCGCCGTAGAGGCTCGTGCCTCCAATCACCACCGCACCGATAATGTCAAGCAGGTTGCCTTGCCAATGCACGGGGGAGCCCGTTTCCATCCGCCCCGTGATCAAGATCGAAGCCATCGCGGCCGACAGCCCCGAGAACACATAGGCCATGATCAGAACGCCAGACACGGGAATCCCGCAAACCTCCGCTGTCCGAGGATTATGGCCGATCGCGAATAACCAGCGCCCCAGTACAGTCCGCGACAGGATCAGATGTGCACTCACGCAAACCAGGCCAGCCAAAGCGATGGCATACGCGGTGCGTCCTCCAAAAACGAGAAACGAGTCAGGCAAGCCGTAAATCGGCTGGGATTGCGTCATCCAAATCGCCAGCCCGCTGAAGAACATCATGCCAGTCAGGGTGACGATAAAGGGAGGCATGCGGAGCCGGGTGATCACGAGCCCATTCAGCAGGCCGATTGCGCCGCCAATCAGCAACATGGCCACGATCGCGGCCGGTGTGGCTATGAACGTGTTGGCAAGCCTTCCCGTCTCTTCGTTAATCAGACTTGCACCACAAACACTCGCCACCGCGATCGTTGATGTCACCGACAAATCAATTCCACCGGTGACCATGACGAGCGTCTGACCGCAAGCGACAACCAATAGCGGGGCCATCGCGGACAGAATTGCCAGCCAGTTGCCTGTCGTCGCAAAGTCCGGTAGCCAAAACGCCAGCACCAGCGCATACCCGACACAGATCAGTAATGTCAGGTACTCAGACGCGATCAGCTTACGAAGCATTCGTCTCTCCGCGCCGCCAGTCAGGTCGCGAGTCTCCGCGAGGAATCTCCCTGCGAAACCGCAGGCGTCTGGAACCTGTCGATAGGACCCGCTTTCCGCCGCATTACCGGGTTACTTCCCGACATTCGCTCCCCACATGCGGCTTTTCAGCTGATCCTTATTGGCTTGCGTGATCACGAATCCAGGATCTTGAATGAGCTCGGGAACGTCCTCACCGGCCATCAAGTCGACCAGGGCCTGGATGCTGGCTTCTGCCTCGTAATACATGTCCTGGACACCCGTCGCGTCGAGGTATCCCTCCTCCAACATTCGCCAAGCCGTTGCATCGCCGTCGAATCCACCCAGGATTACATGGCCGGGCTCGCCAACCTTGTGATACTTGCCCGCCTGCTTCAATGCGCTGACGATCGACGGCAGGAGGAAGTCCGAGCTAGTAAAGAGAAACGAAATGTCCGGATTCGCTTGAAGGCCATTGACTACACCGGCTTGGGCCTTCTCCTGATTCCATTCCGAAGGCACTCGCGACACAACTTCGATCAGATCCTCATGGCCTTTGATGGCTTCATCGAACCCGTCCCGCCGTCCAATGGCGTTCGTATCGCCCAAGTCCCCCATCACCAACATCGCCTTGAGCTTACCCTTACCCTGTGCCCGAGCCTGTTCCACCATGAAATCCACCGTCTCGCGAGTCAATCGCAGGTTGTCGGCTTGAATTCCGACGAACTTGACGCCACGCCGATCGGCGACACGATTGAACAAGACAATTGCTATGCCCGCTTCGTTCGCGGCCTTGATCGCCGGAACCGACGTCTTCGCGTCTTTCGGGACAAGCACGATTCCTTGAACTCCACGCGTAACGAAGCTCCTCACTTGATCCAACTGGCGTCCTGCATCACCATCCGCGACAGCTTCCAAGACCTTGAAGCCGCGTTTCTCGCACTCTGCTTTGAGCGCCTCAAAACCGGCAACCCATGCCTCCGTCTGAAGCGTTTCGAAGGCAAGTCCGATCGTCACCTGCGGCTGGTCGCCCTTCGCACTTGCTGAATCGTTTGGCTTGTTGGCCGATTGCCCCTTGTCCGCTTTACTGCAGCCCACGAACAACAGCAGCAGACCCGCGCAAGTGCCGAAACATACAACACGCCAAATTCGGTTCAACATCTGCGGTCCTGTCTGAATCTGACTGAAGGGAGATGCGTACCGAGCCCGGGCCGTAATCTGCAAGGCTCTGGCCCAGTAGCCTCAGAAGAAAAGATGGACAGCCACTTATCCCAAGAGGTCGAGGGTGGCAATTCCGTACCGGGGTATCGTAACCAAGTTACCGGAGATCTGCTGCCAGCCCGCGCGGTAGTCTTCGGGCGACTCCAGCGCAGCCCGTGCATTCGCCAAATCAAGCATTCGCAGTCTGGCTCCAAAAAATGGTTCCGTGGACTGAACCTGAACGGCAGCGTCCTGCAGATTTGCCAACAGCCAGCGCTGTTGCCCATGGCGGGTCAGCGCCAGGCCAGCGACATGCAGCGGTGCGGAAGCTTTCAATTCGCGAAGGGATGCTCCCTTCCACTCCAGAATGTCAGCCAGCACATGGTAAACCGGGAAGACCCATGACGGCTTCGACGGAAACTGCCCCGGGTTCACCGACCCTTGGTCCGACTCCAGCAATCCTCGCCAACCGATCGTCTCAAACAGGGTCAGGCTCTCCACCCGACCTGCGAACAGATTTGCGAGCATCGCCACCGTCCAGCCTGCAGCAAACAGGGTCATCTGGCGTGGATCGACCGAATCAGGCAGTCCATCCGCCTCGCGTGCGGCGGTGGGACCAGTTGCAACTGGATTGAACCGCGGCTTGAGTGTCACCGGCGTGACGACTCGTGGCTTATCGGGATAGTAGTCAGCAACACTGTCGAGCTGGTCGCGAGCCGCTCGCGGAGTTTCAGCAATTGAACCGCAATCAAACGCATGCACTTGCGGGTTCATCGACCAGAAGAAGAAGTCCGCCTCAGCCGGTGGCGGCTGGAGGTTCATCTGATAGAGGTCCGCATCGGTACCCGCTCCAACACGGACGTCGAACGGCTCGAATGCTTCACGGACCATCTTGAGCACGGCGGATGAGGTCGACCGCTCCGATCGACTGCCCAGCGCAAGCACATGATGCAAGTTCACTTGTTGATCACGCACTGTGCTCACAAATTCTCGAAGCCAACGCGACTGTTCCTCGGTCGTCCCCTGATCCAGATGGACCGCCAGCTCAACCTTCGGCGTGATCTCAGCTGCGGTTGCAAACTTCTGTTTCCAGGTTTGCGACAGATCAGACAGTCGTACATCAATCCTGACATGCGACAGGCCCAGCCGATGGAGCCGTTGCAATGAACCCGCATCATGGGTCACTTCCTCTTCATCTGCCAGGATGATGCCGACCGGAGGCAGCGAGATAGCGGCTGGCGGTTCGGCCGGTTGCAGCGTAACCAGCGGACAAACATCCGGTGAGTCGGTTTCAATTCGAACCGGCCGCTGCTCCGGCTGCTCCGCGCGGGGAGTTCCCGCCCACGGCAACCCTTCATGAACGATGCTCAGGCGGATTCGCTGCTGAATCCGTTGCCCCTGCTTGATCTGCACCGGAAACGGCAGTCGTAGGGGCGTACAGAAAGTCTTGAAGCTCGCGTCGATCCAGTTTCGCTGATCCTCCGTTTCAAACGCGTCACCCTCGAACTCGAGCTTCAGCCAGGAACCAGCATCAATCTGTGAGAGCATCGCCGCGAGGTTGGTAAATCCGTGGACCGGTTGTTCAGAAGCGATCGTCCGCGGGAAACGGAGTTCCTGGGATTGGCCGTTTGTGTAGGTAACTTGACACGGAGTTCCCGCAGCCTGATCGCTTGGATGCAAAACACAAAACCCAATCCGGTTTTTCAAGAACGTCGATCGTGCCAGCCCATCAAACTGGAATTCGATCGCTCCGGAGTCAGTCCCCAAAATCTGTGCATCCCACACAAAGTCAATCTCGTGCTGCCGATGCTCGCTGCGGTATCGGATCACGAATTGACCTTCATCGACCTGATAGCTCAAGTCACTGATCACGCCTGAAACGGTCCCCCAGTTTCGATCGCGGACAGCGGCGTAGATGCGGCGAATGACCTCTCGGCCGTGGACGGTCAGGTAGCGGATATCGCCGGATTCGAACTTAAACTGAACCGGACCGCATTCAACCATCCATGGCTTCGCGGCGGGATTCGACAACCCGCACGCCAGGAACACGTCGGTGATTGAAGTGTTCATGAGTTGCCTCTGCGTGGAAGGTGGCGCGACCGAACCCACTTTAGCGAGAAGGATCGCTGCTTTCGGGCGACTTACGGCCGTGGCATGCGGGAAGATGCATTTGCCACATCGCCTCACGCGCCACGAATTCGAGACAGCACTAGCCGGCCGAGTCAGGGGCTCGGCCCGCTACGATCGACCGAACCTGCTCCAGCACGTTCGATGGCTCGAACAGGTCCCGCCATTGCGGATTGATCAATACGCGCTTTCCAAATTCCGAGATGAGGATTGCTCCATCACTGAAAGGGAAATCAACTCGACTGAAAGCGATCCCTAAGAGCACTTTGATGTGCCCATACATGAAATCCTCCGCGGCAGCGCGCGGCACTCCTCGTCGGACAGCCTCTTCCATCACCTCACGAAGCATCCGCACCAACGCGATTCCGCATGTCTCGGCCATCGTCGGTTCCATGATCGCCATCTGCTCGACCGTGACGCGATGCGCTCGCGTCACCGGTGCATAGATGTCTCGCGCTAACTGTTCACCGATGGCGTAGTGCTTCTCTGGACCCTGCATGAGTGCGCAGACAACCGCTTGCCTCGCATGAGTCCCTCCGAAAAAGTCGTTGACCTCCTGCTCCGTTTGAAAATGATCAAACACACTCGTGTGACAGGGATGGGTCACGAAGTAGCTGACGTCACTGCGTTCCGGCAGTTCTCCAGCATGGGCAGCCGCGGGATCGAGCGTGACGACGATCGTGCCAGGTCGGAGAGTGGGCACAAGTTCATTGGCCACTTTGCCCAGCACGCGATCAGGAAGCGCGAGGATCACTACCTCGGATTGCGAGGTAGCGACCTCTGGGGGCGTGCTCCGAATGCCTTGCCCGGCGAGTCGCTCGAGACCCGTTGACGAATTCTCAACACACAGCAGGTGATAACCAGGATGTTCGCGGAGGTGCTGGATAATCCGCCCTCCCATCTTTCCGCCTGCTCCGAACAGCGCAACGGAGACCATTGAAACCCCTTCTCTTGAAATGAATCGACGATCCAGGCTCTCGGCGTGCGCTTCAGCACTCGATTCCCCAATCCTCAACGTGAATGGACCACCAAATCAGCCAGAAACGCGTCTCGCCCATTCTGTCCCCCTTTGAACACGACGAGGCGCGAATCCACCTTGCGACCCGGCGCATCAACGCGGCAAATCGGAGAGCCAGGGGCACCGGCTGCCGCGTATCTTAGGGACTCGATCCCCAGCGCACGGGCCACCTGCATGCTCGTGTCACCACCGCAGACGATCAGCAATCCGGGATCCGTTGCAGCGAGCACTTCTTCGACAAGCCCGCCCAGACGCTCACCAATTGAAAGTTGCGCGGCCAAGCCAAACGATGCGATTGTACGGTCTTCCTCAGCTACATCCCTTGTGAATGCAGCTACAGACCTGCCGCTTGCAATGTGGTCAATGATCGGTCGGGCGATCTTACCGAGATCCTGATCTCGAATCAGCGACTCGGGCGTCAGTGACACACCCTCACAGCCCGCTGCGAGTGCCAGCCGCAGCTGTCGTGCGGTGACTGGCGAGCAGCTACCAGATACGATCAGCGTGGGCCTGGAATCAGAGGAGAAGGGGAGGAGCGCTTCCCGACCGGACCGCTCTGTCCTCGGCCATGTCGAGTCTGCTAACAGGGCATGTTCGATGGCACTCGATCCCGCGACGAACAATGGTGAATCCCCGGCGAGTTCACCGAGACAGCGACCAATCACAGCCAGATGTGCATGGCGCAAAGTGTCGAACAGCACGATCGGTTCAGCGGATGCTGTCAAGCTTTCAAGCGACTGAGGAATCAGCCCCGCATCTTCGATAAACCGTTCGAGTTGCAGGACGTCGCACAAGGTAATCGGCAGTTGGGTCTGACGGGCGAGGTGCATTCGCAGATCGGCCTCGTCCATCGGCGTCACGGGATGCCGCTGCATCGTCGGGTGTCGGTCCAGGCGGATGGGCTCGGAATCCAATCCGGATCTTGCAAACAGGTTTGCGAACACGACGTAGCGGCCGAGTTCGGGTGAGCCGACTATCAGAGGAGTTGGCCGAGAACCGCAGACAGCGCGGCCTATCTCAATCGCCTTTCCGATCGAGCCAACGTGGGGCGCGGAATCGAATGTCGAACAGAGCTTGTAGTGGATGTATTTCGCTCCGGAGGAATGCAAGGTTCGCAGCGCGGAGGGCAAGTTCTGTTCCATCTCAGCGGGAGACATGGTCCGCGAGCCACCCGCAATTCCAAATGCACCGAGCGTGGGAAATCTTGCAAGCTGCGTTTCACTTGGGGGAGCGAGAAACAAGGCGGTTTCCACACCACCGCGGGCCAGCACTTCCATGACGTCGGCCGAGCCCGTGAAGTCATCCCCATAGTAGGCCACATGCAGGCGTCGATTCCATCGGCCGACCTGAGCGTGCCCTGCAGCATGTTCGTCCGACATCTGGCTTATCCCTCCCGCCGGCCGAAGGTGGCCAGCGTGGCGGCGAGTTCCGCGTGACGCATTGCGGCGACCTCCAGCGGTTCACCATTCACGGCCGCCTCCCAGGACTGCTGCAATGCCCGAACGCCGGCCGCGGGGCCGAGTGGGTGGGACATGATGCCGCCGCCAGCCAGATACATCAGATCAACGGTTTGTGTCCGTCGATAGGTTTCGGGGGCCTGCCCCCCCCATTGTCCCGAGCTGACGACTGGCATCGCGCAGTCTTCCTCTCGAAACATGGGGGTCAGACACGCGCGGATGCTTCGAACCACCGAATCGTCTGGTTCCCAGAACTTGTTCTGTAGTCCATTGACATGAAGGTGGTCCACGCCCGCCAATCGCCAGAGTTTCTGCCAGACTGCATAGTCCACGCCCAGCAGCGGATGGCGCGTGAAGATACCCCACCCGTTCCGATGCCCATGAATTGGCAGCGCGCTGCGCCGGCGTAATGCCTCGATGGCGACGGGTCCTACCCAGTGCAAGCTTGCCATGACGCACGTACCGCCGGCCCTGAGCACCACATCATGGTGTTGCAGCATCGCGTTCAACTCGTCGCTGATATTGAACGCATACATGATCTTTCGGCCGGTCCGCTCAGCCCACTGATGGATGACCGGCATGACCGCGGCCACACGCTCAACGAGCGGCGAATGGGCAGGGTTGGCCATCAACTCATCATCCTTGATGAAGTCGATACCGGCCGCCGCAAGCTGATCGACCAGTTCCGCCGTTGCTGCTGGGGTCAGGCCAACGCTGGGCTTTATGATCGTTCCGATGAGCGGTCGCCCAATGACTCCGCTGAGGCGTCGTGTCCCGTCAGTTCCGAACTGGGGTCCCGCAAAATGCTGTCCGAATTCTGCGGGCAGGTGCAGATCCACCAGCTTGCACCCGCTGTGTTCGGCCAACTCGTAGAGGTTGCCGCAAACGGTAGCGAGCAGCGTCGGCAAGTTCGCGCCGACATTGTCATACGGGAACGATAAACGAATCCGGGCGCGTTGCCATCGGTTCGCTTCGGCTGCTCGCCGAGCGCCGGGCAGGGAGGGTGTCGCAACCTCGTCGAGCGGTTCGATCGACAGCACACGGGCTCGCGCCCGCTCCTTCAATTCCTCTGTCTCACCTGGCACGGGCCGAAAAGTACCAGAACTCTGTTCGCCAGCAATCGTCTCAGCGACTTGCGCAACTGGCAGAGCAGTTTCGATCAGGTATTCGGCGAGAATTGGTTCTGCCATGACATTCCTCTGCGTGCTTCGCCTGAGTCATGCATTGTATTTCTCGAGTTGCATGCCGAGTTCAGTGGCGTAAATGCAGCAGCTCAGTACATCTCCCGCAATGGATCAGACACTTCTCACTTGCAGATGATCTTCAAGACATCGTGCACTCCGACAATCGTCGCCTCGATTTGCTGACCGTCTTGCCTGACGCTCGACTCGGAGTTGAAGGCTGTGACCTGTTCGATCGGACGGTCGATCACCAGCTTCAGACGGTAGATCGGTTCATCTTCCAACAAGGCCGGAATGACGAACGGTCGGTTGCTGGCAGGGATCGCTTGGGCGGGAGAAAAGTAACCCAGGCAATGAACGCGAAGTACTCCGGTACCCGGTTCTTCGGTGATCACGGTCTCGACGTTGGCCGGCGCTTCAATGCGCACACGTCGCTGAGGCTGTATCCAATCGATGGCACCGCTGAGCAGCCGTCTCGCTTCGACGGTTGCATGTTCGCTGGCGGTGGCGGCGTCAGGACTGGCGGCGATTGTGATGACTCGCCCCTTGCCAAACTCATTCACGAGGATGGCTGGTCCGACGATCTCATCCGGGCTCATGGGCCATTCGGTGCCTTCTCGACCTTCACGTTGTCGGGTCGTTCGGCTCGGCCGCTGCAACTGTCCCCACCCCCGGGCTGTCTTGGCTCGATAGATCGTGGCCGGACCCTTCACCAGGAACGGCCAGTCCCTCCGCAGCGCAGCGCAAAATCCATCCGGCGTTTGGCGATCCAGCGTCACCCAGTTATCCACGGAGTCCAGTCTGCCGGTGATCTCGGCCCCGATCAATTCTTCCCATGCTTGAATCCACGATGAATCTTGCCTTGCATCCAGCGGACTGCCGCGTTCGGCGAACTGGGCGGTCTGTCCGGTAATCACCAAGCGACCGCCGTTGCCAACGTATCCGCGAAGTTTCTGGACTTCTTCTGGCGTGAGGATCCCGACGTTTGGGAGCAACAGCACCGGAAAAGGGCTGAGTATCGCGTCTGGTTGGGATTGCGAACCCACGGATGCTGGACTCGGTGATCTGGAATCCGCAATCGACTCATCCAGCACCACGCCGGCCATCAAGTGTTCGTAGACTGTTGTCCGATGGGCTCCCAGGAAACTCCGAAGCCACTGCCCTGGCTGTTCGCGTCCAAGCCAGTCGCGCGACTGGCTGCTGAAGTAGATGCCAACGTCGTAACGTGGCGGCTGTCCGAAATTCTCGCGTCTCCGTTTTGCATCCG
>Ga0114939_10003726_pt1 | contig 10480 bp, 11 predicted proteins | sample AshMeaCrysSpring_FD_87196 | JGI IMG/M metagenome (GOLD analysis project Ga0114939, IMG submission 87196) | Groundwater microbial communities from Big Spring, Nevada to study Microbial Dark Matter (Phase II) - Ash Meadows Crystal Spring | ecosystem: Environmental > Aquatic > Deep subsurface >... | reverse complement strand
TACGCGCATGCGGTTCAGCGACACCATCATCTGGAATGCGCGCGAATAGAGAAAGTCGCCGACCAGCACGCTGGCGGCGTTGCCGAAAAGCGCGTTTGCCGTCTGACGTCCGCGGCGCAGCGCCGACTCGTCGACCACATCGTCGTGCAGCAGCGTTGCCGTGTGGATGAACTCGACGATGGCCGCCAGCTCGAAGCGCGCAGCGCCTTCGAAACCCAGAGCGCGCGAGAACAGCAAGACCAGGCGCGGGCGGATGCGCTTGCCGCCGGCGCTGATGATGTACTGCGCAATCTGGTCGATCAAGGCCACGTCGGAGTGCAGGCGGCGTCGGATGACGCTGTCCACCTCGCGCATCTCATCGTGCAACAAACGCACTTCGACCGGGGCGGGGGGAGCTTCAGCGGCGGTCAGGGGGGCTGTGGACACGGCGGAGCTCCTATCGCCTTCCATTATAGGAAGGCCAGCTTTGCGACAGGGCCCGGCGGCTCCTGTGTACGGGATGCCGGGTGCGGGGGCGGGGGTGCGGCGGGCAGCCCGGCAGCCCGGCAGCCCGGCAGCCCGGTGGTTGGGCAGAGCCGCTGAAATCTCTGCAAGGCCGAGCGCCTGGGCTATAATGCCAAGTTCATCGCGGGCGCCAGTCGAGTGGGTAAAGCGGGCCCGGTCCGCTGCGCCCGCCAGCGTGCAGCCCCGGGCGAGTCAGGGCGGCCCGTCGATCAGCGTGCGCGTCAGCAGCGCTGGCTGGCAGGCCATCAATGGAAAGGTCGGACATGTACGCGGTCATAAGAACCGGCGGCAAGCAGTACAAGGTTGCTGCCGGCGAAAAGATCAAGGTAGAACAGATTGCTGCGGACATCGGCCAGGAGATCGTCATCGATCAGGTGCTCGCCGTGGGCCAAGGCGCGGATCTGAAGGTGGGCAATCCCCTGGTGGACGGTGCGAGCGTCAAGGCCACCGTGGTGGCCCAGGGCAAGCACGACAAGGTGCACATCTTCAAGATGCGCCGCCGCAAACACTACCGGAAGTCTCAAGGGCATCGGCAGTCTTACACCGAGCTTCAGATCAGCGCGGTCAGTGCCTGAGCCGCCGGTAAAGGAGAAGATCCATGGCACAGAAGAAAGGCGGCGGTTCCACCCGCAACGGTCGCGACTCGCAGCCGAAGATGCTCGGCGTAAAGGCCTTCGGAGGCCAGATCGTGCCGGCGGGTTCGATCATCGTGCGCCAGCGCGGCACCAAGTTCCACGCGGGAACCAACGTGGGAATCGGGCGCGATCATTCGCTGTTCGCACTGGTCGACGGCCAGGTCAGCTTCGCCGTGAAGGGCCCGCGCAGCCGTCAGACCGTATCGGTCACGCCGGTCTGACGGATCTTTCGGTCTGCGGCGGCCACAGTGGCTGCGGCAAACAGCAACGCAAGCCCCGCACCGCCGGGGCTTTTCGTTTAGGACGCCCGACACGGGTCTGCCGTATCGTGGGCGAGACCCATCGGTCATGAAGTTCGTCGACGAAGTCACCATCGAAGTCGCGGCCGGCCACGGCGGGGCCGGCTGCGTGAGTTTTCGTCGCGAGAAGTTCATTCCTTTCGGTGGTCCCGACGGGGGCAATGGCGGGCGCGGCGGCAGCGTTTGGGCGCTGGCCGACCGCAACCTCAACACGCTGGTCGACTTCCGCTACGCGCGCCGGCACGAGGCGCGCAACGGCGAGCCAGGTCGTGGTTCCGACCAGTTCGGGGCCGCCGCAGCCGACGTGGTGCTGCGCATGCCCGTCGGGACCATCATCACCGACGCGGACAGCGATGAACGCATCGGTGAACTCCTGGCCGACGGGCAGCGCCTGCTGCTGGCCAAGGGCGGCGACGGCGGCTTCGGCAACCTGCACTTCAAGTCCAGCACCAACCGTGCTCCGCGGCAGAAGACTCCAGGTTGGCCCGGCGAGCAGCGACGCCTGCGCCTCGAATTGCGCGTGCTGGCCGACGTGGGGCTGCTCGGCCAGCCCAACGCGGGCAAGTCGACGCTGATCGCGGCCATCTCGAACGCACGCCCCAAGATCGCCGACTACCCGTTCACGACGCTGCACCCGCACCTGGGCGTGGTGCGCGTCGCTCCGCAGCAGAGCTTCGTCGTGGCCGACATTCCGGGGCTGATCGAGGGCGCGGCGGAAGGCGCGGGGCTGGGTCATCAGTTTCTGCGGCACTTGCAGCGCACTCGGCTGTTGCTGCACGTCGTCGACCTCGCGCCGATGGACGACAGCGTCGACCCCGTGAAGCAGGCGCGTGCCATTGTTGCCGAGCTGAAGAAGTACGATCCGGCCCTGCATCGCAAGCCGCGCTGGCTCGTGCTCAACAAGATCGACCTGATCCCTGCCGAGGACCGCGAGCCGCGCGTGCGCGGATTCGTTCGGCGGCTGCGCTGGAAGGGGCCCGTGTTCTGCATCTCGGCGGTGGCGCACGAAGGCCTGGAATCGCTCACCCGCGCGATCTACGCTCATGTGAGCGCCGAGCAGCGGTCCGGTGAGGCGACGGCTATCGACCCGCGGTTTCGCGACGCCGCCGCCAATGAACCTCAAGCGGCCCCATGAGCGACGTCCTGAAGAACGCCCGGCGCATCGTCGTCAAGGTCGGCTCCAGCCTGGTCACCGACGAAGGCCGGGGGCTGGACGCCGCGGCCATTGGAGACTGGTGCCGACAGATGGCGACCCTGGCCGGGCAGGGCCGAGAGCTGGTGATGGTGTCCAGCGGCGCCATCGCCGAGGGCATGAAGCGCCTGGGCTGGACGAGCCGGCCGAAGCAGCTGCACGAACTGCAGGCGGCTGCTGCCGTCGGTCAGATGGGACTGGCGCAGATCTACGAAACCCAGTTGCGCGCGCACCGGATTGGCAGCGCGCAAGTGCTGCTCACGCACGCCGACCTGGCCGATCGCGAGCGCTACCTCAACGCACGGTCGACGCTATCGACGCTGCTTACGCTGAAGGTCATCCCCGTCATCAACGAGAACGACACCGTCGTCAACGACGAGATCAAGTTCGGCGACAACGACACCCTCGGGGCGCTGGTGGCGAACCTGGTCGAAGCCGATGCCTTGGTCATCCTCACCGACCAGCGCGGCCTGTACAGCGCCGATCCCCGTCGTGACCCCTCGGCCACCTTCATCCATGAGGCTCGCGCCGGCGACCCCGAGCTCGAGCGCATGGCCGGCGGGGCGGGCAGCACCTTGGGGCGTGGCGGCATGATCACCAAGATCCTGGCTGCCAAGCGCGCGGCGGGCAGTGGCGCGTCCACCGTCATCGCCTGGGGTCGCGAAACCGACGTGCTGCTGCGGCTGACCCGGGGCGAGGCCATCGGCACGGCCCTGCTGGCCTCGACGGCCAAGCAGGCCGCGCGCAAGCAATGGATGGCCGATCACCTGCAGCTGCGTGGCGCGGTGGTGGTCGACGCCGGCGCGGTGGGCAAGCTGCGCGACGAAGGCAAGAGCCTGTTGCCCATCGGGGTCACGGACGTCCAGGGCGAGTTCCATCGCGGCGATGTCATCGCCGTGCACGCCCCCTCGGGCCAGGAGATTGCGCGCGGACTCGCCAACTACTCGAGTGCCGAGGCACGGCTCATCGCTCGCAAGCCGTCCGCGCAGATCGAGGCCTTGCTGGGCTATACCAACGAGCCCGAGCTGATCCACCGCACCAACCTCGTGCTGGTGGATGCACCTTGACAGGTGCTTGTGTCGACTCGACCTCAGCTGCGGGACGGCGCGATGCCGCCGCTGGCGCTGCGTCGGGTGGCCGCGATGCGTTCGGCCCACGCCGCACCGCGCCGGCGCAGCGGCGTCTCGAGCAGGTAGTACGACGCGAGTGTGCCCGCCACGCCAAAGCAGACGGCCAGTGCGACCTGCACCCCCGCCGGTTGATCGGCTCCCGCCATCACGCCCAGCGCCAGACCGAGGAAGTGGTACAGGTACAGGGAATAGCTCAGCAGGCCGATGTAGACCATCGGAGGCCACTCAAGCAGGCCGCGCAGGGCAGTGGCCGGGGAGCGCCGCCAGAACAGCAGGGCAAACAGCGGCATCAGCGCCAGGCCCTGCAATGAGTAGCGAAGCGTTTCGCGGAACTCGGGCGAGCGCACGACCAGGCTGGCAAGCATCAGCAGCGAGCCAGCCGTCACCGCCAGCGGATGCGCCAGCGCATGGAGCCATGCGCGGCTCGAGCGACCGTCGGGCCGCTGTGCACAGGCTGCCATGACCGACACCGTGCAACCATAGGCGATCGAATCCAACCGCGTATCGGTACCCATGAATATCCGGTTGTTGGGCAACGCGTGCAGTCCCACGCCGAGGACCAGCGCCAGGCGCCAGGCGAAGCTGCCGAGCAGCACGGCGACAAGCACCGCGAGCAGCCGATGAGGTCGACTTCTATACGCCACCACCAGTAGCGGGAACAGCATGTAGAAATGCTCTTCCACCGCGAGAGACCAGGTCACGGCCAGCGGCGGGATGATAGTGTGCGGCCCGTGTGCCTCGAAGATGCCGTACACGTTCCAGTAGTTGGCGTAGTACAGCAGCGTGGCGGCGATGTCGGCCGGTGGCGTGTGCATCCCGAACGCCGCCAGGCCCAGCCATGACGCAACCACGAAGCCGACCAGCGCGGGAGCCAGGCGGAACACTCGGCGCACGTAGAACGGCGCCAGGCCGTGACGGGTGTCCTCCGCCAGCAGCAGTCGCGTGATGATGAAGCCGGAGATGAAGAAGAAGATCGTCACTCCAAGCCCACCTGGGATCCAGCGGACTCCGGCCGGCTCCAGCCAATGCGCCGCAACCACCAACAGGATGGAGACGGCTCGCAGTCCGTCCAGTGCGGGGAGTCGTTCGGCCGATTGCATGAGATGGATGGGGGTGCAGGCAAGACACGCGCAGCACGTGCCGCAGTTTGCTGAGGTTTGACGGCCGCGCATAAGCTGCGGGTCCGCGCCGCAGCCGTACGCGTGCCATACCGACCGGCGATCTTAGGAGTAGCAGCCGAACAGACCCTGTGCGCTCACCGAGGTCGTGCGCACAACGTCACGAGTCCGTCGCAGGTTCCTCTCCGGGACTGGCCACAGCCCGACGCGCAGCGGATGCGGGGTCTTCACTCCGCGGCGCCTGACGCATGCCGGTGCGCAGGTAGCGGTTGGCATGGCCCGCGCGCGGCAGAAAGCGCGACAGCTCGGTCAGCGCCATCTCGTAGACGCCGCGCTTGAACTCGATCACCACGTCCAGCGGGACCCAGTAGTCGTTCCAGCGCCAGGCATCGAACTCCGGATGGTCGGTGGCGCGCAGGTTCATGTCGCTGTCGCGACCGACGAGTTGCAGCAGGAACCAGATCTGCTTCTGGCCGCGGTAGTGCCCGCGTGACTCGCGGCGGATGTAGCGCTCGGGCACCTCGTAGCGCAACCAGTCGCGCGTGCGCGCCAGGATGCGCACATGCTCGCGTTGTAGCCCCACTTCCTCGTGGAGCTCGCGGAACATCGCCTGCTCCGGCGTCTCGCCGTGTTTGATGCCCCCTTGCGGGAACTGCCAGGAATGGGTGCGCAGCCGCTTGCCCCAGAACACCTGGTTCTTGTGATTTAGCAGGACGATGCCGACGTTGGGCCTGAACCCGTCACGGTCGAGCATAATCAATCCCGAATTCGATGTTGAATCCATTATTGCACCGCGCTCGCGGCTCGCAACCCCGTCGATAACCCGCACGGCCGTCGGGCCGTGCCGCCCGCGCGGCGCTCCCCGGGCGACCCGCTGCCTGCGATGAAAGCCACCCATTTCTTCATCTCCACCCTGAAGGAAGCCCCGGCCGATGCCGAGGTGCTGAGCCACAAGCTGATGACCCGCGCCGGGCTGATCAAGCGCCTGGGTGCGGGCATCTACAACTACATGCCGATGGGGCTGCGCGTGATCCGCAAGGTCGAAGCCATCATCCGCGACGAGATGAACCGCGCCGGCGCCATCGAGCTGCTGATGCCGGTGGTGCAGCCCGCCGAGCTGTGGCAGGAGACCGGCCGCTTCGACAAGATGGGCCCCGAGCTGCTGCGCGTGAAGGACCGCCACCAGCGCGATTTCATCGTCCAGCCCACCAGCGAGGAGGTCATCACCGACATCGCGCGCCAGGAACTGCGCTCGTACAAGCAGCTGCCCAGGAACTTCTATCACATCCAGACCAAGTTCCGCGACGAACGGCGCCCGCGCTTCGGTGTGATGCGCGGGCGCGAATTCACGATGAAGGACGCCTACAGCTTCGACCGCGACCGCAACGGCGCTGCCAAGAGCTACGACGCGATGTTCAAGGCCTATTGCTCCATCTTCGACCGCATGGGGCTGCGCTACCGCGCCGTGGCTGCCGACACGGGGGCCATCGGCGGCGACCTGTCGCACGAGTTCCAGGTCATCGCCGACACCGGCGAGGACGCCATCGTCTACTGCCCGGCGAGCGACTATGCCGCCAACATCGAACTGGCCGAGGCCGTGCCCCTGCTGGCGCAACGCGCGGCGGCTCGGCAGGCGCTGGCCAAGACGCCCACGCCCGACCGCAGCACCTGCGCGGACGTGGCCGACCTGCTCGGCTTGCCGCTGGCGCGCACGGTCAAGTCGCTCGTGCTCGCCACCGACCACAGGAACGACGCCGGCGACGTCGCGAAGACCACCGTCTGGCTGCTGCTGGTGCGCGGCGATCACCAGCTCAACGAGGTCAAGGCCGGCAAGGTCGAGGGCCTCAAGGGCGGCTTTCGCTTTGCCACCGTGGCCGAGATCGAAGCCCACTTCGGCTGCGAACCCGGCTACCTGGGCCCGATCGGCACGGTGCAGGCCGTCAAGGTGGTGGCCGACCGCACCGTGGCGCTGATGAGCGACTTCGTCTGCGGCGCCAACGAGGCCGACTTCCACTTCACCGGGGTCAACTGGGGCCGCGACCTGCCCGAGCCCGACGTGGTGGCCGACATCCGCAACGTCGTGGCCGGCGATCCGTCGCCCGACGGCAAGGGCACGCTGGCCATCCAGCGCGGCATCGAGGTCGGCCACGTGTTCTACCTCGGCACCAAGTACAGCGCGGCCATGAACGCGACCTACCTCGACGAGTCGGGCAAGCCGCAGCTGATGGAGATGGGCTGCTACGGCATCGGCGTGACGCGCATCCTCGGCGCCGCCATCGAGCAGAACCACGACGAGCGCGGCATCGTCTGGCCCGATGCGATCGCCCCCTTCACCGTGGCCGTGTGCCCGATCGGCTACGAGCGCAGCGACGCGGTGCGCACGGCAGCGCTGACGCTGCACGACACGCTGGCCGCCCGCGGCATCGACGTGGTGCTCGACGATCGCGGCGAACGCCCCGGCGCGATGTTCGCCGACTGGGAGCTGATCGGCGTGCCGCACCGCGTGGTCCTCTCCGAGCGCGGCCTCAAGGACGGCAAGGTCGAATACCAGGGCCGGCGCGACGCGCAGGCGACCTCTGTCGACGTGGCAGGCGCAGCCGACTTCGTGCAAGGCCGTCTGCACCGCGCATGATGCGCCGCCGCGACGGGCTGTTGCTCGGTGCCGCCGCGCTGCTGGGCACGCGGCCGCAGCCGGCGCAGGCAGGCCGCCAGATCGAAGAGCCGCTGGCCGATTCGGTGCGCTCGGCCCTGTCGGCCGCGGTGGCCGACACGGCGCCGCCCCGGCCCAGCTTCGACCGCATCGAAGACCGGCTGGCCTACCTGCGCTGGCTGGGTTCGATGAGCGAGCGCCTCAAGCGCCGCAAGAGCGAACTGCGTACCCGTGTCGAGTTCCTCGAGGCCGTGTGGTACGAGTCCAAGCGCAAGGGGTTGGAGCCCTCGCTGGTGCTGGGCTTGATCCAGGTCGAGAGCGGCTTCCGCAAGTACGCCATCAGCCGCGTCGGCGCACGGGGGTACATGCAGGTCATGCCCTTCTGGTCCCGGCTGATCGGCGACGGAGACACGGGGCGCCTGTTTCACATGCAGACCAACCTGCGCTTCGGCTGCGTCATCCTGCGCCATTACCTCGACATCGAGCGCGGCGACCTGTACCTGGCGCTGGGGCGCTACAACGGCAGTCGCGGCAAGCCCGAGTACCCCAACGCCGTGTTCGCTGCGCGCAAGCTGTGGCTGCCGCCGGCCGAGGGGGATGTGGGGGGAGCAGGGGCCTCCGGCACCAGCAGCTGACGGCTGCGCGCCGCAGCACAGGGGCTACCGGGCGATCCTGCGCGAGGCGAGCTTCAGGGCTTGTACTCGCAAGCGGACCGTGGCACTCAAAGCCCTGCCCATTCCCGCGGCGCTGCGCCGGCCGCGCCGGCCAGGGCGAGCACGCGCTCGACTGTCTCGTTCACCAGTTCGTCGATCGTGCGCGGCCGATGGTAGAAGGCCGGCAGCGGCGGGAAGACCACAGCCCCCATCTCGGTCACCGCGCACATGTTGCGCAGGTGCGCCAGCGTCAGCGGTGCCTCGCGCGCCAGCAATACCAGGCGGCGGCGCTCCTTGAGCGTCACGTCGGCGGCCCGCGTCAGCAGGTTGTCGCCCAGGCCGTGCGCGATGGCGGCCAGCGACTTCATCGAACAAGGCGCGACCACCATCGCCTGCACGTCGAAGCTGCCGCTGGCCATCGCGGCGCCGACCGCCTGCGGGTTGTAAGCCACGTCGGCCAGCGCCTCGAGCGCACGGCGGTCCAGGCCCAGCTCGTGGTGCACGCTCAGCACGCCCGCCGGCGTGACGACCAGATGCGTCTGAAAACCCAGCGCGCGCGCCCTTTCGAGCAGTCGAACCCCATAGATGGCGCCAGTGGCGCCGGTGATGCCAACGATCAGGCGCTGCGCTGGCGCTGCCATGGCCTGTGCGCACCGCGCGGTTGAGGGACGCGGCTGTCCTCAGGCTCCCTTGGCCAGCAGCGGTTGCAGTTCGCCCGCCTGGTACATCTCCATCATGATGTCCGAGCCACCGACGAATTCGCCATTCACGTACAGCTGCGGAATGGTCGGCCAGTTGGCGTAATCCTTGATGCCCTGGCGGATGCCCTCGTCCTCGAGCACGTTCACCGTGACCGGGTTGTCCACGCCGCAGGCCTTGAGGATCTGCACCGCACGGCCCGAGAAGCCGCACATCGGAAACTGGGCCGTGCCCTTCATGAAGAGCACGACGTGGTTGTTCTTGACGAGCTGGTCGATGCGTTGCTGGACGTCGTTCATGGCAGTGGCTGCGAGGTTCGAATCAACCGTTCTTTATACGGCAAAGCCGGTCCGCCGTACCCGTGCTCGCCCGATGCCCATAGGCCGGACCGGGCGCGGGCGACGCGACTCACAAGGAAACGCCGGGCAGCCCCAAGTTTCCCTGCGTCCCCACGGGAGGCCGGGCCGGGTGGGGGGCTCAGAATGCGTACGACACGCCCACGTGCACCAGCGGCGTCAGGCGCAGTTCGCGCAACAGGTCCTCGGTGGTGCTCCAGCTCGATGCGGCACGGCCCAGCCGCGCCATCGGCGCAGGATTGAGCATCATCAGCCCGACGTCGGCGGTGAATCCCCAGCCGCCACGCGGCGACAGCCCCGTGTAGCCCAACCCGAGGTAGGGCACCGTGTTCGTTGCCGAGCTGGCAGATTCGCCCAGCCCCAGGCTGCTGCGGCTGCGCAGGGTGAAGCCTCGACCGCCCAGCCCGCCCAGCGTGGCCGTGCCGGCGCCGTAGATCAGGCCGCTGGTGGCGCGCAGGCCACCCAGCTGGCGCTCACCCAGCAGAGAGCCGGTGATGTAGTAGTCGCCCATCAGGCTCGCCGCGGGGGGGCGCTGCCACCCGGCGACCGCGGCGCCGTCACCATCGACATCGGGCGAGGGCAACGCCAGCCCCAGCCGGCCCTGCCACCGAGGCCAGTCCGCTTGGCTGGCGCTCAGCCCGCCGCCGCCCTGGCCTCTCGAGGCGGCCAGGCCTTCGGCATCTGCCGTGATCGGCGTGCCCGCCACGATGGCGGCGGCAAGAAAAGCGTGAAGTGCGCGCGAGGGCATGGTCTTCTCCCTGGCGGGTGCCGTGCCGTGGCTGCATGCCTGCGGGCAGTGAGCGGCGACCCCGCGACGACCCCATGCTACGCGCATGCCGCGCGTCGTGCAGACCGGAAATCAGGGGTGTTGACGAAGCGTTGCGTCTGAGCGTCAGGGATTCAGGTTGTTGCGATTTCGGTAGGGTCTTTGGTAGCCCCGCAGCAACGCGCGATGCCGCCCAGATCGCGTCGGTGGCTGACTTGCAAGAAACCTGACGCCACCAGCAATGCAGCCACCGCCTCGCTCTGGTCGTAGCCGTGTTCCAGCAGCAGCCATCCCCGCGGCCGCAGCCAGGCCGGGGCTTCACGCACGATGGCGCGCAGCGCCGCCAGCCCGTTGGCGCCGGCTACCAGCGATTCGCGCGGCTCGTGCCGCAAGGCGTCCAGGTGCGCGTCGCCCTCGGCAACATACGGCGGGTTACTGACAACAAGATCGAAACGCGCGTCGTCGTCCACTGGCGCCG
>Ga0114939_10003724_pt1 | contig 10488 bp, 8 predicted proteins | sample AshMeaCrysSpring_FD_87196 | JGI IMG/M metagenome (GOLD analysis project Ga0114939, IMG submission 87196) | Groundwater microbial communities from Big Spring, Nevada to study Microbial Dark Matter (Phase II) - Ash Meadows Crystal Spring | ecosystem: Environmental > Aquatic > Deep subsurface >... | reverse complement strand
GCGCGGATGGTGGACGTGTTCGACCGCCACCGCGTCAGCTTCAGCGCCGTCACGCAGCAGATCAACTCGGCCACCTCGATGGGCCGGCTGATGCTCAACGTCCTGCTGTCCTTCGCCCAGTTCGAGCGCGAGGTCACTGGCGAGCGCATTCGGGACAAGATCGCCGCCAGCAAGGCCAAAGGGATGTGGATGGGCGGGCCGCTGCCGCTCGGGTACGACGTTGATAACCGTCTGCTGGTGATCAACGAAGCCGAGGCCGCCCTGGTGCGCCGCATCTTCGACGACTTCGTGACCATGCGGTCAGCCACGCTGATGGTGAAGGCCTACGGCGCCGAGGGGCTGGTGACGAAAGGCGGCAAGCCCTTCACCAAGCAGACGATCTACAAGATGCTGCACAACCGGATGTACCTGGGCGAGATCGTGCACAAGGGGCAGAGCTTCCCCGGCCAGCAACAGGCCATCGTCACGCAGGCGCAGTGGGACGCGGTGCACGCGCTGATCGCTACGGACGCGACGGAGCGCCGCCGCGTAACGAGCGGTCGGCTCCGTGAGCCCGTACTGCTGCGCGGCCTGCTGTTCACGCCGGATGGCGAACGACTGGTTCCGAGCTACACGGTCAAGAAGGGCAAGACCTACCGCTACTACACGCCCGTCAAGCACCGGCGCTTCGGCGCCTGGGTCAGCCAGCACGGCCCACTGCCCGCGGCACCCATCGAGGAACTGGTGATCCAGCAGATCGTGGCGGCGCTGTCGGCACCGCACATCGTCCAGTCGGTGTGCGACCGGTTGCAGGCATTGCGCCCCGAGATCTCGGAGCCGGAAGTGGTGCTGCCGATGCGCCGACTCGCCACGATGTGGCAGCAGCTGTTCCCGGTCGAGCAGTACCGTCTGGCTCAACTGCTGATCGAGCGCGTGATCGTGGCCGACGGCGGGCTGGAAATCGTCTGGCGCGACCAAGGTTGGCAGGAGCTGGCCGGTGAGTTGATGCCTGGAACGATCGGCGCCGAACTGCAGGAACTGGAGGAGACCGACTCAACAACCACCGGCTGAAGCCGGTGGGTTGAGCTTTACGGACTGAAAGTCCGGATACGCGTCGCCTGAACGACGCGTCTTCACTCCGGCTCCATCTTGAAATTGTCGTTCGGGTTGGGTTCGAAATGGTGTTCCAGGTACTGCTTGATCATCTCCTCAGTCATCTGCCCCACCGTCGCGCAGAAGTACCCTCGCGCCCACAGGTGCCGGCCCCAGTACCTCTTCTTCATGTGCGGAAACTCCTCAAACAGCCGGCTCGCCGTGCGCCCCTTGATCCGCCTCATGATCTCGCTGGGCGCCATCTCCGGCGGCGCACTCACCAGGATGTGTACGTGATCCCCACTCACCACCCCGCGCACGATCCTGATCTCGAACGCCTCACATGTTTGCCTCACCAGTTCCCTAACCCTCACCGCCACCTCGCCAGTCAGCACCTTGTAGCGGTACTTGGTCACCCACACGAAGTGGTACTCGATCTGATAGACAGTGTGGCTTCCGTACCTGTAGTCCATGCGCGGCACCTCCGGCGCCGCATCTTCGAGCTAAAGCTGACCGGCTGAAAGCCGGTGGTTTCAACCCTGTGATTGACAATGAAAGCACGCATTCGAACCACCGGCTCACCCGTCGCCCGCGAGCGCCGGGATGGCGGGCAGGTCAAGCTGTCCACGTTCATCCCACTGAAGATCAGGAAGCGCGGTGCCAGCAAGGTGGTGGTGCGGCCGGATGGCCAAGTCGAGGCCGCGGGCAAGGTCACCACGCAGCACGATCAGCCCTTGCTGGTGGCGTTGACGCGGGCCTTCTACTGGCAGCAACTGCTCGACGACGGCGTGGTGGCCAGCGGCAGCGAGATTGCCCAGCGCGAAGGCCTGCACCACTCCACGGTCAACGAACTGCTGCGGCTGACGCTGCTGGAGCCCGCCATCATCCAGGCCATCCTGGCGGGCAAGCAACCACGCTGCATGAGCCTGCTGTGGTTCCAGAGGAATCCGCTGCCGACCGACTGGGAGCAGCAGCGAGCTGTGGTGGCGGCGTTCGACCGCTGACCGCGCAGAGCTCTCACCGTTCCCCGGCGTCTTCGTCGTCTTCTTGATCGTCGTCCGCGCCGTCGACGGCTGGTGAGCGCACGGCACGCTGCGACAGCGGCACGTACCGTTCGAGCGGCGTCTTCCACCCTCGGAAAAAGTCCAAGGGGTCCTGCGTGCCGACGAACTCCCGGGCGAGCCGGAGCCGTTCGAGTACTGCCTGACGTTCCGCTTCGGAACGAGTCTGAGCCCGATCCTCGACGCCCCGGAAGAACTGCTCCAGGCTGACGACCTTCGCCCAGGATTGAATGACCTGTTCGAGCTGGTCGCGGCTGTCCTTCATCGACTGCGCTGTGCGCCGTCGATCTTCCTCCTGCCGGCGCCGCTCTTCTTCTGCGAGTCTCTCCTGCCGCCAGATCTCGGCCTGTCGCTCGGCCTCCCGAAGCTTCTCGGTCACGGTCCCAGTCGCGTTTTCGATGGCCTTGACGATCTGTGGGATGTCTGTGGTCAGGCTTCGCGCCTTGGACTCCTGGAACGACGTCGACCACGAGACGCTACGGTACGGTGAGTAGACGAGCAGCCGCAAGCGACCGGAGGGCAGATCTCGGGTTGTCGTCCAGGTGTGATCGACGTGGCGCCTGGATGCTTTGGGCGGCACGTAGTCCGATTCCCGGATGTACTTGCCGTTCACGTACCGCATGGCGACCGACTCGGTCATCTCGACGATGGCCAATCCGAAAGCGAGCGAGTCGACATAGGCAACCGTCGGACGGTAGGGCGACCAGAGGCGGTCGTAGCCGTAGGGATCGTGCCGGGGGTCCTTCTTCGGCGGATCTTCCTTCTCTTGGACGCGCTCGCGCCGAAACTGGCCATCGGGCGGCGCGATGAATACTCGATGCCCGGCGGACTCCAAGGCGTTGAACAGGTCGTTGGCGAAGGCCAGCGCCTTGTCGAGCCCGGAGCGCGAGACGGTGATGTCGACCAGCAGCTTCTTGTACGGCTTCAGGTGCTCGGCGTCGTCGACCTTGCGGCTGGCGAGGAAGTGCTCCTTCGCGCCGCGGATCAGGCCATGGGTGCCGGTCACGGGCCTGGCGAGTCTTGGCACGCGGGGGCTGGGTGACGGGCGGGGCTTCGGCACCGCCGGAGCCGGAAGCTCGTCGGTGCGAGACCACACGACCGGATCACCAGGCAGTGGCTCCGGCAGCGCTGGCCGTTGCGGCGCCTTGCCAACTGCCAGCTTGGCCCAGTAGCCGCGCTCCGGGCGGGGCACCCGCAGCTCGGTACACACCCGGGCAAGGTAGCTGCCCGACACCTCGAACTTCTCGGCGACCTTGATCATTGGCGTCGACCAAACCAACTCGTAGAGCTCTTCCCTGGTGATCACCTTCGTTCCCGTCGCCATCGTTCACCGTTCGATGAGGGTAATGACACGAGCGAGGTCAGTGCTCCGCTGGCCATGGTTGACGATGAACCACCTCGCGCAAGTCGTTGATTTTGCGAGAGTGGGCGCTGCGCGTACCCGCAGGCGAAGCAGAGAAAAGAGATGGCTTTGGCCCGGGAAGAGGCCGATGTCGAGCGTCCTGGCAAGCCCGCACCCGCAGCACGGATGGCCGGAACCCCGCGTGACGCGGGAATCGCAGGCGAAAAAAAGGGCCCGGAGATCATCCGAGCCCTTGTAGATGGTGGAGGCGGCGGGAATCGAACCCGCGTCCGCAAGTCCTCCGCAGGCAGTCCTACATGCGTAGCCTGGTTGTTTGATTTAACCCGGCGCCCGCCAACCGGCAGGCTGACGTCGGGCGATCCGCTGGGTTTTCGAGCGCCGCCGCGCGGCGAGGCGGCGCCTTAGCTCACGTGGATGACTCTGCGTCCTCGGCCTTGCGGCCTCGGATCCGGCCCATGAGCGGACCGGGGCAGAGCTCGCCGGTGTTAGGCGGCGAGAGCGAAACGCTCGTCGTTGGCGTTTGTAGGTTTCCAGCGTGATTTACGAGGTCACTGGGCCTCGGCATGCACTGCACTGCTTTGCAACCCACGTCGAAGCCATGTCGCCCCCTGTGTTCGGCTCTCAACGCGCACTCCATTGTCATATAGTGGGGTCGAGCTCCACGCGATACAAGGTGCGAAACGATCGTGGGCCGAGACTGGCGCCGCGCGACTGTCGACTTTCGCACAAGGCAAGCGATGTTCCCGGCGGGCGCGGGGCGACGAAAGGCTGGACGGCGAGCCATAATCGCGCCGCGGAGAGGTGGTCCGCGATAACTCCAACACGCAGTCGTCAGGGAATGGGACAGATCGCCACGAGCCGCGACTTAGTGCCGCGCGCAGTGATGTTTGCCGACGTCTCCGGCAGCACGCGACTGTTCGCGGTGCTCGGCGACGAAGCGGCGCGCGGCGTCATCGGCGAATTCGTGGGACGCTGCGGCGAGGTCGCGCGACGTCACGGCGGCGCCCTCGTAAAGGGCATCGGCGACGCGGCGCTGCTCGTTTTCGAGAGTCCCGACCAGTGCGTGCTCGCGGCGAGCGCCACGCAGGCCGAGCTCGACGACCATCCGCTCGGCGGCTTCCCGGTCAAGCTGCACATCGGCCTCAACTTCGGTGCGGTCATGACCGAGGACCGGGATGTCTTCGGCGACACCGTGAACATCGCCGCGTATCTCACCGACATGGCGAGCGCCGAGCAGATCCTCACCACCGAGGACACCTACGAGCGGCTCTCGCCCCCGCTCAAGGCCTGCTCGCGGCCGCTCTTCCGTGCGCGCGTGAAGGGCACGACACGGGAGGCGACAATCTACGAAGTCCTCTGGAAGACGGACCACGCGCAGATCACCGAGCTCAACCCGGCCGCGCAGCGCCTGCTGCCCGCCGATCAGGGCGCGCTGAAGCTCGAGTGGAGCGGCAACGTGGTGCGCGTCGACCACCGCCGGCAGAGCGTGCTCATCGGCCGGGGGCCGCACTGCGACGTGGTGGTGACGAGCCGCTTCGCCTCGCGGGAGCATGCTTCGGTGCGCACCGAAGGTACGGCGTTCTACCTCATCGACCGGAGCATCAACGGCACCTTCGTCGCGTTCGACGATGGGCGCAACACCCACGTCCTGCGGCGGGAAGTGCCGCTCGACGGCTCCGGGTACATCCACCCCGGCGGGCCGCCGGAGTCCGATGCCGGGCAGGGCGGCGACGTGATTCGCTTCACGCGCGACCGCCGCTCGCTGTATCGTCTCTGAGGCGTCCCCGGGGCGACAGCGCGCGCTGCGCGGGCCAAGCTCAGCGCGCGTCGAGCAGGGTCAGTAGCTCCCCGGGCGACGCAATGGCCGCATCGGCGTCCCATTCCGCGTGCGGACGACCACCGAGGTAGCCGTAGCTTGCGATGACCGCGAACATCCCTGCCGCCCGGCTTGCGAGCATGTCGCGCTCGTCGTCGCCGACGTAGGCGCACCGCGCAGGCGCGGTCCCGAGCAGCGCGGCCCCGTGAAGCAAGGGTGCCGGATGCGGTTTCGCCTGGGCGCAGGTATCGCCGCTCACCACGCACGGTGTCCTGTCCGCCATGCGCAGCGCCTCGAGCAACGGCAGGGTGAACCGCGCCGGCTTGTTGGTGACGATGCCCCACGGAACGCCTCGCGCGTCGAGCGACGCGAGCAGGGCCTCGATGCCGGCGAAGAGCCGCGTGTCCTCGCAGAGCGACTGCTCGTAGAGCGACAGGAGCTCCTCGCGCATGGCGTCGTACTCGGGCGCGCCCGGCGCCAGGCCGAAGCCGAGAGCGAGCAATCCGCGCGCACCGGCAGAGGCGTGCGGCCGGATGGTCGCCAGCGACAGCGGCGGCAGCCCGCGGCGGGCACGCTGCCGGTTGAGGGCATTGCCGAGGTCGGGCGCGGTGTCGGCGAACGTGCCGTCGAGGTCGAAGAGCAGCGCGCCGATCATCGCCGGGACCGCGCGCGAACACGCCCGACGGTCACGCCGGTCGGGTCGCGTGCACGATGTAGTTGACGTCGGTGTCGCGGCCGAGCGAGTAGATCTTCGTGACCGGGTTGTAGGTCATGCCGATCAGGCTGCCGACGTCGAGTCCCGCGCGGCGCGCGAAGCTCGCGAGCTCCGATGGCTTGATGAACTTCGACCACTGGTGCGTGCCGCGCGGCAGCAGGTTGAGGACGTACTCGGCGCCGATGATCGCGAACAGGTAGGACTTGGGGTTACGGTTCAGGGTGGCGAAGAAACAATGGCCACCGGGCTTCGCGAGCGCCGCGCAGGCCGCCACCGTGCTCGCGGGATCCGGTACGTGCTCGAGCACCTCCATGCACGTCACCACGTCGTAGGCGCCGGGCTCCCGCTCGGCCAGTCTCTCCGGGGCGACCTGCTCGTAGTCGACTTCGAGCCGCGACTCGAGGAGATGGAGCTGGGCGACCTTGAGCGGGCGCTCGGCGAGGTCGATGCCCTTGACCCTGGCGCCGCGCTTCGCCATCGCTTCCGCCAGGACGCCGCCCCCGCAGCCGACGTCGACCACGGTCTTGTCGCGCAGGTGCGCGATCTCGTCGATCCACGCGAGGCGCAGCGGGTTGATCTCGTGCAGCGGGCGGAACTCGCTCTGCGGATCCCACCAGCGGTGAGCGAGGTCGCTGAACTTGCGGATCTCGTCCGCGTCGACATTGATGGTCATGAGCGCGAGCTCTCGTGCAAAGGGGCCTCGTGCCAGATGCGACCGCGGGGACGCGCGCGCAGTTCCGGCCCGCGTGCTCGTTCCCTCGCGGGCGGTGGGCCCGAAAACGAAAAGGCCCTGCCGCGGCAGGGCCTTTCGTAACGCGGGGTAGGTGCTACTTGGTCACGGTCCGGGTCCCGACCACCTCGACGTCCACGCGGCGGTTGGGCTGCAGGCACGCGATCAGCTGCTGGAAGTTCCGGATCTCACCCTTGGGCGACGGGTTCGGGCAGTCCTTGACGGGCTGCGTGAGGCCCTTGCCTTCGGTGTAGATGCGGTTCGGCTCGATACCCTGGCTCACCAGGTAGGTCTTCACCGCCGCAGCGCGGCGCTCCGACAGACGCTGGTTGTAGGACTTGCTGCCGATCCGGTCCGTGTGGCCGATCGCGATCACGACCTCGAGGTTGAGCGCCTTGATCTTACTCACGAGGTCATCGAGCTTCGCTTTGCCTTCGGGGCGAAGCACCGCCTTGTCGAAGTCGAACAACACGTCGGCGGCGAGCGTGACCTTCTCGGTCACGGGCTTAGGCGCGGGCACAGGCGCAGGCGCAGGCGGCGCTTCGGCCACACGTGGCGCCGGCGGCTCGCACTTCTCCTTCGGCAGGAGGTCCTTGTCGCACTCGCAGTTGGCCTGGGCCGGGGTCCAGAACCCGGTCCGCCAGCAGAGGCCGTAGGGGTTCTTGACGATCGCGCCGCGGGTGTCTTCGACGTAGACCCTGTTGGGCGCCACGATCGGACGTGCGCCGGCGTCCGTCATTGCCGCGGCGGCCTGCGCGGCGCCAGGTCCCGGCGTGGTGGTGGAAGCGCAACCGCCCAGGACGCTGAGCGCGAGCAATGCCGCGCCTGCGAACAGGGCCCTTTGTTCTTTCCGGATGTTGAGCATGGTTCCCCTCTTGGAAAAACGACGTGCCTTATTCTCAGGCTAAATCTGCGAAATTTGTTCTAGCATGGCAGTGTGCCACAAGAAAGCCAGACTTTCCAAGCCCTTCATGTCGATCCGGACGAGCCTCCGGTCGATCACGACAGGCCTCCCTTGGACCCACACGTGCCTGACGTCCTCACGGCTGCCGCAGTATAGCAAGTGCGAGACAGGGTCGTAGCACGGCGTCAGTTCCGGCCGATCCAGTGAAATCGCCACCAGGTCGGCATCCTTGCCGGGCTGGAGAGACCCGATCCGCGCCTCCAAACCCAGCGCTCGCGCGCCCGCCAGGGTGGCGGCGCGCAGGGCGGCGTGCGCCGGCAGCGCTTCGGCGCGGCCGGCCACCGCCTTGGCAAGCAGGGCGCCCGTGCGCGCCTCGCCGAGCACGTCGAGGCGGTTGTTGCTCGCCGCGCCGTCGGTGCCGATGCCGACGTTCACGCCCCGTTCGAGCATCGTCGCCACCGGCGCGAGTCCGCTCGCAAGCTTCAGGTTCGACGACGGACAGTGCGCGACAGAGCAGGCATGCGCGGCGAGCAGGTCGATCTCGCTCGGCTCCATCTGCACGGCATGCACGGCGATCAGCCGCGGGCTGAGGAGGCCGAGGCGGCGCAGGCGCTCGATCGGGCGCACGCCGTGCTCGCGACAGCTCTGCTCGATCTCGTCGTGCGTCTCGTGCAGGTGCACGTGGATCGGCAGGTCGAGCTCCTCGGCGAGCATGCCGACGCGCTCGAAGGTGCGATCGGAGACCGTGTAGGGCGCGTGCGGGGCCATGCAGAACGACACCAGCGGCTCGTCGCGCAACGCGTCGCGCGCCGCAAGGCCCCTCTCGATGTAGCCCTCGGCATCGGCCGCGTACTGCGTCGGGAACTCCACGGCGATGATGCCGACGGCCGCGCGCATCCCGGCGTCGATGCACGCGCGCGCCGCGGAGTCCGGGTAGAAGTACATGTCGTTCGCGCAGGTCACGCCGCCACGAAGCATCTCCGCCGCGGCGAGCAGCGTGCCGTCGTAGACGAACTGCGCCGAGACGTGGCGCGCCTCGGCGGGCCAGATGTGCTCACGCAGCCAGGTCATCAGGGGCAGGTCGTCGGCGAGCCCGCGCATGAGCGTCATCGCGGCGTGCGTGTGCAGGTTGACGAGCCCGGGAACGAGCACGTGTCGGGGCAGGTCGACCAACTCGCGCGGCGCATAGTCGCTCAGGAGTTCGGCGCGCGGCGCGACTGCCTGGATGACGCCGGCATCGACCGCCACTGCATGGTCGCGCAGCACGACGCCGTCGGGCTCGACGGGAACCACCCACTCGGCGGCGATGACCCGCTCGACGGGTCGCATCAACGGGCGCGCCGACAAAGCGGCCGAAAGCGCATCGATGCGACGAGTGCCGTGGCTGCAGGCACGGCGTGTAGGCGGGGCGGGGGCGGAACGAGGATCATCCGGGCGGCGAGCGACACGCGATCGATTGTAGCGACCACGCTCCGCATGCGCCGCGTCGTCGCTGCCGACCGGGACGGCGCGACGCCGGGGTGAGCTCGCTTCGAGCCGGGCGGAGAGCGGGCATCGAGCGCGCGGGAGACGCTTCGCGCAACAGTGCGAAAGTTCGCGCGCAGATCGTGCAACCTGCTAAAATCTAAAGCTTTTGGCCTTTCCGGTGACGGTGGCTCGGGAGCTTCCTTCCGCGTCCGCCGCAGCCGCACCGCACCCCGCCGGCATGGATTCGTTCGCCAAGGAGACGCTTCCCGTCAGCCTCGAGGAAGAGATGCGCCGCTCCTACCTCGATTACGCGATGAGCGTGATCGTCGGGCGGGCGCTGCCGGACGTCCGGGACGGGCTCAAGCCCGTCCATCGCCGGGTGCTCTTCGCGATGTACGAGGCGAACAACGTCCACAACCGCCCCTACGTCAAGTGCGCGCGCGTGGTGGGCGACGTGCTCGGCAAGTACCACCCGCACGGCGACTCGGCGACGTACGAGGCCCTCGTGCGCATGGCGCAGGATTTCTCCATGCGCTACACGCTCATCGACGGCCAGGGCAATTTCGGCTCCGTCGACGGGGATGCGGCCGCCGCCTACCGCTATACCGAGTGCCGGCTGGAGCGCATGACCGGCGAGATGCTCGCCGACATCGACCGCGAGACCGTCGACTTCGTCCCGAACTACGACGGCAAGGAGCGCGAGCCGGTCTGCCTGCCGACGAAGGTGCCGAACCTGCTGGTGAACGGCTCGTCGGGCATTGCGGTGGGGATGGCGACGAACATCCCGCCGCACAACCTGGGCGAGGTCGTGGACGCCTGCCTGGCGCTGCTCGCCGATCCGGCGATCGAGATCGATGCCCTGATCAAGCTGATGCCGGCGCCGGACTTCCCGACGAAGGGCCTCATCTACGGGCTCGCCGGCGTCCACGAGGGATACCGCACCGGGCGCGGCCGCGTCGTGATGCGCGCGCGCACCCACTTCGAGGAGCTCGACAAGGGCGCGCGCAGCGCCATCGTCGTCGACGAGCTGCCCTACCAGGTCAACAAGAAGACGCTCCTCGAGCGGATCGCCGAGCTCATCAAGGAAGGCCGGCTGGAGGGCATCGCGCACATCGCCGACGAGTCGGACAAGCGCGGCATCCGCGTCGTGTTCGAGCTCAAGCGCGGCGAGATGCCCGAGGTCGTGCTGAACAACCTCTTCAAGCTCACGCAGCTGCAGGACACTTTCGGCATCAACATGGTCGCGCTGGTGGACGGCCGGCCGCGGCTGCTGAACGTGAAGCAGATGCTGGAGGCCTTCCTCGCGCACCGGCGCGAGGTCGTGATCCGGCGCACGATCTTCGAGCTGCGCAAGGCGCGCG
>Ga0114939_10003723_pt1 | contig 10488 bp, 7 predicted proteins | sample AshMeaCrysSpring_FD_87196 | JGI IMG/M metagenome (GOLD analysis project Ga0114939, IMG submission 87196) | Groundwater microbial communities from Big Spring, Nevada to study Microbial Dark Matter (Phase II) - Ash Meadows Crystal Spring | ecosystem: Environmental > Aquatic > Deep subsurface >... | reverse complement strand
TTGGCGCCGTGTTCGGCCAGGCGCTCGGCAATGGCCTTGCCGATGCCGCGCGACGAGCCGGTGACGATGGCCACCTTGCCGGACAGGGAGAACAGGTCCATCAGGCACCTCCTTCTTGGGTTGGCCGGGGACCTTAGCAGAGCGCCCGGCCGCGCACCATCGGCGCAAGCCATGTCACGATGGCGACGCCATCGGCCAAGGTGCGGCGCGCACACTCGAAGCTCAAAGGAGACAGCCATGCACGACCTGGTCATCCGCGGCGGCAGCATCGTCGACGGCAGCGGCGCGCCACGATTCACTGGCGACATCGCCGTCGACGGCGGCCTCATCACGCAGGTGGGCGGCACCGCCGGCGCCGCGCGTCGCACCCTGGACGCCGACGGCGCGCTGGTCACCCCCGGCTGGGTGGACGTGCACACGCACTACGACGGCCAGGTCACCTGGGACCCTTACTGCACGCCGTCGTCCTGGCACGGCGTCACCAGTGTCGTCATGGGCTGCTGCGGCGTCGGCTTCGCGCCGGTCAAGCCCGACCGGCACGACTGGCTGATCGGCCTGATGGAAGGCGTGGAGGACATCCCCGGCGCGGCGCTGGCCGAAGGCATCCAGTGGCAGTGGGAGACCTTTCCGCAGTACCTGGACGCGCTGGCCGCCAAGCCGCTGGCGCTGGACGTGGGCGCGCAGGTGCCGCACGGCGCGCTGCGCGTCTACGTGATGGGCGAGCGCGGCGTGCCCGACGATTCGGTGGCCACGCCGGAAGACATCGACGCGATGGCCCGGCAGCTGCGCGAGGCCATGCAGGCCGGCGCCTTCGGCTTCTCGACCTCGCGCACGCTGATCCACAAGGGCGCCGACGGCCACCTGGTGCCCGGCACCTTTGCCGGCCGCGACGAGGTCTTCGGTATCGGCCGCGTGCTGGGCGAGGTGGGCCACGGCGTGTTCCAGATGACCAGCAACCACGTCGACATGCCCGCCGAGGCGCAGTGGATGACCGAGCTGGCACGCGAGACGCAGCGCCCGGTGCTGTTCAACCTGCAGCAGATCGACCAGGCGCCCGAGCTTTGGAAGCAACTGGTGGCCAGGCTGGACGCGGCGCAGGCGCAGGGCGTGCCGCTGATCGGCTGCATCCCCGGCCGGCCGGCGGGCGTGCTCTACGGCTGGCGGGCGTCGACGCAGCCCTTCCACTTCCACGCCGCCTGGCGCGAGACGCAGGCGCTGCCCATCGAGCAGCGCATCGAGCGGCTGCGCGACCCCGAAGTCCGCTCCCGGCTGCTGGCCGAGCACGTGCCGATCCCCGACGAGCGCGCCGCCTTCATGCTGCGCAGCTTCGACAAGATGTACCGCATCGACCCGGCGGCGCCCGACTACGAGCCGGCGCCCGAGCGCAGCGCCGCGGCGGTGGCGCGCGCGCGCGGCATCAACCCCTTCGAGGTGGTGTACGAATGGATGATGGCCGACGGCGGCAACGGCATCGTCTACTTCCCGATCTTCAACTACAGCTACGGCGATTTCTCGCACCTGCACCGGCTGCTGCAGCACGGCCAGACGATGCTGAGCCTGGGCGACGGCGGCGCGCACGTGGGCTACATCACCGACGCCGGGCTGCCGACCTTCATGCTGACGCACTGGACGCGCGACCGCTCGCGCGGGCCGACGCTGCCGCTGGAAGACATCGTGCGCCGGCAGACCAGCCACACTGCCGGCATCTACGGACTGCACGACCGCGGGCTGCTCAAGCCCGGCTGCAAGGCCGACATCAACCTCATCGATTACCCGCACCTGAGCTGCGACGCGCCTTACATGGCCTACGACCTGCCGGGCGGCGGCAAGCGGCTGCTGCAGAAGGCGCGCGGCTACCTGGCGACGATCGTGGCCGGCGTGCCCACGCACGAGCGCGGCGAGGCCACCGGCGCGCTGCCGGGACGGCTGCTGCGCAGCGGGCGCCCCCGCGCAGTTCCGCGCTGATGGCGGCCCTCCGTCACGGGTCGGGGAAGGCGAAGCGCCGGTCAGGGCCCGTCGGATCGGCCGTCGACGGCCGGGTCCGAAGTCGGCTGCCTGCGCGGGCGCGCGAGCGAAGCGCGGCTTTGCCGCTTTGCCTGACCCCCACGGGCGGCGGGCGGGGCGCTTGCCGGCCCTGGGCCCTCATGTGGCTTCGCGATCAAGGACACGGGGACGGGCGGCTGCTGCCGTTCGCCGCGCCGACGAACGCGGCGATCGCGGCGACGACCCTCGCGGGCTGGTCGCGGTGCGGCGAATGGCCGCATTCGCCAAGCTCCAGCAGGCGTGTCGCCGGGCGCAGGCGCCGGATGCGGCGGACTTGCTCCAGCGTGCCGTACTCATCGTCCACGCCCTGGATGGCCAGCAGCGGGCAGCGGATCTGCGCGAGCTCGGCCTCGATGTTCCAGTCGCGAAAGGCCGGGTCCAGCCAGATGTCGTTCCAGCCCCAGAAGGCCGAGCCCACGTCGTCGTGGTGCCGCGCCAGGCGCTGCGGCAGGTCGGTGCCGAGGAAGACCTCGCGCGCGCGCCGGATGCTGTCGATGGCCACGTCTTCGACGAACAGGTGCGGTGCCATCACCACCAGCCCTGCCACCGCAGCCGGGAAGTGCGCCGCGTGCAGCAGCGCGATCGAGCCGCCGTCGCTGTGACCCAGCAGCCAGACCGGCGCCTCGATGCCCAGAGCACGTCGCAGCGCAGGCAGCAGCTCGTCGGCCTGGCGGTGCATGAAGTCCGGGCGCCAGCGCTCGTCGGCGGCGCGCGGCGTGGAGCGGCCGTAGCCCGGGCGCGAGTACACCAGCCCGCGCAGCCCGGCCGCGTCGCACAGCAGGCGCGGAAAATCGCGCCACATCGAGCGCGAGCCCAGCCCTTCGTGCAGGAACAGCAGCAGCGGCCGGTCGCGGCGCTCGGCACCGATCCACTCGTGCTCGATGCGGACCCGCCGCCCGCTCCAGTCGAGCTCGACGAACTGCAGCGTCATGCCGGCTTGCTCTCCTGCTCGCGCAGCTTGAAGCGCTGGATCTTGCCGGTGGCCGTCTTCGGCAGGTCGGGCACGAAGGCGATCTGCCGCGGGTACTTGTAGGGCGCCAGCTTGTCCTTGACGAAGGCCTTCAGCTCGTCCTCGGTGGCCGTGCCGCCCGGCTTCAGCACCACGAAGGCCTTGGTCTTGGTCAGGCCCTCGGCATCGGCCACGCCGATCACCGCGGCCTCCAGCACGGCCGGGTGCTGCACCAGCGTGGCCTCCACCTCGAAGGGCGACACGTAGATGCCGCTGACCTTGAGCATGTCGTCGCTGCGGCCGCCGTAGGTGTAGCTGCCGTCGTCGGCATTGCGCACGTACTTGTCGCCGCTCTTCGTCCAGCCCCCCTGGAAGGTGTCGCGCGTCTTGGCGCGGTTGCCCCAGTACATCAGCGCCGCCGACGGGCCGCGGATGTACAGGTCGCCCGGCTCGCCGTCGGGCACCGGCCGGCCGTCGTCGCCGCGCAGCTCGATGTCGTAGCCGGGCACCGGCCAGCCGGTGCTGCCGTAGCGCACCTTGCCCGGCCGGTTGGACAGGAAGATGTGCAGCATCTCGGTGGAGCCGATGCCGTCGACGATGTCCACGCCAAAGTGCCGCTTGAAGCGCTCGCCGATCTCCGCGGGCAGCGCCTCGCCGGCCGAGGACACCAGCCGCAGCGCCACCTGCTCGCGCGCCGGCAGCTTGGGCGAGGCGAGCATGCCGGCGAAGCCGGTGGGGGCGCCGTAGAACACGGTAGGCTTCAGCGGCCCCGGGCCGCCCGCAGACACCGAAGCCCCGCCGAGGGACTGGTCCGCAGGCTGCTGGGGGCTGGTGGCGCCGCCGATGCCGCCGGTCCAGCGCCTGAAGGTGGCGTCCGGCGTCGGCCGCTCGGCCATCAGCAGCGTGGTCGCGCCCACGCTCATCGGGAAGGTGAGGGCGTTGCCCAGCCCGTAGGCGAAGAACAGCTTGGCGGCCGAGAAGCAGACGTCGCTGTCGCGCAGGCCGAGCACGCCCTTGCCGTACAGCTCGGCTGTCCAGTAGGGGTTGGCATGCGAGTGCACCGTGCCCTTGGGCCGGCCGGTGGAGCCCGATGAGTACAGCCAGAAGCCCGGGTCGTCCGGCCCGGTGGCGGCCGGCCTGGCCAGCGGCGGCTGCGCCGCGACGAAGGCTTCGAAATCCACCTCGCCCGCACGCAGCGGCGCGAGCGGGCGCGACACGACGACCATGCCCACCTCGTGCTCCGACTTGGTCATCGCGGCGCCCAGCGCCGGCAGCAGCGCGCCGGACACCAGCACCGCCTGGGCGCGCGAATGCTCCAGCATGTAGGCATAGTCGTCGGCCGTCAGCAGCGTGTTCACCGCCACCGGCACCAGCCCGGCATACATCGCACCCAGAAAGCTCACCGGCCAGTCGTTGCCGTCCAGCATCAGCAGCAGCACGCGTTCCTCGCGCCGCAGACCCAGCGCGCGCAGGCCTGCACCCAACCGGGCGACCCGATCGGCCAGCGCACCGTAGCCGAGGACGCCGAAGTCGTCGACGAAGGCGGCGCGCTCGGGGTGGGCGGCGTTCAGCTGCAGCAGGTGCTGGGCGAAGTTGAAGCGCTCACCCGGAACGGCTATGTGGTCGGGGAGGGTCACGGTCGGTCTCCTTCGGACCCTGCAGCGTCGCCTTGATCCAGCGCACTTGCCCGGTCCGATGATATGAAGTATTGTGCGTGCAAGAACGATAGAGCCGAAGTCTCACCATGTCAAGCACGATAATGCATATTCCGCCGGTGCAGCCGGCCCGCCCGGCCGAGCGCGCGGACCCGTCGGGCGCCGAAGGCAAGCACCCCTTCCTGGTCGGTCTGGGCGAGCGCGTGCGCGAGCTGCGCTCGCGCCGCGGCATGACGCGCCGCGCCGTGGCGCTGGCGGCCGACGTGTCCGAGCGCCACCTGGCCAATCTGGAATACGGCATCGGCAACGTGTCGATGCTGGTGCTGCTGCAGGTGGCCGGCGCGCTGCAGTGTTCGCTGGCCGAGCTGATCGGCGACGCGACCACGCGGTCGCCCGAGTGGCTGCTGCTGCGCGAGATGCTCGAGCACCGCGACGAGGCCACGCTGAAGCGCGTACGCGTGGTGGTGGGCGAGATGCTCGGCATGGGCGGAGCCAACGAGGGCCGGGCGGCGCGCAGCCCGCGCGTGGCGCTGGTCGGACTGCGCGGCGCCGGCAAGTCCACGCTGGGCCAGCGCCTGGCCGACGACCTGGGCTTCCCCTTCGTCGAGCTGAGCCGAGAGATCGAGAAGTTCGCCGGCTGCAGCGTCAACGAGATCCAGTCGCTCTACGGCCAGAACGCCTATCGGCGCTACGAGCGCCGCGCGCTGGAAGAGGCGATCCAGATCTACCCCGAGGCGGTGATTGCCACCCCCGGCGGCCTGGTTTCGGACGCCGCCACCTTCAACCTGTTGCTGGCGCACTGCACGACGGTGTGGCTGCAGGCCGCGCCCGAAGACCACATGCAGCGTGTCGCCGCCCAGGGCGACCTGCGGCCGATGGCCGCCAGCAAGGAAGCGATGGAAGACCTCAAGGGAATCCTGGCCGGGCGGTCGGCGTTCTACTCCAAGGCAGAACTGCGGCTGGACACGAGCGCGCAGCCGCTGGATGCCACCTTTGTGGCCCTGCGTGCAATGGTGCGCCACGCCTTGAAGATGCCTGCCTGATCGATAATGCAAAAAAATGCATGAAATCGCTTGACGAGTCAACTTAGTGCATTATGATGCGTGTCATGCCCACCGCTCCGGGTCCCGGGGCGCCAGACCGAAGGAATCACGCATGAGCCAGGCACCGCGCGTCGACTACCAGACCGACCCCTCCCGCTACAGGCACTGGAAGCTGAAGTTCGAAGGCCCGGTGGCCACGCTGGCCGCCGACTTCGACGAGAACGGCGGCCTGGTGCCGGGCTACAGGCTCAAGCTCAACAGCTACGACCTGGGCGTGGACATCGAGCTGCACGATGCCGTCAACCGCATCCGCTTCGAGCACCCCGAGGTGCGCACCGTGGTCGTCACCAGCGCCAAGGACAAGGTGTTCTGCTCGGGCGCCAACATCTTCATGCTGGGTCTCAGCAGCCATGCGTGGAAGGTGAACTTCTGCAAGTTCACCAACGAGACGCGCAACGGCCTGGAGGATTCCTCCAGGCACAGCGGCCTGAAGTTCCTGGCCGCCGTCAACGGATCCTGTGCCGGCGGCGGCTACGAGCTGGCGCTGGCCTGCGACGAGATCATCCTGGTCGACGACCGCAGCAGCGCCGTGAGCCTGCCCGAGGTACCGCTGCTGGGCGTGCTGCCCGGCACCGGCGGCCTGACGCGCGTCACCGACAAGCGCCACGTGCGCCACGACCTGGCCGACATCTTCTGCACCACCACCGAAGGCGTGCGCGGGCAGAAGGCCCTGGCCTGGCGGCTGGTGGACGACGTCGCCAAGCCGGGGCAGTTTGCCGCCAGGGTGCAGGAGCGCGCGCTGCAGCTGGCCGCCGCCAGCGACCGCCCGGCCGACGCCAGGGGCGTGAGCCTGGTGCCGCTGCAGAAGACGGTGGAGGCGGACGCGCTGCACTACGCGCACGTGTCGGTGCAGATCGACCGCGGCAAGCGCACCGCCACCTTCGTGGTCAGGGCACCCGGCGGAGCGCAGCCTGCCGACGTGGCCGGCATCGAGGCCGCGGGCGCCGCCTGGTACCCGCTGCAGATGGGGCGCGAGCTGGACGACGCGATCCTGTCGATGCGCACCAACGAGCTGGACATCGGCACCTGGCTGATCAAGACCGAGGGCGAGGCCGCCGCCGTGCAGGCGCTGGACGAGACGCTGCAGCGCCACGCAGGCCACTGGCTGGTGCGCGAGACGGTGGGCCTGCTGCGCCGCAGCTTCAGCCGCCTGGACGTGTCCTCGCGCAGCCTGTTCGCGCTGATCGAGCCGGGCTCGTGCTTCGCCGGCACGCTGCTCGAGCTGGCGCTGGCCTGCGACCGCAGCTACCAGCTGGTGCTGCCGGACGACGCCGCGTGTGCGCCGCAGATCGCCGTCGGCGAAGCCAACTTCGGCCGCTATCCGATGGTCACGGGCCAGAGCCGGCTGCAGCGCCGCTTCTACGACGAGGCGCCGGCGCTGCAGGCGGTGCGCGAGCGCATCGGCCAGCCCCTGGACGGCGACACGGCGATGAAGCTGGGCCTGGTGACCAGCGCGCCCGACGACATCGACTGGGCCGACGAGACGCGCATCGCCATCGAGGAGCGCGTGGCCATGAGCCCCGACGCGCTGACCGGCATGGAAGCCAACCTGCGCTTCAACGGCCCGGAGAACATGTTCACACGGATCTTCGGGCGGCTGACGGCCTGGCAGAACTGGATCTTCCAGCGCCCCAACGCGGTGGGCGAGAAGGGCGCACTGAAGGTCTACGGCAAGGGCGAGAAGTCGCAGTTCGACTGGAATCGCGTCTGATGGCCCACCCCCGCAGCGGCTGAGGCCGCCCTCCCTCGACGGGCGACGCCAGCGGCCCGGCCATGCCGGTTCCCGCGGCGTGCTCTAGACACCACCCGAACACCACGGAGCAGATGATGAGCAGCATCGACTACAGCGAGAAGATCCCCAACAACGTCAACCTGAGCGAGGACCGCACGCTGCAGCGCGCGCTCGAGCAGTGGCAGCCCAACTACCTGCGGTGGTGGGACGACATGGGCCCGGACGGCAGCCAGAGCTTCGACGTCTACCTGCGCACCGCGGTCAGCGTCGACCCGCAGGGCTGGGCGCAGTTCGGCCACGTGAAGATGCCCGACTACCGCTGGGGCATCTTCCTCAACCCGACCGAGAAGGACCGCAGGATCCACTTCGGCGACCACCGGGGCGAGGCCGCATGGCAGGACGTGCCCGGCGAGCACCGCGCCAACCTGCGCCGCATCATCGTCACCCAGGGCGACACCGAGCCGGCCAGCGTCGAGCAGCAGCGCCACCTGGGCCTGACCTGCCCGAGCCAGTACGACCTGCGCAACCTGTTCCAGGTGAACGTCGAGGAGGGCCGCCACCTGTGGGCGATGGTCTACCTGCTGCACAAGTACTTCGGCCGCGACGGCCGCGAGGAAGGCGAGGCGCTGCTCGAACGGCGCAGCGGCAACCAGGACAACCCGCGCATCCTGCAGGCCTTCAACGAGAAGACGCCGGACTGGCTGAGCTTCTTCATGTTCACCTACTTCACCGACCGCGACGGCAAGTTCCAGCTGTGCGCGCTGGCCGAAAGCAGCTTCGACCCGCTGGCGCGGACGACGAAGTTCATGCTCACCGAGGAGGCGCACCACATGTTCGTCGGCGAGAGCGGCGTGTCGCGCGTCATCCAGCGCACCTGCCAGGTGATGAACGAGCTGAAGACCGACGACCCCGCGAAGCTGCGCGCCGCCGGCGTGATCGACCTGCCGACGATCCAGCGCTACCTGAACTTCCACTTCAGCGTCACCATCGATCTGTTCGGCGCCGACCAGTCCAGCAACGCCGCGATCTTCTACAGCACCGGGCTGAAGGGCCGCTTCGAGGAAGGCAAGCGCAACGACGACCACGTGCTCAAGGGCCAGCACTACAAGGTTCTGGAAGTGCAGGGAGGGCAGCTGGTGGAGAAGGAGGTGCCGATGCTCAACGCGCTGAACGAGGTGCTGCGCGACGACTACATCAAGGACAGCGTCGGCGGCGTCGAGCGCTGGAACAAGGTGATCGAGAAGGCCGGCATCCCCTTCCGCCTGAAGGTGCCGCACAAGGCCTTCCACCGCAACATCGGCACGCTCTCGGGCGTGAAGGTGTCGCCGGACGGCCGCGTGGTGCACGACCACGAGTGGAACCAGAATGTCGAGCAGTGGCTGCCCGGCGACGAGGACCGCGCCTTCGTGGCCAGCCTGATGGGCCGCATCGTCGAGCCGGGCAAGTTCGCCCACTGGATCGCGCCGCCGATGATGGGCATCAACCGCCAGCCGGTCGACTTCGAGTACGTGCGCTTCAATTGACGCCCACCCCCCGCAGCGGCCTTGCCGCTCCCGCTCGAGGGGGCCACGCCTGCGGCCCGGCCGGGCCGGTTGCGCGGCGCGGGCGCGATGAATCCCTGAGTTGCCGACACCTGCCATGAACGCCCCCGCAGAAGCCGCCCTGATCAGGCAGCACCTGATCGACCCCGAGATCTGCATCCGCTGCAACACCTGCGAATCGGTGTGCCCGGTGGGTGCGGTGACGCACGACTCGCGCAACTACGTGGTCGATGCCGACAAGTGCAACCTGTGCATGGCCTGCATCCCGCCGTGCCCGACCGGGTCGATCGACAACTGGCGCCAGATGCCGCGCACGCGGGCCTACACGGTGGACGAGCAGCTGGGCTGGGAAGCGCTGCCGGCCGAGCTGAGCGCGGAGCAGCTTGCCGAGGGCGGTGTCGACGTGCGCGCCCTGGCCGAGTCCGCCGCCGCGGCGCCCGAGCCGCCGGCGGCAGCCGACGGCGAGGATCCGTTCCGCGGCGCCGACTACAGCGCCACGCTGCCGCCCTGGTCGGCGGCGCATGCCTACACCAACCTGTACGGCCCCAAGGCGGCGCAGCCGACGGTGACGGCAACGGTGGTGGGCAACGTGCGCGTCACCGAGGTGGGCCGCGACTACGACACGCACCATGTCGTGCTCGACTTCGGCGCCATGCCCTTTCCGGTGCTGGAGGGGCAGAGCATCGGCATCGTCCCGCCCGGGGTCGATGCGCACGGCCGTGCGCACCACCCGCGGCAGTACAGCGTGGCCAGCCCGCGCAACGGCGAGCGGCCCGGCTACAACAACCTGTCGCTGACCATCAAGCGCGTGCTCGAGGACCACCAGGGCAAGCCGGTGCGCGGCGTGGCCAGCAACTACATGTGCGACCTGAAGGTGGGCGACGAGGTGCAGGTGATCGGGCCCTTCGGCGCCAGCTTCCTGATGCCCAACCACCCGAAGAGCCACATCGTGATGATCTGCACCGGCACCGGCAGCGCGCCGATGCGGGCGATGACCGAGTGGCGGCGTCGCCTGCGCAATTCGGGCAAGTTCGAGGGCGGCAAGCTGATGCTGTTCTTCGGCGCGCGCACCAAGGAGGAGCTGCCGTATTTCGGGCCGCTGCAGAACCTGCCCAAGGACTTCATCGACATCAACTTCGCCTTCAGCCGCACGCCGGGCCAGCCCAGGCGCTACGTGCAGGACGCGATGCGCGCGCGCGCCGCCGACCTGGCGGCGCTGCTGGCCGACCCGAACGCCTACTTCTACGTCTGCGGCCTGAAGGCGATGGAGGAGGGCGTGGTGCTGGCGCTGAAGGACATCGCGCAGGGTGCCGGCCTCGGCTGGGACGGCATCGGCGCGGCACTGAAGCGCGAAGGCCGGCTGCACCTGGAGACCTACTGAGCGCCCCCAGGGCCGGCCTGCGCCCAGCCCGCCCCCCGTGGGGGTCAAGCAAAGCGGCCAAGCAACGTTTGCTTGCGAGCCTGC
>Ga0114939_10003722_pt1 | contig 10490 bp, 12 predicted proteins | sample AshMeaCrysSpring_FD_87196 | JGI IMG/M metagenome (GOLD analysis project Ga0114939, IMG submission 87196) | Groundwater microbial communities from Big Spring, Nevada to study Microbial Dark Matter (Phase II) - Ash Meadows Crystal Spring | ecosystem: Environmental > Aquatic > Deep subsurface >... | reverse complement strand
TTTCGCCCTGCGCAGTCGCATTCACCGATTCGTCAAGTTCAATACCCAACGGCAGCAGATTGCGACACACCGCGGATCGAATTCTTGCACCGTGTTCGCCGATTCCGCCCGTGAAGACGATCGCCGTAGCGCCTCCGAGGGCCACGAGCATACTGCCGAGATGGCGGCGGATTTCGGCGACATAATGGTCGAGAGCCAGTTGAGCGGCGGGAGACGTGGGAGCGGCTGCTTCCAAGTCCCGGATGTCGCCGCTGGTGCCGCTCAAGCCTGCCAATCCGGCGCGGCTTGCCAGGTCTTTCAGCACTTCGTGAAGTGTCTGGCCGGTGGCCTGCATGATCAGCGGCAAGGCGAAGGGATCGAAATCACCGACGCGATTGTTTTGCGGCAAACCGGTCTGAGGGCTCATGCCCATCGTCGTAGCAAGGCTCTTTCCGTCCTGGATTGCACAAAGGCTGCTTGACCCGCCAAGGTGACAGCTGACCAAGCGTGCCGCGGCATCTCCCAACAACTCGCGGGCTCGGCCGGCGATAAACCGGTGGCTCGCTCCGTGAAAGCCCCACCGTTGCAGCGGCAGTTTCTGCATCCATTCAGCCGGGACTGCATAGCAGCGTTGCCCGGCCGGAATCGTGCGATGGAAATCCGTTTCGAACGCAGCGATCAGGGGAATTTGGCCGACGGCTTGGGCCAGCTGCCGCATGGCCGCGACGTAGGGCGGGTTATGCGCCGGCGCAACGTCGTTCATTTCTTCCATCGCGGACAGCACATCGCCATCGACGCGGACCACGCCTGAAATTCGACCGCCGTGAACCGCTTTGAATCCGATGGCCGCAACGTCGCTGGCTGATTTGAGGCAGCCGTGCCGGGCATCGGTCAGCTGCTCCAAACAGGCCGCGACCGCCACCCCGTGGTTGGGAACGGACCTGACCGATTCCTGAGTCCATTCGCCGATCTTCACGGCGCAGCGGCTTTCCGGAGCACCGATCCGTTCGACGCTGCCGCGCGCCAACTGGCGCTCGGTCGACATGTCGAACAATCGGTACTTGAAACTCGTGGACCCGAGATTGGCAACCAGGATCTGCATCGGCGGAACGTCCCCCGCTCCTTCGGTAGCGCAGTAGTTGGCTAGGGCGATCGCTGCTCGAACGCCCGCGCGAAGCGCGGTGCGGATTCATTAGCGGGCGATCGGTAGTCAAATCCGCTTACATCCCAGCCAGCGCAAACGTTTGGCAGATGCGCCGGTCCGGATGATCCGCGGCAAACTGCCTTGCCTTAGCCAAGGAATGCCTGCGTGAGGCCTTCGGATGGCCGTGGAATCACGTGGCTGCTGATCAACTCGCCAACCTGGCTGGCGGCGGCGGCACCGGCTTCTACAGCCGCCCGCACGCTGCCCACGTCGCCGCGAACAATCGTGGTGACAAAGGCGCCGCCGATGTCGATCCGCTTGACGATTTCCACGCTGGCGGCCTTGGCCATTGCGTCCGTGGCTTCGATCAGAGCCAGCAGACCTTTTGTTTCGATCAGGCCGATTGCTTGATTGGTGATGGCAGAACTCATGGGAACTTGACTTGTCGATCAAAAGGGGTTGAACAGGATTCAGTGATCGGCGGAGCGAGTGGCAATGTGAAAATCGTCCCTGGAGCCGACGATCAGAACGGACAGGTTGAAGACGGACTGAGCGGCTTAGGACTTGCTGGGCAGCGGATGCTTCAGCACGCGACCCAGGTCGTCATGCGGACGGGGAATCACCTGAACGGCGATCACATCGCCAATCCGACCGGCAGCAGCTGCTCCGGCATCGGTGGCAGCCTTAACCGCTGCTACGTCGCCGACGACGAACGCACTGACCAAACCGCTGCCCACCTTGTCCCAACCAAGGAACTGAACGTTGGCGGCCTTGATCATGGCGTCAACCGCCTCGACGAGGGCCACAAAGCCCTTCGTTTCGATCATGCCCAACGCATCACCGGTGCGTGCCATTTGTTACATCTCACTGTGAGAGGAAGGAACGAAGCGTGACTGGAATCCGAAGTTTGGGGTGATCACAGCTTGCCATGACACTGGCACGGCTGGACCGTCATTGGCTTGAGTTCAACGGCTAAGGCCGCGTCGAGGTTACAGGCATTGCCTTCATCGGTGTCAATGTGCACCTCCAGCTTTGCATTGCGGTCGGCGCGGACCAGCACATCGTCGAATGTAATCGTGCAGTGCGGGCTGATGATTCGCAGTTGCATCAACTCGCCGTTGCGAACGCCCAGGGCTGCAGCGTCCGCTTCACTCATGTGCACATGGCGGGCGGCGCGGATCACACCCTTTGTGAGTTCCACCGCTCCGGCAGGACCAACCAGCACACATCCCGGCGTCCCATCGATCTGCCCGCTGTGGCGGACCGGCGCGTCTATGCCGAGCGAGATTGCATCGGTCGCTGCAAGTTCCACCTGACTGGCAGGACGGGTCGGCCCCAAGACTCGCACCTGCGGCAGCATCCGCCGCCGCGGCCCGACCACCATCACGGTTTCTGCCGCCGCATAAAAGCCGTCCTGATAGAGAGGCTTTTCGATCGTCAGCCGATGACCGCGGCCAAACAGCCGTTCCACGTGCTCATCGGTCAGATGGACGTGTCGCGCAGAGATGTTGACTACCAGGTGCGCGGGCGATGCGCTCCGTGAGCGACCCGACGTGGATGGACTCGCCGCTATCTTCTCAGCGCCCGCGGAGCCGTTCGGGCCTTGGGCCTGACGGATCGCAGCACGCACCAGCGATTCAATTCGTTCGCGATCGATGACGGCCGACATCTTCGTTCGCTCCTGGAAACCCACTGGATCGCTGATCAATGGAAAGAAAGGAACCCGCCGTGCAGCGAGAACGGTTCGGCTCCGCAATTGCTCCGGCCGACACCCGTCCCGCGCGCTGCAATCAGTCCGCTAACACTAGGTTGACCCCCGCGTCGCGCAGCCGATGTTGCCAGGAATCTGCTAACTGTCGATCACAGACCACGCTTTGCACCTCGCCTAATCCGCAAATCCGGCACAAGCTGGCCTGCCCGAACTTGCTGCTGTCTGCGACGACCATCACCTGCTTCGCCGCGCGGATCATCGCCTGCTCGGTCTCCACCAGCAACAGATTGCCGTTGTAATAGCCCTCTTCGTCAGCCCCCGCGATGCTCAGCACCGCCCGACCAACGTGAACCCACTGGAGAAACCGCTCCGCGTACGGACCCAACGAAACCCCGGTCCGTCCATGGATGTAACCGCCGACAAAAATCAGTTCCGTCTCGTTGCTCGCCGCGAGCAACGTGGCGACCGGCAGGCTGTTCGTCACCACCTGCAGCGGACGGCCGACAAGCAGCCTCGCCAACTCGTAGGTTGTGCTGCCCCCATCGAGAAGGATCGTTTCGCCGTCGGCGATCAAGCGGCTGGCTGCCTGCGCGATCTGGCGCTTCTGCTCCCACTGCCCGACCGCCCGATCCGCGAACAGCCGCATCTGAGCCGGCGAGCCGGTCCAGAAAACGCCGCCATGGGTTCGCCGAGCCTCGCCCGTTCCGACGAGGCCCTCGACATCCCGCCGGACGGTCGACTCGCTGACTCCCAGCCCTTCAGCCAGTTCGCCCAAGGTCGCAAACCCCTGGCGCTGCAACACCCGCCGTAACTCAGCCCGTCTTCGGTCCGACCCGGTAGACACCATCTCTCTGACGGCCTCCCTCGCCGATCCCAGCCTGCCCTATTCTGCGCACTTTGAGACAATAATCAATCACCATATGAAAGAATTCTTCCACACGACGTCATTTTCTGACCAAAACACCAAAAAAGGACAGGCATCATCCAAACACCAAAAAAGGACAGGCATCATCCGGCTGGGAGACGGCCTGGGGTGTCTGGGATGCTTAGGGAATTGGAGGGGTCTGGGGGCTGCCTCGTCGAAAAATGCCTGTCCTAATTGCGGGAGGGCGGCGGCGGGCAGCAAAGTTCGATGATGGGCGTGGAAACTGCCGATACCGATTCTGGCAGTTTTGACGGCTCGGGCGATTCAGGCGGGGCGGGGCGTCTGCTCCGGTCGCAACGGCCAACAGAAAGTGGGAAAAGCAGGATCGGCGTGACGGTCGATGCTCAAGTTGGAACGTCGGTGCAGTTTCGCGGCGACCATGGTCGCTCAGTCCAAGGCGGCACTGGCACGGTAGGGACGCAGACAAAAGACTCAGGGAACGGGTAGATGATCCTCCGGCGATTGCAGACCGCGGCATTGTTAGGCGCTTCCGCGTTGGCTTCGACAGCGTCCGCTGACTGGTGGGACAAGTGGCACGCTTTCAAGCACGAAGTGCACGTTGACTACCATCGCAATAACTGTTGGCCTCATCCGTTCCGCGAAATGGCGGCGTCATCGGTGATGGCGCCGTTGGGAGCGATGGTGGACGCTGGCTGGCGAGCTCAGAACACCTTTGGTGACGAGCTATTCCGGGAAAGCGACGCAGAGCTGACGAACGCAGGCCGCTCGCGGCTTCTTTGGCTTGCCACGCAATCCCCTGTCGACCGTCGAGTGGTGTACGTCTTCCGCGGTGCCACTGACGAGATCACGGCCGCGCGCATCGCTTCCGTGAATCAGGAGCTTGCCCAGATGCCGCAAGGCATGGGCCAGTTGGAAGTGTTGGTGACCGACCACCAGCCACCGACCGGCAGTGGGCAGATGATGACCATGATCAACAAGGCTCGACTTTCCCAACTGCCGCCACCGGTGTTGCGTGAAAGTGGCGGTTACCAGGGCAACATGGCCAACGGCAACTGAGCCCATCCTCTGTATTTGAGCGGTCGCTCTGCTGTTTGCACCCGGGCGCTGCACCGGAATGGCACCCTCCGGGACCGATTGTTTCAGCGTCTCACTGGCAGGCGACCTTCGATTTGGCGGGCCGGAGCCCAGGAACAGTTAGTCTATTTTCCGATCGACTCCGGCCCGCCAGACAGTCAGGCGATGGCGGATCCCCCAGGGACCGACCGCGGACTCCGCCGCGGATCGCAGGCCTTGAGGGTTCGTGTTCCGCGGTTTTCCCGCCCGTCGCTTCCGCCGGTCTTCGGCTGGTCGCGGTGTGAACACAGGTTCCTCTTAGCAGTTCCCCGGAGCGCGGCGAGTTCCCTGTCAGTCGGACCGCTTTTCCACAATCACCCCCGCTTCGACTGGATTCGCTGGCGTCACGGGCCGATCAATCGCTACAGACGGCAAAGTCGGTCATTGGGCCGGACCATGCCCTGCGCCATCAGGTGCCTTCTCAGCCACGGCAGCTGACAAAGATATCCGGTGAGGATCCGATTGATGAAACGTTCGCCTGCATGGGGTTTCTGCCTGATCATCGGGTGCGCGGCAGTCCTTTCAGGGTGCGCTTCGACTCCCACTTCCCAGCCGGCCACAGCCAGCCTGACCTCCGTAGAACCGGCGGCGGAAGCCGGGATCATGGGGACGTTCAGCAAAGCAGGTCGCGCGGTCCGATCCCAGTTCGATTCGATGGGCAGCGCGTTTCGCAGTGGTGTAGACAAGGCGAAGAAGACGGTCGCCGGTACATCGTCGACGACCGTGCCCGCAGATGATCCGACAAGTCTCCAGAACATGCCCAAGTCCCTGGGCCCCGAAGTGTTCGTGGCCAATGGACAGATGTGGGAGGCTTCCGGCCGCCTGGACAAAGCCGAGGAAAACTATCAGAAGGCGCTTGGGATCGAACCGAAGAACGGGCCCGCACTCGCCAGCATGGCTCGGCTGCATGAACGGCGCGGAAACAAAGAGCAGGCGATCGCGGCTTACGAGCAAGCGATTGCGGCAACGCCCAACGATGCGACGCTTTACAACGATGAAGCGATGATCCTGTCGGGGCTTGGGCGGCATGACGAAGCCGCGGCCAAGATGCGACAAGCGATCGCGATCCACCCTTCGAACAAGCGATTTGCCAACAACCTGGCGATCGTGTTGATGAATGCGAAGCAGCCCGAGCAAGCCATGGCCGCATTGCAGCAGGTCCATCGTCCGGCCGATGCGCACTACAACATGGCCTACCTGTACGCCAAAGAACAAAACGTGGCGTTAGCTAAGCAACATGCGATGCAGGCGCTGCAGATCGATCCGAATCTCGCGCAAGCCCGCCAGTTGCTCGACAAACTCGGCGGTCCACAGCTTGCTCAGGCCACGGCGGGCGCGATTCAAGTGGCCAACAACACGTTACAGACCGTCAATCATGTGATGGCAGCACCGTCGGCGCCGCCGGCACCCACCAGTCCAGCAACCACGAGCCCAGCGCCCGCCACGGCGCCAGCGGCACCGCTGATGCCGCCTCCGACGACTCGCTGATTTACCGACATTGCTAATCGCCGACGCGGCCCACCTTCTTCGGCTCGTGCCAGCATCAGCAAACCGTACAGTCGGACTGCGGAGACCGCGATCCTGCACCGCCGTGCGTGCTGCTAACGCGCCAGTTCTTGCATCGCGGCTGCGAGCAGATCTTCCGGTTCGGCCATCCGGCCTGTCCCTTTGTTGCGACAGCTCTGCCAGCCATCGCCCGGCCCCACCATTCGCACGCCGTCGGCAATCAGTTGCTGCACGTTCCGTTGAACGGCGGGCTTATCCCACATTGCCGAACTCATGGCGGGTGCCATCAACACCGGACAAGTGACCTGAAGATACAAAGTGCTCACCGCACAGGGCGCGAAGCCGTTAGCACAGCGTGCCATCAGATCGGCGGTCGCCGGAGCAATGATCATCAGCGCGGCGTCTTGGGCCAGCGCGATGTGCGGACCGAGTGGATATTGCTGAGGCCGAATCGGGCCGATTGCCACGGGGTGGCTGCTCAGTGCCGCAAAGGTCGCGGGTCCCACGAATCGGGTCGCCGCGCGCGTCATCGCCACATGCACGTCGCAACCGGCTTGCGCGAGGCGACTGACTAGAAATGCTGACTTGTAGGCGGCGATGCCACCACTGACTCCCACCAGGACGCGGTGAGGACGTGGATCGACGGATTGCGAAGCACCCATGGGCCGGCCAGATCAAAAGAGCGACATCGACGGGGCCAACCGCTTTAGCTTAGTCCAAAATGCCCGGACCGGGCGCGCTTGCCCGGTGCTTGCCGCCTTTCGAAGCCTGTTGCCGGAATGGACATCCGGCAAACCGACGGCAGATGCCTACAGATCGTCCATGTCGAGCTGCGGGCCCTCACCGATCGCCTGCATATCCTCGATCGTGCGGACCTGGTTCTCGGTGTTCAGGAAGATCTTGTCTTCCATGATCTCGTGCAGCACGATCACCATCTTGTCATGCGTGTTCACGTTGACCAGTGCACGACTACCCTGGCTGAGCTGGATCAGGCGTTTCTGAATCAGCGTGCTCAGTTTGAACCGGCCACCAACCTTGTTGACGATCCGTTCCTCTTTCAGCTCTTCGAGCATCTTCGTCGTTCCTCTCGCTGCAGCAACTCGCAGATCTCGCGGGCTGCTTGCGGGACCTCGTGGTTGATTACTTCAAACTGATAACGCGGACGGAACCCCATCTCGCGGGCTGCGACCGCCAGCCGGCGGGCGATCGCCTCGTCGGTCTCGGTGCGACGGGCTCGCAACCGCCGTTCGAGCTCCGCCATGCTTCCGGGATGGAGGAAAATCGTCAGGCAGTCAGGCTCGGACTCCAGGACGGCCATCGCCCCTTCGACGTCGATTTCCAACAGTACCCAATTACCCCTTTGGCGGCCAGAGGCAACGGTTTCTCGCAGGGTACCGTACCAGTCGCCGCGTCCAAAGACCTCTTTGCATTCCAGAAACGCCCCGCCCCGCCGGAGGTCCTCAAACCGCTCAGGCGTTACGAAATGGTAGTCCTGCCCGTCGATTTCTCCCGGTCGCGGGGGGCGGGTCGTCACGGACGTGCTGCGGACGATCGGCAGGGGGCAGGTGGATAGGAGGGTTTCCACCACCGTCGATTTTCCCGCGCCACTGGGCCCCGAGATGATGACCAGCGGCTTCGCGGCCTCCGCAGTCGAGCGTTTGCTGAGAATGGACATGACAATTCCGCCACCAGGCAGCAGTCGAGCACCAGCCACCGTCTCTATTCGATGTTCTGAACCAGTTCCCGCATCCGCTCGATCGCGCATTTCATCTCCACGACGTGACTGGAGATCGTTGCATCACTGGCCTTTGAGCCGATGGTGTTTGTTTCGCGGAACAGTTCCTGGGTTACGAAGTCCAGCTTCCGCCCGGCCGCCGCTTCCTGGGCAATCGACCGGCGAAACATCTCGCAGTGGCTGTCCAGCCGCGTCAGCTCCTCACTGATGTCGCAGCGGTCTGCGTAGAGCTGCAGTTCGCGAACAATCACTGCCGGATCGACTTCCGCGTCGTACTCCCGCAACGCCGCTTGCAGCCGTGACCGAAGGCGATGTCGGTAAGCATCGAGAACGGAGGGAGCCAGCTGGCGGATCTGGATCGCGTGTTGTTGAAGCAGGGTCAGATCTTGCAGCAACTGCTCTTCCATCGCATCGCCTTCCCGGCGGCGCATCAGGTCAAGATTTTGCAGCGCCGCTTCCAGCACAGGATGAAAGACCTGCCAGATCACATCCGCATCGGCGCCTTCCACCTCCGACTCCTCGACGACCCCGGGCAGCGACACGAGCTGTGACAGGTCGACCGGCGGTCCAGCGCCTAGTTCCGCACGCAGTTGACTGATCTGACGGTAGTAGGCGGCCAGCATCGCGCGGTTGATCTCAAACGGCGCTGCCACGTCTGTCCGGTGCCAGATTGCGTGCACTTGAATCGTGCCCCGCTGCACATGATGACGAACCGTCCGCTCAATCCGCGGCTCAAGCCGCAGCAGGTGCTCACCCAACTTGCTCGTCAACTTCAAGTGACGATTGTTGACCGAACGGACTTCGACCGACATCGTCCCCAACGGTCCTTCGGCGCGCGCCTGACCCTGGCCTGTCATGCTGCGAAGCATCCGTCGCACTCCGAAAAATCCCCCACGGCTCGTCGCGGGAGTGCCGCTGTTTACCTAAGCCCGGCCTTCGTCGGCGATTTCACTTGCCGAGCGATCAGTTGTTGGTACCACTGGGCGGTGTCGATCCGGTCTCTGGGGGAGTGACCGGGGCCGATGGAGATTCGTTCATCGGAGGAGCCGTCGTTGCATTGGGCAGTCCGCCCATTCCGCCTGTGGCACCGTCGAGCGGTTCGCCGCTGGTGATCGTCGTCCCTTCGATGCCGCCACCAAGTTCAGGTCCGCCCGTGACCAGGATTGTCAGCGAACAGAGTGCGATCCAAATACAGGCAGTCACCGCGGTGATCCGCGTGAACACATCCCCCGCTTTCGTACCAAATGCACTCTGGCCACCTGGTCCGCCAAGGGCACCGGTCAGACCACCCCCACGGCCACGCTGAATCAGAATCAGCAGAATCAGGAAAATGCTGACCAGGCACAGCAGCAGGCCGAGGGTAGCGCTGAGCAGCGTTGCAAACAGAAACATGGGAGTTACTCCGCGAAATCAAATGAGGCGGGTTCACCGCCCGGTAATCAGGTTGGAGGCAGTCGCCGGATCAGCCGGCCGAAGCAATGATCGCCAGAAAATCTTCCGCCTTGAGCGATGCGCCACCGACCAAAGCTCCATCGATATCCTGCTGATGCAGCAGTTCCTTCGCATTGTCTGGTTTGACGCTTCCGCCGTACTGGATCCTGATCGCATCCGCCGCGGCTGCTCCGTGTTTGTCGCGGAGCCAGCTGCGAATGAACGCATGTACGGCTTGAGCTTGATCGGGTGTCGCCACCCGGCCGGTGCCAATCGCCCAGACGGGCTCGTAGGCAATCACCAGCTGGCTGACTTCCGAACTGCTCAGTTCTGCCAACGAGCCGCGCAGCTGCTCGCCGACAATCGATTCCGTCTGCTCGGCCTCTCGTTGAGCAAGCGTTTCACCGACGCACACGATCGGGATCAATCCGCCCGCCTGAGCGGCCTTCAGCTTGCGATTGATCAATGCATCCGATTCGGCATGGTACTGGCGCCGCTCACTGTGGCCGATGATCGCGTAGGTGCAGCCCAGGTCCTTGAGCATCCCCACACTGATCTCACCGGTGTAAGCGCCATCCTTCTCGGCCGAGACATCCTGGCCGCCCAGCGCGATCGGCGAGCCCGCGATCGCGGAACCCACGTCATGCAGGTAGACCGCCGGCGGGCAGACCGCAACCTGGACCGCATGCTGCTTAGGAAGACGGTCGACTAGCGCCAGCGCCAGCTGAACCGCCGAGTCCCGTCGCAGGTTCATCTTCCAGTTGCCGGCAATCAATTTCGGACGCTTCACGCAGGAACCTCAACTCTGGGTGGATGTCAGAATGTTCAACCGGCGTCGGAGGGAACTGACGCTTGCGCAGCAAACTTTTTGCCGAGCAATGCTGCGAGTCGTTTCAACTGCCCGGCCAGCTCGTTGTATTGCTCTGGCAGCAGCGCTTGCGGCCCATCACTCTTTGCCTGTTCGGGGCAATCGTGAACTTCGATG
>Ga0114939_10003721_pt1 | contig 10491 bp, 11 predicted proteins | sample AshMeaCrysSpring_FD_87196 | JGI IMG/M metagenome (GOLD analysis project Ga0114939, IMG submission 87196) | Groundwater microbial communities from Big Spring, Nevada to study Microbial Dark Matter (Phase II) - Ash Meadows Crystal Spring | ecosystem: Environmental > Aquatic > Deep subsurface >... | reverse complement strand
CCTCGCCGTCGGGGCAGGGCGTGACGGCGGTCTCGGGGCTGCCGAGAAAACCGCCCGCGCCGCCGAGGTCGGCGTACTTGAGGCCGATGAAGAAGGTCGCCGCGTCGAGCGGCGCACGGAACGCGTCGGCGAAGCGATCCACGCCGGTGAAGCGCGGGTCGATCGCAAGGTCGTTCGCCACGACCCTGATCGCGTCCACCATCGCGGTGCCGGCAAGGATCGGACGACCCTGGTCCGCGGCCGCCGAGACGACGGCCTCGGGCAGCCCGCCGTCCAGCAGCTGGCCCAGCGTGAGCCGGGGCGAGGAAGGGGCCGCCGCGGGTGCGGCGGGAAGTGTTGCGGTCGAAACCGTCTGCGTCGGCATGCGCGCCTCCTTCGTGTGGTCGTCGGAACCCCGGAGCGACGGTCGGGCCGTGCCCGGTGCGGCCCGTTCCATGACATGGTCATGAGGACACGACGCGAACGATGCGCGCGAACGCGCGCTGCGCCTATATCGCCTGCGGCCTAATCACGATAGGCCCGAAGGACTAATCACAGTGCGCTCGAGGACGTGTTGCGGCGCCGGAGACGCCTAGTGCTGGTGTCAGAGGGGTGGACGGGCGCGGAGCAGTGCTACCTGTGTCGGGCCGGGCCGATTCGCGGGTGTAACCCGCATCCCGACCTTCCCCCTGACAGGCGGAAGGAGAAGGGGGGAGGAGGACCGCGGTCCGATCGGGAGGGCGGAGCTCGGCGATACGCGGAAGGAGGACGCGGCGAAACGGACCCCGAATCGCCGCTCGGGTGTCCCCGCGGGGCGTCCCCCCCTCTCCGTAGGGGGAGGGTCAGGGTGGGGGTTGGGCGGTCGCCACCCGGTGAGCCCGGAGCTCCCGCCCTACGCTCAGCCCGCCGCGAGGACCGCGCGGCGCAGCCCCACCCACTCGAGCTCGGCGAGCACGACGACCGTGATCGCCTGCGCAACGATGAAGGCGACGCCGAAGGGCGTCGGATCGAGCCAGCCGGTCGCGAGCACGAGCACGCACTCGATCGCCCAGAGCACGTTGAGCCCGATGACGGCGAGCACCGCGCCACGCGGCAAGGTGGCGCGCGTCGCGGCGAGCCACACCATCGCGGCGAACGGCAGGAAGGCGATACCCGCGCTGCGCAGCAGCCAGGCCGGCACGCCGAGCCGGGCTTCAAGTACGTTCGCGCCGAGGATCATCAAGACGCCCGCCGCGGCACTGATGGCGGCGTCGGCGACCAGCACGCGGCGCAGAAAGGGCGTCACCGGCAAGCGTTTCGCGTTCATGAAGGCCCCTCACGTTCGCGGTGCGGCGACGCGGTCGAAGAAGCCGGTCACGCTCGTGAGCCGGTTGCCGGCGACGATGGCGAAGTCGATCCCCTCGACCAATGGCGGGGAGTCTTCCGGTGCCGGCGTCCAGGCGAAACGGACGCGGCCGTGGTGGGCGTTCGGAGCGCTCGCGAGCCGGAACCGGCGTCCGGGGAACCGGTCGTGCACGCGCCCGATCATCAAGTCGATGGCGTCGTGCCCGTCGGCCTCGAGTACCGGGTCGCGGTAGCACGCGTCATCGGCGTAGGTCGCGCGGATGGGGTCACGACGGGGCGCGGGATCGGCTTCGTTCCACGCATCGATGTAGCGGTCGAAGAGCAAGGCGACAGGTGACATGACAACGTCCTCGGGGATTCGCCGCGGCGCGGATGCACCGCGTGGCGGCCGAGCGGGATCACCGGCATTGCGAATGCTCGCCGAACCGCGAGCCGTGGCGCTTCACGCGTTAATCGGCACCGTGGGTGGCCCGCTCAGGCCGCGTCGGAGTCGTCCACGGCTCCGGAGTTCGACGACCCCGAGCCTCGGGGACCGTGGTCACAGACGCCGGGCGCGCGAACGAATAAGGTCGGGCTTCGTGCATGGCCAGGCGGGGCGCTCGACCGATAAGCGGGAAGACCGCGCGACGCCGCAGCCTCTCCCCGAGAAAACTACCGGAGACCGAGCAATGACGAAATCCTTCACCGACATCACCACGCACATCACCGCCGGCACGAGGAAGCTGCGCGAGGCCGCGCCGGACGCCATGAACGGCTTCTATGCGATGTCGAAGGGAGCGATGAAGCCCGGCGTGCTGTCGGAGCTCGACAAGGAGCTGATCGCGCTCGCGATCGGTGTCGCGCAGCACTGCGACGGTTGCATCGGTTTCCACACCAAGGCGCTCGCGCGGCTGGGGGCGAAGCGCGAACAGGTGATGGAGACGCTCGCCGTCGCCGTGTACATGGGCGGCGGGCCGTCGCTCATGTACGCCGCGGAAGCCGTGCACGCGTTCGAGGAGTTCACGGCCGCCAAAGCGGGCTGAGGAACCGAGCGCACTCGGCTCCAGGCGCCGCGGAGCGTAGCGTTTCCTGAGGCGGGCGCGCCGCGAGCGCCCCGCCCGTACACTGCGGCGGTTTCGTCGACCGCAGGGGGTCGCATGCTCGGTGCCATCACGCTATTGCTCGTCTACCAGCTGGCCGGCGAGGCGCTGGTCCTCGCGCTCGGTCTGCCGGTCCCCGGCCCCGTCGTGGGCCTGGCGCTGCTCTTCGCGACGCTCGCGCGCCGTGGCGGGGTGCCGGCGGGGCTGCGCGATACGGCGAACGGCCTCCTGTCGCATCTTTCGCTCCTGTTCGTGCCCGCCGGTACCGGGGTGATGGTGCACTTCTCGCGGCTCGGATCGGAGTGGTTGCCCATCGTCGTCGCGCTCGTCGCGAGCACGCTGCTCACGATCGCAGTGACCGGCGTGACGATGCGGGCGCTCCTCGCACGGCGTGCCGTGCGGGACGAGGACGCGGCGTGAGCGGACGCCTCGGCGAGATCTGGGTCTATCTCGCGGCGACGCCGCTCCTCGGGCTCGCGTTGACGCTCTTGGTCTACCAGGCGGCGGACGCGATCTACCGGCGAGTCGGCTTCAACCCGCTCGCCAACCCGGTGGCGATCTCGATTGTCGTGCTGGTCACGATCCTCGCCGCGACCGGGACGCCTTACGCGACGTACTTCGAGGGCGCACAGTTCGTGCATTTCCTGCTCGGGCCCGCGACGGTGGCGCTCGCCGTGCCGCTCTATGCACAGCGCGATCGGCTGCGCGGCGCATGGCGTCCGCTGGCCGGCGCGCTCCTCGCCGGTTCGCTTACCGCGATCGTGTCGTCGGTCGGCATCGCATGGCTGCTCGGCGCGAGCCCGGGCACCCTGGCGTCGCTCGCACCGAAGTCGGTGACCACCCCGATCGCGATGGCAGTGGCGGAGCAGCTCGGCGGACTGCCATCGCTCACCGCGGTGCTCGTCGTCACCACCGGGATCGTCGGGGCAATGAGCGCGAAGGCGGTGCTCGACGCGGTCCGGGTGCGGGACCCCGCCGCGCGCGGCTTTGCCGTCGGGGTCGCCGCGCACGGGATCGGCACCGCGCGGGCGTTCCAGGTTTCCGAGGAGACCGGCGCGTTCGCCGGCCTCGGCATGGGGCTGAATGCGATCCTGACGGCGCTCGCGTTACCGGCGCTCGCATGGCTGGCGGCGACGCTGTAGACGGCCCGCGGGGAGCGTTCGGACCGCGTCGAGACAGGTCGGCGCGAGGAGAGTGCGCAGGGCCGGTGCTACCATCGGCCGCTCGAGAGAGTCGTCGGGATACGAGGGGGGGCAGGCCCCCAGGCAGGCCCCCTCGTGCTCCCCGATTCGAGGAAACGCCTGATGCGGCGTTTTCTTTCAAGCGCACCCGCCGAGATGGCTGACGAGAAGAGCACCGCCAGGCCGACCGTGAAGCGGCGCGATGCCGCAGAGACCGGGCGCGAGATGCAGCTCCGGGTGCGGCGCATCCACCGCCGCGACCTGAACCGCGTCTGGGACTTCCTCAAGAAGACCTTCCGCGACGTGAACCGCGAGACGGTCGAGTACCAGCGACCGCGCCTGAAGAGCTACTTCCTCGAGATCTACGAGGACGAATCGGTGGTACAGCTCCTCTTCGAGCTGCACAGCGGCCGGCGCACGGAGCTGGTCGGCTATGCGGAGTGCGCTTCGCAGCTTGCCGGGGCGGACAACTGGATGAACCCGCGCTACTTCGAGTCGCGCGAGATGCGGCCGCTCTTCGTCGAGGTGCTGGCGGTCGATCCGCAGCACCATGGCCTCGGCATCGGCACCTTCATCCTCGAGCAGCTCGAGCACCTGGCGCGCGTGCGCGGCTGCACGCACCTCGTGCTCGAGGCGGCGGAGAACAACGAGCGGGCGCTGCGCTTCTACCGCAAGCGCAACTTCCAGAAGATCGACGCCGCGGTGTTCCTCGCGAAGAAGGTGGCAACGGAATCGGAGCTGCTGCCGCCGCGGACGATCAAGTCGCCGCACGGGCCCGACGGCGAGCCATCCTGCTGAGAGAGGATTCCGGAACCGGCCGCCCGCACGATCGGGGGCAACGCCCGACCACGGGTCGCCGATGCTCGCCGCGGCCGCGTTGCTCGACGGCAGGATCTGTCGGGCCGCGGCTGTTCCGTGACCCGGCGTCGATCGATCGGTCACGCGGTGGGGTGCGAAGAGAGCTCGTGCCTCCTGCGCGGGTTTCCCCGCCGGCCTCGTCAACCCAGGCCGACCTTCCGTGCCGCTTCGCGGAAACGGCTCTCGCCGCCTGCATCGAAGCGGAAGGCGTTGAGGAAGTGCGATATCCGATACGCGGGGTGCGCGCGCCGGATGGCGTCGGCATAAGTCTTCGCTTCCTTCGATCCTGCGAGGGCGAGGCAGAAGGCGGCGATCGCGACGATGTGGATGTGCGCGTTGCCGTATCCGGCAGCCTTGATCGCGACGCGTGCGGCCTCGTCGAGTCGGCCCTGACGCACCAGCGCCATCGCCATCGCGCCGTACATGCCGAACAGGAGCGGGTCGAACGGGCTGAGCGAGCGCGACAGATCGGCGGCGCGGAGCGCCGCCCCCGGGTCGCCCGTCTGGGACTGCACGAACGCGAGCGTGTAGTGCCCGAGCGCGAAGTTCGGGCTGAGGTCCACTGCGCGCTCGAGCTCGCCCACCGAGTCCTCGTCCTGCCTGTGCAGCCACAAGGCCCGCCCCATGGCCCAGTGTGCGGCGGGATCGCGATCGTCGGCGCGCAGAGCGCTCTCGGCGGCACGCAACGCGCTCGTAGCCTCGGCGTCGTGATCCGCCCATCCCTGAAAGGCGTTCTGCCAGTGGGTGAACGAAAGTCCGGCATGCGCGCGCGAGTAGGTGGGATCGAGTCCGAGGGCCATCCGGAAGAAATGCTGCGCCTGCTCGTTGTCCGCTTTCGTGAAGCGGTACATGTGCCAGAGGCCGCGATGATGGGCCTGCCATGCATCGAGGCCGTTGGGCGGCCGCAGCACCGCGCGGCTCCGCTCGATGGCTTCGATCTCGCTTGCCACCGAGGCGACGATGCGGTTGCCGATCGCCTCGAGCACGCCCAGTGCATCGTCCAGCGGGGACGTGAAGATCTCCGCCCAGGCGACCCGGCCGCTGCCGGTCTCGGCGAGCTCGGCGGTCACCGTGAGGCGTGAGCCGTCGATGCGCGTGGCGCCGGTCACGACGTAATCCACGTCGAGCACGCGGCCCGCTTCCTCGGACCCGAGCCGACGCTCCTTGAGCGCGAAGACGCTCCCCGGCGCGATGACGAAGAGGCTGCGCAGCTTCGCGAGGCGCGTGATCACGTCGTGCGCGAGCGCGTCGCCGATGCGGGCGTGCACGCCGGGTGCCGGCCACGCGTCGACGAACGGCATGACGGCGACCGAGACGCGGCGGGCCGGGGCCGCGAGCACGTCGGCGCGGACCTCGGCATCGACGAAGACGGCAGCTGCGGCTCCGTCCGCATCGGGTCGCGAGAGCGAGTCGCGAGTGGAGCGCCAGGCGAGGTGCAACGGTGCCGGGTCGAAGCCCTCCGCCGCGAAGCGCTTCATCGCGACGGTCAGATGCTCTTCCGCGTCCTGCAGCCGCCCGCTGCCCGCCAGCACGCCGAGAAGACGCACGTGTGCCCGCAGCTCGAACGGCGCGAGCTGGATCCAGCGTTCGAGGTAGGCAAGCGCTTCGTCATCGCGCAGCTCTTGTGCGAGACGTGCGAGCAGCGTGACGTGCGCGCTGCGAAAGCGCCGGCGCTCCGCGGCGAGCCACGCAGCGAACGCCGGACTGCGTTCGACGTCCAGGCCCTCGACGAGGTCGCCGTCGAAGAGCGCGACTAGTGACCGGACTTCCGCCACGGGCAGCGCGTCCACGCCCCGCTCGAGCGCACGTGCCACGGCGAGGGCATCCACGACGCAGTCCGAGCAGTCGAGCTGGACCAAGTCCTCGTCCGTGCGCACGCGCAGCCGGTCGCGATCATCGAAGAACCGGCGGATCTTGCTCAGGCACCAGCGCAGTTCCGCGCGCGGGTCGTCAGGCAGGTCCCAGAGCAGATCGCAGAGCTGGCTGCGCGCCGTGGGGCGCGGTGCGAGGACGAGATACGCGAACAGGGCGCGCACCTTGCGCGAGGCGGGGAGCGCGACGGCCGATCCGTCCCGGTAGACCTCCGGAGCCCCGAGCAGGCGCACGCGGATCGGACACACGCTCGGGCCCGGCGTGACGGTGGCACTGCTTTCCACGCGCATTCCCACGCGGCCCACCACGCTCCCCTCCACGCGCGCTCGCTACTTTGCGAACCAGGGTGACCATGGTGGTCGACCCGGCGCCGGGCATCTTACTCCGCCCTCGCGCGAGCAACTCACGGACCCGATGAGGAGGACAAGTCATGAATCTCGCCGTCACCACCCTCGACCGCTCCGCCACCCCCCCGGACTTCGCCGCCGTCAAGGCGCGCCAGCGCGACGCCTGGTCGTCGGGCGATTACGCCGTGATCGGCACGACCCTGCAGATCGTGGGCGAGGCGCTTTGCGAGGCCCTCGACGTCCGCGCCGGGCAGCGCGTGCTCGACGTCGCCGCGGGCAACGGCAACGTCTCGCTTGCCGCCGCGCGGCGCTGGTGCGACGTGACCGCGACGGACTACGTGCCCGCGCTGCTCGAACGCGCGCGGCAGCGCGCACAGGCGGACCATCTGCAAATCGAGTTTCGCGAAGCGGATGCCGAGGCGCTGCCGTTCGCCGACGCGAGCTTCGATGTCGTCGCCTCGACCTTCGGCGTGATGTTCACGCCGAACCAGGTGCGCGCCGCGGCGGAGCTGATCCGGGTGTGCCGGCCGGGCGGCAGGATCGGGCTCGCCAACTGGACCCCGGAGGGCTTCATCGGCCAGCTCTTCCGCACCATCGGCCGCCATGTACCGCCGGCCGCCGGACTCAAGTCTCCAGCCCTGTGGGGAACCCGCGCCCGCATCGCCGAGCTGTTCGAGCCCAGCGCGAGTCAGATCGGCGTTTCGGCGCGGCACTACGTCTTCCGCTACCGCTCGCCCGAGCACTGGCTGGAGATCTTCAGGACCTACTACGGTCCGGTGCTCAAGGCGTTCGGCGCGCTCGACCCAGCGGGACAGGCCGCGCTCGCCGATGACCTGGTCGCGCTGATCGCACAATTCAACCGCGCGGGGGACGGGACGATGGTCGTCCCTGCCGAGTATCTCGAGATCGTCGTCACGCGCCGCTGATGCGCGCTTGGTTCCACTCCGCTTGCACGAGGGCCCCGATCATGACCGCGAAATCCCACTGGCGTATGCGCCTGCTCCGCGTCGCGCCGCTTGCCGCGTGCGCCGCGATTCTTTTCTCGCCGCCGAGCCTCCGTGCCGACGCGGTGCATCACACCGTGGTGCGCAGCGACGCCGTGAAGTGGGGCACGGCCCCGCCCTCGCTCCCGCCCGGCGTGCAGGCGGCCGTGCTGCTCGGCAGCCCGGCGAAGGAGGGGCCTTTCGTGATCCGGCTCAAGATGCCCGCCGGCTACACGATCCCGCCGCACCGGCACTCGAAGGACGAGTTGGTGACCGTACTCTCCGGTGCGGTGACCATCGCGCCGGCCGAGGCGACCCACAGTGGCTTGCCGCAGCCCTTGGCCCCCGAAAGCTTCATCTACCTCCCCGCAGGCATGAGCCACTTCGCCCGCGCGCAACGCGAGTCGGTGGTGCAGATCAACGGGACGGGCCCGTTCGACGTCGTCTACCTGAATCCCGCGGACGATCCGCGGATGAAGCCTTGAAGAGACGGCCGCCGAGGGCGCATCGAGGCGGGCGCCTCGGCGGTCGATGTCGGCGTCGCAGAGCCGCCGGGCTTGCCGGCGCTACCGAATCAATCGCGCCGGCGGCGCGCGCGGACGCCCATGAGACCGAGCGCGGCGAGCGCGACGCTCGCCGGCTCCGGCACGGCGAACGGCCGCACGAAGCCGGCGAGGTCCGCGGCCGAGGCCTTGTACGCGTGCAGCACGCCGGACAGCGGCACGGAGCGGATTTCGCCACGGGTCAGTCGTCCGCGCCCTGCATGGCAGTGCCTTGCAGGATCGCCTGCAGGAACTCGCGGCCGTGGCCCGGCTGCATGTAGTGCCGGTAGGCGCGCACGCCGAAGCGCTGCGGGTCGAAGAGGTAGACCATCGTGTTCATCTGCCAGTCGCCCTCGAAGGCGGGGTCCGGGAAGGCGGCGAGCACCCGGTCGCGCCGATCGGTTTCCATCGTCGCGAGCATGGTCACGTATGCGATGTACTCCTTGCCCGTGATCGGCACCGCAGTCCCCTTGTAGTTGCAGGCTGCGATGGCGTGCGCGACCTCGTGGGTCACGACGCTCCGGTAGGCGCGCGCGTCGCTCGGAACCCCCATCCAGGTGCGGTTCCTCCGGAAAGCCGCAAAGGGAAGCACCACGACGCGCCGCTCCGACTCAAGATAGCAGCCGACCGCGGTGCGGGCCGCCGCCGCGGGCATTGCCGGCGCGATGTCGATGAGGACCGGCACATCGGTCCCGAACCCCTGCGATGCGAGGAAGGCGATCGCGTCGCGCGCGCCGTCGCAGGCCAGGCTCGCGTCGGCCGGCGTGACGGAGCGCACAGTGACGCGCATGTCGGGGCAGACGAGCGTGCGCGCCTTCGCCGGAGGCTTGCCCGGCGTCTGCGCCTGCGCCGCGAACGGTGTCGCCGCGGCCAGGACGAGCAGCGCGGCCGGGACGAGGCGGGGAAAGGCGCGCCTCACAGCCTGGTCGGCGTCGCGCTGTCCGCAGGCGGGCCGCCGAACTGCGGCAGCTGCTCGATCAGCCCCTTGACCCCGTTCCACGCGATCTGCACGCCGATGCACAGCACGATGAAGGCGGAGAGGCGCAGCAGTGCGCTCATCTTCGTGTGGCCGAGCCAGGTCGAGATGTCGCCCGCATAGCGATAGGCGACGCCCACCGTGATGGCGATGACGAGCACCGCGAGCGTCGCGCCGACGATGCCCGCCACGAGCAGGTCCACGTGCCGCGAATGGTTGGCACCGATGGCGACGGCCACGGCGATCGCGCCCGGGTCCACGGTGAGGGGCATGGTCAGCGGGTAGAACGAGTTCGCGGCCGCGTCGTAGTGCGCCGGGGCGCCCTCGGCCGGGCGCACGGCCGGCGTGTCATCGGTCAGCAGCTTCCAGCCGAGGGCGCAGAGCACGAGCCCGCCGGCCAGCTGCACCACGGGCACCGACAGCCCGAAGACGCGCAGGATGAAGTTTCCGCAGGCGAGCGACGCCATCAGCAGCAAGAAGGAATTGCCCGCGACGCGCCGCGCGAGCGCCACGCGCGTCTCGCGGTCCGCGCCGACGGTCATGGCAAGGAACATCGGCGCGCTGCCGATCGGATTCACGATCGGCAGCAGCGCGCCGATGACGAGCAGGAAGATGCTGACGAGGTGGGCGAGGTCCTGGTCCACGTCGTGGCGAGAGCGGTCGCGGAAGGCGCGAGCGTACCCCCGCGAGGGCCGGCGCGCCTACACACCGCTCATGCGGACGGCTGGGCGCAAGCGGTCGTGCGCAGGATGGAGGGTCGGCGAAGGGGCCACGATCGCCCCTTGGGGCGTCCAGAGAGAAACGCGGCGTCATGCGTTTCCTGGGATCGGGGAGCACGAGGGGGCCTGCCGAGGGGCCTGCCCCCTCGTATCCTGACGACAGCTAGGCAGCGGGCTTGGCGGTTTCCTGCGCCCGTGCAACAAACGGCGCGATCAGGTCGATCGGCAGCGGGAAGACGATGGTGCTGTTCTTGTCCGCGCCGATGACGGTCAGGGTCTCGAGGTAGCGGAGCTGGATCGCCTGCGGCTCGAGAGCGAGCACGCGCGCCGCCTGCAGCAGCTTCTCCGAGGCCTGCAGTTCGCCCTCGGCATGGATCACCTTGGCACGCCGTTCCCGCTCGGCCTCCGCCTGCCGCGCGATGGCGCGAATCATGGACTCGGTGAGGTCGACCTGCTTCATCTCGACGCTCGTCACCTTCACGCCCCACGCCTCGGTCTGCGCATCGAGCACCTGCTGGATGGCGAGGTTGAGCTTCTCGCGGCCGGCAAGCATGTCGTCGAGCTCGTGCTTGCCGAGCACCGAGCGGAGCGTCGTCTGCGCGAGCTGGCTG
>Ga0114939_10003720_pt1 | contig 10493 bp, 8 predicted proteins | sample AshMeaCrysSpring_FD_87196 | JGI IMG/M metagenome (GOLD analysis project Ga0114939, IMG submission 87196) | Groundwater microbial communities from Big Spring, Nevada to study Microbial Dark Matter (Phase II) - Ash Meadows Crystal Spring | ecosystem: Environmental > Aquatic > Deep subsurface >... | reverse complement strand
TGTGGAGCGCTTCTACCGGGACCAGAAGCTTCTGGAGATAGGCGAGGGCACTTCGGAGGTTCAACGCATCGTGATCGCCCGCCACATCGGCGCGAAATGCCTGTGAAAAGGAGACCGCCATGAAACCCAGCGACCGAAAATCGGTATTCGACATTGATTTCTTCGAGGACCTGACCGGCGACATCGCTGCGATTTCCACCAAGGACATCGATGACATCGGCACCCGCATACGCGCCATCCGCGAAGAAAAAGGGGCCTCCCTGGAAGACCTGTCCAGGCTCACCGGCTTCGATGTGGGGTTCCTGTCCGGGATCGAGACCAACCAAATCCAGCCCCAGTTGGGGACCCTGATCAAACTTTCCAAGGCGCTCGACAGCGCCTTCGGCCGCCTGGTCTCGGGAACCGGGGACAAGCTGTATTCGATCACCCGCAAGGCCGAGCGCCGCGCCGCCGCGCGTTCCAGCTCCAAGGCCGGCAAGAAGCATCTCTACAGCTACAAGAGCCTCTCCCCGGGAGTAAAGGGACGCCATATGGAGGCGCTGCTGGTTCAGCTGCTTGCCGCGACCGAGAAGGACATCTCCGTGCATGACGGCGAGGAGTTTGTATTCGTCCTGGACGGGACCGTGCTCCTTGAGATCGGCGGCGAGCGCTTCGAGCTCGAACCCGGCGACAGCGCCTACTACCTCTCGACCACTCCCCACTTGATTGCCGCCAAGCAGGACAAGGCGACCATCCTGGCGGTGCTCTACCAGGGTTAGAAGGAAACTTCGCGCGAAGCCCCAGGGGCGCCGAGCGGGCTGCTCCCGGGTGCGTTGCGCCCCGGGCCCGTACGCCGGCGGCGGCGAGCGGCAGATTGGCCGGCTTCGGCCGAGCGAAAGCGCTCGCCTTTCGGGAGGCGGGGTTCCGCCCCCTTTTCCGCCGCCGCCCCTGTCTCACCCGTCCCCAGCGCGGAGATCAAAATCCACCCTTGAAAAGCGGCGTCGGCGGCCATAGGTTCTGAATCAAATCGAAACCCTTCACCCGGTTATGATGGAGGCAAGGCCATATGCGGTTCATCAACCACGCGATCCTTTTTCTGATTGCGGCGCTGGTTCTGACCGGTGGGTCGCACGGGTCGGATGCCGGCGTCAGGCTGCGGCTGGACGTCAAGGAATTCACCTTGAGCAACGGCATGCTCTTCCTGGTGGTGGAGCGGCCGGCGACCCCCCAGGTGGCCGTCCGTCTGGCGATCCGGGCCGGCTCCGCGCTCGAAGACCGCGGCGAAACCGGCATTGCCCACCTGCTCGAGCACATGATGTTCAAGGGAACCAAGAACTTCGGCTCGACCGATTACGTCAAGGACGCAGAGTGGCAGGCGCGCATCGACGCAGCCTATGACGCGGTGCGGACCGAGGAGGCCAAGCGCCAGCCCGACCCGCGCGTCATCCGCGACAAGCGGGCGGAGATGGAGCGGCTGCGGCTGGAGGCGCAGAAGTTGTATATTCCCCAAGTCTTTTCATCTCAACTCGGGAAAAACGGGGCGGTCGGCGTCAATGCCTTCACCAGTCAGGATCAGACCCAATACATCGCCTCCGTGCCGTCCGACATGATCGAGCAGTGGTTCTCCATCATCAGCGAGCAGCTCTTCGAGCCCTCCTGGCGCGAGTTCTATGTCGAAAAAGAAGTCGTGCAGCGCGAATGGGCCTTTCGCTATGTCAACAACCCCGAGGGCGCGGCCTGGCTGGACCTGAACGCGACCGCCTATACCGCCCATCCTTATCGCAATCCGGTCATCGGCTGGAAATCCGACATGGAACGGTATCACACTCGGGATGCGATGGAATTTCATGCGAAGTACTACCATCCGGCCAACGCGGTCTGCGTCCTGGCAGGCGACATCACGGTGGCCGACGCCCGGCGGTTGGCCGGCATTTACTTCGAGCGCTACCCCGCGGGCGAGCGCTCTCCCGAGACCGTCACCGCGGAACCTCCCCAACAGGGAACGCGCAAAAGCGTGCGGTACCTCGAAGGCGCGCGCACACCGGTGGTGCGTGTGGGCTTCCACGGCGCCCCCATGCATACGTCCGATTTCTTGGCCCTGGACGCCCTGACCATGATTTTAAGCCAGGGGCGGAGCGCCCGTCTGACCCGCAATGTCGTCGAGCAGGGCCTGGCGGCTGAAGCCTGGGCCGCGAACCCGGACAACCGGTACGGCGGCATGCTGGTGCTGGGCGGATCCCCGAACGAGCCCCCCGAGCTGAAACGAGCGGAGGCCGCCGACGAGGAAAAGCGGATGGCCTACCTGGCCGCCTGCGAATCCTTAGAGAAAGCGCTGCTCGCCGAGTTGGACGCGCTCAAGGAGGTTTTGGTGACGCCGGAGGAGCTCAACCGACTGAAGAAGCTCAACCGGCGCGATTTCATCGACCGGCTGCGCAGCAACGAAAGCGTTGCCGGGGCGCTGGCGACGCTCGAAGTTCAGGCCGGGTGGCGTTACCTCGTTGAATATCTGGACAAGATGGATGCGGTCACACCCGAGGACATCCGCCGGGTGGCCCGGCAGTACGGCCGGACCGAAAACAAGACGACGAGTTTCGTGATCCCGGGCGGCGCGGCGAGCCGTCCGCCCGAAGCCTATGCCGAAGTCCGTTCGATCCGCGGCAGCGCGGCCGCCGGGCGTGAGCTCTACCGCGGAACGCTTCAGAACCATTCCATCCACCCGACACCGTCCGGCTGGCGGCATCCGCTGTCCTTCAGGCGCGATCCGCACCGGGTCCGCTACCCCGAGGCGGTGCAGGCGGGGATCGGCGGCGCTCGAGTGTTTTACCTGCCGGATCACGAGCTGCCGCTGGTCGACCTGACGATCTACCTCAAGGCCGGGGCCGTCGACCTTCCGGACTCAGCGGCCGGCCTGACGGATCTCCTGGAAAGCACGATTATCCGCGGCGGAACCGAAGCGCGCTCCCCGGGCGAGCTGGCCAGGCTGCTGGATGACAATGCCATCCGGATGAGTGTGGACATCGGTTTGGAAGAAACCGCGATCAGGCTGTCGGTCATGTCCTCGGACTGGGAACAGGGGCTCGACCTTCTTCAAGAGGTGCTCACGCGGCCGCGCTTCGACGCCAAAGTGCTTGAAGTGGCAAAGAAACAGGCGATGGACCATCTGAGCCGCCAGGGCGAAGACGCCCAGGCGGTTGCCATGCGCGAGGGTCTGATCGCGCATTTCAAAGGTCATCCCTACGGAAGAGACCCGCTGGCGGCGCTGCAGACCATCCCGGACCTCACGCGCGAGCAACTGTCGCGGTTTCTAGCCGCCTACGCGGTCCCCGCGAACATGGTGCTGGCGGTTTCCGGGGACATCGGCTACGAGCAGGTAAAACAGGCACTGGGGCGGTTCATCGCCGGGCTGCCCGAAGGCGCTCCGCCGCCCCGTCAGCTGCCGGCGCCGCCGCCTGCGGCGCCGATGATGACGCTGATCCACAAGCCCGGGCAGGTTCAGTCGAACGTCGTGGCCCTGTTGCCGGGCATCCAGCGATCCAATCCCGATTACTGGAAGTTGAGCCTGCTGATGGATGTTTTCGGCGGCAACGATTCGCTCATGTATTCCCGGCTGCGGGATGACCTGGGCTACGTCTATTCCGCAGGTTTCTATCAAACGGCCAAATGGCAGGCCGGTCTACTGGTCGGGGTCATCGGCTGCAAGGGAGATAAGACTGGAGCGGCCGTGGAGGAAACGCTGGCCATCATGACGTCTCTGCGGCAGGAGATCCCCGAACGCGAGCTGGAGCTCAAACGGCTCGACACGCTGAACAGTTTCGTCTTCAACGTCGACACGCAGTCCGAGTTGGCCCAGGCCTACGGTCGCTACGCCATGCGTCAGGAACCACTCGATACGCTCAGCCGGATCCAGGAGGCCTATTTCACCAGCAGCCGGGAGGAACTGCAGAAAATCGCCCTGGAGCGGCTCGATCCCAGCAAAATCCAGATCGTCATCGTTGCGGATAAGACCACTTCGGTCCGCAAAGGCGACGGCCGGGACCTGACACTCGAAGACGATCTGAAAACCCTGGCGCAGGAATTCGGCTTTCCGTTCCAAGAAATTTCATTGCGTTGACGTCTCATGCGGTTCCGCGCGTTGGAGGGGGGCAACGACCACGGCCTCCCCCAACAGGCCGCTTTTCCGCGTTTAACTTCCGCTGCCCGCGTTTTCCGAAACGGAGCTGAATCCCGCGACGAGATCCCAGAAGAGGGTCTCCAGGCCGGGATGCGGTTGCGGCTGCATCGGAACCAGCCCGGGTGTGTACCCCCGCCGCATGAACTCCCGGATGAAGTCCGGGGTGCCGCTGACGACGTGAACCGGCACCGACCAGGGCTGGTCATGGCCGATGAGCTCGACCGGCGGCTGGTGGTCGCCTACAATGATGACCAAATCGGCTCCATTGACAAAGCGCCGGATGAACTCCTGCAGCAGCCGGATCTCCTGGGCGATGGCAGCGCTGTAGGCCGGAGAGGCCTCGGACAGCTCGGTCCAACCGAAGGGGTAGGTCTGCGGTGGAAGGGTGTAAAAGATCGAGCCGTCGCCGATTTGGTCCCAATCCCCGACGATCGGCGCCTGGATATCAAAGGCGGCGTGGCTTCCGGTCAGGACGATCTCGATGAACAGCGGCGCCGGCTCTGCGCGGAGAATGCGACGGGCGACCCAGTCGAGGACGAACTGGTCCGGCATGGGCGCGAAGCCGAAGGCCGGTCCCCGGTAGCCGATATCCGGCGCGATGAACGTCTGCGCGAACTGGTAGAACCGGCCTTCCGGCCAAGGCCAGAAGGTGCCCGGCATGACGCAGACCGTGCGGCGGCCGGCCCGGTTGAAATAACCGGCCAACGGCTGGAGACGCGATCTCAGCAGCAGATCGTACCCGATCTGGCTGTCGATGCGGATGCCGCTGGCAAGCGTGGCATGGGAGAGCCACGAGCCGCCGCCGAAGGTCGGAGCGGTCAAATACGCGGAGCACATCGCGAATCCAGCGGCTTGCAGCTCGGCTTCGGCCGTCTCGACGGCCGGCAGGACCGTCGGGGCATGCCGCGGGTCGCTGAAGGCGCTCATGCCGTAGGACTCGACGACCACCAGCAACACGGACGCCCGGGCGAGTCTCTTCAGGTCTGCGCCGGTTTGGCGTGCGCGCTCCATGGCCTTCTCTGTGATCGAGTCGTGCTTTGCGCGGATGTCGCTCAGGTTCAGAATAAAACGGGCTTCCGCAGCGACTCGCGGCAGCACCGCCGGTCCCAGGATACCGGGCTGCAGGCATGCAGCGGCCAGGAGCGACGCCGAAACGCCGGCCGCCGTCACGAGCCGGCGCCGGCGGAAGGGCGCCGGCATGCCGTGGATCAGGTCCTGATGCAGGCGCTGCAGCGCCCGCCCGACGCCCCAAGCAAACGCCGCGATGGCGGCAACGGTCACGCCCACGCCCAGCAGAACCTGCTCCGGTGGCCGGGTCAGCCAGAACAGCAGAATCAGATCCGGAAGGCGCTGGGAATCCATGAACAGGTTGAAGTCGCGGTTGAAGATCATCGGAACCAGGCGGTCCGCCGTTTCAAACAGCTTCAGGAAGGTCAGAGCCGCCGTGAGCAGGACCCGGACGACCGGTCGCAGGCGCCGACCGGGGCGGGCCAGCACGACCATGGCGAGAAGAAGGATCAGGCACTCCGGCGACAGCCGCAGCAAGGAGCCCCATCGCACGTGCGCATGAGAGATCTCCACGCTCATCAGAGTGTTGAGGAAGAAAAACGCCGCGGCCGCGGCGGCGAGCGAGCGGAACCGGCTCGGTTCGAACGGACGCGCTTCAGACGGCGCGGGGAAGGAAGGCGTGATCATGTCCGGCGGCCACCGGCGGCGTCGCTGCCGCGCCGCGGGGAGCCGGCGACGCGCTCAAGGAAATCGCACCCGCACCGCATGGTCCGCTCCCAACCGGGGCGCTCCGAAAGCGTCTGCAGCGCGGCCTGGCTCATCGCTGCCAGCAGATCCCGGTTGTGGTGAAGCAGCGCGATGTGCCTGATCACGGCCTCGTCATCGCGGGCGGCCGCCAGAAATCCGTTGTGCGCATGCCGAACGAATTCACGCACTCCGCCTTCGGCCGAACCGATGACCGGAAGACCGAAGGCCATCGCCTCGAGCGCGGCGATGCCGAAGCCCTCGTGCGCAAACGGCATGGCGAAGAGATGAGCGCCCAAGTATAGGGCGCGCAGCGGCTCGCCGTTCACGGCGCCCATCAAGCTCACCTGCGATCCCAGTCCAAAGCGGGCGATCAGCTCCTGGATGCGGCGGGCGTGCTTGCGATCCATTGTCAGGCTCCCCGCCACGGCAAGATGCCACACGTTCGGGGGAAGACGGGCGAGGCATTCCAGCAGACGATCCAACCCCTTGACCGGCGAGAGGTTGCCGACGAAGAGCAGTTTCAGCGGCCCGGCCTGGCGGCTGCGTTCGAAGACCGCGCGCACGGAGGGGATGCACCCCAAGCGGTCCCCGGCCGGCGGGACCACCCGCAGGGGGGCATCCGCGCGGACGAAGGCCCGGGCGGCGTCTCTGGTGAAACGGCTGGCAAACAGGGCCCCATCCACCGATCGATAATAGGTCTTTTCCGCCCAGCCGTAGACCCGGTTAACCAGACTAGGGCGGGGCTGGCGGCAGAGCACCTGATGGACGATGGCGACGATCGCCGGCCGTCGGCCGCGGCGAACGCGGTGGTTCAAACGGATCAGGGATGGGTGGCAGAGCGCATCCTGGAGCATCAGGTCCCAGTTCCGGCCGGTCAGACGGCCGGCCGGTCGGCGGGAAAAATTGTCGAGCAGACGCGCTGGGTAAGACTTCAGGTCCAGCGAAATCACTTCAACGCGATGCCCGCGTTCGCGCAAGGCCTCCACCAGAAAGCGGTCGTATAAATAGCCGCCGGTCAGCGTGTCCAGCCGGCCGTAGATGACCAGGCCGATGCGCATCACATCGCTTCGGTGTACGCCGCCCACGCGCAGGGGTTCTCCCAGATGGTCACGGTCACCTCACACAGCCGCTCGTCGTAAAACCGGGATCGCAGGGTGCGACACAAGATGCGGGCGAGATGCTCGATGCTGGGGTTGAAACCCTCAAATTCCGGCAAATCGTTCAGCGTCCTGTCGCGGATGCCGGCCAGCGCTTCGCCGAGCCCGGCCGACATCGCGTCGATGTCCGTGAGAAACCCGTTAGAGTCCAGGCGGTCGCCGGCCAGACGCAGTTCGACTCGGTAGACGTGCGAATGGATCTGGTTCTCCGGTCCGAAATCCGCGCCGATCAGATAATGCCGTGCGATGACCTCCTGCTGCACAGCGACAGTATACATTCGACAGGCCTCCTCAAGGGGATGACGCACCGAGCGGCTGATTTCAGTGTCCATAGCGCAGCGCGACCTGGAGCGCTTCCCATGGCCGGCGGTCGAGCAGCTCATACGCCTCGGCCGCGTTTTCCACCGCGATTTGGTGGGTGATGAGCCGGGAAGGGCGCGTGAGTCGGATCATCTCCCAGGCGACCCGCTGGCGTCGCACCCGGTCCCAGCGGGCGAGGGCATGGGACGGCAGCGTGCTCACTTGGCTGGCGACCAGGTGAATGCGGCTGCGATGAAAACGGCCCCCCAGGTCGAGAGTGGCCGGCACGGCGCTGTACCATGAGCCTATCACGATGCGGCCTCCGAATCCCGTCAGGTCGATGGCCGTATTCAGGGCGGAGGGATCGCTCGAAAGCTCGAACACCAAATCCGCTTGATCGCCGCCGCCGCGCGATGACCGCGGCGACTTCAGCGCCTCGGCCTCGGCAAGGTCCAGGGCGGCATGGGCGCCCATGTCCAGCGACGCCTTGCGCCGCTGCGGAATCGGGTCGACCGTAACCAGCCGATGCAGGGGATGGCGGGACAGCAGGGCGGCGGCCAGCAGCCCCACGACGCCTTGGCCGAAGACGATTGCCGTCTCCCCGATGGCGGGGCGCCCGTCCAGCATCAGGGTGACGGCAGTCTCCATGGTGGCGAGAAACAAGGCGTCGCGGTCGTCGATGTCCTCCGGGATGAGAACCGCTTCGGCGGTCGGGGTGCAGAATCGGCTGGCGTGCGGGTGAAAACAGAACACGCGGCGGTTCATGAGACTGCCGGGAACCTCCGGTCCGATTTCGCGCACCCGGCCGACGGCGGCATACCCGTAACGCAGCGGGTAGCTGGCGGGTCCTGAAAGCGACGGCAGCGTGGCGTCGAGGGACAGGTCCTGAGGGATCCGGCCGCGGTAGAACAGGAGCTCGGTGCCGGCGCTGATCGCTGAAAAACGCGCTTGGACGCTGACTTCGCCCGATCCCGGCGGCGGCAGCTCCTCCCGGTCCACTGCGATGTCGAAAGGGCCTCGCATGACGACGACGGAGCGTTTCATGCGGCGTCCCAGCGCGGGCGGCTCCACACCACGAGATCGCGTCCCAGGGGCTGGCAGAAGAACTCCTCGAGGTGGAGATCGAGGGCTCGGTTCGAGCCGTCCGGGTCGATCACCGGCAGGCCGCCCACCAGCCGCGGGCTGATGGTGACGATTATCAGGTCCACCAGCTGAGCGCGGATGAAGCTGGTGATGACCTTGGCGCCGCCCTCCACCATGACGCTGGCGACTCCCCGGCCGGTCAGCCAATGCATCAGGGCGTCGAGATCGATGCGGCCGTCGGCTCCCGTCGCGCAGGCCACCGGGTCGGCACCGGCCCGGCGGACCGTCCGGATCCGATCGCCCGGAACGGCGGGATCGTGAACCAGCCACGGACGCACGTCCGGGCGTCGCAGCAGGCGGGCCGTTTCCGGCGTTCGCAAGCGGGTGTCGAGGACGACCGGGTGGGGATTCGGCCCGGTCACTTGCTTGGCGGTAAGGTTCGGGTCGTCGGCCAGAAGGGTTCCGATTCCCACCAGGATCGCGTCGCACAGGGTCCGGATGGAATAGGTGAGGCGCATGGATTCCGGCCCGCTCAGGCGCAGCCGCTCCCGGTCGCGGCCGGCGATGCTGCCGTCGACGCTCTGGGCATAGCTCAACACCACGAACGGACGCTTTCGAGAGGTGCGAAATTCGGCCGTGTCCGCCAGGTGGGCTCTCAGCTCCGGCAGCCCGCGGATGAGGCGGCGGGGAGCATATGGATCCGGGCGTTCTTTTTCCATCGGTCGCCGCTGCTCCGTAGCGATTCGTTGCGCGGTCACGGTCCGCCGGGGGCATTGCCTCGGCCTATCAGCCAACGGTCTTCCGGCTGCCATATGCGCGGATGCCCGGCGCCCGTCAGCATCAGAGCGAGAGATGCCATCAGGGTGAGGGCGGCGGCGCTGCCGGGAAAGGCTGGAACCAGCCACAGCGCCCCCAGAAAACTTAATAGCATTGCCGCGGCGCGGGCCGCAACCCCTATCGCACACAGGGCGCTGGCGGCGAGCGCCATCGTCCGCAAGGGAATAGCGGCTTCTCCCCCTGATTCTGACGGCGCCGAAAATAGCATCAGAACCCAGCCGGTTGCCGTGGCGGTCCGCAGGAAGAGTGGAATCCGGCGAGCCAGGACTCCCGCCAGAAGCGCGGGCGCGCGGCCAAGGCCTCCGGCGTCCTCTTTGGCGCGGCCGCAGACGATGCGCCAGTCCAGACCCAAGCTGAAGCCCATGGCGAGCGTCATGACCCAAGCCGCCGGGCGGGTGGCCTCGGAGCTCAAAACCGGCATCAGCGCCAGCGCGGCAAAGAGCATTTCACATCCGGCCAGCCAGCGGGCCCCGGGCCGCGGGGTCACCCGGCCGACCGGGAGCCCGGCCCGGCGGCGCAGGCCGACGGCGGCCTGAAGAAAGTAGAACCCGGCGCCGACCCCAAGGTAGGGCCAGGGGGCTTTGGCGCTCGCGACCAGAAGCAAACCCGCCAGCAGCAGTCCCAGGGCATCGATCTGCGTGTCGAGCTGCGCTCCCAGGCATGTAACGTTCTGCGTGCCGCGGGCGACATGACCGTCGACGGCGTCCAGCGCTACAGCCAGAAGATAAACCAACCCTGGCAGCCAGCTGCGGCCGGCACCGGCGGCACCACCCGTTTCCGGAAGGAGAAATCCAGCCAGGCACGCCGTCAGTGCCGCCCGGGCGATGGTGAGAAGATTGGCGGCGCCCAGGGTGGGGCGCAGGGCCGGATCGCCGGGCGGATGGTTGAGATCCAGGGAGCTTCTCAGGCGCAAGAAGAACCATGCCGTCACGACGAGGACCGGGCCGATCCGGCGGATGGTTGCCTCAAGGTTCGAGCAGGCCAGGCCGAGAGCGGCGGCGCCGGCGACGAGAACCCCGCCGAGCGCTGCGAGCACCGCCCACTGGCGTTCAAGCCGCGCGCGCGCCGTCTGCAGCGGACTCACCGCGGCTTCTCATCGGCATGCGCAGCGACCTGCATGCGGATGTAGTGCTCCAGCCCGCTCAAGATTTCCAGCTGATCGGCGTCGCGATCGGTTGCCGACCGCAGGGCGTTGATTTCGGCCAGCACCG
>Ga0114939_10003719_pt1 | contig 10493 bp, 9 predicted proteins | sample AshMeaCrysSpring_FD_87196 | JGI IMG/M metagenome (GOLD analysis project Ga0114939, IMG submission 87196) | Groundwater microbial communities from Big Spring, Nevada to study Microbial Dark Matter (Phase II) - Ash Meadows Crystal Spring | ecosystem: Environmental > Aquatic > Deep subsurface >... | reverse complement strand
GATACAGCTAATCCACCGGCAACCAACCCTGTAATCGTAGGTTCCGCTGGATTTTACACCTGTGTAGATTCACGCAATGCAAACACTACTACCAGCGTAGTGCAAGTCTTTTTACGCGGTAATGCGCGCGCTCGCTTGGGAGAAAAAGATATAAATTACAATCAAGCCTATGCAACCCAATTTCCCACTGCAAGCATCAGGGTGGAAGGACGCAGTTTCTTATTTACTCAATAATCGCTGAAAATCACAGCATCAATCAACAGCAGGGTACTATGGCACAACTAAAGGCACAACTAAATTTGGACTCATTCCACCCCAGCAGCACAAAGGAAAAAAAACATCCAATCAAACACCATCGCACCAACTCATCAAGTAGTTCTGGCTTCACCCTAGTTGAAGTATTGGTAGTGGTGATTATCATCGGTGTCTTATCAGCTATTGTCGGTCCCGGTTGGGTTGCTTTTGTCAACCGTCAACGGGTAAATAAAGCTAATGATGCTGTTTTAGGAGCGATACAGGAAGCTCAGCGCAAAGCCAAGAGTACTAAACGTAACTACAGCGTCAGCTTTAGAGTCAATCCTGACAATACTCAGGAAGCCCAATTTGCAGTTTATGGAGATCCTAACCCTACAGGGACTGTAGATTTCACTCAGCTTCGCTGGCAGTCTTTAGGAGGAAATACGGGAGTTAAGCCAGGAGAAATTTTCCTCGGTACAAATCTGGCAGATACAAGAAACACGGTTGGTGGTGCGGTGTCATTTGCTCCTGCTAGTTTAACTACTCCGAAAACGATTACTTTTGAGCATACAGGAGCTCTACTGAGTAATCCACCAGCTAATTTGGTTACTCCAGTAGCACCATCAACAGATCCACCTGGGATAAGAATTGTTGTAGCTGCACCGAGTAATCCCCCTGGTGCTAGTTATAAACGATGCGTCGTTATACGAACTCTCATCGGCGGTATACAGATACCCAGATTAGACCAAGTTAATGATGCCTGCAGCTAAGATGAATGTCAATGAAAATTTTGTAATGTATACAGTCTCTTGTGGGGGCACAACAGTGTTGTGCCCCTACATACGTGCAGTTGGGTCAGTCCAACCTTAAGAAAACTTTGAACAAAAATCAGTGCCGTCACTGAACGCTAATTAGACACCTCAAGCACAAACTTGATACGAGGTTTGCTTATTTTTGTGTCTACCAATGCCCAATATATGGTATAATAGCCGCCCCAACAGCGGCTTCACTTTAGTGGAAACTTTAGTAGTAATTACAGCAATAGGTATATTAGCCGCAGTTGTCGCTCCTAGCTGGCTATCTTTTGTAGATACCCGTCGTCTGGGCGCTGCACAAGATGAAATATATATTGCCATACGTAAAGCCCAAAGTAAAGCGAAAAAAGAAAAATTAACCTGGCAATTTAGCTTACGCGAACAGGATAATATCGTTCAATGGGCAATTCATCCTGCTACCCCCAACCCAGCTAATGTTAATTGGAATAACTTAGATCCGAATGTGCGACTAGATGACGAAACAACATATATCAAAAACGGGCTGTGGCAAGTAACTTTTGACTTCCGAGGTCATGTCGATCCACCATTCAAGAGGATAACCCTATCAGCGAAAAATGGCGGTAAAGCCAAACGTTGTGTAATTGTTTCCACCCTATTAGGTGCAATGCGAACAGCCAAAGAACGTCCCAAACCTCAAGATGGACGTTATTGTTATTAAATTTATTCAACAGGATAGCAACGTGGCACCGGATGGGGGAGCATCCCAAATGTGTGAATTACTCCCCGTCCTTAAGGACGGGGAGTTAATTTTTTTTTGTAGTGCGGGCTTCTAGCTCGCTTTCTGGGGATTAAGGAGCAAGTAAGGAGCAAGATGCTCCCACTACAAACCTTATTTATGCAAAATTGGGATGCTCCCCCGAATCGGAAACAGATGTAACGGATAACATTCCTCTTTCACAGATTACTCTGGAATGCTATAATTTACGTCAATAAACCAACCTCTTATCCGCTACATCCGCTACAAAATCCGTTGCCAAATCCGTTGCCACACCTGATCATCTTCACCCGCTACCCCGAACCCGGAAAAACTAAAACCCGCCTCATCCCTGCTATAGGTGTCCAAGACGCCGCTAATCTCCAGCGTCAGATGACGGAACATACTCTTTCCCAAGTCAGAGTTATCAGAAATACCCTAGATATTTCCATAGAAATCTGCTTTGCAGGGGGAAACCAGCAACTAATGCAAGACTGGTTGGGTTCCGACTTAATTTATCAAGAGCAGGGAGCAGGTGATCTTGGTTGTCGGATGGCGCGATCGCTCGCCTTAGCCTTCCGCAACCATGCCCAACAAGTAGTCATCATTGGTACTGACTGTCCTAGTGTAAATACTGAAACTATTATCCAAGCCTTTAAGCAACTGCAACTCAACCATGACTTAGTTCTCGGTCCAGCAGTAGACGGCGGTTATTATTTAATAGGTTTGCAGCGTCCCATACCCGAATTATTTATTAATATAAACTGGGGAACTGCTCAAGTATTATCACAAACCATCAACATTGCCCAACAACTTCAATTATCCGTAGCATATCTCCCAGAAATGGCTGACATTGACCGTCCAGAAGATTTAGCTTTATGGGAACAAATTCGGAAAAAAAAGGTCAAAAAATCTGGATGATAAATCATTATCTCATGATTGCCCCCTTTTTGTTGACACAGAGGGGTTAGGCGCGATAAATCTTCACTTTTTTAAAGATACAAATGGGTAGGTAAGGGCAAGGCAATGCCTTGCCCCTACGTATATTTTTATATATCGCGAATTGGGGGAAATGGTATGAGGTCAACAACGATTATTTCTCCCCTGTTTGTTGACACAGAGGGTGTAGGGGGTGGGGTCAAGAATTATGTTGTATTACAACTATCGATAAATTAAACTAGACTAACATATTTATCGTCAAAAAAACTAGAAAACATCCTAGATAAAGATGGATGCTCGTGAGGAATTTCTGAAGATACTATTAAGTAACAAATGTTATGGTGGTGTAGCTTCCCAGGAATAACTCTTAGGTAAGATGGCATTGCACAGTCATTAAAGTGACAAAAAACAGTTCAAAACCATGATTAATCGTTATGTTTCCGTGAATGCTTCTCGCACCCTCAAAATAGTCGGTGTGATATTAATTCTGTCTTTCTTACTTGATTTTGCCATCTTGTTATTCCCCTTCCGACCAACGGATAGAGGATGGCAAATTAGCTTAGCAACAGCCCTAGTTGACCGAGGTATAGTACCGATGGTAGGACTAGGAATGCTCATGGCTGGATATTCCCTCAGCAGTAGTGATGAATCTGGGAATGTCGGGGGACTAGACCTGAGATTACCCGCTTTCATCCTATCGAGTATCTTGGGATTAATCTTTTTGCTAATTTTTCCCCTCCACCTCAACAACGTCAGACAAGCTAGTACCCAAACCATCGACCAAATCACCCAGCGAGCTACCCAAGCAGAAACCGACCTGCAAAACCAATTAAACAATCCCCAAGCGCAAGCACAACTTGAACAGCAGCAAACCCAATTTAAGAACCGGATTACCGAACTGCTGAAAGACCCGCAAAAACTCAATCAAGCTCTGCAAAACGAACAATTACCCGAAGAAGAAAGAAAGTTACTGCAGCAGTTTCAAAAAGACCCCAAATCCATTGACCAATTCCTAAACCAGCAATTTAGTAGCGAAGGAATTCGTAACCGCGCTCTGAGTCAAATTCGCGGTCAGCGAGAACAAGTAGAAAGACAAGCCAGACAAGAAGCTTGGAAATCTGGACTGCGGATTGGGATTAGCAGTTTGCTGCTGTCCATCGGTTACATTATCATCGGTTGGACAGGGTTAAGAAGCATGGGTTCCCTATCCAGCGGTCGGAAATAAGCGTGAGTTGGCTGGGGCTATTTCAGCAATATAGGCTAGCACCACAAAGCACCCAGCACTCAGCACTGAGGTAAAAATAAGAATAATACTTGGCAGACTGCTCTGCCAATAGCTTTATCCTGTCCCATTATTTATTAACCGTTTAGCATGTTCTCCATTTACATACTGACTTATAACGAAGAATTAGATATAGCCGCTTGTATTGAATCTGCAATGCTGTCGGATGACATTATTGTTGTAGACTCCTTGAGTAGCGATCGCACCGTACAAATAGCCAGTCGTTACCCCGTCCGCGTTATCCAGCATAAGTTTGAAAGCCACGGAAGACAGCGCACCTGGATGCTAGAGTCTATTCCTCCCAAATACGAATGGGTCTATATTCTAGAAGCCGACGAGCGCATGACCCCAGAATTATTCGCCGAATGTTTGTCAGCTACAAAAAATCCAGATTATATCGGTTATTACGTAGCCGAGCGAGTAATTTTCATGAATCAGTGGATTCGCCACAGCACCCAATATCCCCGCTACCAAATGCGGTTGTTTCGCCACGGTAAAGTCTGGTTTACAGATTATGGTCATACAGAAAGGGAAGTCTGTGACGGCGCAACAAGCTTTTTAACAGAAACCTATCCCCACTATACTTGTAGCAAAGGCTTGAGCCGCTGGTTGGAAAAGCATAATCGTTACTCTACCGACGAAGCTCAAGAAACCCTATATCAATTAGATAATGGTACCATCAATTGGCAGCATTTATTTTTTGGTAAAACAGAAGTAGAAAGACGCCGCGCTCTCAAAGATTTATCATTACGGTTGCCAGCTAGACCTATAATCCGGTTCATGTACATGTATTTCATCTTGGGAGGCTGCTGGGACGGTCGCGCTGGCTTAGCTTGGTGTACCTTACAAGCATTCTATGAATATCTCATCTTACTCAAAGTCTGGGAAATGAAAAATCTACCCACCCCCAGCTTTAACCCTCAAACTCCCTGTGAACAACCCGCTACCGTTCAAGTAGATTCGACTAACGTCAGCCCTTCTCCTTAAACTCCAGCCTACTGATTGATGAGATTACTGTTAGTTGTAATACAAATTAATTATTTGCATTAAAATATTAACAGAGAGCTTATTGACTGATTTCAGAAACCGGGTGGATACTAAAACCCCGGTTTTATCCATATTTAAGCCTGTACAATTCACCAAAACAGTCCTGAGTGATTCATCAGCACTCCACACTAAACTCTAGGGAAAGGTTTGTTTTATGAGAAAAGGGTTGCAACAATTATTTACAAGTCCTAAAAATATCAGTAGATATCTGTTTAACTGACCGCTGAGTGTCAGAATTGGTGTGAAGTTGCACAAAACTCAGTAATAAATTTGCAGTATATACAGTAATAATACTGATTTAACTGCGGTAGGAAAGCAATAACAGTTGCCGGGAATCGGATTATTGAGTGGTTATGGATACAAAAAAGATACAATCCACTAGCCGTGAGCAGGAGAAAGGGCAGTTGATAATTGAACGCTGGAAGCAAGACTTAAAAAATGACCTAATTGCTGGATTGTTAGTCATAATTCCCCTAGCTACGACAATTTGGCTGACAATTACCATTGCTAGTTGGGTAATCGAATTTCTGACGCGCATACCCAAGCAGATCAACCCCTTTGACGGATTGCATCCCATATTAATCAACCTGCTAAACCTATTAGTAGGATTAGCAGTACCGCTGCTGAGTATTCTGGTAATTGGCTTGATGGCGAGAAACATCGCTGGAAGGTGGTTGTTAGATGTGGGTGAACGCTTACTGCAAGCCATTCCCCTAGCAGGACAAGTTTACAAAACCCTCAAACAACTGCTGGAAACAATATTAAAAGATTCCAGCGGCAAATTTCGGCGCGTTATTTTGGTAGAGTATCCCAGGCGGGGAATGTGGGCGATCGCCTTTGTGACAGGTGCGATTAGCGATGATATTCAACAGCGCATGAATCGCCCGATGTTGAGTGTATTCATCCCTACCACCCCCAATCCCACCACTGGATGGTACGCTGTAGTTCCCGAAGAGGAAGTAGTCAACCTATCTCTGTCCATCGAAGAAGCATTCAAAATTATTATTTCTGGAGGAATTGTTGCCCCTAATTCTACTTCCCAAATGACTCCCTTAGTGCTTCCACCAGACCGCAAGCGAGAAACCCCACTGGGAGAAACGGTACAAATTATTAGCCTGGAAGAAGAAGCTTAAGTCATAGCTTGCATCACTATTACAAATTACGAATTATCACTCATAACCAATTATTCACCCCCGGTACTGATACTTTATGCAACCCCGCAGAATAGCTCGTGAATTAGCCCTCCTCAGCCTCAGCCAACTTTCAGGAGACTCCAAGAAAGTAGCAAAAGAGCAACTTTCTGGTTTAGTACTAGCAGCAGTCCGCACCCTGACCGGAGAAGTCCAAGAAGCCCTAGCAACCGCTGTAGCTGAACTCCAACGCGGTAACGATCGCCTCCTGAGTAGCGAAACCCGTGCCACAGACCTGAAAACATCTAGAACTATGGTCAGAGATGCGATCGCTCACACTCAAACAGCGATTAACTCTCTAGGAACAGCTGTGGAGTTACCAGAAATGATTCATCTAGCAAACCAGCACGAAGTCCGCGACTATGCACTGGAAATCGTCAGCACCATCACCCAAAAACGACAAATTATTGATGAAGAAATCGGCGAGGCCTTGGTAGACTGGCAACTAAATCGCTTAGCACAAATTGACCGCGATATTCTCCGCATAGCTGCCAGCGAAATGCTGTTTTTAGGACAAGAAGACCGGGTAGCAATTAATGAAGCCGTCGAATTAGCCAAACGGTACAGTGAAGAAGATGGTCATCGGTTTATCAATGGCGTCCTGCGCCGCTTCAGTGACAAACTGAAAACAGCAAAAATCTAACTAGGGAACCTCTTGTAGCTGTTAGTTGTTAATGTGGAAATAACCTAATACATTCAGGTTTGGGGATGAGAAACTCTTGAGTGGGCACCTAATCCCCAATCTCTAATCCCTTTCAACTCACTCAGCTAGCTGCAATGGTTTTTAATTGGTTCCGTCGTCAATTTAATGATGCTTCTGCCACTTCTAAAGAACAGAAACCGGCAGAAACTACTCCAGAACAACAAGCCCCTCAACCGTCAGCCGAGGAAACACCAGCTACCACTGACGAAGCATCTACTGCTCCATCTACCAGCCCAGCAGCCGACTATTTACAATGGGCAAAAGCTGCTTATAAAAACATCCAAGAAAAAAATCAACAGCCAACAGCAGAAGCTGAACCACCAGAAGCTGAACCAGCAGAAGCCGAAACTTCTAGCACCCAAGAAACAGCAGAAGCAGAAGCAGATTTAGTCCCAGAGGACTTAGCAGTAATCGCTGAAGCTCCCATTGAGCAAACAATTGAGGTGGAAGAGGCGGAAAATCCGACAACCAATGACGCCACCCCAGAGGTAACAGCAGTAACAGAAACTCTAGAGGAAGTAAGTCCCCCACAATCAGAGGAAAACCCAGAAGAAGCCCCAGCTAGCACCGCTCCACCCGAACCAGACAGCCAACCGGGATTATCTTTCTTAGCAAGAGCCGCAGCAGAACGCCAAGCCAGACAAGAAAGACTCAAAGCCACAGCCATTGAAGAACCAGAAGCAGCACCACAACCAGCAGCAACCACCACTACCCCAGGGGAAGAAACACCAGATGCAATTCCTGGACTAGCATTTGATGAAGGATTTTTGTGGTCAGCGGAAGTTCTAGCTGCTCAAGGTCGCCGTCCAGAAGACATTTCTATTGAAGAAATTAACTGGCTGAAAAAACTCCGTCAAGGCTTAGACAAAACCAGGCGGAACATCGTTAACCAACTCAAGTCAATAGTTGGTCAAGGTCCGCTGAATCAAGCAGCAGTCATGGAAATAGAGGGATTGCTGCTACAAGCGGACGTGGGTGTGGAGGCAACCGATTATATTATTAACTCCCTACAAAACAAACTTAAACAAGAAGCCCTCCCCGCAGACGCTGCGATCGCTTTCCTCAAGCAAATCCTCCGGGATATGCTCGATGCTCCGCTGCAAAAATCTGTCTCCCCCAGCTTTGCACCCGAAAAAGATACCTTTAACATTTGGTTGATTGTCGGAGTCAATGGTGCAGGAAAAACCACCACCATCGGTAAAATTGCTCACTTGGCAAACAAATCCGGCTATAAAACCCTCATAGGTGCCGCCGACACCTTCCGCGCCGCTGCAGTAGAACAGGTCAAAGTCTGGGGACAAAGAAGCGGAACAGAAGTTATTGCTAATCCTGGGAAAAATACTGACCCCGCCGCCGTGGTTTTTGATGCGATCGCCGCAGCTCAATCCAGGAACAGCGAATTACTCCTAATAGATACCGCTGGTCGTCTGCAAAACAAGAAAAACCTCATGGAGGAACTCAGCAAAGTTCGCCGGATCATTGATAAAAAAGCTCCCAACGCCAAAGTCGAATCATTATTAGTTCTTGACGCTACCCTCGGTCAAAACGGACTTCGGCAAGCAGAAGTGTTCTCTAGGGCTGCCCAACTCAGCGGTGTTGTGCTTACCAAACTCGATGGTACCGCCAAAGGTGGTGTGGCCCTAGCTGTTGTACATCAACTTGGTTTACCCATCCGGTTTATTGGTGCTGGGGAAGGAATCGAAGACCTGCGTCCCTTCTCTAGTTACGAATTCGTAGAAGCCCTGTTAAATGGCTAAGTTAACGTCGGCAAATTGTTTTATTAGGGGCATGGCATTGCCATGCCCTTACTTACGTTAGTGTTACGTATGTCATAAATTATATTCAGCAATACATGGGGAAAACCTCATATTTTGCTTGCTTATTTTGCGTTAATATGATTTATCTTACACAAATATTGTGGGTTAATAACACCCTGTCTCTTAAAATAGACCATCGTTAATAATGTCTAAATAATTAATCAGTTAATTGCCATTTCACAGCACATCAGCTTAGAATTGTCAAGTTAATATTCTAGACGTTAGCTTTACCCCTAGCCCAACTTGATGTCCCATCAAAGACTATTGACAAGATATTAAAAATTTGATAAAGCAAGGTGGAATAATAATCAGTGCCTGTGCCTCAACTGCCTTCTCAACCGACAGACCACAATAACAGCGCCCCAACCGATGTCAGCATAGTGGTGGCGCTGAAACAAATTGTGGCGCAGTTGCAGCGGGAACAGCTAAAAATCCAAGATTTACTAAGTTCTTTAGGATTTGCCCTGAGAAGCTTAAATAATCTCAACCAATTTTTGGATTTGATTCCCTTGATGGCAACCCGCGTCACCGATGCTGATGGCGGTGCCCTATTGTTGTATAAACCTAACGGTGAAATTAAGTTAGAAAGACTGCACTGGCAGGATTCTCACCAGCGCAAGCAGATTCGTCAAGCACTTGAAGCCGCCATCAATCAATTCACCACTGCTGCTCATGATGCAGCACTAGCATTGGCAACCTCTTTGGAAGACCAGATGCAACAATACTTGCCACCAGATATTCAGTTATTTGGTACTTCCATTCTGGTTAGACAAACAGAACGGGGGCGGTTGTATGTGTTTAGCCGTAACCCAGAATATACTTGGACCGAAAGTAAACAAAAATTAGTCCGGTTTGTCGCAGATCAAACTGCAGTCGGAATTGAAAACGATGAACTGACTGTGGAATTGCGGAAAAAAGAACGGCTGGATCGGGAACTAGAAATCGGTGCAGAAATTCAAAGCCAACTATTACCCCGCCAATGTCCTACCATCCCCGGTGTAGCCTTAGCAGCACGCTGCAAACCAGCTAATCGTGTTGGTGGCGACTACTACGACTTTATCCCCACAAATGACGATCCGACTCAGCCAAACAGAAACAACACCAATCTCTCTAGCCCTTGGGGTTTAGTAATTGGTGATGTCATGGGTAAAGGCGTACCAGCAGGGTTGATTATGACCATGACGAGGGGTATGCTGCGAGCAGAAGTCCTCAACGGTCACTCTCCGGGACGAATTCTGCAACACCTAAATCGAGTTATGTATGCAGATTTGGAAAATTCTCACCGTTTTATTACCCTCTTCTATTCCGAATACGACCCCCAAACCCGGATTTTGTCCTACAGCAACGCAGCACATAATCCTCCGCTATTATGGCAAGCAGCAACAAGGACGGTGAAAACTCTCGATACCCCAGGTATGTTGATTGGTTTGGATGCCAACAGTCAGTACGAAGATGGACAAACACAGCTAGCATCTGGAGATACAGTCATGTATTTTACCGATGGATTTACCGAAGCAGCCAACCACAGTGGTGAACGCTTTGAAGAACACAACCTGATTGAGGCATTTAGTTGGGCTTGCTTGCATTCCCCAGAACCACAGGCAATTCTAGATTACCTGTTTGAGACAGTTGAGCAATTTATTGGTTCCGCCACCCAACGTGGTGATGACATGACCCTGGTTGTGTTTCAGGTGCAATAGGTATCTCAGGCGAACCACTTTCTCTATGCGGGTTTAACCATTGACATT
>Ga0114939_10003718_pt1 | contig 10504 bp, 6 predicted proteins | sample AshMeaCrysSpring_FD_87196 | JGI IMG/M metagenome (GOLD analysis project Ga0114939, IMG submission 87196) | Groundwater microbial communities from Big Spring, Nevada to study Microbial Dark Matter (Phase II) - Ash Meadows Crystal Spring | ecosystem: Environmental > Aquatic > Deep subsurface >... | reverse complement strand
TCACCTCAACCGGCTGGTTATCGAACCAGTTATAGGCGAAGAAGGGACCGCTTTCGGCGCGAATGGCGATGCGCTCAAGACCCTTCAGAGACTCAGGAATGGGGAAGCTGGCCTGAAACGAACCGCCGATCCCGGAATCAATGGTGCCCACCGGCGTGCCGTCGATTCCCAGGGTTCCATTCGGCCCCATCCTGACCAGGAAAGTACGCCCGGCCGGAAAGTTAAAGGTGCGAACTGTTACCGATTCGTTGATGATGACCGACTCGATCGCCATCAGGGGAACGGGCACAGGCGCGGGTTCGGCCAGGTTATTCCAGAACCAGTTGTAGCTGAAGTAACCTTGCGGGCTTTGCAGGCGAATGGCGATCTGTCGCTCACCCTTGAGCGCGTCGGGAATGGGATAAGTCGCCGAAAACGCGCCGGTCAGACCGGAGTTAGTCGTCGCCACCGGGATGCCGTTGATGCCCAATGTCCCGTTCTTGCCCATCGTCACCACGAAATCCTGGAACGGCGGGAAGTTCTGGGCCAGGATGGTCACACTTGAGTCGACAACGACATTCTCGATGCTGAAGGTGGGTACGACCTCTGTTGTCTGGGCCGCCGCACTGCCCAGAAAGACCAGGAAAACTAGCATGAGGGCCAGCAAAATCAGGAGCTTGATTTTTCCCGTCTTCCGTTCACTCGTCGATTGGCTATCGTTTTGCATGATATCTAACCCCTCCGGGTGATAAGGCCGGATCAATTCCGGCCGGGTGTGAAGTGCCTTGAAGGTCGCTTGGCGACGGTCCGGCGACCGCCGATCAGACAAGGGTCGCCGGCAACGCGCAGACAACCCTCAAGCCGTATCATGCCACAGCTGGGGGAGGGGTGACATCAATGGGACGTGAAATTGTGCCAGCTACTACCAAGATGGCGCGGGAAGGTGGGGCCAATTGTGCCAGCCAGGGGCAGATCTCAGACCTGTCCCTGCACGAGATGGCTATTTGCGGCGACGCAGCAGCAAAATCCCCGCTCCGGCAGCCGCAGCCGCGCCTACCCAGGGCAGGGCGCTGTTCTTGCGCTTGGCCTGGACGCCCTTGGCCGAGGCGGGCATGGTGGCCAGCTTGGCCGCCGCCGCGGCTCTCGTCTGCTCCAGTAAGGCCTGATCCTGGCGCAGTTGATCCGCCAGCGCTCGTTTCTCGGCCACCATCTCGTCGGTGACGAATTGATCATGGGAGCGCAGGCCGGCGATCTGGAACTGGTGCTTCTTGAACAGGCGATAGATCTCTTTGACGCGCTCCATGCTGATATTGCGGCCGAGCGTGTAGTCCTCGAAACGCCCTTCCATCGCCAACAACGCCGTCTCAGCCAGGCAGGCGTAAGCTGTGCCCGGCGGCAAGCCGATGTCATAGCCAAAGTCGATGTTACCGGGGATAAGGACTTCGCCGCTCTCGATGACCAGGACGTCGGGCCGCAACGCCGCTTCGGCCTCGCCGATGTCCGGCGGTCGGGCGACGTCACAGATAACCGCTCCCGGTTTACATTTGGTGATATCGATGATCCGTTGGCCAAAAGCTGAAGTGGCGGTCACGATCAGATCGCAGTCGGCCAGGTATTCATCAGCGCGGGTGGCGATGGTCACTTTGGCCCCCGGCGTCTCTTCCTGGATCGTCCGCTTCAGCTCGATCAACCGCTCCGGTTCGATCGACACCAGGACGACATCATAAATAGCCTGGGCCAACAGACGCGAGCAAACCGAGCCGATCGAGCCTGTTGCGCCGACGATCATCACCTTGCCCTTGGTCAGGTCGGTCGCGCCCATCTTGACGACCGCCTGCTTGGCCGCTTCCAGCGTCGCGGCCACGGTCAGGCTGTTGCCGCTGGTGATGGCGATATCGGCCTCGTGGGCGACGGTGATACCCGCGTCACCGACGACACTGGTGAACGCGCCCAGGCCCATGATGCGTGCCCCCTTGCGGGCGGCGATCCGGGCCGCCTTGTTCAGCCGGTCATAGGTGAACCGTTCGCCATGCTTCATCATTTGCCTTGGGGTGGCTCCGAGAGAGATGAGATGGCCTTCAATGCGCTGTCCGGTCGTCGGCGAGACGCCGCCGGTGATGCGCGACAGGTAGAGCGGCGGGTTATAGGCCGCCACCGCCTCGACCAGGTCGTCGGGCAGGTACTTGGTCCAATGGAACCACTTGTGGCCGTGGATGAACTTCACGTTGAGCGGGTGGATGACGAAGGCGAAGCGGTTGATCCCCGCCTCCTCGGGTTGCAGGTAGCGGATGGCCGGCTGCCAGTCGAGATCGGCCATGAGGTCCAGGTAGGTGTCTTCGGTCAACGGCGCGGCCGGATCGGGCCGCAAGGCGACCATCACGGCTTCAACCGTCGCCGCCGACCAGCGGCCCAGGTCTTCGCCGTCCTGCAATGACGGCATCATGGTCACGGCGATGGTCGCCCCCCGCTCGCGCAGGTCGTCCAGGTCTTCTTCGGCGGCCCACTCGACGATGACCGTCTTGCGTTTGAGCTCGGCCGGCGCGTAGCGGCGGATAGCGCCGATGTCGCCGGCCAAAATATCAGCCCAAGCAAACGAATCAGCGTCACGGGCGGTGCCCGGCGTGCCCGCCTGGGGGTAGATGCGGCGAAAAGGCGCGTCCTTGAGTTGGTCAAGTGTCGGCGCGGCGGCCTGGTCGAGGGTTGTGCGCGTACCGACCATGGGCACCGAGGGCAGGGCGAAGTACATCACCGGATCGGCGTAACGTAAGTCGGATGCGCGACGTCCCAACGCCTGGGCCAGCCCGCCATGATTTAGCCCGGGCACCATGAGCACCCGTTTCTGCTCGAAAATACCGGGTTGGGCGCGGTCGGCCAGGATCACGCCCCAGCGCTCCAGACCTGGCCGGATGCCGGAACCGTCGACAACCGGCGTCTGTTGGGCCACCTGTGGCAGGGTCGCGCCGATCTCGTGCGGCTTTTGCGCCGGACCCAGCTCCAGCGATAATGGAAGACCTTCCAGGGCGATGGCGTCAGCCCGGCCGTCGTACTCGAGGAGGATCGACCGCGCCCGCTCGGCGTCTCCACCACAGCCGACACGGCGTATCCGTATTTCCTGTCCCATGAAATGGACGGTCTCGGTCCCTGCCTCTTCATTGAGATGGATCACGACGATGTTTTTCATAACCTGACCTCTGCATCGATTCTGCCTGTATGCCGGCTCCCGTGATTGAACTTTACCACACTTTGTTCTTCGTGCCCTCCTGGAACAGAGTAGGGTTTTGCAGTTGTCGGTCGAACCGGCCAAGTGCGTAAAGACGAGGCTGCGGCGAATCCCCAACCAGCCAGGGTCAGGCAACCGGGCGACAACGCCGTTTGTTTCCGAGCCATAGCGCTCTCGGTTGCCTGACCCGTACTTCCGAGCATATGTCTTTTTGTTTCCGAGACCGAAAACTGAAATGCCTGGTTACCCGGTTGCCACCGTATTGCCACTAATAAGACATGGCGTTATACTGGGTGTGCTTCAAATGAGCCATCTGCGTCACTGTTCCGCCGATGATTTCTTTTTAATTTGGTCTCTTTCTTGGCATTGAGATGATTTGGGTTATATTAACAACCGGTTAAATTAGCGGTTGATTAACACACCCAGATGCACCTTTAGCAGCCAAGGAACTTGTTATGAAGCCTGAACTTTTCGAACCCGAGAGGGCAGAATGACCGAGTTACTGGAAGTTCGCAACCTGGTAACCCGGTTCTATACCGAAGACGGCATTGTTCACGCGGTGAACGGTATCTCGTTCACACTCGACGAAGGCCAATCGATGGCCATCGTCGGCGAGAGTGGCTCCGGCAAATCCGTCGCCATGAAGTCGATGATGGGTATTATCCCCAGCCCTCCTGGACGCGTCGAAGACGGCGAAGTCATCTTCAACGGCCGCGATCTGCTCAAGCTGTCGGCCGACGAGATGCGCAACGTCCGCGGGCGAGAAATGGCGATGATCTTCCAGGACCCGATGACTTCGCTCAATCCCGTCCTGACGGTTGGCGTGCAGATGACCGAGGCGCTGATCCTGCACCTCGGCATGAAACAGGAACAGGCCGACGCCCGCGCCGCCGAACTGCTGACGCTGGTGGGCCTGCCCAACGCCGCCGACCGGCTTAAGGACTATCCCCACCAATTCTCCGGCGGCCAGCGCCAGCGCATCGGCATCGCCATGGCCCTCTCCTGCAACCCCTCCCTCCTCATCGCTGACGAACCGACCACCGCCCTTGATGTGACCATCCAGGCCCAGATCGTCGATCTCGTCCTGCGGTTGAAACAGCAGCTGGGCATGGCCATCATCTGGATCACCCATGACCTGGGCGTCATTGCCGGGATGGTCGACAAGGTGGCCGTCATGTATGCCGGGTTCATCATCGAGTTGTCGCCCATCCGCTCGCTGTACAAAGAAACCGCCCATCCCTACTCTGTCGGCTTGTTGGAATCGCTGCCCAAGGTGGATGCTCAACGAAAGGAGCGGCTTATTCCTATTAAGGGCATTCCCCCGGACTTGCTGAAGGAACCAACGCGCTGCCCCTTCGCGCCACGCTGCCGCTACGCGATCGACCGCTGCTGGGAAGAAAATCCCCGGCTGCAGGCGGTTGCGCCCAACCATTACGCGGCTTGCTGGCGAGCAGAAGAAGTCTATAACGGCCTGCGCATCATCGACTACAGCAAGGAAATCGCCGTTGATGCGGCCGCCCATCTGGCGGAGGTGGCGGTATGACCGAGATGATTGCCCCTACCACCCCCACCCAAACCCGGCCGGCCATCGTCACCGAAGAAGGCAAGACTTTCGACCAGGTACTCCTCCAGGTTCGCGACCTTAAAAAGTATTTTCCCATCAAGCGCGGCGTCATGCGCAAGACTGTCGGCTACATCAAGGCCGTCGACGGCGTCAGCTTTGACATCTACAAAGGCGAGACCCTGGGGCTGGTGGGCGAGAGCGGCTGCGGCAAGTCGACCGCCGGTCGCAGTATCCTGCAGTTGGAAGTGCCGACGGCCGGAACGGTGCAATTCGCCGATCGCGAATTGACGTCCATGAACAAGAACGATCTGCGCAAGGCCCGCCGCCACATGCAGATGATCTTCCAGGACCCCTATGCTTCGCTCAACCCGCGCATGACCGTCGGCAACATCATCAGCGAGCCGCTGTCGATTCACGGCCTCGGCGACGCCGCCGGTCGCAAGGAGCGCGTCCAGGAGCTGCTGCGCGTCGTCGGGCTCAACCCCTATTTCGTCAACCGTTATCCGCACGAATTCTCCGGCGGCCAGCGGCAGCGCATCGGCGTGGCTCGCGCCCTGGCCACCAATCCATCCTTCATCGTCGCCGATGAACCCATCTCGGCCCTGGATGTGTCCATTCAGGCCCAGGTCGTCAACATGCTCGATGACCTGAAACAAGAGCTGGGCCTGACCTATTTGTTCATCGCCCACGACCTGTCGATGGTGCGCTACATCAGCGACCGGGTGGCGGTGATGTATCTCGGCGTGATCGTCGAGTTGAGCACGCGCAACGAGGTCTATGACCACCCGTTGCACCCGTACACGCAAGCACTGCTGTCGGCCATCCCCATCCCCGACCCGGACAAGGAGGCCAAGCGGCAGCGTATTATTCTGGAAGGCGATGTGCCCAGCCCGGCCAACCCGCCGACCGGCTGCCGGTTCCACCCGCGGTGTGCCTACGCCACGGAGATCTGTAGCCAGGTGGACCCGGAGTTCCGGAACCTGGGCACCGATACTTCGCCGCACATGGTGGCCTGCCATCATGCGGAGAAATTCATCTGATGATTGTAGGGGCGAGACAACCGGCGATGAATGCTCAATTGATCGACCAACGGCCTTGGCGCCGGTTGTCCCGCCCGTACTGGAGAAAAATGTGAGGAGGTGGTGCTCGAAGGTTCAGAATTTCCATGAGAAGCGCGTCTTAACAGCGCGAGAACAGTTTTGTCGGGAATTTCAAAACTAAATCCATATAAGATGGAGGAGACACGAAAAATGTTAACCAAGAATCGAATTGGCCTGATGTTGGCGCTCATGCTGGTGGTCGCACTCGCGCTGGTCGCCTGTCAGCCGCAATCGCAGGTCGTGGAAGTGACCCGCGTCGTCACCGAGACGATCACCGAAGAAGGCCAGGAAGTGGTCGTCACCCAGATCGTCACCGAGGTCGAGCAGGTCGTCGTCACGGCCACGCCCGAACCGGAAGCGCCGGTATCGTATGTCGCCCCGGACCCGACCACCCTGGTCGAGATGGTGTTCGGCGATATCGACACCCTGGACCCGGCCCTGGCTTATGACACCGCCAGCGGCGATCCGTTGACCCACATCTACGAGACGCTGATCTGGTACAATTACAAAGACGGCACGTCCTTCGTGCCCGCGCTGGCCACGGAAGTGCCCACCGTCGAGAACGGCGGCATCTCTGAAGACGGCCTGACCTACACCTTCAAGATCCGCGAGGGCATCACCTTCCACGACGGCGCGGCGATGACTCCCAGCGACGTGGCCTACAGCTTCCAGCGCGGCCTGTTGCAGAGCGACCCCAACGGACCGCAGTGGCTGATGCTGGAGCCAATGCTGGGCTATATCTCCGGTGACGTGACCGAAGGTATTCAGGAAGGCGCCTGGGCCGGCGACCCCGAAGGGCTGCGGGCCAACGCCACGCCGGAAGAGTTGCTGGCGACCTGTGAACTGGTGAAGGCTTCCGTCGTCGCCGACGACGCCGCCGGCACCGTGACCTTCAACCTGGTGCAGCCATGGGGGCCGTTCCTGGCCACCATCGCCCAGACCTGGGGTAGTGTCATCGATCAGGATTGGGCCGTTGCCCAGGGCGACTGGGACGGCGACTGCGCCACCTGGCAGGATTTCTACGCCCCCGGCTCCGAGAACTCCAAGCTGAGCGCTGTTGTTAACGGCACCGGCCCCTTCATCCTCGACCACTGGACGCCCGGTGAGGAGTGGGTCCTCGTCGCTAACGAGAACTACTGGCGCACCGAAGAGACCCCGATCTGGGAAGGCGGCCCCTACGGCCCGCCGGCCATCAAGACCGTCATCGTTCGTGAGGTATCGGAATGGGGCACCCGCTTCGCCGCGCTGCAGGCCGGTGACGCCGCCACGGTTGCCGTGAACCAGGAAAACGAATCGCAAGTCGACCCGCTCGTTGGCGAGTTCTGCGACTGGAAGACCGATGAATGCACGCCGAACGAAGCCAATCCCGAGGGCACGCTGCGCAAGTGGGATCTGCTGCCTTCGGTCAGCCGCACCGACCTGTTCATGACCTGGAACATCGCCCCGGATTCGCCCTACATCGGCTCCGGCCAGCTGGACGGCAACGGCATCCCGCCCGACTTCTTCAGCGACAAGAATGTTCGTCTGGCCTTCGCCACCTGCTTCGACTATGAAACCTACATCGCCGAAGCCTTGAACGGCAAGGGCGTCCGCAACAACGGCCCGATCATCAAGGACATGCTCGGCTACAACGAGGACGGCGCGTACTTCGAATACAATCCCGAAGAGTGCGCCGCCTATCTGGAGCAGGCCTGGGACGGCGCATTGCCGGAGACCGGCTTCCGCTTGCAGGGCGCTTACAACACGGGCAACACCACCCGCCAGATCATCATTGAGATCGTTCAGGAACAACTGGCGGCGATCAACCCGCTGTACCAGATTGAGGCCGTCGGCCTGCCGTGGCCGACGATGCTGCGCCAGTTCCGGGCTTCGCAGTTGCCGATTGTCGCCAGTGGTTGGGTCGAGGATATCCATGACCCGCACAACTGGGTGCAGCCGTTCACCTATGGTACCTACGGCGGTCGCCAGGGCTTGCCCGAAGACATCATCGCCAAGTACCAGGAACTGGCTTCGGCCGCCGCGGTCGAATCTGATCCGGCCGTCCGCGAGCAGATGTACTTCGACATCCAGGAAGAGTTCCACAACGACCTCCTGAGCGTCACCCTGGCGCAATCGACGGGCTTCCGCTATGAGCAGCGCTACGTGAATGGGTACTACTATCGTGTCGGCCAGTTTGCGCCGTTCCGCTATACGATGTCGTTAGCGAGCGAGTAAACTGTAGCCTTGTTGTTTCTCGTAGGGGCGGGTCTCAGACCCGCCCCTACCTGAGTCCATACGACCATTGAGGTTTTGAATCGCGGCTGGAGCGAGTGTCTGAGCGCTCTTTCAAGCCTAAGTCCCATGTCGGGGCCGAAGGAGTATCCGATAGAAAGAAGAGTTCTGAGACACCTGTTACAGCAACATGTATCGGTTGGTTCCGGTAATATCAACCGGGACATCTTTGGTCTAGCGGACGGAGAAAATCGCTTATGACTGCCTACATTATTCGTCGTTTGCTGATCATGCCGATCATCCTGATCGGCGTGACCATTCTGATCTTCGCTATGCTACAAGTACTAGGGCCGGTGGAACGTTCGGCGCTCTATGTGCGTGACGTTCCCAAAAACGAGCGCCAGGTCGAGGCCATCATCCGGCGCTATGGGCTGGATAGGCCGTTCTACATCCAGTACTGGAACTGGCTGGTAGGCACGGTCGACGGGGAAACCGGCGAGCGCGTCGGCGGCGTGCTGCGCGGCGACCTCGGCTTCTCGCGCAGCGGTCGCGAGCCGGTGATCGATGTCCTCATCCGCCGCCTGCCGGCCACGCTGGAGCTGGCCATCTGGAGCATGATCCCGGTCATCGGGTTCGGCGTGTGGCTGGGCGTCAAGTCGGCGCTCAACCACAACAAGCTCTTTGACCAGGTCGCCCGCGTCTTCGCCATCATCGGCTGGTCGTTACCGACTTTTGTCTTCGCGTTGCTGCTGTTGCTCGTTTTCTATGCCAAGCTCAACTGGTTCCAGCCCGGGCAGTTATCGACCGAATTCGCCCAGGAGGTCATCAAACCCGGCTTCACCCAGTACACGCGCATGATGACCGTCGACTCGCTACTCAACCTGCGTTTCGACATCTTCCTCGATTCACTGCGCCACCTGATCATGCCGGTCCTGACCCTGATGGTGATCCAGGTCGCCCTGTTGCTGAAAGTCACGCGGTCGGCCATGCTGGAGGAGATGCGCCAGGATTACGTCACCACGGCGCGAGCCAAGGGCCTGCCGGAGAAGATGGTCGTCAATCGCCACATCCGCCGCAACGCCCTCATCCCTGTGCTGACGGTCGCCGGGCTGACGCTGGCCGGTCTGATGAGCGGCGTCGTCATCACCGAGACCGTGTTTGATTATCCCGGCATCGGTTCCTGGGCGGCCGCGGCAGCGCTCAGCCTGGACGTCCTGTCGATGCTCGGTTACGCGCTATTTACGGCGGTTTTGCTGGTCGTCGCCAACCTGATCGTCGATGTGATGTACGCCGTCCTGGATCCCCGGGTGCGGTTGAGCTAAGCAATAGAGGGGACTATCTATGACCGCAGCAACTGATCCTGTCAGCCTGGGCGCCGCCGAAATAGACGGCGGCGAACTGCGCGAGCAAACCCGCCTGGAGAAGGCCATCGGCCCGGAATGGGCGCGGCTCCTCAAGGGCATCGTGACGAACCCGTTGTCAGTGACCGGCATCGTCCTGGTTTTTCTCTTCGCCCTGATCGCCCTGTTCGCGCCGGTTCTGGCGCCGCCGGTGAATGACAACGCCGACCCGATGCAGATCCCGCGCGACGGTTTCCGGGCTGAACCGCAACCGCCGATGAGCGAGTGGCGGCGTAACACGCCGCAAACCGTGCCCTGGTGGTATCAAAATATCTGGCCGCGGCAGGAAGAATGGGTCCATTTGTTCGGCACGACCAGTGGCCAGTATGATATCTGGTATGGAACGATCTGGGGAACACGGACGGCGTTCTTCGCCAGTTTCGTCGTCACTGTCGCGGCGACGATCATCGGCGTGCTCATCGGCGCGCTGGCCGGTTTTTACGGCGGCTGGGTGGATGAAGGGCTGATGCGGGTGGTCGAGATCTTTGTCGCCTTTCCGTTCATCACCGGGGCGCTGATCCTGGCGTCGCTGCTGACGCCGCTCTTCGGCCGTAGTATCTGGCCGGCGACCATCGCGCTGATCATCTTTGGCTGGACAGGCTACGCCCGCCAGTTGCGAGGCGACATCCTGGCCACCAAGGAGCGCGATTACGTCCTGGCGGCGCGGGCCAGCGGGGCCAAGGACAGCCACCTGATGCTGCAGCACGTCATTCCCAACGCCATGTTTCCGACGATGGTCCGTATCTCGCTCGAGCTCGGCGCGGTGGTGTTATCCTTTGCCGCGCTCAGCTTCCTGGGCATCGGCCTGCCGGAGGGCTATGCCGACTGGGGCCAGGTGGTCAGCTTTGCCCGCTCGTGGATCCTGTCGCTGGATCAGCACTGGTACATCATCGTCTTCCCCGGTGTGGCTCTGTTGCTCTACGGCCTGGGCTGGAATCTGATCGGCGACGCGCTACGCGATATTCTCGATCCGAAACTGCGCGGGAAGAAGGCATAACGGTTCGTAGTCGGCAATTCATTGCCGTTCCGG
>Ga0114939_10003717_pt1 | contig 10504 bp, 11 predicted proteins | sample AshMeaCrysSpring_FD_87196 | JGI IMG/M metagenome (GOLD analysis project Ga0114939, IMG submission 87196) | Groundwater microbial communities from Big Spring, Nevada to study Microbial Dark Matter (Phase II) - Ash Meadows Crystal Spring | ecosystem: Environmental > Aquatic > Deep subsurface >... | reverse complement strand
CTCCTTTTATCACTGGTGGATTTTGCATAGATAAAAATAGCCCTGCTCTTGCCTTATCTGATACTGAATATTTACTAATATTTTTATCTTCTAACCAATAATCTCCTTCCACTTGATAAACAGGATATCCCATCAATCCCAAAGATAATGTGCTTTTTCCACTACCATTAGCCCCCATCAAATAATGTATCTCCCCTTTTGGAATTTCAAAATTAATATTTTTGATAATTTCCAAATCATTTATTGTAACCTTAAGATTTTCTACTTTAAACATATTTTATATATAAATTTATTTAATTTCCATTTCATTGATTGTGTTTATCATCAACTTAACACATTTTATTCTATTTAGATCTTTTTGTAAACCTATTAACTCATAAATCTTATCCTCTGTTAGTTCTTGAATATACTCTATTGGCTTATTTTTAAGTTCTTCACTGATAATAGAAGCTGAGGCAATTGCAAGGGCACAAGCAATACCACTATAAGAACAATCTTTGATAATACCATCCCTCACTTCCAAATAAACTGTAATATCATCTCCACAAATATGATTGTGTCCTCTTTTTATATAATTCGCTTTTTTATTCTCTCTCTTATTAAGAGGATTTCTATATAAATCTATAATAAATTCTCTATAAATTTCATCATTTTCCATATTGATTTTTTTTAAATTTCATACTACTTAATATCCACCAAATGATATTAATAACAAAGATTACGACAAAGAATTTGTTCTGCTTTAACTGCTTTGGTATCATATCTTGGATAGATTTCCAGACATTATCCAACCATTTTGCAAAGTTAGTTTGCTTCAAAACCTCATCATTATCAGTTGAATAATCTTCCCAAGGAACATATTTACTAATTTGTCCTTCCATATTGGAACTATTGACTGACGAACTAGCTAATATAATTTTATTATTTGTATCTTTAGTATCTGTTTCTAATTTATCTTCTTTTTCCACTGAAATCTGATTTTGCTTATACGGAACTAATCTCAAAACTCCATCATATTCTTCCACAAAGCCTTGTACTACAACTTTATCTCCTTTTCTCATTATTGGTTTTTTAAATGTATTATCTGAAATTTTAATTATATTTTCTTTTTTTGTATCTTCCGATATAATACTAAGTTTTGTTGCGGTGTTGGTAGCAAGAATTCCTGATAACTGAACAAAAGCATTATTACTATTCAAAGAATCTGTCATTACAAATTTAGGAGAAAAAGTCTTTTGCTCAACTCCTGAAATATCTTCCAATTTGAGATAGGTTTGAGTCTTAGTTTTATGAATAGAACCATTCAAAGTGAGGTTTTGGTTTAAATTAATTTCATAATCTGAATTATTTGGAACTGTTATTCTTATAACTCTTTTTCCATCAGTGATATAAAAAGAATTTTTGTAAATTTTATTTAACTCCACAAAAACTATACCTGTCAATTGAACTTTGTCGTTATGATTAGCCTCTCCCAATTCAGACAAATTCATAGATTTGTATTCAATCTTATCATCTTCAATACCATTGGTTGGATTAGCTGATTTTTGACTTTTGGCTTGCTTTGTCTCTACTTTAATCGGTTCTGTAAGGATATTATCCTTTCCTTCTGTAATAGTAGTTGTAAATAACCATCTATCTTCAAATTTACTATAACTTTGATCAACTTCTAACTCTGGGATAGTAATTTCTTGATAAATACTACCATCCGGCTTAATTAATTTTACAGTTTCCCCTGAATTATTAAGAGTGATTTTTGTTTCTTTATTACTAAATACTCTATAAGAATATGGTTTTACTTCACCAGACAATGTTATTGTCTTAGCCAAATCTCCTAATTTCCAACCATCTAGCTTAATAATCTGATTAGTTGAATTATAAATTTCTATAAATTCATTTTCTGTGCCAGCCTTAGGATTAGCCAAAAACTCTGTAAAATAAAGCCAACCTGATTCTATATTCTGAATATTTTGAATAGAGTCTTTTTCTATATCTTCAGATGTATTTTCATCTTCTATAATTTCTTCAACCTTTGGGGATTCCATAATCAAAGATGGTTTATTCGGTAAATTTTCTGTAGGTTGATTTGTCCATTCGAATTTACCATTAATCGAAGCTAAGCTCAACTCTTTTTTTACATCTTTTAGCAAATATCTTTGACTATTTTGTAATTTCCCATCTGGTGAAATCAAATTGACTTCCTCATACAAATCAGGATTCGAATTATAGTTATTTAAGATAGAAACTCTAATAGAATATAAGCCAAATGCTGGGATTACTCCAGTCAAATTTTTAAGACTAGATCCACCAGTCAGAACATCATCCAAAATCCAACCTGCCAAATCAATATCCTTATCTGTCAAATTCTCTATTTCTACAAATTCAGATTCAAATTTGGCTCCTTGATCAGGTAGGAATTCGCTTATTCTTAATGTATTATCGTAATTTGGAATAATTTCTTCTTTAATCTCACTAGTTTCAATTTCCTCTAAAACCTCTTCTATGACAGGCTCTAAATATTCTTTCTGAAATAAAGATATTTTTTTAGATTCCCAAATATGATTATTAATCCTGTGTAACGAGTAACCATTTTCTGTATCTAATGGCCATTTGCCCCAGAAGTTAATAGAATCTATAGTCAGTCCATTATTATCTCTTATCTCCATAAAAGCTCCTGCTGTATTGGATAAATTAAAATCACTAGAAAATATGACTTTATCTAGTGGTTTTAATGTTTTCTTTTGAGTTTGTGTAACTTTCCTTATCACGAGATAATCTTTTGGATCAACTGACCCTTCAAGAATAATCTCTTTGTCACTATTTCCTGATATAATTCTTAGCTTGTATCCTGTCAAATTGACTGTACTCTCAGTGTTATTATAAATTTCTATGAATTCATCTGAGGATTTGGAAGTTTCCGAATCTTGCCAAACTGTATATCCTGTATAATTAATTTCTGATATTTGGATTTCTCCGAATGCTTGGACTTTGAGTATAAATACTGTGTTTAATAAAAATAACCCTATTACAATCTTTGATATATTAACTAATCTTCTCATTATCTTCTTTCTTAGGCTGATATGTATAAGCTTTATGTAAATCTGAGTTTTTATTTTTTTCTGATAATTTTAGAATTATATTTTTAGCTTTATACGGATCAGGAATATCATTGAAGAATAAGGTGCGAGAATCCGCACCAGCAGTCTGAATTCTTACATCTCCAAAGTTTAATAGTGTAGCAAAGAAACCACCCACTACAACTTCTACATCCTCTATATTCCCCACATCCGCCTCAGCAATTTTTCTATTAAAAAAATCTACTTGATCTATAGTCATAACTCTTTCATTAGTAACAATATATGCATCCAAGTAATAATGAACCCACACTACAAACACCGTAAATAACAAAAACAGAATAATAAATAAGATTACAATTTCATATAAGACTTGTCCTATTCCATCTTGAAAAAAAGGAACTATACTTGGTAACCAGAAATAAACTACAAGAGCAGCAATACCAAGGATAAATGATAATGCATAACCAATAATTAGAAAAAATATATGTCTTCTATAGATAATCTCAATTTTTTCCTTCTTATGTTGACCTAGAAAAGTTAGATTTGGACGGAAAACTCTATCTACCATATTTTTATAAATTATTTACTATTAATGATATTTCTATAAATTTCACAAAAATCAACCCTATCATCAAAACACTTGCCACAACATACATAATCGAAGAGATTACAGCTGTTTTTTTATTCATACCGAATTTTATAATATGATATATAGATATGATACTAGCTATTATATATGTTATTAATATAATTATAAATGATGACCACAAAGCTAAAACTTGCATAAATTTAATCTTTAATAATATTTAAATATTCATAGCATAAATCTGTTACTACTCTACCACGAGAGGTTCTCTGGATAAAACCTTGTCTCATCAAAAATGGCTCATAAATCTCTTCTATAGTCACAGTTTCCTCGGCTGTTGCAGCTGCTAATGTCCCTAACCCAACTGGTCCTCCTCCAAATTTATGTATCATAGCTTCTAGAATTTTTCTATCCCCTGCCTCCAATCCCAAATTATCGACACCCAACAAATCAAAAGTTTCCATAGCCGTTTTCTCTTGCATTACCCCATTATAATTAATCTCAGCTACATCTCTAACTCTCTTTAATAATCTGTTAGCTACTCTAGGAGTTTGACGACTTCTCTTGGCAATCATATTCAGAACTTCATCTGATCGATAAGAAACATTCAGAATTTTGCTTGATCTTCTAATAATCTCAGTAATATTATCAATTGTATAGAATTCAAAGCTATAAATATTCCCAAATCTACTTCTCAATGGTCCCGAAAGAGACCCAAATTTGGTTGTAGCACCAATCAAAGTAAATTTCGGTAAATCTAATCTAAGTGTACGAGCAGACGGACCTTTACCTACTATTATATCCAATACAAAATCTTCCATAGCAGAATATAAGACTTCTTCCAAGGTTTTAGACAATATATGTATCTCATCTATAAACAAAACATCCCCATATTCAATATTAGTCAAAATTGATGCAAGATCTCCTGGTTTTTCTAAAGCTGGTCCAGAAGTAACTTTGAGGTTAGACCCAAGTGATTTAGAAATCAAATAAGCAAGAGAGGTTTTCCCAAGACCAGGAGGACCATAAAAGAGTAAATGATCCAATGGCTCTGATCTTTTATTAGAGGCTTGTATAGAGATATCTAAATTTTTTTTAATTTGATCCTGTCCAATATATTCATCAAAAGTTTGTGGTCTTAGTGTCTGTTCTATCACTTTTTCTTCTGGTAACTCTTTGGTTGAAGTAATCATTGTTTTTCATTAAAATTATATAATTATCATATCATTTATTGTAAAAAATTAAAATAGATAGTATACTAATTATGTACTATCTATAAATGCCATATCGTCTAATGGTAGGACGAACGGTTCTGGTCCGTTTAATTTAGGTTCGAATCCTAATTTGGCAACATTTATTCTTTATTATATTTACTTGCTTTTGATAATTAATATTGACAAAATCATATAAATGTAATATAGTTCTTTTTGACAAAGTTGTTAAAACTTTTGTTCTTTTGAAAAATTCGACCTAGGAGGTCAACATGTCTATCACAAAAATTTCTGCACTTGTATTATCTTTCGCTTTGATTTCTGCTGGTACTGTAATTGGTATTAATAGTCTTAACAAAAAGCCTATTGATCAACAATCTTACACTGATTATAGGAACCGTACTGCGGTTTCTATAGATCCATTGAGATATACTTTTGTACAAGGGATCTCATCATATACGGAAGGATTTGAGGCATACACCTCAGATCCCTGGCATGAAACTAGATCATATCAAGATTCTTTTTAAACTAATTTTCATTAAGTCATACTCCACAGTATGACTTTTTTATTTTATCTTGTCTCTTAACTCATCCTCACCCAAAACTTCCACTCCCAAAGTTTGTGCTTTTTCTAACTTTGATCCAGCTTTTTCCCCTGCCAAAAGGTAGTCTGTATGATTACTAACCGAAGCTAAAACTTCACCACCTTGTGATTCTACAATACTTTTTAGTTCTTCTCTTTTATATTCAATAAATGTCCCTGTAATAACTACTTTTTTATCTGTAAAGAATCCTTGTTTTTTATTCTTATCTGGGTAAATAATTTCTAATCCTGAATCAAAAAGTGCTTGTATTTTAGTTTGATTATCAACATTATGAATATATTCGAAAATACTCTTAGCCACGATTTCTCCAATATCTTTTATTTCTTGTAATTCTTCTAGGCTAACTTCACTTAAATCTTGCCAATTGCTAAGTTTGTTTGCCAAAGATTTAGCTGTTTGTTCTCCTACATTCAGAATTCCTAAGGCTTGAATAAATTTTGGAAAAGTTATTTTTTTTGATCTATTTATACTTTCTACTAGCTTTTTAGCTGATTTTTCTTTGAAGCCATCTAGTTCTAACAAATCCACTTCTTTTAATTTAAATAAATCAGCTTCCGTCTTTAATAACTTTGCTTTTATCAATCTATCTAGAATTTTATCACTCAAACCAACAATATTAAAAGCTTGTTTGGAGACAAAATAAGACAAATTACGAAGGATTCTCGCCGGACATTCCAAATTCGGACAATATAAGTTAATCTGCCCCTCTTTTTGTTCAAGTTTAGTTTGACATACTGGACACTCTGTCCCTATCACAAAATTTTGGGTATTTTTTGGTCTTAGACCTTTAATTATACTTACAATTTCTGGGATTACATCACCTGCCCTTCTAACTATCACTGTATCTCCTATCCTAACATCTAATCTGTCTATTTCACTTTGATTATGTAATGTGGCATTAGAGACTATTACTCCATATATTTCTACCGGTTCCAAAATTGCCACTGGGGTAATTTTACCTGTTCTGCCTACTTGTAATCTTATATCATTTACAATTGTTGTCTTTTCTTCAGCTTCAAATTTGAAAGCTATCATATAGCGAGGCCCCTTACCAACAAATCCTAATTTTTTTTGGTATTCTAAATTATTAATTTTCACCACTATTCCATCATAAGCAAAATCTATTTTAGATCTATTTTGAAATAGTTGTTGATGAAATTTGTCTATATCTTCTAGGGAATTGAATAAACTATTTTCCTTCACTACTGGAAATCCTAGCTTTTCTAAAAGAAAAAAGCTTTCTTGTTGAGTAGTTTGCCCCAAATCAGTCATAAGTCCCCAAGCAAAAAAACTTAAATTACGATCAGCAGAAATATTACTATCCAATTGACGAATTGATCCAGCTGCCAAATTTCTAGGATTAGCAAAAGTTTGTTCTCCTTTTTCTTCAAGCAACTTGTTGACTCTAACAAAATCTGAAGTCTTTACATAAACTTCTCCCCTAACTTCTATATTACCATTATATTTTTCTCTAAAATTTAATCCCCAACCTTGTCTAAGCTTATCTAATTCTAAGGCTATTTGGTCCAAATTTAAATCTAGATTAAGGGGGATATTATGGACTGTTTTTACATTATGAGTTACATTCTCACCCACAAGACCGTTTCCTCTAGTAGAAGCTATCTCTAAAAGATTATTTTGATAAATTAGGCTTATAGCAAGGCCATCTAATTTGAACTCACAAAATAAATCATTTTTGATAGATTGATCTAAGTCTAATAACTTTGTATTCTTAGAAAGCCAATCTTTTAATTCGTTTATGGAAAAAACATCCCCAAGTGAGAACATTCTTTCTTGATGAGTATATTTTTTAAATTTATCTAAAACTTCTCCTGATACTTTTTGTGTTGGTGAATTTGGGTCTATATATTCTGGATATAATTCTTCCAAATGAGATAATTCACTTTTTAATTGATCTAATATTTCTGGAGAAATTGTATCTATATCTTTAATGTGATAATTATTTCTATGAAGATTGATTTCTTTGATTAAAGCTTCTATCCTGAACTTAGCTTCTGATTTATTCATAAAAAATATATTTTTAATTACTAAATTCAACTTTAACAACCCTATTAACTGTCTTTCCAGTAGATAGGTTTTCAGCTGTCGCACTAGATGTTATAGAGGCGCTACCAGCAGCATTATCAACTTCACATATACTTTTTACCCCACCATTCATTTCCATAAAACATGCTCCTGTATTGGATGATATATTACATGAAGTTAGATCCACAGAGTCATCAGGATTTATAACACCTGCATCAGGATTTGAAGCACATTCTATCCATGCATCAGCTCCCTTGATTGCCTTATTATAAGCTTGCTGTGAAAGATTAGCATCTCGACTTGTAGTAATATCTCTATTGGTTTTTATAGAAATATTGAATAATAAGGACATCATTACCATTGATAGCACCATAACTGTAAATAATGATATATCTCCTTTTTTAGTATATATTTTTTTTAGATTATGCATAAAATTAATTATTTAAATTCTGATTTCTAGGGATAATACTCATTTGAATCGGCAACTTGGTCTTAAATCCATCTTGCCCCTCAACAGATTCTGCCTGCAGGAAGAGTGTAATTAAATGCCTCTTACCTGAATCAGTTGCTATACCATCTCCGTCTAAATCTAATTTTTGATTATCCACTATCCTTATATTAGTTATCAAGAACTCATTAGTAGAATTGATTGTTGATGACTCTCCACTATCTAAAAAGTCTCCATCATTATTACGATCAACTTTTTTAGTCAAAACACCATTTGATACAGAATATTCCACTGTTTGATTATATTGATTTTTAAAAGATATAGTATTTGTTCCACTTGTAATTTCACTTCCTGTAGCCAGTTCTTTTTCCAAAATCATCAATAGATATTTGACATTATCATTCAGATCATCTGCATTATTGGCATCTCTTTGATATCTCATCAATTGATAGAGAAGTGGAGTAGATACCATCAATAAGGTCAACAAAAGAAAAGCTGCGACAATTATTTCTATTATAGTAAATCCTTTTTTAGACATAAATTTTCACTATTAATTATATAGATCTGGCCTCTTAATCAGTTCTCTCACCTGGTATAGATATTTTCTACCTTCGGAATCTACAAGGGTTACGGTTGAGAGTACTTCTATAGCCTGTGGAGAGAAAAATGTATCCAAGGCATCTGTATCTGTATTAAGAGAGATCGAGCTCTCACTAACACTATCATACACTCCTGTATTTCCCCCACTCTCATTTCTACCTATAATATCAATTTGTCTATAAAATGTAATTCCTGGATCCACCCCTTGGATATAACCAGATGTAATATCAGCCCTTAATTGATAAGTTAATGTATCATTATAATTATCTGGATCTGAACTTTCAAATGTACCAGAAGACATCCCCATATCAGTAAACCTATTTTCTATAATATCCGTTGTATCCCCGAGGGTAAAGTCATATGTTCTATACTCAGTGTTACTAGGTGAGGGGGTAGTAAAAATATCATCTTTTGGACTTATCCCTTCATCCCAATAAATTTGCCATCTTAACTTAGCATTAGTATATTCTTGTGGGTTATCTATTGTATTTTTTGCTAATTCTTGTTCTATATTACGATTTAAAATAGCTTTTGTTACCTCAACTCCTTCATTGGCAAGATAATTCCCTACCAAAAAATATTTTTTATAATAATTTGTTCTAATCAAAAAAACCATATTCTCTACAATAACACTAGATACCAACAAAAATATTACTGTTGCCATCAATACTCCGATCATAGAAAATGATTTTTTCTTATACATATATTTCATATTATTTGAGATCTATTATACCTATTTTTTTTACAGTAATTGTTCTTTTAAGATTATTATCTAAATTATGAGTAAGGACTATATCAAAAGAATTTTGCCCCGAAGAAAAACTATCTCTATCTATTACTTCACCAAAAGGTGTACCAAAATGAATTCCTGTAATTGTATTTACTGTAGAGTATTTTAGAGGTTGAGTGGTAAAGTTAATATTTGTTGGACTAAAGTTTGCACACTTTCCTTCATTATTTAAAGCTGTACCAAATGTAGCCGTTATTCCCACTTGTGTTTCATTTATTCTCCTAAAGTGAGTTGTACAAAGGAAGTTAAAATCTTGAACTCCTAGTTCATTTTTATTTGGATATAAAGATTGCTCTTGAGCCTCTCTAATCATAATTACTACTCTAGTGACATCTTCATCTAGCTGTGAATATCTTCTTGCTGATATAAATCCTGGTAGCAAGACAACCGTTAATATAGCTCCAATTGCAATTACTACCAATAATTCTATCAGGGTAAAGGCCTTTTTATAATTTCTTTTGAATTTCATATAAATTTAATATTTTATTATATATTTATATTATCATATTTAAAAATAATTGTAAAATTAATTTCTTGTAAATAAATAAGTTAAAGCCTCCCAATAAATTCCCATAAATTGCCAATATGGATTTAAACCCATCATAATGATAAAGGCTAATATAATACTTGGTCCGAATGGCATTTTTGCTTTCAGATTAGATTTTAGATTAATTGACATTAAGATAATGCCCCAAAATGTCCCTACCAAAAAACTAGCGAAAAAAAACTGCCCAGCCACTCCGATTGGTAAGAAAAATCCCAATCCTAAGATTAAATCTATATCACCAAATCCCATTCCTTGTTTTTTAGTAAAGAAATAAATTAGTAATATTAAAAAGGCTAAGATAAGACCACTATAAAGTCCTGTATACAGTTGTTTTTGTAATATACTCTCTGTGATTATCCAGAGAACTCCTGCTAATTGTACTAACCTAAGAGAGATATTAGGGATTAACATAAATTTTAGATCATATACAAAAATTATCACTAATTGTGAAACCAAAAACCATAGAATTGATAATTTAATTATTTCAAACCTAGATATCTCAAATAAACTAGACATCTCTGGGAATACAAAATAAAATGCTAGAACAGCTAATACCCCTGTTCCTAATTCTACCAAAGGATATTGCCAAGATAATTT
>Ga0114939_10003716_pt1 | contig 10504 bp, 9 predicted proteins | sample AshMeaCrysSpring_FD_87196 | JGI IMG/M metagenome (GOLD analysis project Ga0114939, IMG submission 87196) | Groundwater microbial communities from Big Spring, Nevada to study Microbial Dark Matter (Phase II) - Ash Meadows Crystal Spring | ecosystem: Environmental > Aquatic > Deep subsurface >... | reverse complement strand
TGAAAAAAAAACTAAAGTTGTTTGGAATGGAGCCGATAATGCCATTCAACAGGGCGGATGTTTGACACTGCAAACGGACTTTATTAACTTGGATACACATCACCTGTCAGCCAGACACAGGTGAGAGAGCAAGGAGCCAGAAAATGGAAATCACGCCAAAACATCAGGCGAATATGATCGAAGCCTACGCAAGCCAGGTTCAGGTGAAACCCAAGACCGAAGAGGCCGCCGCAATGGATGTGCGGCAGTCGGCAATCAAAGAGGACACGGTGTCTATCTCCGATACCGCCAAGCGGGTCCAGGAAGCGCGATCCCAGCTTCAGTCGATCCCGGACACCAGGCATGATATGATCGCTGAGATAAAACGCCGAATCGAAGACGGAACCTACGAAATCCACCCGGAAAAGATCGCAGAAAAAATGATTCGCGAATCGCTGTTGAACGATATGTTCAAATAGTGTAATTATTTTAAATTAAAGCATTAAAAAAGCAGATGGCGGCATCGGGATTTGGACCGGCGCCGCCATCTGCTTTTGGGTGGGATTCGCCTTTAGAGGGTCGGCTGTTATCACGCCTCAGTGCCCGTGAATTCAAACATCGACTTGCCTGCTCCGCCCTCACGGCCGGACTTCTGGTTTTCGCTGGAATAAATCAAATTCTCGCCCTTCTCGGTGAGCCTCAGGTTCAGGCTCGGCCCTTCGACATTTTCAAGGATCCCCATCGATACGAGCTCCTGTATCGCCTTTTTGAAAAGCTTTTTTTCTTCAGCGGTAAGCCTTTTGAGATAGACCAGGTCCAACCAATGATTCGGAAGAATATCGTTGCTCTCGGCATTAAGAGCCCTGAATTTGTCCAGGAGGTCTCGCTTGATCGTCTTTTTATCCTTCATTTACCCCCTCCTCCGTCTGTGGATCAAAGCCAAAATTGAATCGACTTGATGGTCTTGGATACGATGATGATGTCAAAAACCACAAAAAGTTTCACTGCGCCTGGCAATTCAGGCAGTAGGCATAGATTCCATTGGGATCGTTGAGCCTCAGGATGTCGTCCCAGGCGGAACCCGGCACCATTTTTAGGATCGCGGCCGGCGATGGCGCCACCGCTGAAAGGATGCTTCGGATCCACCCCGAAAAGAGCTCATTCAGCTGTTTAAACAGTCTTTCCCGTCGCGTAAGCGGCTGCTGCAGATAGTCGACCGTGTAGCTTTCGAGGCCCGCTTTTTGGGCTGCGGAGGCTATCGCGTCGTCCAAACCGCCCAGTTTGTCCACCAGTCCGAGCCCCTGCGCGGTTTTCCCGGCCCAGACCCGTCCCTCGGCTACACGTTCGACAGCTTCCGGCGCCATTTTACGGCTTTCCCCGACCCTTGCGAGGAAGGTTCTGTAGCTTTGGTCCATGATCTTCGAGAGCGCCTCCGCCAGCAGGGCATTCATCGGCCGACTGGGATTGAAGGCATCCGCCAGCTGTGTGGTTCCGACGCCGTCATTGAAAACGCCGACCGTCTCAAGGCTGCGCTCGAAGGTCGCAAAGGCGCTGAAGATGCCGATGGAACCGGTAAGGGTGCTGGGGGCGGCCCAAATCTCATCAGCGCCCGTGGCAATCCAGTAGCCCCCGGAGGCCGCCACCGATCCCATGGAAACCACGACTGGCTTGCCCGCCGGTTTCATCAGCTCCAGCTCGCGCCGAATGACGTCGGAGGCAAAGGCGCTTCCGCCCGGGCTGTCGATCCGGAGCACCAGAGACCGAATGGCGTCGTCCAGACGCGCTTGCCGGATTAGGGACGCGAGCGAGCTGCTCCCGATCCTTCCGGCCGGCTGCACCCCATCGAGGATCATCCCTTGGGCCACGATGACTCCTACCTTGGGGGCGGGCCCCCCGCCCGCGTCTTCGGAGCGAACCGCCTTCAGGTAATCATCGAACCGGACCTGGCGGAATGTGTGTCGCGCGCGGTCCTCGCCGGCCAATTCGATCAGTTCCTGCCGGATTTCGACCATGGTCTTCAGCTCATCCACAAGCCTGAACGCCAGGCAGAGCCGCGCCGCGTCCCCGTCATGTTCCGCCAGTCTCTCGGGCAGGTGGTTGATGTAGTCGTCGATCACTTGCGGATCGATTCCCCTGGCGCTGGCCACGTCCTGCTTGTACGCAGCCCACAGCACCTCCAGCAATGCAGAGTTGGCTTCGCGGTCGAAATCCGACATGTTGCTGCGCATCAACGGCTCAAGAGCCGACTTGTAGCTGCCGACCCTGAATATGTGGAACTGAATCAAGAGCTTGTCGAGAGCCGCTTTGTAGTAGTTCTGATAGATCCCGAAACCCGTCAGCAGCACTCCACCCATGGGATTGAGGTAGACCCGGTCGCAATGGGCCGCCAGGAAGTAGCCCCTTTGGGTGAAATAATCCGCTGCTGCAATCGTGGGTTTTCCCGATTCCCGGAAACGCTTGAGAGCTGCCGCGACGTCCTGAAGTTTGGTCAGACCGGCGCTTTTGAATCTGCTTAGGTCAAGAAGAACGCCCTTGATCCGGGTGTCTTCCCGGGCCTTGTCCAGAGCGTCGATGATGTCCTTGAGGACGGTCTCGGCGTTGACGTCCTCGCTCAACAGCTCGTTGGCCAAGATGCTCTCCGAGCGCTGTTCGACGAGCGCGCCGGCAGGCGCCAGCACCAGTATCGCGCTTTCGGGAAGGCTCTCCCGCCTGCCCATCACGGCCAGCGATATGAGCAGCGCAATCAGTGCGATAAAAGCGATGTTTCCAGCCAGCCGCTTGAAAAAACTTATAATTTTCCATACGGCGGCGAGCCCTCGACCGACTGTTCTCAATAGCGTTTTCATTAAACCTTCACTGATCCCAGCTCGTCGGATTGCGGTCATCGAATATCCGGCAGGTGCATTTCAACACATCAAGATAAGGCGTAAAATTGATTTGTAAAACGCGATAGCAGCACTCCCCGCCGAAGATAGGCGGAAGGCCGCTACTGCGGCGACGCAGGCGGGAGTGTGGGGCTCCCTGAGCCGCGGCCCCCTGAAGTTGACTCGGACACCGGCTTTCTTTATCCTGAAACGGATTCGGTGTTCCGGCTGGAGGCCGCGGTTGAAAAAAATTTTCTTCTCATCGCTGCTGCTATTCTTCGGTCTCACGGTAGGCGTCGTTGTCTACATCTATCTGTCCTTGCCAGCTGTCAACTACCTGAAAACCCAGAATCCCCAGAGCACCGCCCTGATCAAACAGCGCCTCAGGGAGGCCCAGCAGGCCGGCCAGATTCTGAGCATTCGCCAGATTTGGGTAGGTTTTGACGGTATTCCGTCGCTGCTGAAGGAGTCGGTACGGGTGGCGGAGGACGCCCGCTTTTACGAGCACGAAGGCATCGATTACGACGAAATCGGCGAGGCCGTGAAAAAAAATTTCGAGCAAGGTCAATGGGCGCGCGGCGCCAGCACCATTACCCAGCAATTGGCCAAGAATCTATTTCTTTCAACCGAGAAGAGCCTCTGGAGAAAAATCAAGGAGTATTTCCTCACGTGGCGTCTCGAGAAGGAACTTTCAAAAAACCGCATATTTCATCTTTACCTGAACGTCATTGAGTTCGGCCCCGGAATTTTCGGGGTCGAGGCCGCCGCTCGGCATTACTATGGGAAAGGCGTCGGACAGCTGAATTTGGATGAGATCGTCCGGCTGACGGCGGTGATTCCCAAGCCGCTCACCGAAAACCCGAACCGCCAGAGCCACTGGCTTAAGTGGAAGGCGCGCTGGATTCTGTCCGTTCTGCGCAAGACCGGGCACATCAGCGCCGAGCACTATCACCAGGCCGCCAGACGATTTAAATGACAAAAGGCCCTGTAGAGGGCCTTTTGCCGCACAGCCGATGTCAGTTGACTTTGATCTGCTTCGGTTTGTGCTGCTCCGGTCTTGGAATCTCGATCGTGAGCAGCCCGTTTTGGAATTCAGCCTTGATTTTCTCCGCATCGCTGTCAGCCGGCAGACTGAAAGACCGCACAAACCTGCCGTAGGACATCTCGCGGCGGAATAGGTTTTCCTCTTTGACTTCGCTTTCTTGTTTGCGGACACCGCTTAGCGTCAGAACACCGTCTTTGAAATCCAGACTGATATCCTTCTTGTCCATCCCGGGCAGTTCCGCCTTGATGATTAGGTGGTCATCCTTCTCGAACATGTCCACGGCCGGCAACCAAGCCCCCATCTCGGCCTCTTCGCTGCGGCCGTTAAAGCGGAACAGCGGTTCGTCGAACAGACGGCTCATACGCTCATGCAGGGACACCATCTCCTTCATTGGGTTCCAATGAATCAGGTCCATCATTTTCGGTTCCTCCTTGATTTTCGGGTTGCTTTATTGGCTGTTTCCATTATTATGTCTGCTGTTACAGACAGAAATTAATTTCTTTAGAATAATTGTCAATATGATAATATTACTTTTTATTAAAAAAATTTTTTAGTAATGGTTTGCCCATGCAAAAAAAACCCGAGCACTCGTTTATGGATGATGTCGGGCTGCCCCAGCCCGATGCGGAGGACCTGCGGGGACGTCAGTCGGTCCGCGCGACCTTCAAGCTATCGGCCCGGGCCATTGAGGCGTTGAGCATCGTCGCGGTGCATTTGGGGATCAAGCAGAAGTCCCTTTTCGATCATCTCATCGAAGACGTTCAATCGCTCAACGTGATCGCAAAAGAGATTGAGAGTGAGGAATTCAGATCGCTGATCCGGGTCCAGAAAACCTTCGTGATCAGCCGGCGGTCGCTCGCCAGTCTGGAAGAGATATCCAGGCAATTCAAAGCACCGCGGGACGCGTTGGTCGAGTATTCGATCCAGCGGCTGCTGCCGGTCATCCAGCGCGAGCGCGACAAGCATCGCCTGCGGAAGCGGCTCATGGCCGAAATCGATCAACACCACCAGGATGGGCTCAGGCTGCTGGAGCAGGCCGTCGATCTGCTCGGAGAGAACGACCCGGTTTCCATCCGGCTGGCAGCGGCGATGGAAGCCTATACCGACTCCCGAGACCAGATCGCGCATTTTGTCGCAAAAGCGGATGTGATCGAGGGCTTCTGATCCGATTCGGGAATATGCGCCGGGTCTTACACGATCTTGACCACCACCATGGTGATGTCGTCCAATGGCTTGAGACCTTCGCGGAAGGTTTCCAGAGCGTCGATGATCGCTTTGGCAATATCTCTGGCGCTGCGCTCGCTGTTGGCCCGGATCAGCTCGCAGAGGGCGTCCTTCCCAAACCAGCGGCCTTCCGGCCCTGCGGTTTCCCATATCCCGTCCGTTCCGATAAAGATGATCTGGCCCGGCCGAAGGTGCGTTAGCTCGTTTTCCTCGAAGACGGCGTCATCGCGGATCCCCAAAGCGAATCCCTGACCGCCAAGCTCATCGATGCTTTTGGAGACGGGGTCGTAGAGAATGGCCGGGTCGTGCCCCGCCCGCACCCACCGCGCTTTTCTCCCCGTGCTGTCGATCGCCAGGTAGAACAGCGTCATGAAGGCGCCGCTGCTCTCGACATCGGCTGTAAACTGGCGGTTTACGTCGGCGATGATCTGGGCGGGCCTCCCGGGCAGCGATGCCCGCAGGCGCAGAGCGGCGCGGGCCGAGGCCATCAGCAGCGCGGCATGCGCGCCGTGGCCGGACACGTCTCCGACCACCACTGCCACCGCGCCCAATGGATCTTCGCAGACGGCAAGGTAATCGTAATAGTCGCCGCCGGTCTCGTCGCAGTAGAGGCTGAGGCCGGCAATGTCCAGCCCCGGCAGGGATGGCTCGGCCTGCGGCAGGAGATTCTGCTGGACTTCAGTGGCCAGCCGCATGGATTCGTGCATGCGCAGATGGTCCTGGAGCTTCGGCACCATCTCGTTGAACGCCTGCATGACCTGGTCGCGCTCGTCTCCGGTCTGCGGCTGCAGCCGGACGCTGAAATCACCCCGGCTCAGCCGTGCGGTGGCGTCCACCAGTTCATACATGGGCCGCGTGAAGCTGCGCGACCCCAGGAAAGCCGCCAGGACGGCCAGAAGGATGGCGCCGGCAGCGGCGGCGGCCTTGATGAGCAGTTCCTCGTTCGTGTACTTCTGAACGATTCGCAGGGTGCGCTGAGGGAGCTGGTCGAGCACCGATTTCGGTACGACAACGACGAACCAGAGCTGCTCATCGAGGGGAGCAAAGGCCCAGGTGGAATCGGTTCCTTTAAATTGCATCTCCAAGTAGCCGGACCGGCCGCGGCGCAGTTCATCGATGAGCAGGGCCATCCGCTGCGGTTCGTCGGAGGACAGCCGTTCCGGGTTGGCGCCGTGCGCCCATGGCAGCGCCGGGATCTGATGGTCCTTCTGCGCCAGAATCAGAAGGTTCGTAATTTCGGAAGCCGGCTCCTTGACCGGCGCCACCAGGAAGGATCGCATCGCGGTGCTCCACATCGCAGAAAGCGCCTCGACGCGCAGCACTTCAGTGATGAGGAGGTCCATGGCCGCGACTCCGGCCGGCGATCCGTCGGCATGGCGGATCAGCTTCGAGGCCGTTACGATCACCCGCCCGGAGGTGGCGTCGATCAGCGGCGGCGTCCAGCGGATCTCGTCCGCGGCATCGGTGTACCAGGGGCGCTGGCGCGGGTCGTAGCCGGCGGGGTAGCCCCCGTGGCCGGGATAGGAGATGTGAACCCCGTTTTCCAGGCTGACGTAGAGCCAGTGCAGGGTGGGCGCCATTCTCAGGGCGATATCGGCGAAGGACGGGGCCAGAACGGATAAGCGATCGATGTCCTCGGTCACATCGGCCGCGGAGGTCCCCGGAGCCAGCAGGAAAACAGGATGGTTGAGGCTGACAAATTCTTCGAGGATTCGTCCGTCAGCGGACATTCTGACATAGCCGCTCCGCGGGCCGAAATCGGGCGGCTCGCTTCCCGGCTCGTCGAAGTCGGCGGCGAAATACACTTTCGTGCTGGCGATCGACTCCTCCGCCAGCAAGACCTCCGCTTCCGAGGCGAGCGATGCCAGTGCGAACTCCACCGCCTGTCTGTTTTTTGCCAGAATGAGGGCGGAGCTCTCCGCGGCGGCCTTCAAACCGACGTTGGCGCTGCGGCTGAGTTCCTGGTGTACGTCCCTGGACATGACAGCGCCCATGCGGTTCATCGCCCGATGGTTGACGAATGCAAGGGCGCCCAGCGGGAGCAGGCTGAACACCAGCAGAATCAGAAAAAATTTGGAGCGCAGTTTCATCTCGCCTCCTCCGGTGGATCGGATCGGGTGCAGCTTCGCATATCGAGGCGATCGGAGCAAGTGCGTGTGGACCTCGTTAGAATGGTTCTTGCGCGGCAGGGCCGGTGTTGGGAGAATCGCGTCTGGTCAGTCAACACACGCATGTGAGGCAGGCAATGAGAGTCGAACTTCTGTATGGCCGCGGAAAGCTGACGGTCGCTTCATGGCCGATGCGATCGCCCGCAACCATGCACGCATCGGCGGGTGGCAGACCCAGATGCCGGTGAAGGCGCTCCGGAGGGCACCCGTCCGGCTCTACACGACCGGCTTGCAGCCCTCCGATCTCGTCGACACCTTCACGAATTCTTCCAGCTGGGCGAGGGTGCCCACGTTGAAGATTCGGGCCGGGTGATCCTTGGGGAGGATCTTGCGCAGCAGTCCGGAGAGCACCTTGCCGGGTCCGGCCTCCACGAAGGTCTCGGTCCCGGAAGCCTTCATCCGGATCATGCTGTCATACCAGCGCACGGGGCTGCACAGCTGCCGCGACATGATCTGGCGGATGTCGGCGGGGTCCTCGGAACCGTCCGCGGTGACGTTCAAGACCAGCCTCTTCTGAGGAACCTGGAAGTCGGTTTCCGCCAGAAGCTCCCTGAACTCCCCTTCCGCGCCGCGAATCAGCTCGCTGTGCCAGGCGCCGCTGACCTTCAACGGCACGGCCTTGGCGCCTTTGGCCGCCGCCAGCGCCCCCACGCAGGCCACCGCTTCGGGGGACCCGGTGATCACGATCTGGGTTTCCGTGTTGTGGTTGGCAACCGCGACCACACCTTTACTGGCGCCCTCCGCGACCAGCGCCTCCACGTCCGCCATCGTCAGACCCACGATGGCCTGCATGGCGCCCTGGTGCCGGCCGGCCTCCCGGTGCATGAGCTCGCCGCGCCGGAACACCAGCCGGGCGGTGTCTTCGCGCGCGATGACGCCCGCCGCGTGCAGGGCGCTGTATTCCCCCAGGCTGTGGCCGGCGCACATGCTGAAGTCGAACCCGGCGTGCCGCAGTGCCTGAAGGCAGGCGAGGTTGACGGCGGTCAGGGCCGGCTGCAGGTGGACCGTCCGGGTCAAGTCCTCCATCGGGCCCTTGAAGCACAGCTTGGCTATGCGGATTTTGGTGATCTCCTCCATCATGTCGAAGGTTTCGCGCACGAAATCGAATTCGCGGTAGAAATCCTCGCCCATGCCCACCCATTGCGAGCCCTGTCCCGGAAACAGACAGGCGGTTGGTTTCATGGCAGCCTCCCCTTCTTTACTCGTCCAGTTTGAACAATTTTCGAACCGTGTCGATATGGAGCGATCGGTCGCCGAGCATTCCGTTTCGCTTCAGATACATGGTAGGGTCGTGCAAGGCCTTGTTGATGAAGCTGGCCATCATGCGCTGCAGTGCCAGCGCGTCTTCCGAGGACATGCCCTGAGCCTGAACGGTGCGTCGGATCTCGGCCTCCGCCATGCCGTCCAGCTTGGCGCGCAGCGCGACGATGGTGGGGACCACCTCCAGCGACTCGTGCCACTCGCGGAAGCGGATGACGGCCTCGTCGACGATCCGCTCGCCCTTGACGGCTTCCTTCTGCCGGTCGTCGATGTTCTCCTCGATGACGCCCTTGAGATCGTCGATGTCATAGACGTAGGCGTTGTCCAGTCGGTTGATCTCGGGGTCGATGTCGCGGGGAACGGCGATGTCGATAAAGAAGATCGGGCGGTTGCGGCGGGCGCGGATGGCCGATTTCACGTCGTCGCGGGTGATGACGAATCCCGGGGCACCCGTGGAGCTGATGATGATGTCGACGGTCCGCAGGTGCTCGGGAATTTCCTCGAAGCGGATGGCCTGGCCGTTGAAACGGCGGGCGAGCTCCAGCCCGTTTTCAAATGTGCGGTTGGCGACCCGGGTCTCACGGACCTGGTGGCGGATGAGGTGCTCCACCGCCAGCTCGGCCATCTCGCCGGCGCCGATCAACAGCACCCGTTTGTCCTCCAGGCTGCCGAAGATCTTGCGCGCCAGTTCGACGGCGGCGTAGCTGATCGACACCGCGCGATCGCCGATCCCGGTTTCGGAGCGTACGCGCTTGGCGACGAAAAAGGCGCGGTGCATCAGCCGGTTCAAGATGACTCCTGCGCTCTTGGCCAGCGCGGCCTCGCGGTAGGCATCCTTGATCTGGCCCAGGATCTGGGGCTCGCCGACGACCATCGAATCCAGGCTGGCCGCCACGCGGAAAAGATGGCGCACGGCGTCGTCATTGGCATGCACGTAAAGGCTGCCCTCAAACGCGGCCACGGGGATGTTGTTGAAATCCGACAGAAGCTGTTTGGCCGCGCCGATGGCCTGGCTGCGGTCGTCGGCGACCATCAGCAGCTCGACCCGGTTGCAGGTGGAGTAGAGCAGAACTTCCTGGACCGCGGCGACACGGCGCAGCGCATCGATGGCGGTCGCTGCGTCTTCCTTGGAGAAGGCCATGCACTCCCGCAGTTCCACGGGAGCGGTCTTGTGGTTGATGCCGATGAGGAGGATGTCGCGCATAAGTCTATAAACGATTAAGGGGTCGAGGGGTCCAGGGTTCAAGGAGACCTAAAAGCCAGAACCATCGGTTGCACTCGACCCCTTGACCCCTTGAATCCTTGCACCCTTTACTTTGTAAACTCCTTGTGATGGCCTTCCATGAGCAAATTGACCCCGAGGAAGGTGAACAACAGCACCACGAAGCCGATGATGGCCATGATGGCCGACCGGCGGCCGCGCCAGCCGACCGTGAGGCGCTCATGCAGCAGCACGGCGTAAAACAGCCAGGAGATCCCCGACCACACCTCCTTGGGGTCCCAGCTCCAGAAGCGGCCCCAGACCGATTTGGCGTAGATAAGGCCGGTGATGAGCCCGGCGGTCAGCAGGGTGAAGCCCACCACGATGCAGGCGTAACCGGTGGAATCCAACAGTTCCAATGACGGCAGGCGCTTGAAGACATACCGGCGCTTCTTGGTCTTGATCGAATTTTCCTGGAGAAGATAAAGGATGCCGACGCCGCAGGCCAGGGCGAACGCCGCCTCACCCAAAAAAATGAACGTCACGTGCGCCACCAGCCAGACGCTCTTGAACAGGCGGGTGGTCTGGGTGGGCTCGTCGGGAAGCTGGGACACGACCACCATGATCAGGGCGATGAAGGGCGCGGCGTACACCCCCAGGATTTTCAGACGGTAGCGCAGGTTGAGCAGGATGAAAACGCCCGCCGTGGCCCAACCGGCCAGCGAGAGGGTTTCGCGCATGTTGGCCGCCGGGAAATGCCCCT
>Ga0114939_10003715_pt1 | contig 10506 bp, 8 predicted proteins | sample AshMeaCrysSpring_FD_87196 | JGI IMG/M metagenome (GOLD analysis project Ga0114939, IMG submission 87196) | Groundwater microbial communities from Big Spring, Nevada to study Microbial Dark Matter (Phase II) - Ash Meadows Crystal Spring | ecosystem: Environmental > Aquatic > Deep subsurface >... | reverse complement strand
TGGGATGCTTGATGCCTATGGCGGTTTGCAATGTTGATTTGGGTTTTAATTTTGCATTTCTAATTAAGGAGGCAATACGTCCTATCATGGCCAGCACCGTGATCACAATCGACCAGCCAACAAAGAACTGAACTTGCGATGACGCGAAATGTGCAGCGAATAATGCAGCCAATGTGAAACCAGACGCGCTACCCAACAAGATGTAGTTGATGATGGTCAGGGGGCTGTGCCATTCTTGCAAAAAACGAATGCCCGCATAAACCATGCCCGTTGTGATGAACAACAAGAACGCCAAAACAGTGCCGACTATGCCTAAGATGACAGTTGCATCAACCAGTAAGCCGCTTTTTAAGGTAAATAAAGTTGGGTTTATTCCAGATAATTGTGCAATACCGTACAGAAATACCAACACCATGAATACGGGTAGCACAACCACCTCGCGTGCAAGCCAAGATGTGCGCCATTGCGTAACAGCGCGCCAAGCCCGTTCGGGATGCCCTAAATGAAAAAAAGACGATACCAAACCGCCGAGCAACAACAGTAAAGCAAGGCCTGCACCATAACCATAGAAAAATGTCGATTGCATCGGCAACAAACCAAAAAGCGAATACGTTTGATGTGTGAACAATGCCAAAAACAAGCCCTGTGCCGCACCAATCAATGTGGTTAAAAAGATAACTGAGAAAGCCGGTTTCATAGAATCAGTGTGGGTTATGCGATGTCGTCGAGCGAGGCGTCAGACAGATTTGGTTTGGGCAACAATTGGTCCAATTTGAGCGGGTTATCAACACGTGTTAGTTCATCCTTGTGCATTTTTACAGCGTTTTTGCGTCTGGGTAAATAATGGTTGGATGGTTGTGTGCCCCACTCAGGCATCAAGGCATAACCCGCATAGTCGCGTATGGCTTTAGACACAATCGATTCAGAATCATGAATGTCGCCGAATAATCGTGCATTGGTCGGGCAGGACAAGACACAAGCAGGCTTGCGTTCAGCTTCTGGCAAAGCTTGATTGTGAATGCGGTCAGCACACAGTGTGCATTTGGTCATGACTTTGCGTGACTCGTCCAATTCTCGCGCACCGTAGGGACAAGCCCAAGAACAATATTTGCAGCCAATGCATTTGTCGTAGTCGACCAAGACAATGCCATCTTCCTTGCGCTTGTAGCTGGCACCAGTTGGGCAAACGGGTACACAGGGTGGCTCCTCACAATGCAAGCATGATTTGGGGAAATGCACGGTCTGTGTATTTGGGAATTCACCGACTTCAAAAGTTTGCACACGGTTAAAAAAAGTACCCGATGGGTCTTTGTCATACGGATTCTCATCAGTCAAATAACCTGCAGCGCCTGATGTATTCCATTGCTTACAGCTGGTGACACAGGCGTGACAACCAACGCAAACATTCAGATCAATGACCAAAGCGAGTTGTGTCATTCTTGACCTCCTTTGGTTTGTCTATTTTTGCTAGAGCCAGCAAAATATTTCATGATAGTCGCTCTCGTTTGCATGCCGGGCGCTTTGGGAATTTCTTTGAATTGTGGCCATGTATCCTTGGCATCATCCTGCGCTTTACTGATGCGCACACGCACGTCGTACCAAGCTGCTTGGCCTGTGATGGGGTCAGAGTTAGAAGAGGGTGATTGGCTGCCAGGTAATGCACACAGCTCTTCACTGATCAAGTGATTCAACAAAAAACCACGTTGTGATTCGTTTGCATCTGGCGTTAAATTCCAAGCGCCAGTTGCTTTACCAATGGCGTTCCAAGTCCACACAGTGCCAGGTTCTACAGATTCAGAGTATTTGGCTATGCACCGCACTTTTCCCCATTGCGATTCAACCCACATCCAAGCACCGTCCTCAATGCCGGCAGCTTTGGCGACTTGCGGATTCACGTACAGATGATTGTGTGTGTGAATCTGACGCAACCACGCATTTTGTGAATCCCACGAGTGGTACATGGCCATGGGGCGTTGTGTCACCGCATTCAAGGGGTACTTTGTTAGGTCAGATTGTTGTGATTCCAGCGGTTCAAAATAGAACGGCAGTGGATCGAAATAGGTTTCAATGCGTTTTTTCAGATGCTCTGGCGGTTTGCGCGAGTAGCCCTTGCCTTGTGCAGCCATGCGGAATTTTTGTAACACTTCCGAATAAATATGAATGTTGATGGGTTCGGCATAGCGCTGTACACGGTTGCGCTGCGACCATTCCAAATAACCTTTGTTCCAATTACGCATGTACTGGTACGAGGCGGGTAGAACATGGTGGTAGACACAATTGTTTTTTTCGTACATCTCCCATTGACGAGGATTGGGTTCACCCTTTAAGAATTTTTCTCCGCCCCTGCCGCGCCAACCCGAGAGAAAACCGATGCCTGAACCCGGCTCGGTTTCGTAGTTGATGATGAAATCTGGGTAGTCGCGAAACTTGCGCTCGCCATTGGGACTAACAAAGGCAGGAAATTTAAGACGACTGGCCAGCTCAATCAACACTTCTTGAAATGGTTTGCTGTTACCCAAGGGCGGTAAAACAGGGATGCGCACCGAATCAACAGGGCCGTCAAACTCTGAAATGGGTCGGTCCAGCATGGACATCACATCGTGACGCTCAAGGTATGTGGTGTCAGGTAATACCAAATCGGCAAATGCGGTGGTTTCTGACTGAAAAGCATCACAAACTACCAAGAAAGGAATTTTGTATTCGCCATCATCCCGCTTATCAACCAACATCTTGCGTACTTCGGATGTGTTCATGGATGAATTCCAAGCCATATTGGCCATGAACAGCAACAAGGTATCGATTGGGTAGGGATCGCCGCGCCAAGCGTTGGTGATGACATTGTGCATCATGCCATGCACCGCGAGCGGGTATTCCCATGAGAATGCCTTGTCAATCCGCACGGGCATGCCATCGTCATCAACAAACAAATCGTCTGGCTCTGCTGGCCAACCCAAAGGCATGCCATCAAGTGGCGTGTTGGGTTTGACGGCTAATGGTGTATTGGGAGTTTTGGCGCAAGGTGGTATTGGGCGAGGGAAGGGTGCTTTGTGTCTAAACCCACCTGGTCTGTCAATGGTGCCCAATAGTGACATCAGTATCGCTAGTGCGCGAATGGTGTGAAAGCCGTTGGAGTGGGCGGCAATTCCACGCATGGCATGAAATGCGACAGGGTTACCTGTGACATTGTCGTGCTCCTTGCCCCATGCATCGGTCCAAGAAATAGGCAGCTCTATGGTTTGGTCTCTAGCGGTAATGCCCATTTCATGGGCTAATTTGCGTATTGAATTGGCAGATAAACCCGTGATGCTGGCAGCCCACTCAGGCGTGTAGTCCTTCACCCGCTCTTTCAGCAGCTGGAAGGCGGGTTTGACCAATGTGCCATCAGAAAGTTTGAATTCACCCAACAAATAGGGGTCACAGCCATCGGTATGGGTCACCACTGGCTTATTGGTTGCACGGTCCCACCATAATTTGTTTTGCGGGTCAAAGCAGCCTTCTTCTTCAGGCACTTCGGTTCGCACAAACATGCCATATTCGTCTTGTGCGGTATTTAAATTCACCAGTTCGCCCGCATTGGTATAGCGCACTAAAAACTCACGGTCGTACAAGCCAGTTTTGATGAGCTCGTGAATCAGTGCCAACAGCAGTGCACCATCGGTACCGGGTTTGATGGGCATCCATTCATCCGCGATGGCGGAGTAGCCCGTGCGAACCGGGTTGATGGAGATAAACCGCCCACCATCCCGTTTGAATTTTGACAAAGCGATTTTCATGGGGTTGGAATGGTGGTCTTCAGCCGTACCAATCATCACAAACAACTTGGCACGCTCTAAGTCAGGCCCCCCAAACTCCCAAAACGAGCCGCCAATGGTATAAATCATGCCCGCAGCCATATTGACAGAGCAAAATCCACCATGCGCGGCGTAATTGGGGGTGCCAAACTGACGCGCAAAAAGACCCGTTAAAGCCTGCATCTGGTCACGACCCGTGAAGATAGCAAACTTCTTGGGGTCTGTTGCACGGATTGTTTGCAGGCGTTTTTCTAGAATGTCGAATGCTTCATCCCACTCAATGGGTTCAAATTCACCCGCTCCACGTTCACTACCCGCTGTACGGCGCAAGGGTTGGGTTAAGCGCGCAGGGTAATATTGCTTCATGATGCCGGATGAGCCTTTGGCACATAAAACACCTTGGTTCAAGGGATGATCAGGATTGCCCTCTATGTACCTGACCTCGCCATCGCGCAAATGAACACGAATGCCACAGCGACAAGCACACATGTAGCACGTGGTGTTTTTAACTTCTGTGACGGCTTGTGGACGAGGATTGGCGCTGGCGTTGTGAATTGGGATAGTGGGCATATCGAATAATTGATTAATACATGATTTGAAGCGATAGACCAGACGGTGTCTATTACCGACAGTGGTATGCATTCATAACCCGATTGGGTAGTAACGGAAAGTTTTAGAAGTTTTTTCTTATATGTAGCTTGGATGTAGCTATTCATCAAAATTCTTGTATCTTATATAAGATAAAATACCTACGCTTATCCGCAAAACACGCTGATATGCACATGTAAAACCGCTAACCGTGGCATGACACTCACCACCAGTAAAACCTACATCATTCAAGGCATCACCAAGGAGGGTAAAACATTCAGACCCAGCGATTGGTCCGAGCGCCTTGCGGGTGTTATGAGCCAATTCCGACCCGGTGGCGCATTACCCGGAAGACAATTGAGCTATTCGCCGTGGTGTGTTCCTGGGGTATTTGGGGATATTAAATGCGTGGTGGTTAAAAGCGAAATTCGCTCACTTGAGCCCATGGCATGGGATTTTGTGATGAATTTTGCCAAAGATAACCAATTAAAAGTCATCGAATTGACAGACCAAGAGCTGCAAAATCTGCAGAATTCAAATGTTTATAAAAAAAAATAGCACGGTCGTTCTATTTTGATGGATAATACAACCTAGAATGGTTAAAAACGATTAACGTTAACGTAAACGTCAATCTGAGTTACATTTTGCGTGTCAAAGCGCATACATTAGCCATCAAGACGTATCTTTTCAAAACAGGAGTAGCTTCGTATGAAGGTCATGGTCGCAGTCAAACGCGTTGTCGATTACAACGTAAAAGTTCGTGTTAAATCAGATCACTCAGGGGTGGACATTGCCAACGTCAAAATGAGCATGAATCCTTTTGACGAAATCGCCATTGAAGAGGCCGTGCGCCTCAAAGAAAAAGGTTTGGCAACAGAAGTGATTGCCGTATCGTGCGGTGTGACGCAGTGTACAGAGACGCTTAGAACCGCGATGGCGATTGGTGCAGACCGTGGTATTTTGGTTGAAACGACACAAGAGTTGCAACCACTGGCTGTTGCCAAATTACTCAAAGCCATTGTAGAAAAAGAACAAATAGGTCTGGTGATTATGGGCAAACAAGCCATAGACGATGACAGCAACCAAACAGGTCAAATGCTGGCAGCTTTGGCAGATATGCCGCAAGCGACATTCGCATCCAAAGTTGAGATTGCCAACGGCAAAGCCACAGTGGCGCGTGAGGTGGATGGTGGTATGGAAACCTTGAGCATGAATTTGCCTGCTGTTATCACCACCGACCTGCGCTTGAATGAACCACGCTATGTGACCTTGCCCAACATCATGAAGGCCAAGAAAAAGCAACTCGATACCTTCAAACCTGAAGATTTGGGTGTGGACATTGCACCACGCATCAAAACTCTCCAAGTGAATGAGCCGCCTAAACGGGGTGCGGGCATCAAAGTGCCTGATGTGGCGACGCTGGTCGCCAAGTTAAAAACTGAAGCCAAAGTAATTTAATGTTTTGAAATCCATACAAGGGAAAGACCAACATGTCCATACTCGTTATTGCCGAACACGATAATGCCAACCTCAAAGGTGCCACCTTTAACACCGTTACTGCAGCTACACAGTGCGGAGCTGATGTGCATGTGTTGATAGCCGGTTCAAATGCCAACGCAGCAGCCCAGCAGGCTGCACAAATCGCAGGTGTGAGCAAAGTGCTCCTTGTCGAAGATGCATCACTGGCGCAGGGTGTGGCAGAGTGCGTGGCTTCAGCTGCCTTGGCAGTTGCCAAAAACTACAGCCATATTTTGTTTCCAGCCACTGCTGCTGGCAAAAATACCGCTCCGCGCGTGGCGGCCAAATTGGATGTGGCTCAAATTTCAGACATTACCAAAGTGGTGAGCGCGGATACCCAAGCCGCAGGTGCTGACACTTTTGAACGCCCAATTTACGCGGGCAATGCCATTGCCACTGTGCAAAGCAGCGACGCCATCAAGGTCATCACCGTGCGTAGCACAGGGTTTGATCCTGCAGGCAGTAACACGACTGCTGTTGCCATTGAAACTGTTGCATACAACCCAGTTGCAAATGCAGCGACTTTTGTCAGCAGCGAAATAGCCCAAAACGACAGACCCGAATTGACCGCTGCCAAAATCATTGTCAGCGGTGGTCGCGCGTTGGGCAGTGCAGAAAAATTCAATGAGGTCATGACACCATTGGCTGATAAATTAGGAGCCGCCTTGGGTGCATCGCGTGCGGCGGTGGATGCAGGCTATGCACCAAACGATTGGCAAGTGGGGCAAACCGGAAAAATTGTGGCACCCCAGTTATACATTGCGGCGGGTATCAGTGGTGCGATTCAACATCTGGCTGGCATGAAAGACAGCAAAGTCATCGTTGCCATCAACAAAGACCCGGAAGCACCGATTTTTAGTGTGGCAGATTATGGCTTGGAAGCCGATTTGTTCACAGCAGTGCCCGAGCTGGTGGCAGCCCTGTAAGCATTAGTTTTGGCAATCGATACCAAATCAACATCTCATCAATATCTCATCAATAATCCTTGAGGACATTCAGCCATGACATACCGAGCACCCGTCAAAGACATGTTGTTTGATATGCAGTATTTGGCCAATCTTGATGAGGTGGCCCAGCTACCTGGTTTTGAAGATGCAGGAATGGATACAGCCCAAGCGGTGTTGGAAGAATGTGCGAAGTTTAATGAAGGCGTGATGACACCGCTGAACCGAGCGGGCGATAAGCAGCCGCCGGTATGGAAGGATGGGCAGGTTACTGCTTCACCTGGATTCAAAGAGGCCTATGCACAATTTACAGCCGGTGGCTGGCAAGGTTTGCAACACCCCACAGACGTAGGAGGGCAAGGTTTGCCGAAAACCATAGGAGCCGCTTGCACGGAAATGCTGCACAGCGCCAACATGAGTTTTGCACTGTGCCCAATGTTGACTGACGGTGTGATTGAAGCTTTGCTCATTGCTGGTTCGCCCGCGATGAATGACATTTACCTGAAAAATTTGGTTAACGGCACATGGACAGGCACCATGAACTTGACCGAGCCGCAAGCCGGCTCAGACTTGGCTTTGGTGCGCAGCCGCGCTGAGCCGCAAGCGGATGGCACCTACAAAGTGTTTGGCACCAAGATATTCATCACCTGGGGCGAGCATGACATGGTGGACAACATCATTCACTTGGTGCTGGCGCGTGTGCCAGGGGCTCCTGAAGGTGTGAAAGGCATCAGTTTGTTTGTGGTACCCAAGTTTTTAGTCAACAGTGATGGTTCATTGGGGGCGCGCAACGATGTGTACAGCGTCAGCATTGAACACAAATTGGGTATCAACGCCAGCCCAACTTCGGTGCTGCAATACGGTGATCATGGCGGTGCGGTGGGCTTCTTGGTGGGCGAAGAAAACCGTGGCTTGGAATACATGTTTATTATGATGAATGCGGCTCGGTTTGGCGTTGGCATACAAGGCATTTCGGTGGCGGAGCGCGCCTACCAAATGGCTGTGCAATACGCCAAAGACCGTGTGCAAAGCCGCCCAGTCGATGGCTCGATTGCTGCCAGCAGCCCCATCATTCACCACCCTGATATCAAACGCATGCTGATGACCATGCGTGCCAGCACAGAGGGCTGCCGTGCATTGGCCATCACAGCAGCTGCCGCTTACGATGCAGCGCATCACCATCCCGATGCAGAGGCACGCAAACAAAATGCTGCGTATTACGATTTCATGGTTCCGCTTGTAAAAGGCTACTGCACAGAGCAAAGTTTGGAGATGACCAGCTTGGGCATACAGGTGCACGGTGGTATGGGTTTTATGGAGGAAACAGGTGCTGCGCAGTTTTACCGCGATGCCCGAATTTTGACCATTTACGAAGGCACCACCGCCATTCAGGCCAATGATTTGGTGGGGCGTAAAACCGCACGTGACGGTGGTCAAACGGCCAAAGCAATTGCGGCAAGTATTGCCAACACAGAAGCAGAATTGACCCAAAGCGCAAGCAGTGCGGCCTTGGCTGTTGCAAAACATTTATCTGCTGCGCGCACCGCGTTTTTGCAGGTGGTGGACTTTGTGCTTGCCAACATCAAAAGCAAGCCCAATGCCGTGTTTGCAGGCAGCGTGCCTTATGTCATGCTGGCAGGTAACTTGATGGCGGGTTGGCAATTGGCGCGCAGCTTGTTGGTGGCTGAATCACAACTGAAAGCTGGCACCGATGACGCTGCATTTATGCAAGCCAAAATCATCACCGCGCAGTTTTATGCTGAACACATATTAAGCAAAGCACCGCATGTGGGGCAAAGCATTGTGGCGGGGGGAGATGTGGTTACGGCATTACCACTGACCGCTTTTTGATAACAGTGCTCGGTGTGCGACGTCGTTATAGCCATGTGCCAAAACACCGCGCTTTGTACCGCAATATAGACTTTATTATGCTATAAACTTCATAGCTGATTAGGCAATAATTATGCGGCTTATAGCCATATTTTATATAAATTTCTACTCACTTTTTTGTTTAACGAGCTGGAGTGCTAATGACCCACAGTAAAGCCACAAACCACAATCGTCAACTGCCTGGCGCTCTGGCACACACGCCTTTGCCTATCATTGGCTCGCCGCTATTCATCATCAGCAACCCCAAATTGGTCATTGCACAATGTATCGCTGGTGTGGTGGGTTCTATGCCTGCCTTGAATGCACGCCCTGCCGAGCAGTTAGAAGAGTGGCTGATTGAAATCACTGAAAGCCTTGCGGCCTATAACGCCGCCAACCCCGACAAACCAGCCGCACCCTTTGCCATCAACCAAATTGTGCACAAGTCCAACGACCGTTTGCAGCACGACATGGCGCTGTGCGTGAAATACAAAGTGCCCATCATCATTACCAGCCTAGGAGCAGTGGAAGAAATTAATATGGCAGCACACAGCTATGGCGGCGTGGTGCTGCACGACATCATCAACAACAAACACGCGCACAAGGCAATAGAGAAGGGCGCTGATGGCCTAATTGCTGTGGCAGCAGGCGCGGGTGGCCATGCGGGTGTGAAAAGCCCATTTGCCTTGATTCAAGAAATTCGCCAATGGTTCAATGGCCCACTGGCATTGAGCGGCTCTATCGCCACAGGTGGTGCAGTGTTGGCCGCACAAGCCATGGGTGCAGACTTTGCCTACATTGGCTCAGCCTTTATTGCCACTCACGAAGCACGCGCCGCAGATGCTTACAAACAAGCGATAGTGGACTGCAACTCAGACGACATCGTATACAGCAACCTCTTCACCGGTGTGCATGGCAATTACCTAGCACCCAGTATCCGCAATGCTGGCATGGACCCTGCCAACTTGCCCGAAAGCGACCCCAGCAAGATGAACTTTGCCGGCGACAAATCCAAAGCATGGAAAGACATTTGGGGTTGTGGTCAAGGCATTGGCGCTATCAACAAAGTGCAAAGCACAGCGGATTTTGTGGCGCAGCTCAAGCGTGAATATTTGGAAGCCAAGACCAAACTCAGCGCAAATTAAATTTTATGGCTGACCCAATCGCCAAGTGGCACAAGCTGATACAAGAACGCGATGTCAAGGGACTTGTCACATGGCTGGCCGATGATGCCGTCTTCCATTCACCCGTGGTACACACACCGCAAGTCGGCAAAGCCATCACCCAGAAATACTTGGCAGCCGCCATGCATGTATTTGGCAATGACAGCTTCCGCTACGTGCGTGAAATCAAAGACACACACGATGCCGTTTTGGAATTTGAACTCGAACTCGATGGCATCCGCATCAATGGCGTAGACATAATCAAATGGAACGAAGCCGGCCAAGTAACAGAATTCAAAGTCATGCTACGCCCCCTCAAAGCCGTCAACCTCATCCACGAAAAAATGGCAGCTATGCTGCAAGCAGCGCGCTAAAGTAGCTCTGACTCAACCATTCGCCCTGAGCCTGTCGAAGGGGAAAGCCTTATTGCTATATATTTAATAGCAACTTAGGCAATCAATACGCCGGCTAGAGGCCGATTTTTCATATAAACTAACTTAACTTTACAGCATGCTGCCGAATCCAAGCGGCAAACTCAGCCTCTGATAACTCACCAGCTGCTACCGCCAACATTGTCATCACTTTACTGGCATCATCAGTGACCAGTTTGTAGCCATTCAAGCGCAAAAACAT
>Ga0114939_10003714_pt1 | contig 10507 bp, 8 predicted proteins | sample AshMeaCrysSpring_FD_87196 | JGI IMG/M metagenome (GOLD analysis project Ga0114939, IMG submission 87196) | Groundwater microbial communities from Big Spring, Nevada to study Microbial Dark Matter (Phase II) - Ash Meadows Crystal Spring | ecosystem: Environmental > Aquatic > Deep subsurface >... | reverse complement strand
GTCGGCTGTGGTGGGATCGGCCATCTCAGACGATTACGACAGGGTTCTTGACGCCAGGCCGGGGTCGTTACATTCACCCGCTCCAGCCTCGCGTCATTACCCCGCACGAGGCGGCGCGGCTGCAGTGTTTTCCGGATTCATTTTATTTCTTCGCGGATGACGCTGCCACATCTAGCCGAAAGCAACTTGCAAAGCTCATCGGCGATGCGGTTCCCCCGCTGATGGGCGTTGCCGCAACACTCTCGGCGCTGCCTGCCCTTTGACTGAAAGCGCAAGGGCTCCGGGGCGCGGACGATCTCCCTGCCCCTGAGGCGCGGCAGCCTAGGCATCGGCCAGGGCGACGTCGAAAGTGGTGACCAGCGGCGGCCCGCCGGCGGGCAGCGGAAACTCTTCGAGGTACAGGGCCGTGGCTTCGCGCAGGCTTGCCAGCGCCTCCTCGACCGTCTCGCCCTCGGTTGTGGTGCCGGTCTCCGGATTCAGCGCGGTGAAGCCGCCTTCGGGGGCGGGGATCAGGACGGCGGTCAGCAGCATGGCGGGCCTCGAACGGCGACGGATGGCGCGGCAAGAGGTTACCCCATGGCCAGAATGCTCCGTGCGTCGACTTCGTCCTATCCTTGCCGCTCCTGACGGACGAGCGATGCGGCACGCGGGTGGCTGACGTCTTCATTTCGTACAAGCGCGAGGACCGGCGTCTGGTGGAGCGGCTGGCGGGGGCGTTGCAGCAGCTCGGCTTCGAGGTCTGGTGGGACTTCGAGCTGCTGACCGGCGAGAACTTCCGCCAAGTGATCCGCGCCGTCATCGACCAGTGCCGCGCTGCCGTGGTGGTCTGGTCGGAGGCGGCGGCCAGGAGCAGCTTCGTCCTCGATGAGGCGAGCTATGCGCAGCGGCTCGGCCGGCTGTGCCCGGTGCGCATCGATGCGGTCGAGCTGCCGTTCGGCTTCGGCCAGCTCCATGCCGACGACCTCGCCGACTGGGACGGCGAGCTGTCGCACGCCGGCTTCCAGGCGCTGGTGCGGTCGCTCGAGGCGCGCGCCGGGCGCAAGGCGACGCTGGGGGCGGCGGTGCCGGCGGCGCAGCGCCAGACGGCGGCTGCAGAGCTCGAGGCCTTCAAGGCGGCGCAGCTGGCGGCGACGCCCGGAGCGCTGCGGACCTTCGTCGCGAACTTTCCGGACGGCGCCTTTGCGCCGTTCGTTCGCGACCAGATCGAGACGCTGGAGAAGGAGCGGCCGCCGCGTTCGCGGGCGCGGGCCGCCGTCGCTGCGTCGCCAGCCGTTGCCCAGGAAGCGGCCGGCGAGCGTAGCGCCCGGCGCGTAACGAAAAAGTGGGCCGCGGTCGCCATCGCGGTGGCGATGGCCGGGGCAGCGGGCGGGTTCCTGTACCAGCAGTCGGAACGGCAGGCGCGTGAAGCGGCGGAGGTCGCGCGCAAGAAAGCCGAGGAGGACCGCATCGCCGCCCAGCGGCGCGCCTCCGAGCTGGAGGCGCAGGCGGCATCCGAGCGCGCCGCGCGAGAACGGGCGGAGCAGCGCAGCGAGGCCCTGCAGCGCAAGACCGACCAGGAACGCCAGGCGTTGGCGCAGGCGGGCAGCAGCGACGCCGAGCGCAAGCGTCGTGATGGCGCCTACAGCGTCGAGCGGCTGCATCCTGACCTGCGCGGGATCGTCGTGGCGGCGCGGCGCAATGCGCTCGATGCCGACGGCGCGGCCTTGCGCGCGCGCTCGGCGGCGACCCTGTCCGAGGCGGCCGCGGCGCGGGCCAAGGCCGGGCAGCCGGGAACGGTCAGCCTCGGCTTCGACGGCGGCACCTATCTCGGCGAAGGCAGCGGCAGCACCCGCAGCGGCCACGGTGTCACCGCGCACAACGCGGCGTCGAAGTTCGCCGGCGACCGCTACGCCGGGCAGTACAGGGACAGCCAGCGTAGCGGCCTCGGCGTGTACACCTTCGCCGACAACCCGGGCAACACCAACAAGCGCCTGCGGCGCGAGGGCGAGTACGCGGCCGACCGGCCCAACGGCCTGGGCATCCTGGTGTGGCGGTCCGGCGACCGTCATGCCGGACACTGGAAGGACGGCGTGGCCTTCGGCCCCGGCGTGCGCACGTTCGCCGACGGCCGCCGCTACGAAGGCGACTTTGCCGGCGACCAGCGCCACGGGCTCGGCGTGCTGTGGGCGGCCGACGGCAAGGTCGTCAGCGCCGGTGTGTGGAAGGACGGCACGTTCGCCGCCGCGCTCGCGCCCTGATCCGCTGCCCTGCCCCCGGGGGAGGGGCGTGCCCCTTGAACGGGCACAATCCGCCCCTATTTGCCGCGCGCGGGCTTCTTGGCCCGCGCCAGAAATCCGCTTCCGAGGACCTGCACGATGGGCGCACCGAAAGAGACCCTGGGCTTCCAGGCCGAGGTGAAGCAGCTGCTTCACCTGATGATCCACTCGCTGTACTCGAACAAGGAGATCTTCCTGCGCGAACTCGTCAGCAACGCGTCGGACGCCTGCGACAAGCTGCGCTTCGAGTCGATCGCCCGGCCGGAGCTGCTCGAAGGCGGCGGGGAACTGGCGATCCGCGTGTCGTTCGACAAGGCCGCAAGGACGATCACGATCTCCGACAACGGCATCGGCATGAGCCGCGACGAGGCGGTGCAGCACCTGGGCACGATCGCCAGGAGCGGCACGCGCGAGTTCTTCGCCCAGTTGACCGGCGACCAGCAGAAGGACGCGCAGCTGATCGGCCAGTTCGGCGTCGGCTTCTATTCGAGCTTCATCGTCGCCGACCGGGTGACCGTGGTCACGCGCCGCGCCGGTGGCGCCGAGGCCGTCAAGTGGGAAAGCGCCGGTGCCGGCGAATTCACCATCGAGCCGGCCGAGCGCGCCGAACGCGGCACCGACGTGACCCTGCACCTGAAGGAAGGCGAGGACGAGCTGCTGTCGCAGTGGAAGCTGAAGTCGATCCTGACCAAGTACTCCGACCACATCGCCACGCCGATCCGGATGAGGAAGGAGGCGTGGGACAAGGACAAGAACGAGATGGTCCTCGAGGACGAGGAGGAGACCGTCAACCAGGCCAACGCGCTGTGGGCGCGGGCGAAGAGCGACGTGACGGAGGCGCAGTACAGGGAGTTCTATCGCCACGTCTCGCACGACTTCGGCGAGCCGCTGGCGTGGACGCACAACCGGGTCGAGGGCAAGACCGAGTACATCCAGCTGCTGTACCTGCCGGCCAAGGCGCCGTTCGACATCTGGGACCGACAGAGCCGGCACGGGATCAAGCTGTACGTCAAGCGCGTGTTCATCATGGACGACGCCGAGCAGCTGATGCCGGTGTATCTGCGCTTCGTGCGCGGCGTGATCGATTCGTCCGACCTGCCGCTGAACGTCTCGCGCGAGATCCTGCAGGAGTCGCGCGATGTCAAGGCGATCCGCGAGGGCTCGACCAAGCGCGTGCTCGGCCTGCTGGAGGACCTGGCCGAGAACCGCAAGGACGACTACGCGAAGTTCTGGGCCGAGTTCGGCCAGGTGCTGAAGGAGGGCATCGGCGAGGACCACGGAAACCGCGACCGGATCGCCAAGCTGCTGCGCTTCTCGAGCACGACGAGCGACGCGCAGGCCGTGGCGCTGGCCGATTACGTCGGCCGGATGAAGGACAAGCAAAAGGCGATCTACTACGTCACTGCCGACACGCTGGAGGCGGCGAAGAACAGCCCGCACCTGGAGGTGTTTCGCAGGAAGGACGTCGAGGTGCTGCTGCTGGCCGACCGCATCGACGAGTGGATGCTGTCCTTCCTGCACGAGTTCGAGGGCAAGCCGCTGGAGTCGATCGCCAAAGGGGATCTCGACCTCGGCGATCTCGCCGACGCGGCCGAGAAGGAAGCGCAGGCCAGGGTCGCCGACGAGTACAAGGACCTGGTCGGCAAGGTGAAGGAGGCGCTTGGCGAACGGGTGAAGGACGTGCGCGTGACCCTGCGGCTGACCGACTCGCCGGCCTGCGTGGTCGCCGACCGCGACGCGATGAGCGGCCACCTGGCGCGGCTGCTGAAGGCGGCCGGGCAGAAGGCGCCGGAGAGCAAGCCGATCCTGGAGCTGAACCCGCACCATGCGCTGGTGCAGCGGCTGAAGAGCGAGGAGGCGAAGCTCGCCGACTGGGCGGCGCTGCTGCTGGAGCAGGCCATCCTCGCCGAGGGCGGGCAACTGGACGATCCGGCGGCCTTCGTCCGTCGCGTCAACGCGCTGCTGCTCGACGCGGCCCGGTGAAGGCGGCTCGCGCGAGGCCGCGCGTTCGGCGCGGCTTCCCGCCGATCCTCGACCGCGACACCGAAACGCTGATCCTCGGCAGTTTCCCGAGCGAGGCTTCGCTGGCCGCGCGGCAGTACTACGCGCATCCGCGCAACCAGTTCTGGCGCCTGCTCGGCACGCTGCTCGGCGAGCCGCTGGCCGAACTCGCCTATGCCGAGCGCACGGCCCGCGTACTGGCGCACCGGATCGGCATCTGGGACGTGCTCGACGCCTGCCGTCGTCCCGGCAGCCTCGATGCCGACATCCGCGATGCCAGGCCGAACGACTTCGCCCCGCTGCGCCGGCGGGCACCCGGACTGCGCCGGGTGCTGTTCAACGGCGGCACGGCCGGCCGCTTCGCGCCCCGGTTCGCGGCAGCGGGCTTCGCCACCGCGGTGCTGCCGTCGACCAGCCCCGCGCACGCGGCGCGCAGCTTCGAGCAGAAACTGGCGCTGTGGCGGGCGGCGCTGCGATGAGCCGTACGCGCGGCGCTGCCGCCCCGCGGGGACAGCGGCGCGTTTCGCCGCAGGTGACGCTGTCGGAGGAGGACGGCATCCGTTACCTGCACTTTGGCACCGAGTGGGTGCAGGGCGCGATGCGGATCGCCCGTCCGTGGAAGATCGAACTCGAGTATCAGCAGCAGATGATGGCGCCGCTGCTGTTCCTGCCGGCGCCGGCGCGGGTGCTGCAGCTTGGCCTTGGCGCGGCGGCGCTGGCGAAATTCTGCTGGCGCCACCTGCCGTCGGCCGAGATCACGGTCGCGGAAATCAGCGAGGAGGTCGTCGAAACGGCGCATCGCTGGTTCGGGCTGCCGCCGCAGGACGAGCGGCTGGCGATCCGCATCGACGATGCGTGCGAGGTCGTCGCCCACCCGCGGCTGCGGCGCAGCTTCGACTGGCTGCAGGTCGACCTTTATGACCGGCTGGCGCGCGGCCCGGTACTCGACGACGAATCGTTCTACCTCGCCTGCCGCCGCGCACTGCGGGCGCCGGGCGTGGCGGCGTTCAATCTCTTCGGCCGCGGCTTCGACGCCAGCTTCGGCCGGATCGCCGCCGCCTTCGACGACCGCGCGCTGGTGTTGCCGGAAGCCGACGCCGGCAATCGAATCGTGCTGGCCTTCAGCGGCCCGCCGCTGGCTGTCCAGTGGCCGACGCTTTACAGTCATGCCCGTGAGATCGAGCGTCAGTTCGGATTGCCGGCCCGCAAGTGGGTCTCCGGCCTGCGCAGCCAGGCCGGCGAACGCGATGAACTGCGGATCTGAATCGTCGGGTCCTCCTCGCAGTGCCTCGAGGGCGCCGATGGCGTCGGCCGCATCGTCCGTACGTACAATCCGCAAGGTGGCATTGACACGGCGCTTTCTGCCGATAGATTCGACGCGCGGCCGGGGCCGTCGCCCGGCGCCGTCTCGCCCTTCCTGGGCGCGCGCGGCCTTGATCGAGCGATGACCGACCACTCTCCGCTGCCCCACCTGTCCGCGCAGCAGTCGACCGACCTGCTGCGGGCGGCGATGACGCTGCTGGCCGATGGGGTCGCTTCGGCGCTGACGAAGATGCAGCAGCCGGCGATCGAGTACCTCGCCTCGAAGCTCGAAAGCGACCTGGGCGCGCCGGTGGCGCGCCGCTTCCTGGGCGCCCGCCGCGATCCGCTGGCGCGCGGCTTCACGCAGCGGGTCAAGCAGGAGCAGGACGAGGCGCTGGCCCGCCTGCTCAGGAAGGACAAGTCGGCCGCGGCCAGCAAGAGGATCAGCGCCGATTCGCTGACCCTGATGGAAGACGACGCGGTGGCCACGGCCGACATCGTGGCCAAGGTGGCGCGGCGGATGCATGGCCCGGTCGAACTGGCGCTGCGCGAAGTCGACCTGGTGGCCTCGCACCTGAGCGGCCGCGAGCAGATCCGCTCCGACGACAATCCGTTCGCGCCCGAGGTCTTCATGAAGGCGCTGCTGGAGACCGCGCGCGAACTCGGGCTGGAACCCAGCGGCTGGGCGTCGCTGCTGGCCGCATTCGAGCAGCCGTTGGGCGAGGAGCTGGCGCGCGGCTACCAGCGGGTGCTCGACCATTATCGCAAGCACCGCATCGATGCCGCCGGCATCCGCCGCGAGGCCGCGGCGCGGCAGGCGCTCGGCCGGCCGACACTGAATCCCATCACCAAGTCCCCCGGCCTGGGCGGCGCGGGCGACTTCACCTCGGGCTTTACGCCGATCACCCGCAGCCCAGCGGCACAGCGCCTGGCCTGGCTCGACGAAGTGCCGCGCATCGACAGCGAGACGCCGACGCTGTTCGGTGGCGCCGGAGGCGGCGGTGGCGGTGGCGGGGGCGACGACTCCGGAACCGGGAAAGGCGGGGCGGGTGGCGGCGGCGGGGGCGGCGGCGGTTCGGCCGCCCGCGTGGTGCCTTCGGCCTCGACGGTGGCCGAGGTCCGCGTTTCCCTCGACCAGTTGATGGCGCGGATGAACGCCGACCTGCGCGGCACGCCGTTGCCGCCCACGGTCCGTTCGCCAGGCAAGCCGCCGCCGGACCTGATCGAGGCGATCAACGAGATGCAGCGGCTCGGCGCCAGCCGGGTGGCGGAAGGCGAGCGGGCCGGTCCCGCCGTCGGCATGGCCGGCGTCGACCAGGGCGCCTGGCGCGAGATCCTGCTCGCCAAGTCCAACCGCACGGTGGACAAGCTGACGATCGAGATCGTCGGCATGCTGTTCGACCACGTGCTGCAGGACAACCAGGTGCCGGCAGAGATCAAGGCGATCCTGTCGCGGCTGCAGTTCCCGGTGCTCAAGGTGGCGCTGACCGACGCCGACTTCTTCGCCTCGAGCACGCATCCGGCACGGCGGCTGATCGACCGCCTGGCCTCGACGGCGGTGGGCTGGGAGCCGTACGGCGACGAGAACCAGCGCTACAAGGTCGAAGTCGAGCGCATCGTGCAGCAGGTGCTCGAGCGCTTCGACAAGGACATGGGCACGTTCGACCAGCTGCTGACGGAGTTCGATGCCTTCCTCGCCGAGATGCCGGCGCGCGAGAGCGACCCGGTGGCCCGGGCCAAGCGCGCGCTGGAGGAGGCGGAGAAGCGCGAGGTGCTGCAGATCAACACGACGATCCAGGTGCGGCGCGCCTTCGAGCATGTCGAGCTCGAGCCGTACCTGCGCGAATTCCTGGTCGGGCCGTGGGTGCAGGCGCTGGTCAGCGCGACGATGCGCGACGAGCAGACGCCCGGCTTTTCCAAGGCCTTCCGGCAGGTGATCCATGATGTCGTCTGGAGCGTGCAGCCGAAGGTCTCGGCCGACGAGCGCAAGCGGCTGGTGGCGCTGATCCCGGCGATGACCCGGGTGCTGCGCGACGGCCTGACGATGATCAGGATGACCGAGCAGGACCAGCAAAACTTCCTCAAGCAGCTGATGGCTTCGCACGCGGTGGCGGTGCGGCCGGTGGACCAGGCGACCTACATCAAGTCGAAGGTCGCCACCGGGGAGCTGCGCAGCAAGCTCGACGACATGCACCTGACCGGCACCTTCCCGATCAGTACCGGCGGCGGCGTCAAGGTGAGCCCGGTGGCGGTCAAGCGCGCGGCCGAGAGCCACGCGGCGCAGATCGTGATGCCGGAGCCGGTGGCCGGCGGCTCACCGCTGAGCTACGAGCAGGACGCCTCCTACGACGAGCAGATCGCCGCGTGGCAGCGCGGCAGCTGGTTCAACCTGTACGACGGCAAGGACGTCATCAAGGTGAAACTGCGCTGGATCAGCCCGCTGCGGACGCTGTTCATGTTCAGCACCGGCGAGGACAAGGCGGCGCGCGTGCTGTCGCCGGAAACGATCAAGTCCTACCTGCGTCAGGGCTGGCTGAAGCCGCTCGAGTCGGTGCCGCTCACCAAGCGCGTGGTCGACCGCATGGTCGGCGAGCTGGAGCGCACGCCCAAGCGGGCCGAGGAACTGGCCAACAAGATCGGCGGCACCACGGTGCCGCGGCCGGCCTGAGCCCGGCCCACGCGAGGCTACTTCGAAAGGGTCCGCATCGCCCGCGTCAGCCCCTCGAGGCTGAGGGGGAACATCCTCTCGCCCATCAGCTGGCGCACCAGCGAGATCGACTGCCGGTACTGCCACAGCCCCTCGGGCTCCGGGTTGATCCACACGTGCTTCGGGAAGTGCTGGGTGAAGCGCTGCAGCCACACCGCGCCCGGCTCGGGATTGTTGTGCTCGACACTGCCTCCCGGCTGCAGGATCTCGTACGGGCTCATCGTCGCGTCGCCGACGAAGATCAGCTTGTAGTCGGGGTTGTACCTGCGCAGCACGTCGACGGTGTCGAACCTCTCGGCGAAGCGGCGCCGGTTGTTGCGCCACAGCCGCTCGTAGACGCAGTTGTGGAAATAGTAGAACTCCAGATGCTTGAACTCGGCCCTGGTGGCCGAGAACAGTTCCTCGACGCGCTTGATGTGCTCGTCCATCGTGCCGCCGACGTCGAGCAGCATCAGCACCTTGACCGCGTTGTGCCGCTCCGGCACCAGCTTCAGGTCCAGCCAGCCGGCGTTCCTGGCGGTGGACTCGATCGTGTCGTGCAGGTCCAGTTCGAGTTCGGAGCCTTCGCGCGCGAAGCGGCGCAGCCGGCGCAGCGCCACCTTGATGTTGCGCGTGCCGATCTCCACTTCGTCGTCGTAGTCGCGGTAGGCGCGCGCCTCCCAGACCTTCACCGCGCTCCTGTTGCCCTTGCCCGGGCTGCCGATGCGGATGCCCTCGGGGTGGCGGCCGCCGTGGCCGAACGGCGAGGTACAGCCGGAGCCGATCCACTTGTTGCCGCCGTGGTGCGCCTCGTTCTGCTCTTGCAGGCGCCTGCGGAACTCCTCCATCAGCTTGTCGAAGCCGAGCTTCTCCAGCCGCGCCAGCTCCTCGGGCGTGAACTCGCGCTCGAGCACGTCGCGGAACCACTGGTCGGGAATCTCCTTGAGCAGGCCGGTGGCGCTTTGAAGGCCGTTGAAGAACTCGCCGAAAGCGCGGTCGAACTTGTCGAAGTTGGCCTCGTCCTTGACCAGCGTGGCGCGCGACAGGTAGTAGAAATCGTCGATCGAGGGGCGGATCACGTCCCGCTTCAGCGCCGCCAGCAGCGTCAGCAGCTCGTTGATCGACACCGGCAGCCGCGCGGCGCGCAGGTGGTAGAAGAAGTTGATCAGCATGCGCTCAGCCGCTTCCGCCTTCGCGCGGCGTCGCCGCGTGTCGCGCCAGCCGCAGCTCCAGGTGCCGCTTCACGTCCGGCCACTCGCCGGCGAGGATGCTGTAGATCACCGTGTCGCGCACCGATCCGTCGCGCCGCGCCGCGTGGTGGCGGATCACGCCGTCCTTCTTCGCGCCGAGTGCCTCGATCGCCGCCTGCGAGACGAAGTTGAAGTTGTCGGTGCGAAGGCCCACCACCCGGCAGCCGAGCGTCTCGAAGGCATGGCCGAGCAGCAGTCGCTTGCAGGCGGTGTTCACGTGCGTCTTCTGGCAGCGGCGCGCGTACCACGTGTAGCCGATCTCGACGCGGTCGATCGACGGCACGATGTCGTGGTAGCGGGTCGAGCCGACCAGGGTCCCGGTGGCGAGATCGCGCACCGCCCACGGCAGCATGGCGCCGTCTGCCTGCCCGGCCAGCGCCGCCGAGATGTAGGCATGGGTTTCGTCCGGCGCCGGCACCGAGGTGAACCAGAGCTTCCACAGCTCGCCGTCGCTCGCGGCGCCGGCCAGCCCGTCATGATGGCTGCGCGCCAGCGGCTCCAGCCGCACGCCGTGGCCCTCGAGGGTGACGGGGGAGGGGGCGATCATCGCCGGGATCGGTCGGCAGCCTTTGCTTCGGCGGCGAACGACGCTGGATTCCCGCCTGCGTGGGAATGAAACGGGCTACGGCACGAAGCCATCGGCGTCAGCGGTTCTGCCGCGCCATGAACACCAGACGCTCGAACAGGTGCATGTCCTGCTCGTTCTTCAGCAGCGCCCCGGCCAGCGGCGGCACGAACAGCGTCTCGTCCTTGGCGCGCAGCGCCTCGGCCGGGATCTGCTCGGCGACCAGCAGCTTCAGCCAGTCGAGCAGCTCGGAGGTCGACGGCTTCTTCTTCAGCCCCGGCACTTCGCGCATGGCGAAGAACACCGCCATCGCGTTGGCCAGCAGCTCGCGGCGCAGGCCGGGGAAGTGCACGTCGACGATCGCCTGCATCGTCTCCTTGGTGGGGAAGCGGATGTAGTGGAAGAAGCAGCGGCGCAGGAAGGCGTCGGGCAGCTCCTTCTCGTTGTT
>Ga0114939_10003713_pt1 | contig 10510 bp, 7 predicted proteins | sample AshMeaCrysSpring_FD_87196 | JGI IMG/M metagenome (GOLD analysis project Ga0114939, IMG submission 87196) | Groundwater microbial communities from Big Spring, Nevada to study Microbial Dark Matter (Phase II) - Ash Meadows Crystal Spring | ecosystem: Environmental > Aquatic > Deep subsurface >... | reverse complement strand
GCGCTCGATTCCGCCGGCAAGGCGCTTTCCACCCTGCGCAAAAAAGCCGCGCCGAAGCTCGCCAGGGAAATTTCCTCCCAGCTCAAGGACCTCGGTTTCAAGCAATCCTCGTTCGAAGCGCCGCTGGTTTCCCTAACGGAACCCGGCCCTCAGGGATTCGAGGCCGTCGAATTCCAATTCGGCCCCAACCCCGGCGAGCCGCTGCTGCCGCTGCGCCAGATCGCCTCCTCCGGCGAAATCAGCCGCGTGATGCTCGCCGTGAAATCCGCCCTTGCCGAGCAGGACGCCACGCCGCTGATGGTCTTCGATGAGATCGACGCCAACGTCGGCGGAGAAGTCGCCCGCGCCGTCGGCCGCAAGATGGCCGCGCTGGGCGCGCGGCATCAGGTGGTGGCGATCACCCATTTCCCGCAGGTGGCGGCCTCCGCCGCGCTGCATTTCGTCGTGGAAAAGGAAGTGGCCGGCGGCCGCACCCGCTCGCGGCTATTCCCTGTTAGCGGCGAAGGCCGCATCCGGGAACTCGTCCGCATGCTCGGCGGTGGCGGCGAACAAGCCCGCGCCATGGCCGCCGCCATGCTGGGCCCAAGCGGCCAGTGATGTCAGAATAAGGACCAAACGCCGTGATTCGCTCGATGCCGGAAAATCCTTCACGCTCGCGGTGTGAAATTGATGGGAGAGCCCTGGCGCATCATGAGGCGGTCTGCTGCCGGTCAAAATGAGCGTGAGGCGTCACCTCCCGGCGGCAACGCGGAGGTCCGCCGCGTGATGCACAATACTCCGGCGTGATCGGCATCCTGCACGCCGCGCAAGAGATCCATGATGCAACCCGGATTCCAAAACAGCCTGGAAGACTGTTCTCCGGTTTCCGGAAATTCCTAACCAATCTTCCGCAGCTCCAAACGGTCCCAATACATCCGGTCGCGCCAGTCGCCGAAGGCAGCGGCATGTTCGCGCAACCGGCCAGGGGTGGCCACATCGCGCCCGGCCACCAGCACCTCGTTCATCGCCGCGGCGGATTTGAGCGTCCGCACGACCGGAAACGCTCCGCGCAAGATCCGCCGCGTGTGTGATTGCATCGCGCGGTGGCCCGGGCCTGTCACCAGATTCACCGCCAGCAGGCCGCCCGAAGCCAGCGCGCGCTTGAGCAGGACCATCAATCCGGAGTCCCACGCGCGCGGCCGGAAGACGTCGGTTTTTCCCGCCAGGTAGATGTCATCGATCACCACATCGAAGGTGCGCCGGTTGTCCGCGAGCCAGGGATAGGCGTCGCTGATGACGACTTCGATGCCGAGCGCGTCCAGATCCATGTGTTCGCGCGCGAGATCGACGATTTCCGGGTCGATATCGACCGCTGTAAGCCGGCACTCCGGCAGCAGGTGGCGCAGCACGCGGAAGGCGGTGCCGCCGGCCAGTCCAAGCATCAGCACCGAACGCGGCGGGTGGTTTTTGCCGAGCAGCGCTGCGGCGGCGATCATGTCCCAGGCAAGGCCGGTGAGAAAGCGCTGACGATGGAAAGACGCATGGACCGCGCCCGCCACGCGGAACTCCGTTGCGAGCGCCGATTTCCAGACCTCAAGCGATTGGTGGCGTGTGTGGACGGTTCCCGTGCGGCGCATCGCGGGATAGCTTGAACGACAATCCGGGCGTTTAGGATGAAAAAATGGGCTCTCCGTCAGTTTTGCTGGAGTGATTGGGCTCTGATCTTGAGGAAGCGGTGGCCGAGGTCGGAGACTCCGCAGGAGAGCGGATGAGGCGGGCGATCCGGCAGATGGGATGCAGGGCGGAGGAGAGGGCCGCGGCACATCAATCCCGCGGGACGGCCGGCAGCCTGTGCAGGTGCCAGCGCCGTGTGATAGACGGAGCGGAAGTATTCCTTGAGCAGGCAGGCGTTGGTCAGGCTGCTGTTGAGAGTCACGAGCTTTTCCAGGTGGGGTTTTTCCGACCTCGCGGAGGTGTTCCCGGCCTGCCAAAACGCGATATGCGCGCAGCCCTCGATCCCGCTTGCCTCGAACAACTTCTCTCCCTGGTATGGCCGCGCTGCGGGTTTTCCAGGAGCTTTTTCTTGTCTTTCATCGGCATGGCTGATTAGAGTCCCCGCAATCCATGAGGAAGGTTCCCATGATTCCTTGGCGGTCGCTGGCGGTGATTGCCGCTGTCACGGCCGGGGTGGCGGCTGGACTCGGTTTTTACGCTTTCGATTACGGCGAGGGGCTGAGCTATTTCTCCAGGGATCCGCGTGCCTGCGCCAACTGCCACGTGATGGACGACGCCTACGATTCCTGGCAGAAGGGCGGCCACCATCAGGCGGCCACCTGCGCGGATTGCCATCTGCCACACGATTTCATTCCGAAGTATCTGGCCAAGGCGGACAACGGCTTCTGGCACTCGAAGGGCTTCACTTTCATGGATTTCCACGAGCCCATTCAGATCAAGCCACGCAATGCGGCGATCCTGCAGGACGCTTGCATCCGCTGCCACGGCGACTTCGTCCACGAGCTGGTGGCGGGCAGCCGCACCGTCGGCGAAAGCTCGCTGCAATGCGTGCACTGCCACAGCGGCGTCGGCCACGGCGCCCATCCCTGATTGCCTAACATAAAAGCCATCCACGATCATGAACACCAAGGAAAACAACGGCACACCCGTCCGCGTCTGGAGCTACAAATGGTTTGCCCTCACCGCGATCATCGCGGGCGCGGCGGCCGTCGGCATCGCGATGCTGCTCATCACCATGTTCCAGCGCAAGACCGAGGCGAAGAATCCGTATGTGAGGCTGGTCGAGGTGACGGAGAACACCACCGATCCGATCCAGTGGGCGAAGAATTGGCCGCGGCAATATGATGGCTACATGCGCACGGTGGACATCAGCCACACGCGATACGGCGGCTCGGAGGGAGAGATCCCCGAGTCGCGCATCGAGCGCGACCCATGGCTCAAGCGGATGTTTCTCGGCTATGCGTTTGCGATCGATTTCCGCGACCGCCGCGGGCACGCCTACATGCTGTACGACCAGCAGCAGTCGAAACGCATCACCGAAAAACCCCAGCCCGGCGCCTGCCTCCATTGCCATGCCTCGGTGGTTCCCACCTGGCGGCGGCTCGGACTGGAAGCCCAGGGCAAGACGCTGGCGGATGCCGATGGCTTTGATTGGAATGCGGTGATGAAGGGCTTCGAGAAAATGAGCACCATCCCGTATAAGGATGCTCATGCCGCGATGCTGGCGACTCCCGACGGCACGCCGCATGGCTCTCCGCATTCGGAGCAACTCGGCGAGGCACATCCGGTTTCCTGCGTCGATTGTCATGACCCGGAAACCATGGCGCTGCGGGTCACCCGGCCTGGATTCGTGCGCGGCATCCAGGCATTGGCGGCAAGCGGCGAACCTGCTCCACATCTGCCGAGCGTCGAACGCTGGCGCCAGGGCGACCGCAAGCAGCCGTATGACCCCAATGTGGACGCGACCCGCCAGGAAATGCGTTCGTTCGCCTGCGCGCAGTGCCACGTGGAATACTATTGCGGACCCAAGGCGACCTTGTTTTTCCCGTGGGAAAAGGGCCTCAAAATGGAGCAGATCGAGGCAACCTATCAGACGAAGAAATTTGCCGACGGCAGCGACTTCGCGGACTTCGTGCATGCCGAGACCGGCGCGCCGGTGTTCAAGGCGCAGCATCCCGAGTTCGAGATGTGGAGCCAGGGCGTGCATGCCCGCAGCGGCGTGTCGTGTGCGGACTGCCACATGCCTTACAAACGCGAGGGCGCGGCGAAAGTATCAGAACACTGGGTGCGAAGCCCGCTGTTGCAAATTTCGCGTTCGTGCCAAACCTGCCATCCCTATCCGGAAGACGAACTGCTGGCACGCGTGACCACCATTCAGGACCGCACCCACGCGCTGATGGGCCGCGCCGGCTCGGCCATCGACGAGATGCTCACCGCCATCGTCGCCGCCAAGGCGGCCGGTGCCGCGCCCGAGCAGCTCAAGCCGGTGCTCGATCTCCAACGCAAGGCGCAGTGGCGGCTCGATTTCGTCAACGCCGAGAATTCGATGGGCTTCCACGCGCCTCAGGAAGCCGCGCGCATCCTCGGCGAGTCCATCGACTACTCGCGGCAAGCGCAGATCCTGGCAAACGGACTTGGCAAGAAAGCGGAGTGAGCGGATTGTCTTCCCGTTTGCGGTGGATGTTCCCTGCGCGAATGCGTTCCGTGCGATGTTCAATTTCAAGACATTCACCCCTTCGACACCGAGTATGCCAAGATCCGCCTTGTCGGTATTCGCGGCAATGAGTTCCTTGACCTTCTCTGGAGAGATCGTGCGGGCCGTTTGCAACGCGGGGTTCGCCGGGGTGATGTGGGGATCGAGTCCGCTGCCGGAGGCGGTGGCGGCATTTGCGGGGACTTGCTGGTTTTCCTCAAGGCCGTTGGTCGCCCGATAGGTGGAAACCCGCTGCTTGATGAGATCCGCCAGCCACTGCGAGGTGGGGCCGAGGTTGCTGCCGCTGGAACTTGCCGCGTCGTAGCCATTCGCCCCGCCGCCGAGGGACGCGGGTGGAAATACTTCTCACCGCTGAAGTTCTGGCCGAGCAGCTCCGAGCCGATGATGGTTCCGCCTTTTTCGCGATGGCGGTCTTCGAAATACCGGTGGCGGCGAGCGGATGGAAACCGCAGCAGAGCACGTCAAGCACGAGCGTGGAAACGATGGCCGGACACCCGTGGAATGACGCGTAAAAAAGCCGGTCCCGCCAGTTGTTCAGGCGGAGCATGACTTTCCACTTGCCAGCAACAGGTCAAGCCCCCAGCTTTTCCGGTGTTCGCATGATTACACGATTGTTTTCAGCAGCATTGCGCGGGGTGGAGGCGCAGGAAGTCGAAGTAGAGGTTAACGCCCGTGGAGCGGACAAGCCGGTCGTCATTATCGTTGGATTACCCGATGCGGCGGTCAGGGAGTCGTCGCAGCGCGTGATCTCCGCCATCGGCGCCTCGGCGCTCTATCTGGATGACGGCGTCAAGACGGTGAACCTCGCTCCGGCGGATCTGAAAAAGGAGGGTCCTTCTTTCGATTTGCCGATCGCCCTTGCGATGGTTGCGGCCAGCCGCACGAAACCCTTCTGCTGCGACGACTGCTGTGTGGTCGGCGAACTCGGTCTGGACGGCGCGGTGCGGCCGGTCAAGGGCGTGCTCTCCATCGCCCTCGAGGCGAAACGCCGTGGCCGCAACCGCCTGCTGGTGCCGGAGGCGAACGCGCCCGAGGCCGCCGTCATCGAGGGTATCCAGGTACACCCGATCCGCAACCTGAAGGAGGCTTGGGATTTCCTCGAAGAGGAAATCGCCATTCCACCGTTCCACCTCGACCGCAAGGCGTTCTTCAACTCACTCCGCAGCTACGAGACGGACTTCGAGGAAGTCAAAGGCCAGCACCACGTCAAGCGCGCCCTCGAGGTGGCGGCTGCCGGCGGCCACAACCTGCTCATGATCGGGCCGCCGGGAACCGGGAAATCCATGCTCGCCAAACGCATCCCCACCATTATGCCGGACATGTCCGAGGACGAGGCGATCGAAACGACCAAAATCCACTCAATCGCCGGCACGCTTGATCTGAATAAGGCGTTTCTCACCACCCGCCCGTTCCGCTCGCCGCACCACACGATCTCGGATGCCGGCCTGTTAGGCGGTGGCACCAATCCCGGACCGGGTGAGGTTTCGCTGGCGCATCACGGTGTGTTGTTCCTCGACGAGCTTCCCGAGTTCCGCCGTTCGACCCTCGAAGTCATGCGCCAGCCACTGGAGGATGGTGACGTGACGATCTCCCGCGCCGCCGGATCGCTCACCTTCCCCGCCCGCTTCATGCTGGTGGCTGCCATGAACCCCTGCCCGTGCGGGTTCTATGGCGACATGAAACGCCAGTGCCGCTGCTCGCCGCGGCAGATCGAACAGTACCGCCAGCGGATTTCGGGGCCGTTATTGGACCGCATCGATCTGCACGTCGAGGTGCCGCTGGTGGACTTCCGCGAGTTGTCCGCGCCCGCCGGGGCCGGAGAGAAGTCGGAAACCATCCGCGGGCGGGTGATGGCGGCGCGGCGCATCCAGAACGAACGTTTCCGCAATTCATCGAACGCCACCAACTCCTCGATGAACCCGCGCCAGATGAAGGCACACTGCCGGATTGATGGTGAGGCGACTGGCTATCTCGCACACGCGATGGAGGAGATGAACTTCTCCGCCAGGGCGCACGACCGCATTCTCAAGGTCGCCCGCACGCTGGCCGACCTCGCTGGCAGCCCTAACATCCGCGGCACGGACATCCTCGAAGCCATCCAATACCGCTCGCTGGACCGGAAACTGTTTTCGTGACAACTGCGCCGCCCCGCCTTGCCCCCGCTATTTCGACCGCATTGGCGAATTTCCACTGTCAGTTTCCCCGGATTTCCTTCGCGCTGGTCGGAACTTCGGTTGGTGGCGGCTCGATTTCCGCTTCCAATATCACCGGTTCATCGGCCCGGTCGGTTATCAATCAGCACTCGGGAGGAAAGATCGATCGAGATGGTCGATTTTCCGCAATCCTCAGCCAAAGCTAAACAAAAAACGGTTCCGAAATCCGCTGCATCTCACGCCGTCAGCTCGCAGCAAGACTCACGAAGAGCAAAAAAATGCCGCCGGAGCTCATCCGGCGGCTGGTTTGAAACGGATTGGTGGAGATTGGTGCGGGATCAGGCGAGGAGGGTGCCTTCGTCCTCTTTCTCCTCATCGCAATCCTTATCCTTCTTGCACTTGCCGGTGAGGAGGGTGCCTTCGTCCTCTTTCTCCTCATCGCAGTCCTTGTCCTTCTTGCACTTGCCGGCGAGGAGAGTGCCTTCGTCCTCCTTCTCCTCATCGCAATCCTTATCCTTCTTGCACTTGCCGGCGAGGAGCGTTCCTTCGTCCTCCTTCTCCTTGTCGCCGTCCTTGTCCTTCTTGCACTTGCCGCAGTCGGCGAGGACGGACCCTTCTTTCTTGCCGCATTTGTCGCAGTCGGAGCATTTGTCATCCTTGCACTTGTCGCAGTCGCATTTCTTGCAGGCGGCGAGGATGGTTTCTTCTTTCTTTTCCTTGTCGCACTTGCCCTTTTCGCACTCGGAGTCGGAGGCGAAGGAGAGCGGGGCGATCATGAACGAGGCGCACAGGGCGCTGAGGAACAGTTTCATAGTGGTGGTGTGGTTGTTGGTGATTGGGTTCAACGGTTGGGCACATTACCCGGCAGTCCGAGTTCCGCCAGTGAAAATTTATTCGAAAATAATTCCACGGGAGCATGTGGAACCCCGCCCGCATGAAAATGTTTCCCTGGAAAATCCGCCACAGCCGCTGAGTTTGGTCGGCGTTTGGGCTTGGCCGCCGCCGGTTTCCAGCCTATCCCGCAGCTCTTTGCCGTGTCATTTTCCGTTCTTTCCACCTGCCCCCACAGCTCCGCCCGTACCGGCCGTCTGGTTTTGCCGCATGGCACGGTGGAAACGCCGATGTTCATGCCGGTGGGCACCCAGGGCTCGGTCAAAACCCTCCACCCGGCGGAAATCGAGGAACTCGGCGCGCAAATCATCCTCGCCAACACCTACCACCTCTGGCTACGGCCCGGCCACGAGCTGATCCGCGAAATGGGCGGCCTGCATGGCTTCACTACCTGGCGAAAACCCTTCCTAACCGATTCCGGCGGCTTCCAGGTCTGGTCGCTCGCCAAGCTGCGCAAAATCACCGATGAGGGCGTGAAGTTCCAAAACCACCTCGACGGCTCGAACATGCTTCTCACCCCGGAACTCAGCATGGAAATCCAAGCCGCCCTAGGCTCGGACATCGCCATGCTCTTCGACGAGTGCCCGCCCTACCCCTGCGATGAGGAATACGCCGCCAAATCCCTCGCCCTGACCACCCGCTGGGCCCGCCGCTGCAAGGAATGGGTGGCCGCCCGCGAACCCCGCTCCGGCGACGGCCGCCAGCTCCATTTCGGCATCGTTCAGGGCTCCGTTTACGCCGATCTGCGCGAGCAAGCGGCCCGCGAACTGGTAGCGCTGGATTTCGACGGCTACGCGATCGGCGGAGTTTCCGTGGGCGAACCCGAGGAAGAAATGTTCCGCGCCATCGAAAACGCGGCGCCATTTCTGCCGCAGGACAAACCGCGCTACGCCATGGGCCTCGGCACCCCGCCGCAAATTCTGGAAATGATCGCCCGCGGCGTGGACCTGTTCGACTGCGTCATGCCCACCCGGATGGCCCGCCACGGCGTGGCCTTCACACTGGACGGCCCGCTGCACATCAAAAACCTGGCGCACGCCAGGGATCCGCGGCCGGTCTGTGAATCCGCCCACCCGCACGTCGCCGGATTTTCCCGCGCCTATCTGCGCCACCTGTTCCGGGCGGGTGAAATCCTCGCTTTGCGGTTGCTTTCCTTCCACAATTTGCATTTCTACCTGCGCCTCGCCGCCGGGGCGCGGGTGGCCATCGCCGCCGGCAACTTCCCGGAATTCAAGGACTCCTTCATCCGCCGCTATACCCAATCCGAAAATTCATGACCCCGATCCACGCCCTGTCCTCCTCCGCCCTGCTCGCCCAAGCCCAAACCCCGCCGCAAGGCCCCGGCGGTTTGCTCGGCAGCCCCTTCGTGATGATGGGCCTGATGGTCGTGATGTTCTACTTCCTGCTCATCCGTCCGCAGCAAAAACAGCGCAAGGAACAGGCCGCCCGCATCGCCGCCCTCCAAGCCGGCGACAAGGTCGTCACCAGCGCCGGCATCCACGGAATCGTCCACAACGTCAAGGAACACACCGTGGTCGTCAAAGTCGCCGAAGCCACCATGATCGAGTTCGACAAACTGGCCATCACCAGCGTCCACAAAAAGGACACGCCGGCCAAATAATCCGGCTCCCGGCCCCTGATCCCCGACTTCCGACCACCGTATCCCGCCATGTTCGCCCTGACCTCCCTGCTCGACGATCCGCTCACTGTTTTCGTGATCGGAATGGTCCTGATGATCCTGTTCTTCTGGTACTTCGCGACCGATATCGAACGGCGGAAACGCAACGTTGGCACGGTGCTCACCATCGGCGTCTGTGCGCTCTGCATCCTCGCCGCCACGCCGCCGAAGGAACGCCTCAAGGGCGGCATTGACATCATCGGCGGCTCCTCGTTCTCGTTGCGCATCCAGGAACGCGAGGGGGATGACGGCGCGAAGATGCCCGTCACCAAAGAGCAGGTCGAGCAGGCCATTCTCGTCATCGAGAAACGCCTCAACGCCATGGGCACCAAGGAGCCGCTCATCGCCCGCCAGGGTACGGACGGCATCCTTGTCCAGATGCCCGGCGTGGAACCCGAGGAATCCGCCAATATCCGCACCACTCTGGAAAAAGTCGCCAAACTCGAACTGCGCGAGGTCAGCCGCCGCAGCGAGGAGCCCGGACCTGATGGAAAATCCCTCGCCCAGCGGGTTCAGGAGGGCGGCGAAATCGTTCCCGGCTACCGCGCCTACACGCTCAAGGGCAAGGATGAGGATGGCAACGAATACAAACGCCCCATCCTGCTGAACCGCCGCATGGCGCTCGGCGGCTCCGACATCGCCAACGCCGTTCCCTCACCCCAGCAGGCGGATGCCGTGGCCATCACCCTCAACGGCGGCGGCACCGACAAAATGATCGCCTTGACCAAAAACATGCAGCCCGGCCAGGACCGCATCGCCATCGTGCTGGATGGCGAGGTCATCAGCGCCCCGGTGGTCAACCAGGTTCCCCTCGGCAAGCAGTTCATCATCGAGGGCCTGCGCGAGCCCGGCGAAGTCCAGAGTCTCGCCAACTCCCTGATGAATCCGCTGGAAAACCCGCTGGTCGTCGCGGAAATGCGCAACATCTCCCCCACCCTGGGCGCGGCCGTGGTGGAACAGGGCATCAAGGCCGGACTGCTCTCGCTGCTGGTCACCTTCTTCGTCGTCTTCATCTATTACCGCACCTCCGGCTTCATTGCCAACATCGGCCTGGTCGTGAACACCATCATCCTGTTTGGCATCATGGCCATGTTTGGTTTCACCTTCACCCTGCCCGGCATCGCCGGCATGGTGCTGACCATCGGCATGGCGGTGGATGCCAACGTGCTGATCTACGAACGCCTGCGCGAGGAAATCGCCGTCGGCAAATCCCTCAAAAACGCCATCGAGGCCTCTTACGACCGCGCCTTCTCCGCGATCTTCGACTCCCACGTCACCTCGCTCATCACCGCCATCGCCCTCTTCCTCCTCGGCAGCGGCACGATCAAGGGATTCGCCGTCACGCTTACCATCGGCGTCACCGCATCGCTCTTCTCCGCCATCCTCGTCACCCGCGTGATCTTCCGCTGGGGCATCGACCTCGGATGGTTCAAAAAACTCACCTTCCTCAACCTCATCAAGTCCAGCAACTACGACTTCATGGGCAAACGCAAGGTCTGCATCCTTTTCGCCGTCGCCACCATCGCCGCCTCCATCGCCGCCTTCGCGATCCGCGGCGAGCGCGCCCTCGGCGTCGATTTC
>Ga0114939_10003712_pt1 | contig 10510 bp, 9 predicted proteins | sample AshMeaCrysSpring_FD_87196 | JGI IMG/M metagenome (GOLD analysis project Ga0114939, IMG submission 87196) | Groundwater microbial communities from Big Spring, Nevada to study Microbial Dark Matter (Phase II) - Ash Meadows Crystal Spring | ecosystem: Environmental > Aquatic > Deep subsurface >... | reverse complement strand
TGCCACTTCCTCATTGCCCAGCGAGGCCAAGTGCGTCGCTTTTTGATGCCAAGACTGTTGCAGCAGTCCCAGCAAATGCTTGCGATAGACCCGTGAAAACCCCTGATCGAGGCGATCCGCGCAGGCACCTAAGAGCAATGGTACCGATACCGCTGTCGCAGCGAATAAAGTGGGCGGTGTGCGCTCACGGGCTAAATAATTCAGCGATATCGCACCGCCCAGCGAGTAGCCGACCAAGCCCAAGGGAGCATCGGGGTAACGCTCATACAAGGCGGTCAGGATATCGGCCAAATCATCATGCGCACCGGCATGATAGGCACGTGGCGTGTCATTTGGCTCACCGGTGGCGCCTCGGCAGTTAATCGCCACGCTGGCCCAACCCAGGGCATCCAACGCATGTTGCAGCCCCATCACATAATGCGAACCGCTGCAGCCGCTAAGGCCGTGAACAATCGCGATTAAGGGCAAGCCGCTCCCGGCCCACGCCTTGGGCAGGCGCCAATCCACATAAACCCAATCACCATCACGCAACAGGACGCGCTCACGGACGCGAGACAACGGCGGCACGCGACGAAATAACGAGGGGTACAGCGTTTGTAAGTGAGCGTTGTGAAGCCACCAAGCGGGTTTAAATGGGCTGCGATTTATACCGGGCGTAAACGCTTCTTCCATATCAGGGCGTGTCATCTTCCAACTCAACCACATCAGGTGTTTCGGGGGAGTTACAACGAAATAAAAACGCATTCACTAAACCGGCTTTGGTCTGCCGATGCAACTGCAATGTGGCGGGCAATACCAAATCGGTCAAGCGCAGTTCCGTTTCGACATAGACCCAATTCGCTTGAGCCAACCACCCGCGCTGGGCCAAGCGATGCAACATCTCATTCACTAGGTTCAAATGAAAGGGGGGGTCGAGAAAAATCAGGCCATAACCTTCCGCAGGCAATGGTGCAGTCGCGATCCATTGCACGCTATCCACACAATGGACCTGACATTCCTGGGCGGCCAATTTGCTCGCCTGCTCGCGCAAACAGGCGGCTTGCTGCGGGTCACGCTCAAGTAAGGTCAATCCTGCCGCACCGCGCGACAATGCTTCGAAGCCCATGGCCCCACTGCCGGCAAAGACATCCAAGACGCGCTGACCCGCCAAGGCTAATTGCAACCAATTAAAGACCGTTTCCCGCACGCGATCGGGCGTTGGCCGTAAGCCGGGCAAGTCCAAAAATTGGATTTTACGGCTGCGCCAGAGGCCGCCAATAATGCGTAAATCGCGTCGTCCGGTCTTAGCCCCGGCGAGCATCTTCGCACGGGTCATCGTGCATCCTTCGCGGGGGTTGGCCGCTGTTGCCCCACCGTAATCACGACCATGCGATCGGGATGCAAACGACGCTTCAGCGTCTCACGAATTTGACCTGGCGTGACCGCTGATAACTGCTCGATGTAGCGCGTTAGATAATCAGTCGGTAATTGATAAAATCCAATTAAACCCAAGTAGCTGGCAATAGCGTCGCTGCGCACTAAACTGCGTGGGAACGACTGGGCCAACTCCATAATGGCGTTGTCCACCGCCGCCGCATCAGGCCCATGACGTACAAAATCACGCAAAATTTGCTGGGTCAAATTCAACGCGGCATCAGCTTGATCCGCACGGGTGGCAAAACTGATCTGAAACGGCCCCGGCATGCGCATGGGCACAAACTGACTGCTGACACTGTAGGTGAGTCCCCGTTTCTCGCGCAGCTCTCGCGTTAGAACACTACCAAAGCCACTGCCGCCGAGAATTTCATTTGCCACAATGAGCGGAAAATAATCGGCATCTTGACGACTCAAACCCAACTCACCGAGCAACACAAACGTTTGCTGCGAGGGCATCTCCACGTGCTGACGCTTGCCTCGCTTTAACGGTGCTGGCACCGGCAAAGGTTCCGCTGCTGGTCCCGGCAAGAGAGCCAGACTCATGTCTCGCGCCGTTTGCTCCGCTTGCGCTCGATCCATATCACCGACTAAGACCAAGACCGCGTTTTCGATGGTGTAGTAGCGTGCATGAAAGGCCTTGATATCGCGTGGCGTAATTTTCTGCACACTCGTTGCGTAGCCTGCCAGCGGGTTGGCATAGGGGTGGTCGCCATACAACGCCTTATAGAACTCCAATCCACCTCGGCCGGAGGGCGACTGCTGACGCTGGCGCTGACCAATGCGCAATGACTCTTGCTGACGTGACCAGGCGTCATCACTGAAAGCGGGTTGGCTGGCAACTTCTCGCATCAGTGCGAGCGCCTGATCGCGATACGTGGGCTGACTCAAGGTACGCAGCTGCAACAGCGCCATGTCACGATACGATGACGCTGAAAACGATGCGCCGACACGCTCGAACCCTTCAGCAATCGCCTGCGCTGACCGCTGCAACGTGCCTTCATCCATCAGACTAGCGACGGCAGAGGCTAGACCAGGCAAGTCTCCGTCACGCGCCGCGCCTGCATCAAAAATCAAGCGTGCATCGAGCAGCGGAACTTGGTCATTAGGCCAAAAATAAACGCGCAAGCCTTCGTTGGTTCGCCACTGCTGCACGGGAATATTCATGCTAAGGCGCTGGCTGCGTGCACGCTCTAAATCAGCTGCGCTACTCAAGCGTGTTAATGCCGTCAGCGGTCCCGCTGGGGCACGGCCATGATCACCACCCGCTTGAACCCAGCCGGCAACCGCGACAGCCAAACTGGCGCAGAGCACTCGCCAGCCAGACCACTTCCGAACATTTATTTCAGTGCGCGTCACGGAACCTTCCTCGCATCAGCAGCCAGCGCCGGGTCGTTCGGCGTATTCAAATACAGCGTCGCCAGTCGTTCGGGCTGCAAATAACGTCGCGCGACATCGCGAATCATCGCTGGCGTGATGGTTTGCAATTTGTTCGGGAGCTCATCATCCCAATTCAAGGGCAAGCCTAATGCATCGAGACGACCAAGCTGTTCGGCGCGATCATCCAGCTCATCGCGCGAGAACACGGCTTGCGCACGTACATTGGCTAACACCCGCGCCATCTCATCGGCGCTGACCAGCTCATCGCGCAGAGCATATACAGACTTCAGAATGGCCTCCCGCAGGGCCGTTAATGACTGCCCTGCCGCGGGCACGGCGGTAATTATCAATTGCGTGTCGCCGGGCGCTAAGAGGTCATAACCCGAACGAATTGCCGCGGCCTGATTGGTACGAACCACATCACGCTCTAAGCGCGCACTAATGCCGCCATCCAAGACCCCCGCCAGCAACTGTAGCGCATAGGCATCGTTGGGCTGACGGGCGCTCGCCAGACTCGGTAAATTAAAACTCAAATACAATGACGGCACCTGTCCCGGCAGGGTCAGGGATAAGCTGCGCTCACCCGGGCTCTCTAACTCACGGATCGGGGCACGACGTGGCACCTCTACGCTCGGCAGTGACGCAAAAAAGCGATTCGCTAATTCGCGCACGTTCGCCACCGTGACATCCCCCACCACGATCAGCGTGGCATTCGCGGGCACATACCATCGCTGATACCAGGCACGAGCATCCTCAATGGTTAAGCGCTCCAAATCACGCATCCAGCCAATGGTCGGCGTGCGCTCTGGGCTGGTCATAAAGGCAAGCGCCTGGAAACGCTCCATGGCCAAGGCCTGTGGATTATCGTCGGTACGTAAACGACGCTCCTCCATCACCACCTTAATCTCGCGCGCAAACTCTTCAGCATCGAGGGTCAAGCCCATCATACGATCCGCTTCTAGCTCAAGCGCTAGCAGTAAGCGATCAGCCAAATGTTTTTGGAAATACACCGTGAAATGATCATTGGTATAGGCGTTGTCTTCACCGCCGGCATAGGCCACCAAACGGGAAAACTCGCCAACTGGCACTTTGGCGGTGCCCTTAAACATCATGTGTTCCAACGCATGCGATAGGCCGGTCAAGCCAGGCGGCTCATCTGCAGACCCGACGCGATACCACATTTGCGTCAAGACCACGGGGGCTCGGTGATCCTCTTGCACAATCACGCGCAAGCCATTGGCTAAGGTAAAGCTGACCGGCGCCTGAACCGCAAAAGCCAACGAAGACATGCTCATGAGCAGGCCAATGCAGGCTCGCTTAAGCGCTAAAGGCATCGTCGTTCGCTGAGCTAACCACCGCATAAGACATCACCGCATGAGGAAAACGGGTGGTAGCATAGCGCATCCCGCGCTTGTCGCACTGCAACAAGCTGGCACAGGTTGGACACCCTAATGAGCACAGACCAAACTCCCTCCTCGGAGGCCGGCGGCTTTTTCAGCCGCATGAAACTCGGGCTTTCGAAAACCCGAAAAAGCTTTAGCCAAGGCATGGCCACGCTCCTCATTGGCGCTAAAGAAATTGATGACGAGTTGCTCGAAGACATCGAAACGCAGCTCTTAGTTGCTGATGTGGGTGTCGATGCAACGCGTCGGGTGGTCGACGCGTTGACGGAGCGCGTCTCCCGCAATGAGCTACTGCACTCGCACGCCCTCTACGAGGCTCTGCAAAAAGAACTTGGCGAATTACTGGCCCCACGTCAGCAGCCTTTGCTTATCCCGCCATCCAACAGCCCCTTTGTGATTTTAGTAGTCGGCGTTAATGGTGTCGGTAAAACCACCACCATCGGTAAACTGGCAAAGCGCCTTCAGCGTGAAGGGAAGTCGGTGATGCTGGCTGCTGGCGACACGTTCCGCGCTGCAGCCGTCGAACAATTGCAGGTTTGGGGCGAGCGCAATCAGGTCCCAGTCGTGGCACAAGGGAGTGGGGCAGATTCTGCGTCCGTCCTCTTCGACGCTCTGCAAAGCGCCAAGGCCAAAGGTATTGATGTGTTGATCGCTGACACCGCAGGTCGTCTGCACAACAAAAGCCATTTAATGGACGAGTTGAGCAAAGTCGTGCGCGTGTTGCAAAAGCTCGATCCGTCGGCGCCCCACGAAACCTTACTCGTGGTCGATGCCGGCACCGGACAAAATGCACTCAACCAGGTGCAAGATTTCGACCAAGCCGTCAAACTCAGTGGCTTGGTCATTACGAAATTGGACGGCACCGCCAAAGGCGGCGTGCTATTTAATATTGCCAGTCGCACACACCTGCCTATTCGTTATGTGGGTGTGGGCGAAGGGGTGGATGATTTGCGGCCTTTTGAAGCCGCCGAATTTGTTGAGGCACTGTTTGACGACGCCCGCTAAGCGTTGTCGCGGCCTTTTGGAGAGCCTTAGATGATTCGTTTTGAATCCGTGAGCAAGCGTTACGCCCCGCAATTCGATGCGCTGCGTGAGCTCAGCTTTGAGTTGCCCACCGGTGAAATGGCCTTTCTCACGGGTCATTCCGGCGCTGGCAAGTCCACCTTGCTCAAACTCATCATGCTCATTGAGCGCGCCAGCAGTGGCCGCGTGATTGTGAATGATCGCGATCACAGCCAACTCAAAGGCAATCAAATTGCCTTAGCTCGTCGCGACATCGGCATGATCTACCAAGATCACAATCTGCTCGACGATCGTTCGGTTTACGACAACGTGGCGCTGCCTCTCGTCATTGCCGGCATGCAACCGCGCGACATTCCCAACCGCGTTTATGCCGCGCTGGATTTGGTGGGTTTGAAGCATCGTGCGAAAGCGTTTCCCTTTGAACTTTCGGGCGGCGAACAGCAACGGGTGGGCGTTGCCCGTGCCGTAGTCACTAAACCGGCGGTTATTTTGGCCGATGAGCCCACTGGCAACCTTGACCCGCAACTTGCCATTGAAGTCATGAATATTTTCGAAGAATTGTCGCGCGTGGGCGTCAGCATTCTGGTGGCAACACACGACCTGTCGCTGATTGCGCGCTTCCGCCATCGCTTACTGACCTTAAAAGCGGGTCAATTAGTGGCCGACACCGGAGCATCCGTATGAACCAGCCCATTGCCGCCCGCGGTGCTGAACGGCAATCCAGCACACTCTCCTCACGCACGACGCATTGGCTACAACACCATCAGCGCGAAGCCAAAGACAGCTTCCGGCGTTTGGCGCAAACACCACTGGCCACGCTGATGACCGTGTTAGTGATGACCATTTCGCTCACCCTGCCCTTGGGCCTAGGCAAACTACTCGACGACGCCAGTGTGGCGGCTAGCGGCTGGGATGGCGACGCCCGACTGTCCATTTATTTGAAAGAAGACACACCCGATACCGTGCAAGCGGAGGTCTTAGCTCGGGCACAGGCCCTTCCCGGGGTTAAATCAGCTCGTCTCATTTCGCCCGATAGCGCACTCGAAGAGTTCAGACAGCAATCGGGCTATGGCCCAGCCTTAGATCAACTGGGCTACAACCCGTTGCCGCCCGTCCTAGAGGTATTCCCGGACAATGATGCAAGCTCCAGCGAAATGACCTCTTTACGCGATCAGTTCGCGCAGTGGTCGGAAGTCGCGCTCGCGGAAGTCGACATTGCGTGGGTACAACGTCTGCAAACCATTCTCGAGTTGGGCAAGCGCCTACTCTGGGCCGTTGGCGGCGCGCTGCTACTCGGCGGCTTACTGGTCGTGGGCAACACCATTCGCCTCAGCATTGAGTCCCGTCGCGATGAAATTCGCGTTATCTCACTCTTGGGTGCCACACACGGCTTTGTGCGTCGCCCCTTTATTTACATGGGCGTATGGTGTGGCCTGAGCGCTGGCGTATTCACCTTGATCATGGTCAGCAGTCTCACGGCTTGGCTCAATGTACCGGTGGTACAAATGGCCAGCCTGTATAGCAGCAACTTCAGCTTGTCCTACCCCTCCTTTGGCACGTGCTTGGCTGTGTTGGCCGGTTCGAGCTTCTTGGGTTGGTTGGGCGCTTGGTTAGCGGTCGGACGTCATTTACGCGAATTAGAGTCTTAATTCGCTGAGCCGAACGCCCGCGGTAAACCATAAAGGTGGATTTGTCGTCATCTTGCAGGGTGACGTATCAATGCTATTATTTAAGACCAACATTCATCCAACGTGATGGCTATGAGCCATTGGAGGCATGAAAAGATGAGCGACTGCATGCAATTGCAGCCCATCAACGTGACGGTTCCCGGGGTCAACCTGGGCTCTTATATTCAGTCGGTAAACCGCGTGGCGGTTTTAACGGCCGAAGAAGAGCGCGCGCTCGCTGAGCGTCTGCACTTTCACGACGACCTCGACGCTGCACGTCAGCTCGTGTTGGCACACCTTCGCTTTGTCGTGCATATCGCGAAAAGCTATGCCGGCTATGGTTTGCCACAGGCCGACCTGATTCAAGAAGGCAATATCGGCCTCATGAAGGCCGTGAAACGCTTTGACCCGACCATGGGCGTGCGTTTGGTCTCGTTTGCCGTGCATTGGATCAAGGCCGAAATTCACGAATATGTGATCAAAAACTGGCGCATCGTGAAAGTGGCGACCACTAAAGCGCAGCGTAAATTGTTCTTCAATCTGCGCGGTCTGAAAAAGTCCTCTCGCAGTCTGACTCAGGCTGAAGCGGCGGCCATCGCCGAAGACCTGAATGTATCGACTCGCGATGTGTTTGAAATGGAAGGTCGCCTGTTGTCGCATGACGCCGCCCTCGAAGGCAGCATCGATGACGACGATGAAACGTCGGCGAAAGCGCCGATTCATTACCTCGAAGATCATCGCTACGACCCAGCCATGTTGGTCGAGGCAGATGATACCGAGAGCCGCAACACCGACAATTTAATGACCGCCATCCAATCCTTGGATGCTCGCAGTCAGGCCATTCTCGCGCGTCGCTGGCTCAGTGAAGAAAAGGCTACGCTTCACGAACTCGCCGATGAGTTTGGGGTATCCGCTGAGCGTATTCGTCAGCTTGAAAAAAATGCTATGGACAAGGTTCGGGCCGCTCTCACGGCCTGAACCTTACGCTTAGACCGGCCGAGAGCTTAGCAGCATGAATTGGATCGCCCTCGCCGCGCTAAACCTAGCACTCGCCGTCATGACGGGCGCCTTTGGTGCTCATGCCCTTAAGGCTCGCCTCAGTGCAGAGGCCTTAGGTTGGTGGCAAACCGCTGTGTCCTATCACTTATGGCATGCTTTGGGCTTGTTGGCTCTTGGTGTGCTATTGCGCATTACCGTCACTCAGCCCGCCCTTCCTGTTCAAGGCATCAACACCTCCGCAACGCTATTGCAGGTAGGCATCGTGATCTTTTCTGGCAGCCTCTATGCCATGGCCTTAGGGGCTCCCCGCTGGTTTGGTGCAATCACGCCGATTGGCGGTTTGGCCTTGATCGCAGGCTGGTTATGGCTGGCTTGGTGCCTGTTGCGGAGCGCGTAACGATGCAAATTCGCTATAACGGCGTGGCCCTGGAGATTGCCGAACAGTGCTCGATAGCGGACTTAATTGCCGCACAAGGACTGACGGGTAAGCGTATTGCGGTAGAGCGCAACGGGGAAATTGTGCCTCGTAGCCTACACGCTCAAACGCCGTGCGCAGCCGGGGATGTTATTGAAGTGGTGCATGCGATTGGCGGCGGCTAAGCTCCGTCCTTAATACACATCGGCGGCCTTAACAGCACCGCCGATGTGCACTCGTAAACCTCAGCGGTTAACGATTTTTTCCCACATCTGCAAATAGGCTTCGGCGGAGTTGTAGAGTGCATCTACCGCCTCTTGACCGCCCTCCAGACGAATCTCTTCGACATAGTCAGCCATCATGCCGTAGTGCGCCGTACCCACTTCATCGACATGCCAGGTCTTGCCGCTTTCAGCAATGGTTTGTAGCTTCACCGACATGGGCTTAATGCCTGCCTTTGCGTAGCGGTCACCCCAATCAGGGCCACTAAATAGCGTGAATGGGTACTTCACTGGCTTGCTGCCAGCCCCACGCGGCGGCGCACGGTCGGCAATCCCGTTAGCGTCCATACCGTAGCCCACAGCCATCGGCTTGCCGGCAGGCCAAATCGGTTTCAATTTTTTAATGAAATCGACATGCCCTTTACCGTTTGGGTTAAAGGGGTAAATCAAACCGCCGTTATCCAGAATGTCCTTAGCCTGCGCCAAGTTAATACCACCGTGACCACCATGAGCTGAAATCATCGGATAGCTAGGTTTCTGCGCCCGTGCCATGTCCAGCATCTTCTGTTTAATGCTGATTTCAGCATGGTCAATGTCGATGATGAATTTCTTCTTCATCAACTGCTGCATAGCGTACTCACCCAGATCCGTCATGTTGCGCGCATTACACTGACGACGATCCGCAGGATAGGTCGGTGCTGGCCCCTGCAAGAGCTTAATCACCGCTGAGCTGATCGGGTCAGAGCCCGTGCCGGGAACTGCCGTAGTCATGTACGCGCCAGCATCGTAGAAGAACTTCTCGCCCTCGCCCGTGTCGGCACAATCGTAGGTTTTCCAGAACTGACGCGTGCCGACAAAGCCAACCAAGTTCAAGGCATCGCCGTTGAAAATACCGGTTCCACCCAGTGCGCTATTCACATCATGGTAGGGGAACAACTCACGCACACCCAGCGCCCAGACCTCTTCGATCTGACGATCAATGCTCTCTTTGGTGCAACCGCGCGTTTCATTGCCCAGCGGGTCAAACGTCACGGTGCAATCAAACAAGTTGGCGAACTCCAAGCCCGCAACCACCGCGAGCTTGCCTTCGTTAATGACCTCACGTGCCATTTTCGGGCTGGTGACAATGCGGAACCACCCTTTACCCGGCCCACCCTCTTGAGCATCCACGTAGTTCTGCAAATCAAACAGGTACTTCACCTGCTTGATGCCAACACTCATGTCGTTGCAGTCGGCATCAGGGCGCAATACGGCAGCTCGTCCAACCTCGCAGAGCGCGGCAATGTTGGTGCCTTCGCTGACCATAATGCGCATGCCAGCCTTCCACGCACGCTCGACCCACTTGTAATACATGGCTTGATGCAGCTGCGAGTCATAGGCTGGCCACGACACGAAATTCGGCCAACCAGCCGTCTCATGGGTGGTCAAGGGCTTCATGTCCAATACCAGCGCTTCAGGGTCACGGATGCCGTTCGGCCCATGCCAGTCTTTGCAGTCTTCCATCGCATGTGGAACACCAAAACGATGGAACATCTGGCCATACATGGTGCCGCCAGCCGATGGGCCAACCAAATTGCCGCCATCTGACATTTCATGGCCCATGGCCATGTGCGTATGCACCTCGGCAAAGCCAATCACCGGCTTGTCCACACCTTGGCCGCGATAGGTCTCGCCATCGATATCCGTGTTAATTTCCGGATAGGGCTTACACCCAGTCGCCGGCGCAAACGTGAATACGGTGGGTGCCGACGCCATGGATAAGCTGCCATTGACTGCTGCCGCCAACGACTGACCTGCCGAGCTTAAACTTAAGGTGTATTGGCCGGGCTTCACGGTCGCTAAAGTCCAGTTGGCGGCATCGCTTGCGCGGGCGACCGAACTAACCTGAGCACCATTACCGGACAACATCTTCTGATTGGTGTCATACAACAGGTACTGGCCCAACGCCGTGGGTTTCAGATAAAACAAAGCGGCTTTTGCTAACGTCGC
>Ga0114939_10003711_pt1 | contig 10512 bp, 8 predicted proteins | sample AshMeaCrysSpring_FD_87196 | JGI IMG/M metagenome (GOLD analysis project Ga0114939, IMG submission 87196) | Groundwater microbial communities from Big Spring, Nevada to study Microbial Dark Matter (Phase II) - Ash Meadows Crystal Spring | ecosystem: Environmental > Aquatic > Deep subsurface >... | reverse complement strand
GGGGGTGCTCCGGCCGGCGCACGAGCCTCGCGCCCACGCCTACGTCGCCCCGGTGATCCGACTTGCTGCCACGTTGGTGGACTCCGGGCGTGCCTACCAGCGAGATGGGTCGGTGTACCTGCGGGGGGCTCCGGTCGCCGCCAGAGCGGGTCTGGGGTCCGAGCAGGCCCGCGGGCTGCTGGCGGCCAACGGGGAGGACCCCGACGACCCGGCCAAGGACGATCCCCTCGACGTCCCGGTGTGGCGCGCGTCCACGGCCGAGCAGCCGAGCTGGCCGTCCCCCTGGGGTCGGGGTCGGCCCGGCTGGCACGCCGAGTGCGCCGCGATGGCGCTGACCCTGCTGGGCCTGGCGATGGACCTGCACGGCGGCGGGGCCGACCTGGCCTTCCCCCACCACGCCTACGAGGCCGAGATCGCCGAGGCGGCCACCGGGGTGCGGCCGTTCGCGCGGCGCTGGATGCAGGTCGGGCTGGTGCACTTCCAGGGCGCGAAGATGGCGAAGTCGACGGGCAACCTCGTGCTCGTCCCGGACCTGCTCCGTGAGCAGGACGCGGGCGCGGTGCGCCTGATGCTGCTGCACCGGCGCTGGTGGGAGCCGTGGGAGTACCGCAGCGAGATGCTGGACGAGGCGTCGGCGCTGCTGGAACGTCTCTACGCCGCAGCGGGCACCCCCGCAGGCGGGTCGGGGACGCCGGCGGTAGCGCAGGCGCTGCGCGACGACCTGGACGTGCCGTCCGCCGTCGCGGTGGCGCTGGAGTCGGGCGGGGCCGCCGCTCGCTTCGCCCTGCACGTGCTCGGTCTGGACGCAGCGCACCGATGAGCACCCGCGTGCTGCTCGTCGTGGCCGTCGAGCACGAGGCGGTGCACCTGCCGTCCGACCTGCCGCTGCTCATCACCGGTGTCGGCAAGGTCCACGCCGCGCTGCAGGTGAGCAGGGCGCTCGCCGACCCGGCGCGACGCCCGTCCCTGGTGGTCAACGTCGGTACCGCTGGAGCGCTGCACTCCGGCATGGTCGGCACGCACCTCATCGGCCGCGTGGTGCAGCACGACCTGGACAGCAGGCTGCTGGAGCAGCTCACGGGTCACCGGTACGGCTCACCGATCGACCTCGGGGACGGTCCGACGCTGGCCACCGGTGACGTGTTCGTCTCCGACCCGGCCCGGCGCGATGCCCTGGCCGCCCATGCCGACCTGGTGGACATGGAGGGCTACGCGGTGGCCGCCGCCTGCCGGCTGGCCGGCGTTCCCGTCCGGCTGGTCAAGCACGTCAGCGACAGCGCCGACTCCGACGCGCAGCGGTCGTGGCTGGGCTCGGTGCATGAGGCGTCCCGGGTGCTCGGAGCATGGCTGGCCACCCATCTGCATCAGCTCGCGGGTGCCCCGACCGGCGAAGCGTCAGGGGCGGCCGACTAGCCTCCGGGCATGCCAGCCAGCGACCAGCCTCAGCAGCACAAGTACCTCCTGGACGAGTCGGAGATGCCGACTCGCTGGTACAACATCGTCCCCGACCTGCCCGCGCCGCCTCCGCCGCCGCTGCACCCGGTCACGCACCAGCCGATCGGTCCGGATGACCTGGCTCCGCTGTTCCCGATGGCGCTCATCGCCCAGGAGGTGTCGATGGAGCGCTACATCGACATCCCGGTCGAGGTGCAAGACGTCTACCGCCTCTGGCGGCCGTCCCCGCTGTTCCGGGCCCGCCGCCTGGAGAAGGCGCTGGGCACCCCGGCGCGGCTGTACTACAAGTACGAGGGCGTCTCCCCCGCCGGCTCGCACAAGCCGAACACGGCCGTCCCGCAGGCGTACTACAGCGCCCGGGAGGGGGTCAAGAAGATCACCACCGAGACCGGCGCCGGCCAGTGGGGCACAGCACTGGCGTTCGCGTGCACGCTGTTCGGCCTGGAGAGCGAGATCTGGCAGGTGGGCGCCTCGTTCGACCAGAAGCCCTATCGGGCGATGATGATGGAGGCGTTCGGTGGCACAGTTCACCGCTCGCCGAGCACGCTCACCGAGGCGGGCCGCGCGATCCGCGCCGAGCGTGAGGACCATCCCGGGTCGCTGGGCATCGCGATCTCCGAGGCGGTCGAGGTTGCGGCCGGTGACCCGCAGGCCAAGTACGCGCTCGGCTCGGTGCTCAACCATGTGCTGCTGCACCAGACGATCATCGGCGAAGAGGCGCTGCTGCAGCTGCAGAAGGCCGGCGAGGAGCGCCTGGACCTCGTCGTGGGTTGTACCGGCGGAGGGTCGAACTTCGCCGGCCTGGCGTTCCCGATCATCCGGGAGAAGATGGCCGGGCGGTTCGACCCCGAGATCCGCGCCGTGGAGCCCGCGTCCTGCCCGTCGCTGACCCGCGGCAGCTACGCCTACGACTTCGGCGACACCGCCGGGCTCGCCCCGATGGTCAAGATGCACACCCTCGGGCACTCCTTCGTGCCCGACCCGATCCATGCCGGGGGGCTGCGCTACCACGGGATGAGCCCGCTGCTCTCGCACATGTACGAGCTGGGCATGCTCACCGCCAAGGCCGTCGCGCAGACCGAGTGCTTCGACGCCGGGATCCTGTTCACCAGGACTGAGGGGATCCTGCCCGCGCCCGAGCCCACCCACGCCCTCGCCGAGGCGCTGCGCGAGGCGAGGCGCTGCGCCCAGACCGGTGAGCAGAAGGTGATCCTCACCGCCCTGTGCGGGCACGGGCACTTCGACCTGGCCGCCTACGACTCCTACCTGTCCGGACGGATGGTGGACGAGGACGTCACCGAGGCGCGGCTGGCTGACGGGCTGGCGTCCATCCCCGAGCTGTAGCCGGCCGGTCGGACTCAGGCGAACGGACTCAGGCGAAGTAGCGCTCGAGCACCTGGGCGACCCCGTCCTCGTCCACCGATGGCCCCACCTCGTCGGCCACGGCCTTGACGTCGTCGGGGGCGTTGCCCATCGCCACGCCGAGGCCCGCCCACGCCAGCATCTCCATGTCGTTGTGCCCGTCGCCGAGGGCCAGGACGTCCTGCGGGCCGATGCCCAGACGGAAGCAGATCTTGTCCAGCCCCTCGGCCTTGGACACCCCGGCGGGCATGATGTCCAGCCAGGCGGTGTACCCGATCGCGTAGTCCACCGCGGGCAGGCCCATCTCGGCGGCGATGGAGCGCAGCCGCTCCCGGTCGCCCTCGTGCCAGCGCACCACGAGCCGGGTCACCGGGCCCTGCACCAGTTCGGCGTGCGGCACCACGTCGATCCGCCCGTCGAACTCGAAGTTGACGTTGTCCCCGCTGATCCGGAACCCCTGCCCGAGCTCCTCGACGGCCAGGATCGCATCGGGAATCTGCTCGGCGAAGTACCGCACCGGCTCGAGGGCGTCGAAGGTGACCACATCCACCGGCTCACGGGTCCCGACGTCGACCACCACGGCGCCGTTGGAGCAGACGGCAAAGCCGCTGTCGAGGTCCAGGGCGTCGAACACCGGGTACGTGGAGTGCAGCGACCGCCCGGTGCAGACCACCGGGTGGGACCCTGCGGCTGCCACCTTGGCGATCGCCTTCTGCACCGGCGGGGACGGCGGGGCGTGGAAGTCGGCGTACGGGATGAGCGTGCCGTCCACGTCGAGGGCGACCAGACGCGGCACCCAGCCGTTGACGTCGGGCAGCGCACTCATTCGCCCCCTCCTGCCAGCACCGGGTCGAGGGTGTCCCGACCGCCGAGGTAGGGGCGCAGCGCCGCCGGCACCCGGACCGACCCGTCGGGCTGCTGATGGTTCTCCAGCAGCGCGACGATGGCGCGGGGGATCGCCACCAGTGTGCCGTTGAGGGTGGCCGCCGGACGGGTGGGGGCGCCGTCGTGGTCCCGCATGCGCACCTGAAGCCGGCGCGCCTGGTACTGCGTGCAGTTGGACGTCGAGGTCACCTCGCGGTAGGTGCCCTGGGTGGGGATCCACGCCTCGATGTCGTACTTGCGGGCCGCGGATGCCCCGAGGTCCTGCGAGGCCACGTCGATGACCCGGTACGGCACCTCGAGCAGGTCGAAGAACTGCCGCTCCCAGGCGAGCAGCCGCCCATGCTCGTCCGCGGCGTCCTCGGGTGCGCAGAAGCTGAACATCTCCACCTTGTCGAACTGATGTACTCGGATGATGCCCCGAGTGTCCTTCCCGTGCGACCCGGCCTCGCGCCGGAAGCAGGTGGAGAAGCCGGCGTAGCGCAGCGGCAGCCGCGCCGCGTCCAGGATCTCCCCGCCGTGCAGGGCGGCCAGCGGCACCTCCGAGGTGCCCACCAGGTAGAAGTCGTCGTGCTCGAGATGGAAGACGTTCTCCGCGGCCTGGCCGAGGAAGCCGGTGCCCTCCATAGCCTCCGGCCGGACCAGAACCGGCGGCAGCACGGGGACGAACCCGGTCTGCTCGGCCTGGGCCATGGCGAGGTTGACCAGCGCGAGCTCGAGCAGGGCGCCGACCCCGACGAGGTAGTAGAAGCGCGAGCCCGACACCTTGGCCGCGCGCTCGATGTCGATGGCGGCGAGCAGCCGTCCGAGCTCGACGTGGTCGCGGGGCTCGAACCCCTCGGCAGCGAAGTCGCGCGGGCTGCCCACCGTGTCCAGGACGACGAAGTCCTGCTCTGCCCCCACCGGTGCGTCGGGGTCGATGAGGTTGGCCAGGTCCAGCGCCAGCGCGCGGGTCTGCTGCTCGGCGTCGGAGGCCTGGCGCTCGGCGTCCTTGACCGCGTCGGCCAGTTCGCGCGCGCGGCGCAGCGCGTCCTCGCGATCCTGCCCTGACGTCTGGGCGACCCGACGTCCGATGGCCTTCTGCTCGGCCCGCAGCGACTCGAACTCACCCAGCGCGTTGCGTCGCCGCTCGTCGGCGGCGAGCACCGCGTCGACGAGGTCGCGGCGCTCGCCGCGCGCGGCCTGGGACGCGCGGAAGGCCTCCGGGGTCTCCCGCAGGGCGCGCAGGTCGATCACCCTGCGAGGGTAACCGGCGACGACTACCGTCCTGCCGGTGATCCGCGAGGCCACGTCCGACGACCTGCCCTCCATCGCCGGTTTGCTGGCGCGTCGGCACGCCCGCGTGCAGGGGGCGCATCCCATCCTCAACCCCGCGTTCGCCGACCCGCAGGTCGTGGTTTCGGCCCTGCCGAAGCCCCCGCAGGGGTGGGTGGCCGATCGTGGCGGGCGGGTGACGGCCGGCCTGCTGTGGCGGCAGCACGACGGGCGCGCGATGGCCAGTGTGCTCGGGACGGTCGGCGACCCCGAGGACCTGGCGCTGATCTACGCCGTCGCGGGCGAGGTCTGGCTGGCGATGGGCCTGGCCACTCACGCGATGGTCGTGCCCTCACTGGACCGTGCCGTGTCCGACCGGCTCGTCGATCTCGGCTTCGGGCGGGAGGAGGCGTACGCGGTGCGCTCGCTGGCCGACCGCGGCGGTGCGCTGCCCGATCACGCCGTCGAGGTCGAGCGGGCCGGCCTGGACCGGCTCGACGCCGTGGTGCGCCTGGGGGACCTTGTCGCCCGCCACCACGAGCAGTCGCCGGTGTTCGACCGGCACTCCAACGAGTTCTACACCGGGCTGCCCGAGTCCTACCGTCACGCCGTGGTGGCCCAGGACGCGCGCATCCTGCTCGCCCACCGGGACGGCGAGGACGTCGGGCTGCTGCTGTGGCGGCCGGGTGCGCCGCTGCCGCTGTACGACGCGCGCAGCGCGGAGATGATCCTGCTGGCCGTCCATCCGGACTCGCGTGGCGCGCAGGTGGGGCGCACGCTGGTGGCCACCGCGATGCGCGACATGGCGGCGTTCGGGCACTCCGCAGCCGTCGCCGACTGGCGGACCACCAACCTGGAGGCGGCCCGGTTCTGGCCCTCGCAGGGCTTCCTCACCGTCGGTCACCGGTACGTGCGATCGGTGCCGGCACGACCGGATCATGGCTGAGGACGATCACTCCCCGCGCAGGGTGCGCAGCCAGGCCCTCGCCTCGGCGAAGTCGGCGTTGCTGGTTGACTCGGCCACGATCGGCTCCACCCCGTCCGCGCGGGCATACGAACCGAGGAACCGCACGTCGGCGCACACCCGGTGCAGGCCCATCAGCGCCTCACCCACCCGGGCGTCGGCAACGTGACCCTCGCAGTCGATGGAGAAGCAGTAGTTGCCGAGCTTGGCGCCTACCGGACGGGACTCGATGCGGGTGAGGTTGACCCCGCGAGTGGCGAACTGCTCGAGGATCTCCAGCAGCGCGCCGGTGCGGTCCTGCTTCATGAAGACCACCAGCGAGGTCTTGTCGTGGCCGGTCGGCGCTGGCGGGTGCCCGGGTGTGGTCACCAGCACGAACCGGGTGTGCGCATCGGACTCCTCGATGCCCGTCGCGAGGGGGCACAGACCGTACCGCCGTCCGGCGAGCGCCCCGGCGATGGCGGCGTCGTAGCCGGACTCCGGGTCGGCGACGGCCATCGCCGCCGCGGCGTTGGACGCCGCCGGCACCACCAGGACGTCGGGAAGGTTGGCCGCGATCCACGACCGGCACTGCGCCTCGGCGTGCGGATGCGTCGCCACCCGCCGGACGTCGGCCAGCCCGGTGCCCTCGCGAGCGAGCAGGGCGAAGGTGACCGGCAGGACAACCTCGGCCGCGATGACCAGCGGGAGCCCGGCCGACAGCTCGTCCAGCGTGGCGTTGACCGAGCCCTCGATGGAGTTCTCCATCGCCACCACGCTGTGCGAGACCTCACCGGTGCGTACCGCGTCCAGCGCGGCGTGCACCGTGGGGTAGGGCACTGCCTGCACCGGCCCGATGCCGGGACGCTCGGCCAGCACATGCAGGGCCGACTCGGTGAAGGTCCCGGCGGGCCCCAGGTAGCCGTAGCGCACGGCCTCAGCGTAGAAGCCGCGCCCGGGCGGAACGCTCAGCGCAGCGTGATCTGCCTGTTCGCCAGGGCGGCCCGAGCCCTGCGCTGCTGCGGGCTGAGCGGGTCACGCACCTCGACCTGCTCGGCCAGCCGTTCGGCGAAGGCGAGCGCCGGGTCCTCCAGGTCGTCCAGCAGCACCTGTTCGGTCAGCTCCCACACAGGTACGAGCAGGCCGTGCGCCCGAAACGTGCCGAGCATGGTCGACTGCTCACCGATCGCGTCCTTGGCTGCCGCTCGCAGCCGGGCCAGGGCGTCCAGCAACGGCTCTTCGTCGTAGGGCTGCACCCAGCGGACGTAGCGGCGCTCCCCCATCGTCGCCACGTACGCCGAGCGCACCGAGGCCAGCCGAGTCGTGGGGATGATCGTGCTGCTGGCCTGCTCGAGCAGGGGGGCGAGCGACTCGTCGTCCGCGCCGTCCTCGACCCAGAAGTCGAAGGTGTCGTGGACCGTCACGTCGAACGGTGCGGTGGTGTCGAGGACGTCTTGCAGACGGGGGCCCGGACCCGGCAGACCAGGCAGCGTCGTCGCGCCGGGCTCCTGCTGCTCAAGGGCGGCCACCAGGGCCGCGGCGACGTCACGGGACGGGTCGCCGCTCGATGTGGTCGTCTGCAACGCCACGAGCACCGCACCGTCCGCGCGGCGCAGCGCCGGAACGGCGCCCGGCAGTGCACTGACGAGCGTGACCGTGCCCTGCGGATGCGCCGCGGCGAGTGTCGGCTCCAGGGTCAGCGGCGCGGACGCCGCGGGGACGAACTCGCGCACGGCCACCCATTCGGTCTCGTCCGGCAGCCCGAGGAACGGGCGCTCCACGACGGGGGTGCGGGCGCGGGCGGCCGCCTTGCCGTGGCAGAGCTTGTACCGCTTGCCGGATCCGCACGGGCAGGGCTCACGAGGCCCAACGACAGGAACGTCCCCCTCGACGACGGGACGGGGCCCGCGCGATCGCTTCGCCATGCCCGCATCGTGTCAGACGGCCAGGTGCCCGCTCGTGCTTCGTCCTCAGCGGAGGGTCAGCGGCTCGTCATGGCCGGGGCTGCACGGCTCAGGTGAGGATGACCCCGGGGTTGAGCAGATGCCTGGGGTCGAGGGCGCTCTTGACGGCCCGCATCGCAGCGATCTCGGCCTGCGATCGGCGCAGGTGCAGCAGCGCTGCCTTCGCCGTCCCGACGCCATGCTCGGAGGCGATCGAGCCGCCACGCGCAGCCACCAGGCTCAGCACGTCCCGGTCGATCTGCTCGTCGGCGGGGGCCGGGCCGACCCCGTTGAGGTGCAGGTTGCCCTCCGCGAGGTGGCCGTAGACGTAGAGGCGATGCGGGGCCACCACTTCCGCGACCTCGGCCAGGACGTCGTCCAGGTCGTCGGTGGGCAGCGACACGTCGTACTTGTGGACCACTCCGGTGGTGGCGATGGCCGCGGGGTGCCGTTCCCGGTACTCGATGAGCCGGCCGTCCACGACCGCCTCGGCGTGAGCGGGCAGGTCGGGCAGGTCCGGGGTCTCCAGCAGGAGGTACACCGGCCAGCGGGACGGCAGCGGGGGCGGGAGCGAGGCAACCTCGCAGGTCAGCTCCAGCCCGGCGCCGGTCATCAGCTCGGCGAGCCGGACGTCCCGCCGGGGTAGCAGCGACAGCGCCTCGCGGACGGACCGGCAGCCAACCAGGGTGGTGACCCCGGGAGGGTCGGGCTCGTGCAGCCGCAGGCGCACCGCGGTGACCACCCCGAGGGTGCCCTCGCTGCCCACCAGCAGGGAAGTCAGGTCGTAGCCCGCGTCGTCCTTCGGCAGGGCGTCGAGGCGGCTGAGCACCGACCCGTCCGCGAGTACGGCCTCGATGCCCGTGACCTGGGCGCGGGTGTCGCCGTACCGGCAGACGCGCATGCCCCCGGCGTTGGTGGCCACCGTCCCGCCGACCGTCGCGGTGTCTCGCGCCGCGAGGTCGACGCCGTAGACCAGTCCGGCCTCGCGGGCGTGTCGCTGCAGGTCGCCGAGGGTGGTCCCCGCCCCGACCGTGACCTGCCGGCCGAGTCGGTCCACCGCGCCTCGGGTGGTCAGCCGGGCCAGCGACAGCACGACGGCAGAGCCGTCGGTGTGCGGCACCGACCCGCCCACCAGGCCGGTGTTGCCACCCTGGGGGACCACGGGGACCGCCTGCTCCGCGCACGCGCTCAGCACCCGCGCCACGGCCCTGGTGTCGGCGGGACGCACCACCGCCAGCGGCCGCGATGACCAACGACGTGTCCAATCGGTGCCGAACGTGATCGTCAGTTCGGGGTCGGTCAGCAGGTCCGAGTCGGCGTCAGCGCCCAGCGCCGCGTGCAGCGCCGCGATCACACCCTGGGGCCCGTCCACGAGGTGATCCTCTCTCACTCTCGTTCCGCCGCTCCTGCCCCGGCGCACGAGCTGCGGGGATGATCCATGCGCGATCCAGCACCACCCAGTAGGCCCCAACGCGCAGCGATCACCCCCCGCGCCACCCGGCCAGCACAACCATGCCGCCGGCGGCAGCGCGGCAGGGATGATCCATGCGCGATCCAGCACCACCCAGTAGGCCCCAACGCGCAGCGATCAACCCGTGTGCCATCTGTCCTGGACGACGGGTGCCGCGGCGCGCCCGCGCGGTAGCGCTGGGCGAAGCGCTGAGCCATCTCCGCCGAGGCCTGGTGGCGGCAGCCTCCTCGAAACGGCCCAGACGCCAAGACCCCCCGGGGAAAGCTGCACCACCGGCATGAACCAACGGTGCAGCGTGGCCATTCGCCCCTGCACTCCCTCAGGATGGGGGCTGGTCGCGCAGGAAGGCTGCGAAGTGGGGGACGGTGAACGCGATGCGGCCCCGCTCGGTCGAGTAGACCAGGCCCTTCTTGAGCACGGCGTCGCGTGCCGGGGACAGCGACGACGGCTTGCGGCCCAACGCAGCAGCGACCGCGGAGGTCGCCACCGAGCCCTCACCACCCGGCCCCTCACCTGAGGCCCCACCACCCGAGCCCCCACCACCGGGACCCTCCGCAAGCAGGGTCGCCATCGCCTGCAGGTAGTCCCGCTCGGCTGGCGTGGCCCGCTCGTAGCGGCTGCCGAAGAAACCCACTGCGAGCTCCGCCCGGGCCAGCGGTGCAGCGACGGCGACGTCGGCCGCAGTGACCGGCGAGCCGGGAGCCACGTCCCACACGGCCTTGCCGTAGGCCTGAACGAAGTACGGGTAGCCGTCGGTGGCGCAGTAGAGCGCCTCGAGGGCCTGCGGCGTGAAGCCGACCCCCTCCTCGGCCGCCGGGGCCACCCAGGCCTGCTCGGCAGCGGCCCGCCCCAGCCGGTCCACCCGGAGGTAGCGGAACAGCCGCTCGGAGTACGACTTGGACGCCGACAGAGTGGCCGGCACGTGAGGCAGCCCCGCACCGACCAGCACCAACGGGAGCCCCTGCTGTGAGATCTCGTGGAAGGCCGCGCATACCGCCGAGGCGTCCGGCGGGGGGAGGTCCTGCATCTCGTCGACGAACAGCGCCACCCCGGTGCCGACGTCGCGGGCCAGCTCGGCGGCGTCGACCAGCACCTCCACCAGGTCGATCTCGATGTCCCCGGTGTCGGCCCGGCCGTGCGCGGCCGGCACCTCGATGCCCGGCTGCCACCGCTCGCGCAGGGCCGCCCGGTCGGGTGCGGCC
>Ga0114939_10003710_pt1 | contig 10513 bp, 5 predicted proteins | sample AshMeaCrysSpring_FD_87196 | JGI IMG/M metagenome (GOLD analysis project Ga0114939, IMG submission 87196) | Groundwater microbial communities from Big Spring, Nevada to study Microbial Dark Matter (Phase II) - Ash Meadows Crystal Spring | ecosystem: Environmental > Aquatic > Deep subsurface >... | reverse complement strand
TCCAGTCTAAGAGCGGGTCTATTGGGATTGATTCACTCATCAATTCCAAAAATCAGCATAAATCACAGTTCACCTTACATATATAAATAAAAGCATCTGGACTTATGCAATATGCAACTGGGATATTTTTCTTGTCGGGTGTCATACTCCGAGGAGAAATTTAGACCTAGCAATAAGGCTGGTAGTAGGCTGTTGACAAGAGTGAAATTTTTACGTTTTTCGTTCATGCAGTTTTTAATTTTATAACTTCGATGATGTCCAAGAGCATACCAACGGTTGCCGGGGTTATACAATTTGCCCCTACAAGAACACATATTTTCCATGAATTTTCACCCTTTAAAAAGACAGACTCGTCTTCAACCTATGCTGGCAGCCTCACACACCGCCTTTGATGTGTGACAATAACGTAAGTCCTAAGCATATAAAAACCAGGTTAAAAAAATCTGTTTTAAAAATGTCAGCAAAAATTTGCTGATAGACCTAACTAAGGGTTGTTTCTAATTACGGAACAATAATTGCCGTCTATCCAGTCCATAGTCGTCATGACTACAAAATGAGGTGAGCCATGAAACTCCGACGATTTGAAAATGTTTTAGAATTTTACGAGCAAGTAGAAGGCTATCTGTTAAGCAACCAATTACAAAATAAATTAATCTTGGACACCTGTAGCATTTTCAATCAACTGCCAGAAGGTCATGGTTTACATCCCTTAATGGCAACGGTTGAGGAAGATAACGAAATTGTTGCTGTTGCAGTTAAAATACCGGGACAGAAATTAATGTTATCCAAAATCAATAATTTAGATTCTTTGGAGTTTCTGATTCATCATTTAGATAGTCGCTTTGAGGAAATACCCGGAGTTATTGGCATTGCTCGTGAGGCAGAAATTTTTGCTCAAACATGGCAGTTAGCAAAGCTAGACCCTTCAAGCTTATCGGTTTCCCAACGCCGTTATAAATTACAAGGACAACTACGAAGTTATAGTTTGGATGCAGTAAACTCCGTGCCTGAAGTTAAAGGTTATTTTCGTCCTGGTTTACAGAGCGATCGCTCTCTACTACTAAAATGGTTTACCGGTGTATTGACGGATGTTTGGGGATACACAAGGGAACATATGAAAGGTAGTATTGACGCATACATTGATAGAAAAGCTATCTATCTTTGGCAAGATGGTAATAAACCAGTGTCAATGGCGATGGCTTTTGTTGACCCAAAAACTGGTGGACAAATAGAGTTAATTTATACTCCTCCAGAAATGAGAAAAAAGGGTTACAGTACTGCTTGTTTAGCAGCTTTAAGTCAGCATTTACTTAAGCGCGGTTCCCATCGGTGCTGGATTTTAACTGATTTAAGGTATCCCATTGCTAATCACGTTTATGAAAAGATAGGTTATAAACCTTTATGTGATTGGCATGATTATTCATTTTTGTAAAAAATAACACCCAGTTGTTATGCCTTAGATATGTTTTGGGGATATTTTGGGGATATTTTGGGAATATTTTGGGAATATTTTGGGAATATTGGGAATATTGGGAATATTGGGAATATTGGGAATATTTTGAAGTCATCCAGGACTTACGCAAAAATTGTCAGAAAGCTTGATTTGTGTAACCGCCAAGAAGCCAAGAACGCCAAGATTTTGTAGAAGCTCTGCGTAAGTCCTATCATCTTAGAAATGATTTAGAGATGCTTTAGAACAATTTTGAGTAGATATTTCAGATATTTGATGAGATAACTTTCATGATGATGAATTTATTTGAATTTATTCCTTGTGATAATGCTAATAATTTTAGAGACGAAATCCCCAAATTCTATCAATGGTAAACCTATACATTTGAGATGATATTGAATCTGATACAGATTCAATATCACTGAAAATAAACTTATTTAGTGCAAACTGTGACTCTTCTTGAGGATTTAAAGGAATAAATTTTAGTTCATCAATATTGAGAAAATCAAAATTGAATAATATTGGTTTTTTCTTATTTAAAGTAATTACTCTACAATATTTTTTCTTCCCCTTTAACAACCCTTCTACTATAATCTTTAAATTATCACTCCATGCAGCAGTTAAGTATGCTTTTTGGAAGTCAAAAGCTTGATTGCTTTTAATACTTGCTGTTGTGCCAAAAGCATTACAAGCAACATTTGGCTCTTCTTTTCTACTGTTATCATAGGCACTAGCGGGCAATAATGAGCGATTCACAACATAAAAGTTACTCCAGTCAAAACCACCATAACCATTATTAATACTGGAGAAATTTTTCACTGAAACATCTTCAAAAGTTAATGTTGTTAGCATATCTTCTTTATAAATTTGTGCAGCAAGAATAGCAGTGTCAGCCGGAGAAACTGCAGCTTTTGTAATGGTTGCAAGATTCATATCATTTTCCTTTTTTTTATAGCTGTTAAATAATTATTTGAGTGGCGATGATTACCCTAATAGCTTTCGATATGTAGAGAAATAGATAGATGCGCCGTTTGCTCTTTGTTGCTTTTTATCCTATAGCATTCAAATTTATATGTCAGTATTTTCCACAAACTTAACTAAATTCTTATCTAGTTGTGAAAAAGGTTATAACTACTGATAGGCATATAAAAACTTTACGATTCTATGCCGTATTTTTACCCTATTTAATTTGAGGTTTTCATAAATCTGTAGCGTTGATTTATGAGTGGTATTTGATATCCACAGCTTTTATATTAGGTGGAAATACAAGAGGTACAATTATTGAGAGTGACACAAATATGACTGTCACGCGACCAAAACAATTTGCCCCTAAGAGGCAAATTGCTTTTTGACTTCCTCCACAACTTTTCTATTTGACAGGGAAGGTGATGGAAGCCTGCTTTGGAGCCTGCGCCTGATAACGTATAGCCCTGAAGCCCAGAAAAAGTCTAGTAAGTTAAATTAATGGACATTGATTATTTCTGTTGTAGTATATGGTTATTAATTTTTTTGATTTAGAGCAATAAGCCTATTAAAAACAAAAAATAAAACTAAGAAATAAAACCAAGAAATAAAACCAAGAAATAAAACCAAGAAATAAAATCTAAAAAAAGAAAAATCCAAAAGTCAAAATATAAAATCAACAGGGGATTGAAAACAAACTGAATGGTATAAAATAACTAACACTATGAGCATCTCCTTTTCAGTGAAAAAAGTGTACAAGGAAAACCGCAAGAGTGAAAACGATTGGCGGTTATTTTTGCGTTTATTCCCCTATGCCCGTCATAGTCGTAAGCTATTGGCGTTTGCTATGGTTTTGCTAATTCCAATCACATTAGCCAACGCTATTCAGCCTTTAATTATAGGACAGGCTGTATCTTTAATTCGTGCAGAAACAGGGATTTATGATTTCCTAAAAAATCGCCCTTTACTACAGGCAATCACAATCCTTGAGGTAATACTATTAGGCGCAGTTTTAGTTAGACTGACCTTAGTTGGCTATCAGGGTTATCTGATACAAAAAATTGGACAGCAAATAACAGCTGAAATTCGCAAAGATTTATTTCGCCATGTCACATCCTTATCTGTAAGCTTTTTTGACCGTACACCAGTAGGTAAATTAATTACTAGATTAACCAGTGATGTTGAGGTACTGGGAGATGTATTTTCTACTGGTGCTATAGGTATTATTGCTGATTTATTTTCGATGATTATCATTGCTACATTTATGTTTTCCGTGCAATGGCAGCTAGCGTTTATGTTGATTTTGATGCTGGGAACAATTTCTTTTGTAATCGTCTACTTTCAGCGTCAATACCGAAAATCTAATTATAAAGCCAGAGAAGAACTGTCTGTATTAAATTCTACGTTACAAGAAAATATCGTTGGAATCAATGTGGTGCAGCTATTCCGACGAGAAAAAGTAAATGCTGAGTTATTTCGTAAAACTAATCAACAATATGTAAAAGAAGTTGACCGGACAATTTTTCATGATTCGGCTGTTTCTGCTACTTTAGAGTGGATATCATTGGTGGCGATCGCCTGCGTATTGGCAGGGGGTGGTTATTTATTGTTGGAAAATCAAATCACCTTTGGGACTCTATCAGCATTTGTGCTATTCGCCCAACGTTTATTTGAGCCTTTACAGCAATTTGCTGAGAAGTTTACCATTATCCAGGCTGGGTTTACAGCCATTGAAAGGGTTAGTGATATTTTAGATGAACCCATTGAGATAAATGATAAGGCAAATCCCAGGCTTTCTGTATTTGACAATCAATTTGGCTATATTGATGAGATTATCGCGGCTTTAGATTCCCGAAATAATACAAAGACATCCTTGGGAGAGATTCGCTTTGAGGATGTATGGTTTGCTTATAAAGATGATGATTATGTCATCAAAGGTTTAGACTTTACCATTAAACCAGGGGAGAAAATAGCCTTAGTAGGGCCTACCGGTGCAGGTAAGAGTACTATTATTCGTCTATTGTGCCGTCTTTATGAACCTACAAAAGGACAGATTTTTGTAGATGGGATTGACATTCGGGAGTTACCCCAATCAGAGTTACGTCGTTATATGGCGGTAATTTTACAGGATGGTTTTCTGTTTGCAGGGGATGTGAAAAGCAATATTTCCCTAGGAGATGGTTATACAATCGATGAAATCCAGGAGGCTGCACAAAAGACAAATGTTGCCCAGTTTATAGAACAACTTCCCCAAAATTATCATACTCAGTTACGGGAACGCGGTACAAATCTATCCAGCGGACAGAAACAACTTTTGGCTTTTGCCCGTGCCGTAATTCGCGACCCACAAATAATTGTACTTGATGAAGCTACAGCCAACTTAGATGTTAGGACAGAAGCTTTAATCCAAGAAGCTTTAGATGAACTTCTTGCCACGCGCACAGCAATTATTATCGCCCACCGCTTTTCAACAATTCGCAACGTCGATAGGATTTTTGTCCTGAAACGAGGAGAATTAATTGAACAGGGTAGTCATGAGCAATTGTTACTACAAGGAGGACTATACGCTACGTTGCATAATTTGCAAATGTTAGGTGCTTGAAAATTTAGAAGTTGGCAATTTAAAACAGGAATAGCCGCAAAAATTGCTACTATGCTTGATTTGTGTAACCGCTCCTGAGCCAAGAACCAGATTGTTTCGTAGAAGCTCTGCGTAAGTCCTATAAAACTTAAAAATTCAATCTCCAAGGGCGAATGCCTTATAATCTCAATCATCTCCAAGGGCGAATGCCATAGCCTGCGGCAACCGTTGGTATGCCCCTACACGAACTCATATTTTCCATGAATTTTTCTATTTGTCAAAACTCATAGATTCAACAGCCTACCCTAAATCCCTCTCCCTTGGCAGAGGGACTATTTAACAACAATTCATAACTCCCACCCCCCCCTTCCCCATGTGGTCTGTAGCCTTATTTGTATGTATAGCTTGGATGATATCCCTCTGTTTGCATGAGTTTGGTCATGCAATCGTTGCCTATTGGGGTGGGGATAAATCCGTTAAAGATAAAGGTTATTTAACTCTAAATCCTCTGAAATATACTGAGCCTGGAATGAGTTTAATGCTACCACTGATGTTCTTACTTGTTGGTGGTATTGCTCTTCCGGGAGGTGCTGTTTACATTAATACCCATCGTCTAAGAGGGCGTTTATGGAAAAGTGCCGTGTCTGCTGCTGGACCATTGGCGAATATGATAGTGGTGTTATTAATGTCACTGCCTTTTTTATTGGGATTCTATCAGGAAGTAGATATATTTCCTCAATCGACTCAATTATTCCCTTTTATGGCAGCTTTAGCTTTTGTCATCAATTTAAATATCTATATAGTTTTTATTAATTTACTGCCGATTCCTTCCCTAGATGGTTATGGGATAATTGAACCTTGGCTGCCCTCGAAGATTCGGCAATTATTTGGTAAGTTTGCCCAGTTTGGTATTTGGGTACTTATTGGGTTGCTTTGGTTTGTGCCTCCTGTTAATCAATTTTTATGGGGTATAACTAATAAAATCAGTAATTTTTTTAAAGTTCCAGAGAGGTTATCGGAATTAGGTGGTGCTTTATTTAACCAATATTCTTTATATTTAGTACTTGGCTTAATCGCTATATTATGGATATTTAGAGATAAAAAACAAGATTTTTTTCGTAAGGGTACTCAGCTACTAGGTACAAATAATTACCATGAAGCAATAGCTAATTTTGATCAAGCTATTGAAATTCAGCCGAGTTATTCTGAAGCTTGGTATATGAAAGGCTATGCTTTATTTTCTCTAGAAAAATATCAAAAAGCCTTAGTTGCCTATGATAGGGCATTAGAAAATAATCCTGATTATGTAGATGCATGGCATGATAGGGGAAGTATTTTAAGAAATTTAGGACGCAATCAAGAAGCGATCGCTTCCTATGATAAAGCTATAGAGATTCAGCCAGACTATGCCTTGGCTTGGCATAATCGCGGTAAAGCTTTATTTGCAATGGAAATTTACGAAGAAGCGATTAATTCCTTTGATAAAGCAATTCAGTCTGAAAGCAACAACGCGGATGCTTGGATAAGTAAGGGAGATGTTTATAAAAAGTTAAAGAGTTACGAAGAAGCTATTTCAGCTTATAACCAAGCCATGTTAGTAAAACCAAAGTCCAATGGTTGGTTATATCAGATTCAGATTTTACGGCAGTTGGGAGATTATCAGAGAATTATTGAGGTTTGTGAGAGAAAATTACAATTTCAAGCAGATGATGGTGAAGTTTGGTATATCAAAGGTTTAAGTTTAGATAAATTAAATAGACAACAGGAAGCTACGGTTTCTTACAATCAGGCTGTTACTTCCTACGATAAGTTAGCTAAAGGAAAACCACAAAACCCTGAGATTTTTTATGAGAAGGGGGTTTTACTTGAGAAATTACAAAGACACCCAGAGGCGATCGCTGTCTATAGGAAAGCGATATCTTTATATGAGGGTATATTAAAGCGTCAGCCACAAGACATCGGGATTTGGATCAAAAAAGCTAGGTTATTAGAAAACGTCGAAGAATACGACGAAGCTTTAAAAGCCTACGAAGAAGTAATAACTTTAAAATCCGATTTTTTCCCAGCTTGGTGTAGTAAGGGAATGATTTTAGCGAAGTTACATCGCCATCAAGAAGCTGTAACAGCCTATGATAAAGCTTTGGGAATTAGGCCTAATGAATGTAGTATTTGGTTTATGCGCGGTCAGGCAATGGCAGCTTTATCAGATTACGATACAGCCATTGGTTGTTATGACAGGGCATTAACTATTTTTACCGAATTTTACGGCTTTTGGCTATATCGTGGTGTCGCACTATATTTACTACAACAATATGATGCAGCCAATTCATCCTACGATGAAGCATTAGAATTAGAGCCAAATTCTGTTAAAGTCTGGCATGACAAAGGTTTGGCTTTAATGAAATTACATACATATCATCAGGCGATCGCTGCCTTTGATAAAGCTATAGAATTAGACCCTAATTTAGGCGAAGCTTGGTATAACAAAGCTTGTTGTTATGCACTCCAAGGTAATATTCAACGAGTAAATCATTGTTTACAACAAGCTTACGAATTAGATTCGACAAGATTTAAGGCAATGGTAAAGGAAGATAATGATTTTGACAGCATTCGCACTCATCCTGATTTTTCTTAACCTTTTGGGGTAGTAGGAGTGGTAGGGTAGTTAAAAAACATTAGCCATTAGCCATTAGCCATTAGCCATTAGCCATTAGCCATCAGCAATTAGCCATTAGCCATCAGCCATTAGCCATTAGCCATTAGCCATTAGCCATTAGCCATTAGCCATTAGCCATTAGCCATTAGCCATTAGCCATTAGCCATTAGCCATCAGCAATTAGCCATTCTTCTATTAGCAACTCACACAAACGCGATCGCTTTTTCAGCAACAAGAGAAAGACTAGTAACAGAATACTTCTGACACAAAGAATCCTTAACGGCATTGCAAGAAACCTTTAACTCAAGAGATTTGCTATTATTCTTTGTAATCTCTCCCAGGTAAATATACTTGGAGCCATCAGTCGTTGTAAAACTAATCTCCCCTTGAATCTTACTCCTATCCTCATTTTCCTCAAGAATACGACCAGAAACTTTATAATCAAACCAACTCCATCCATAGCGCTGGATTAATTCTCTTTCCAATACCTGTAGTGATTCCGGAAACATACCCCAACCACGGTAAATTTGATTAAATAAATCAATATCTCCACTACGAGTCAAAATCGATTGAAAATACTCTTGAGTAATACCGCCATAATATCTACCCTGGGGTAAATCTATCATTGTCGGGGCAAAACGATGACCACCAATATGGCTTGATTTCCACAAACGTATATTTTTTAACCCTAAATCTGCAATTGTACTTTGGGCATGGTAGTAAAAAGGATTACCATACCGAGCGCAACACCTATCTCTACTCCCATGAGTACATACTAAAATATCCCTCGAAGCGATCGCCTCAACTTCGTAAGCAGAATTTCCCCCCGCCAAACATTTTTTTACAACCCCAGCAACTTCTTCTAAACTAGGCAGTAAAAATTCATGTTTACTATAGCTATTATTTATGTTGTTTATATTATTTGTACCCTTTTGGGCTTGATAAATTAACAGAGTTGTATTGTTCGCTTTGTGGGATTCATTATTGGCTATCAATAAGAATTTTACAGATAACTTAGCTTTCTTAATTTCTAATTGTAATTTACGTAAATTTTCTGGCAGCCATTTAGTATCAAAAGGCTCCGCAGCCCAAGGTGGACGACATTCTATCAATACATAAGTATCGCAATTCGTCGCACTCCCAATCATATCTTCTTGAGCATTTCGTGAATTATCTGAGCAAAAAAATGTATTCATTCAATCTTTATCCTTTGTGTATTTTACGAAAAAAACCTATTAATCGTCTACTATCAGAATCGAAAGTAGTTACCAAATACCGAGCAAATACTTATCAAAATTTCTTCTCAAGCTATTTATTAGCGATTTGATGATTATTTATTCACCAGATATCAGTCATATCAGTCTCAAAAAATCGGTGATTTTTATAGATTGTTATACATTTTCATTTGTGTAAAGCTTACTTTTATCATTAACACTTAAAGGGATAGCAAGATATTTAGTAGAAAGAAGTATCATTTTTAACATAATGCTAATTTTTCTCAATAAGACTTGAAAGATATAAACCTCATCGTGACATTTTTTGTAACAAATACAACATAACATCACTGATAAAAAGCAATAAAAATTAATAAAAATTAATTATTTATTACTAATTTTATAACAGTATCAGCACATAAATGCAAAGTCGAGTTTCCGCTAATTTGTCAAATCTTAGGAAAGTCATCGTAAAAAAACGATAAAGCTAGCTAGAGATAAGTTTTATCAAAACATGCTTTTTGACTATGACAGCAGTTAGCGATTTTCAAGACTTTTTGTCTTAAAAACAACTAACTCCTAATTCTTGCTTAGGAATTGACTTAAATATTTCCCTTGAATGTAACTTAAGTCAGGAATAAATGCAAACTATTGAGAAAAGTTCTGATTTATCAAGGAGATGCTTGTTTAACTTAGAGGATGTTTATAAATAAAATAATGTCATTAGTCGCATTCGCGGCTATAGAATCTAGGTTTTTCGGCTCCCGTCGAGAGATACTTCCCTACCCTATTGCTCCGGTCACCATGACAAATCATGGTTTTTTACGAATTTATGAACACCCTCTTAGGCATGACCAAAAAAATTTGTGACCCCGTAGAGTAATAAACCTGGACTTATGCACTCCTATTTACTGTCGTCTAAGGTGAAACTTAAACCAGTCAAACATATCTAGGATTCTAGGACTTATATTATTGTCGCGCACTAACTATGAATTGTGCCAATAACCCAAGTCCTATCAGTGTAGAAACTTTGCCTTAGAATACAATAGGAATTAAAAGATTTATTTGCGTCAGCCGAAAAAAATATTAAAATATTGATTTACGACTATGGCTTTAGCCCATTTCCGTTTCCACGCTGGATTAAATTTTTTTTTGCCCCGTGATAAAAAGCGGGTAAGCATACCTCATACCTTTGGCGATCGCTCCTCCATCAAGGACATGATAGAATCCCTTGGTGTCCCCCATCCAGAGATAGGTTGTATCGAGGTTAATGAAAAATATGTAGATTTTTCCTACATCGTTAGAAATAAAGATGTGATTAATGTATATCCAATATATATGACAGATGAGATATCACCTGATGTTTCAGTCTCTCCTCCACCTTTGGATGTTATAAGTTTTATATTAGATATTCATTTAGGAAAATTAGCCAACTCTTTACGGCTATTGGGTTTTGATACCTTATACCGCAATGACTACCATGATGAGGAATTAGCGAGGGTTTCTGGTAGTGAAAATCGGATTTTACTAACCCGTGATAAGGGTTTATTGATGCGAAGTATCGTATCTCATGGTTATTATGTGCGGGATACAAATCCAAATAGGCAAGTTTTGGAAGTCATGCGTCGTTTTAACTTGTCTAATTTAGT
>Ga0114939_10003709_pt1 | contig 10513 bp, 7 predicted proteins | sample AshMeaCrysSpring_FD_87196 | JGI IMG/M metagenome (GOLD analysis project Ga0114939, IMG submission 87196) | Groundwater microbial communities from Big Spring, Nevada to study Microbial Dark Matter (Phase II) - Ash Meadows Crystal Spring | ecosystem: Environmental > Aquatic > Deep subsurface >... | reverse complement strand
GCATGAAGGCCATCGGCATGGGCGGCGCGGCCGCGGCCGTGGCGCTGGAACCCTTCGGCGGCGCGGTCAATCCGGGCGCGATGAGCTTCCTCGACACGCAGTGGCAGGTGGGCCTGAGCTGGTTCAGCCCCGACCGCTCGGCCAGCCGCACGGGCTCGGGCATGGCCGGCATCGACGGCAGCGCCACCAGCGACAGCACCAACTTCTTCATCCCCGAGTTCGGCTGGAACTGGCGCTACAGCAAGGAGCTGGCCTTCGGCCTGACGGTCTACGGCAACGGCGGCATGAACACCGACTACCCCGGCGGACAGATTCCGCAGCAGAGCGCCTGCGCCGCCTTCAACCCCAACGCCGGGCCGTACAACCTGCTGTGCGGCAACGGCAAGCTGGGCGTGGACCTGATGCAGCTGATGATCGCGCCCTACGTGTCCTGGCAGTTCATGCCCGGACAGTCGATCGGCATTGCGCCGACGCTGGCCTACCAGCGCTTCGAGGCCAACGGCCTGCAGGCCTTCGACAACCCGATGATGTCCACGGCCCCGGGCAAGGTCACCAACAACGGCTACAGCAGTTCCTGGGGCGGGGGCGTGCGCATCGGCTACATGGGCCAGTTCACCGAGCAGATCGCGGTGGGCGTGGCCTACGCGACGAAGATGTCGATGGGCGAGTTCGACGACTACCGCGGCCTCTTCGCCCAGCAGGGCAAGTTCGACATCCCGGCCAACTTCACCATCGGCGGCTCGTTCCGGCCGACCGAGCAGTGGCTGCTGGCGCTGGACTTCCAGCGCATCTACTATTCCGATTCGGTGGCGGTGTCGAACCCGAGCTCGCTGATCGGCAACTGCCTGCAGGGCAATCCGGGCAACTGCCTGGGCGGCAGCGACGGTGCCGGATTCGGCTGGCAGGACATCAACGTCTGGAAGTTCGGCGTGCAGTACCAGCTCAACGACCAGTGGACGCTGCGCGGCGGCTACAACTACACGCAGAACCCGGTGCAGGCGGCCGACGTGACCTTCAACATCCTGGCGCCGGGCGTGGTGAAGAGCCAGTGGACCCTGGGCGCGACCTGGAAGCTGGACAAGGCCTCCGAGATCACCGGCATGTTCATGTATGCGCAGCGCAATTCGGTCACCGGCACCAGCCTGTTCACCGGTTTCGGGGCGCCTGGCACGACCACCGAGACCATCTCGATGAAGGAGATGCAGATCGGCATCGCCTACACGATGCACTACTGAGTGCCCCCGGGGCCGGGCAGCGCCCGGCCCGCTCCCGTGGAGGTCAAGCAAAGCGGCAAAGCCACGTTTGCTTGAGGGCGCAACCCGGTGTCGGGCGGGACCCGGCGCGGGCCGGCTTCGCGGGCCGGGCGCGTGCGCCTCAGGGTGGCGGCGCGGCGGCCTGCAGCTTCTTCCAGGCCTGGAAGCCGCCGGCCACCGACAGCGCCTTCGGGTAGCCCAGCTCGCGCAGCATGTGCGCGGCGTGCAGGCTGCGCCGGCCGCTGTTGCACAGGCACAGCAGGATGTGGTCGTGGGCGTGGTGCAGCTTGTTGATCATCGTGAAGAAGCCGCGCACGTCGATGTCGCTGGGCTCGCCGGCGTCCAGCGTGTCCTGCTCGTCCTCGCTGAGCGCGTGGCCGAGCAGCTGCTTGACCTCCATCAGCGGGATGTGCACCGTGCCGGGCACGGCACCCTTCATCTCGATCTCGAAGCCCTGGCGGATGTCGATCATCGTCGCCAGCTCGAGCCGGCACAGTTCCAGCGCGGTCGGCAGGCTGATTTCGAGGCCTTCGCGCTCGGGCAGGTGGTCGTCGGCGGCGATGTTTGCCATGCTCGTTCCTCGGCTTTCTGCCGCATTGTGCGTGGATTTCGCCCAAGCCCCCGGCGCGCAAGCAGGCCGCAGGGCTGGGCTAGACTCGCGCGCCCGCTCCGACCGCATTGTTTGATCTGCCAGGACCCCTTCCCATGCCGCTGACCGAAGCCGCACTGCTCGACGCGCTGAAGACCGTCGTCGACCCCAACACCGGCCGCGACCTGGTTTCGACCAAGGCGCTGCGCAACCTGCGCATCGAAGGCGCCGACGTCGCCTTCGACGTCGAGCTCGGCTACCCGGCGCGCAGCCAGATCCCGGCGCTGCGGCAGGCGCTGATCGCGGCCGCGCGCAGCGTGCCGGGGGTGGGCAACGTCAGCGCCCAGGTGGCGGTGAAGATCGTCTCCCATGCGGTGCAGCGCGGCGTGCAGCTGCTGCCGGGCGTGAAGAACATCGTCGCCGTCGCCTCCGGCAAGGGGGGCGTCGGCAAGAGCACGACCGCCGTGAACCTGGCGCTGGCGCTGGCCGACGAGGGTGCGCAGGTGGGCATCCTCGACGCGGACATCTACGGCCCGAGCCAGCCGATGATGATGGGCATCGATGCCAAGCCGGAGAGCCAGGACGGCAAGACGATGGAGCCGCTGGTCAACCACGGCGTGCAGGTGATGTCCATCGGCTTCCTGGTCGACGCCGACAACCCGATGATCTGGCGCGGGCCGATGGTCACGCAGGCGCTGGAGCAGCTGCTGCGGCAGACCAACTGGCGCGAGCTGGACTACCTGATCGTGGACATGCCGCCGGGCACCGGCGACATCGCGCTCACGCTGTCGCAGCGCGTGCCGCTGACCGGCGCGCTGATCGTCACCACGCCGCAGGACATCGCGCTGCTCGACGCGAAGAAGGGACTGAAGATGTTCGAGAAGGTCGGCGTGCCGATCCTCGGCATCGTCGAGAACATGGCGGTGCACGTCTGCACGCAATGCGGCCACGCCGAGCACATCTTCGGCGAGGGTGGCGGCCGGCGCATGGCCGAGCAGTACGGCGTCGACTACCTCGGCGCGCTGCCGCTGTCGCTGGCGATCCGCGAACACGCCGACAGCGGCAGGCCCAGCGTCGTGGCCGAGCCCGCCGGCGAGGCGGCGGCGATCTACCGTGCGCTGGCACGCAAGGTCGCCGTGAGCATCGCGTCCCGGTCGAAGGACTATTCGTCCAAGTTCCCGACCATCACGGTCTCCAAGACCACCTGAGCGGCAGGATTCGCAGACGGCGCGTGCGCATGCCAGAATGGCTTCGCGTCAGGACGGGCCGCTCGGCACGAGCCCGAGTGGCGCCCAGGAGGAGACGCCATGAAGTGGGAAGGGCAGAGACAGAGCGACAACGTCGAGGACCGGCGCGGTGCCGGCGGCTATGGCGGTGGTATGGGGCGTATCGGCGGTCGCGGCATCGGCCTGGGCACGATCGTCATCGCGCTGATCGCCGGCTGGATCTTCGGCATCAATCCGCTGGCCCTGATGGGCATGATGGGCGGAGGCGGGTCGATCGCGCCCGGGGTGCAGCAGGCGCCGGCGCCCACGTCGGCGGCCAGCGACGAGGTCAAGGCCTTCGTCGCGACCGTGCTGGCCAGCACCGAGGACGTGTGGGGCACGCAGTTCCGCGCCGCCGGCGGTGCCTACCAGGCGCCGGGGCTCGTCGTCTTCCGCGGCAGCACGCGCACCGCGTGCGGCCAGGGTCAGGCGGCGATGGGGCCGTTCTACTGCCCGGCCGACCAGAAGGTCTACATCGACCTCGGTTTCTTCGACATGCTGGACCGGCAACTCGGCGCCCCAGGCGACTTTGCCCAGGCCTACGTGGTGGCGCACGAGGTCGGCCACCATGTGCAGCGCCTGCTGGGCATCACCGACAAGGTCGACGGCATGCGCGGGCGTGTGCCCGAGGAGCAGATGAACGCGCTGTCGGTGCGGCTGGAACTGCAGGCCGATTGCCTTGCCGGCGTCTGGGCACACCATTCGCAGAAGGCCAAGGCCTGGCTCGAACCGGGCGACATCGAGGAGGGCCTCAACGCCGCCGCGCGCATCGGCGACGACACGCTGCAGCGCCGGTCGCAGGGCGTGGTGGTGCCCGAGAGCTTCACCCACGGCACCAGCGCGCAACGCATGAACTGGTTCAAGCGCGGCCTCGGCAGCGGCAACATGGCCGAGTGCAACACCTTCGAGGCGCGCCAGGTCTAGCCGCGCCGGACGGCATGCCCGCTGCCACCGGACGCGGAGCGGCCTTCAGTCGCCGCGGGCGTCGTCACCGACCCGTGCGGGGTCGAGAGCGGGGGCGACCACTGCCGACGGCGCATGGTTGTCGCTCGACCTTCCGTCCTCGGCACGCGCGGGACAGTGGAGCGAAGCGCTGCTGTGCAGTCAGCAGGCAGACGGTCCCGTGCTTCTGGTCGCGAGCCCGAATCAGGCGCCTCCGGCAACGGTCTTGCTGGTGGCAACCCGCCTGCGGCCTGAGGTCGGGCCGCTGCGAGTTGCGGGCTTCGTGGCCGTCCGGCGATTCTTCGCGGCCGGGGCGCCGCCGCGGGCGCGCGCCTGCAGCGCCAGCTTGCGCACGCGCGCGATGTCCTCGTCGCTGAACTCGCCGTGCACGCCCGAGATCGCGGCCAACTGCATGCCGTGCTTCAACCCCAGCTGATAGATCTCGCGCACCTTCGGCCACTCGATCTGCCGGCCCACCGTGAAGTTCTCGAAACGCCCCTCTAGAGCGAGCACGATGGTCTCCGCCAGGCAGGCATAGGCCACACCCTTCGGCAGCCCGATGTTCTTCATCTGCACGTCGCCGGGAAGCCGGATCTCGCCCGACTCGATCACCAGCACGTCCGGCCGCTTGGCCACCTCGCTCGGCGGCAGGTCCAGCGGGCGCGCCACGTCGGTGATCACGCAGCCGGGCTTGACCTTCATGATGTCCAGCACCTTCTTGCCGGCGCCCGAGGTCGCCGTGACGACCATGTCCATCTGCGGCAGGTGGACGTCGGCATGGGCCGACAGCACGACCTTCGCGCCCGGGCTCTCCTGTTCGATCTCGGCCTTCAGCGCCAGCAGCTTGGCGGTCTCCGGCGACACCAGGTAGACCTCCTCGGCGGCGCGCACCAGCAGTCGCGCGCAGGCCGAGCCGATGGCGCCCGTGGCGCCCACCACCATCGCCTTGAAGCGCACGCGCTCCTTGCCGCGCGGCCGCGGCAGCAGCCCCATGCGCAGCAGCGCGTCGTGCGCGGCCCAGAGCGCGCCGCTGGCGCTGTAGCTGTTGCCGGTGGTGATGGGCAGCGGCGCCTGGCGCGCCACGGTCACGCCGGCATCGCCGACCACCTTGGTGAAGGCGCCCAGGCCCATGATCTGCGCGCCCAGCTTGCGCGCCATGTCGGCGGCCGCCAGCAGGCGCCGGTAGGTGAACTCCGGGCTGTGGCTCATGATCTCCTTCGGCGTCCCGCCCACGGCGATCAGCCAGCCCTCGGCCTCGACCCCGGTCGGCGAGCGGATGCCCTCGATCTTCGAATAGACGAAGGGCGGCGCGAAGGCCATGACCTTCTCCAGTGAATCCATCAGCACCGGTGGCGACACCCGCGACAGCACCTCCACCGGCTTGACCTTCTTGAAGTACTCCTGCGACAGCGGGTGGATGACGAAGGCGAAGCGGTTGGTGCGCCTGAATCCGTTGGGATACAGCAGCCGCGGCTGCATGCCTTCGGCACCCAGGATGTCGAGGTAGTCGTCGTCGAGCAGGCCGCCGCCGTGCCGCCCGCTGGCGGCCAGCAGCATGGCGTCGAGCAGCGACGGGTCGATCGCGTGGCCCTGCAGCACCGGCGCGCCATCGATGACCAGGTTCACGCCCTTGTCCTTGAAGGCCGCGAGCCGCGCGTCGTTGACGGTGTGGGTGACGACGGTCTTGCCGGCCAGTTCCTCCAGGCCCATGCCGTCGAGCTGGTGCACCGGCGCGACCACCACGCTGGCGTGCTGCACGGCGCGGCGCAGCACGTGCTGGGCCCACTGCGCCAGCAGCGGGCCGCTGACCAGCCGGCGCGGCACCCAGTGCGACACGTAGTGCATGCCGCCGGCATACAGCCCCAGCGCGTCCAGCGAGGTCAGCAGCTTCGGCGACCCGAGCTGCAGCACCGGGTCGGCGAAGTGCAGGTTCGGGGTGTACTCCGCCATCGACAGCGCCAGTTTCTGGTGCGCCACGCCGCTGAAGAACAGCACCCGCGCGTTGTCGAAGTAGTGGCCCAGCGTGGACTGGGCATGCCGCACCGCCCGCTCCAGGCAGATGTCGGCCAGCCTGGCGCCGGTGCTGAAGGGCGCGTGGCTGACCTTGGCGCGCAGTCGCTTCGCCAGGCCCGCCTCGTGACCGCCTTCGGCCAGGTGCCCGCGGTCCTTGGCCAGGCCCAGGCCGATGGCGTCGGCGCGCGTGTCCCAGTGGCGCAGCAGCCGTCCGGCCTCGGCCACGTCGCCGTCGGTGCCGATGCGGCGCACCTGCAGCGGCTGTCCGAGCAGCCGCGTCCGGAACGAGAAGTCCTGCTGCCCGGCCCCCAGGCTGATGCCGACCACGTGCTTCATCCGTGCCTCGCAGAGAAGGTCCGAATGCGCATTCTGGCCGGTGCCGGGCCGCCGGCCATTGATCCGCGACAGGCCGGCCCGCGATCGCGCGGCCGCGGCGGCTGTCACCCAGGCGACGATGCGGCCGCTTCGGCCGATGCGCCGCAGTGCGATTTGTCAACGCCTGTCCACGCCGAGGCGCGTGCGCGGCTCCGGCTGTGCCATGCTTGCCGCCTGCGGACGACACGAAGACGACCATGAGACAACTGAGTGCGCACGATGCCGGCTTCCTGTATTCGGACACCAGCCATTCCAATGCCAACGTCACGCTGATCCAGATTTACGACCAGAGCACCGCCCCCGGCGGCAAGGTGCGCTTCAAGAGCATCCTGGCGCACATCGAGAGCCGGCTCAGCGGCCTGCCGATCTTCCGCAGCAAGCTGCTGCGCGTGCCGCTCGACCTGGACCATCCCTACTGGGTGGACGACCCGAACTTCGACCTCGAGTACCACGTACGCCACATCGCGCTGCCCAAGCCGGGCGACTGGCGGCAGTTCTGCATCCAGGCCTCGCGCATTCATGCGCGGCCGCTGGACCAGAGCCGGCCGCTGTGGGAGATCTACGTGGTCGAGGGGCTGGACAGTCTGCTGGAGCTGCCGGCAGGCAGCTTCGCGCTGCTCACCAAGATCCATCATGCGGCCGTCGATGCCGAGGGCGGCAGCCGCATCGCGATGCTGCTGCACGACCTGACGCCGCATCCGCCCCGGCCGGTGCCGCCGCGGCCCTGGTTCCCCCAGCCTGCGCCGGGGCCGGTGTCGTTGCTGCTGCGCGGCTGCCTGAATTCGGCGCTGTCGCCGCTGCAGCTGCGCACGCCCTGGGCGCGCCGCCTGGCCGAGGGCACCGAGGCGGCCGTCGCCTTCGCCAGCGACCTGCTGACGCGGCCGGAGCAGCTGCTGGCCACGCGCTTCAACTCGGTGGTGTCGCCGCACCGCGTGTTCGACACGCGCCGCTTCATGGTCGAGGAGTTCGACGCCATCCGCCAGCTGGTGCCCGGCGCCAGCATCAACGACGCGGTGCTGGCGGTCTGCGGCGGGGCGCTGCGCGGCCACCTGCTGGCAATCGGCGAATTGCCCGGCACCGGGCTCAGTGCCGTCACGCCGGTGCACGCGCGCCAGCGCGACGGCAGCACCGCGCCGGCGTCGTGGCTGCGCGTGCAGCTCGGCACCGAACTGCAGGACCCGGTGCGACGCCTGCAGCGGATCCAGCAGCAGACGGCCGCCGCGCTCGGCCCCGATGCCGCGCCTGGGCCCGGCGAAGCGGTCGACGGCAGCCACCAGGCGGCGGCCACGCTGGCGCTCAGCAGCAAGATGCAGAGCTTGCTCAGCCTGGGCAGCGAGCGGCGCGCGCCATCGGCCGCCTGCACGGTGACCAACGTCGCCGGCCCGTCGGTGCCGCTGTACCTGAACGGCGCGCGCATGACCTACTTCTCGGCCATCATGCCCATCGCCGACGGCATGGGCCTGGTGTTCGCGGTGACCAGCTACGACGGGCGCATCATCATCTCGCCCACCTCGTGCCGCGAACTGATGCCCGACCCCGAGGCCTTCACGCAGCAACTGCGCGACAGCTTCCAGGAGTACCTGGCGCTGGCCCGGGCGCAGCGGCCCGCGCGCCGCTCGCCGACTAGATCGGCACGGCCTGGTGCGTCAGCGCCCGGTGCACCATCCCGAGCACGCCCGAAGGCTGGTAAGGCCGCCAGCGGCCCTCGGGCTGCGCCAGCCGGTCGGCCACGATCTGCAGCACCAGCGGGTTGAAGCCCAGGCCCACGTGGCTGCCCCAGACGCGGATGTTCTCGTGCCGGCTGGGGTCGCCTTCGATCGTCGCCTCCTGCGGCGGGACGACGCCGTCGCTCAGCGAATAGAGGCAGCTCACCGGCACCGGCAGCGGCTTGCCCTCGCGCAGTGTCTTGGCGCGCGGCTGCATCGAATGCGCGGCCGAACCCATCGGATGCGCGATCAGCCGGTACAGCGCCTTCAGCAGCGGCGGCACCGCGCTGCCGGACGCATCCACCGACACCGGGCTGCCCAGCGTGACGACGCTGCGCACGCATTCGCCGGCCTGGTGCGCGCCGTACAGCGCGAACACGCCGCCCAGGCTCCAGCCGACCAGGCTGACCTTGCGCCCGGTTTCGTGGTGCAGGTAGCGGATCTTCTGCTCGATGGCCGAGGCGTGCCCGGGGCGGAAGCCGACGTTGCGGCCCAGGCCCCAGGTCTGCACCTGGTAGCCGCGGCTGCGCAGGAACAGCTCCAGCGCAATCAGCGAGCTTTCGCTGCCCATGAAGCCGGGAAGCAGCAGCACCGGATGCCCGTCGCCGTGGGGCGCATGCATCAGCATCGGCAGCGAATAGGGCAGCGAGGCCAGCTCGAAGAAGGCGCGCAACTCGAGCATCGAGCTCAGGGCGCTGGGCTGGCCTGCGTGGGGGTGTCGTTTCGCCATGGGCGCGGAGCCTGCGGGTGAAATTAGCAAAGCAAGCGCTTTGCGATATTCGAACCATAGCACGACGCCCCGGTGCGGCAGGCCGGCCGCAGGCGCGGAATTACCCGCGATCGGCCTCGTTCTTGCGCGGCGTCATGCCGGGTGAGTCCGCGGCCTCGGCATCGGGCGGCCGCAGAGGGTCATCGTCACGCTGCGCTCCTCGTGGCGGACCTGCAGAGGATCGAGCATGCCGGCCACACCCATCGCGCCGAGGCCATGGATCATGGCGCGGCCGATGAGCTCGAGGCGGACGCGCCGGCGACCGGCCGGGCGTTCAAGTCGCCTGCCCGCAATGCACGCAGAAGCGCCGGTCGGCCGCGAGCGGCTGGCCGCAGCCGGTGCAGAAGGCCGGCCTGGCCGGCCCGCGCGGCGGTCGCGACAGGTCCTCGACGGCGAGCATCAGCCGCGCCATGCCGGCGGCGAAATAGGGCTCGGGCGGAATCGGCACGGCGTTGTATTCGGCCAGCTGCGCCAGCTTGCCGGGCAGCTGCGTCGCCTTGGGCATCGATGCCTGCTCGACCAGCACCGGCAGCAGTGCCACGCCGGCCTGCATCGCGGTCTCGATCTCGAAGCGCACCGGGTCGTCCGGCAGCTCGAGCCGGCACCGGCCCTGCTCGTCGCGCAGCTGCGCCCACTGCGGGCCGATGACGACGAGGAAGACGCGAGCGCGCGGGATGGTTTCCTGGATGTGCTCCCGGAAGCGGCTGCCCACCGGGATCGAGTCATAGTCGCGGAAGATCGCGCGCTCGCCGAAGCGTTGCGCCAGCCGGTCGCGGATGCGGGCGGTGACGAGCCCGCTGTCGTCGCGGCGGTAGGACAGGAAGATCAGCGGGCCGTCGGGGGCAGCCGCTGCGGGTGCCGCCGCCGTTGCCGATGATGGGGGCGGCGCCGGGTGCGTCGCCGGCGCCGTCGCTGCGCCCGGCGCGTCCGGCCGCGCGCCAGCCGGGCGAAGGTAAAGGAACTCGGAGGGCGTCAGCAGCGAACCCAGCGACTTGCCCAGGCCGCCGAGCGAGAAGGATTCGCCGATGGTCTGCGGCCCCCGGTCCCCGCACTCCAGCGCGACGAAGTCACCGGGCGCCAGGTTCAGATCCAGTGGCGGGCTGTGGTAGAAATCCAGCGCCAGTTCGATGCGCCGCCGCCCCGGCGGCAGCGCCCAGCGCAGCGTCTGGCCCGCGCCGATGAGCCCGACGTCGCGCCCGTCCACGCGCACGCTGAAGTTGCGCAGGCGGTTGGACAGCGCCTGGGAGCGCGTGATTTCGACCGTCGCCGCGGCAGCGTCCATGGCAGGCACCGCCGCCCGATCAGTGGTCGCTGACGGACAGGACGGCGTAGAGCAGCATGAGGCCCAGCGCGGTGAAGAACCACATCTTGCCGGTGGCGACGCGCTCCGGTCCCGGGCCGCGCAGCCAGAACAGGCCGCCGGCGATCAGGCCGACCAGCGGGAACAGCAGCGTGGCGAAGAGCACGCCGTACTTCAGCCCGGCGGAAACCGGCGGCGGCGCGCCGGCGAGGTCGACGACGGTCGCCGCCGGGCCGGCCGCGGGGCCCGATGCCGCAGGCGGAGCGGACGGGGCCGCGACCGGCTGCGGGACCGCGGCCGG
>Ga0114939_10003708_pt1 | contig 10514 bp, 3 predicted proteins | sample AshMeaCrysSpring_FD_87196 | JGI IMG/M metagenome (GOLD analysis project Ga0114939, IMG submission 87196) | Groundwater microbial communities from Big Spring, Nevada to study Microbial Dark Matter (Phase II) - Ash Meadows Crystal Spring | ecosystem: Environmental > Aquatic > Deep subsurface >... | reverse complement strand
GGCTACCCGCCGGAGATGCTCGACGTCGAGCTCGACCTCGAAGCCGACCTCGGCATCGACACCGTCAAGCAAGCCGAGCTGTTCGCCACCGTGCGCGAGACCTACGGCATCGAGCGCGACGACGCCCTCAAGCTGCGCGACTACCCCACCCTGGCCCACGTCATCGGCTTCGTGCGCGACCGCGCCGGCCTCCCCGACGCCGCGCCGACCGCCGAACCGACACCGCCGGCCACCGAGACCGCAGCACCGGCCGGGTTCCCCCGCCGCGTGCCGGTCGCCGTGGTGCGCCCGGCGCTCGACTGGTGCGACCCGACCGGTGTCCAGCTCGACCGGGTCGTGGTGATGCCCGACGAGGGCGGCGTCGCCGCCGCGCTGCGAGCGGAGCTCCCTCACACCACGTTCCTCGAGCTCGACCGCGCCGCCTCCCCCGACGAGGTGGCCACTGCCATCGAGCAGTGGCGGGCCGACGGCGCCGTCGACGCGCTCCTGTGGCTGCCCGCGCTCGACGACGAAGGCCCGCTCACCTCCCTCGACGAGGCCGCGTGGGTCGACGGGCTGCGGGTGCGGGTGAAGCTGCTCGCCGCCGCCGCCCGCGCGCTCTACGACGACATCGCCAGCGGCTGCGCCGTCGTCACCGCCACCCGCCTGGGCGGCCGCTTCGGCTACGACGACGCCGGCGCCCAGGGCACCATGGGCGGTGCGGTGGCCGGCTTCACCAAGGCTCTCGCCCGGGAGCGCACCGACGCCCTCGTGAAGGTCGTCGACGTCGAGACCGGCGCCGCCGCCGACGAGGTGGCCGAGGCGCTGGTGGCCGAGGCGCTCCACGACCCGGGCGCCGTCGAGGTCGGGCGGGCCCAGGGCCTGCGCTGGACCGTCGCGCTCGACGAGCGCGAGGCCGAAGCCGACCCCGGGCGCTCGCTCGCCGGCGGTACCTTCGTGGTCACCGGCGCCGCCGGCAGCATCGTGTCGGCGATCACCGCCGACCTGGCGGCCGCCTCGGGCGGCACGTTCCACCTCCTCGACCTCACGCCGGAGCCCGACCGGGCCGACCCCGACCTCGCCCGCTTCGTGAGCGACCGTGACGGCCTCAAGCTCGAGCTGGCCGCCCGGATCGCCGAGAAGGGCGATCGGGCCACCCCCGCCGTGGTCGAGCGAGAGCTGGCTCGCATCGAGCGCAGCCGCGCCGCGCTCGACGCCATCGAAGCCGTCGAGCACGCCGGTGGCACCGTCCACTGGTACCAGGTCGACCTCACCGACGGCGCCGCGGTGCAAGCGGTGATGGCCGCGGTCGTCGAGGAGTCCGGCGCCGTCGACGCCCTCGTCCACTGCGCCGGCCTGGAGATCAGCCACTTCCTGCCCGACAAGCCCCAGCGCGAGTACGACCTCGTGTTCGACGTGAAGGCCAACGGCTGGTTCCATCTCCTGAAGGGCCTCGGCGACGCCCCGCTCGGCGCGGCCGTGGTGTTCAGCTCGATCGCCGGGCGCTTCGGCAACGGCGGCCAGACCGACTACAGCGCGGCCAACGACCTGCTGTGCAAGAGCGTGTCGTCGTTCGCCTCGCAGCGACCGGCCACGCGCGGCATCGCCGTCGACTGGACGGCCTGGGCGGGCATCGGCATGGCGACGCGTGGGTCGATCCCGAAGATGATGGCCCTCGCCGGCATCGACATGCTCCCGCCCGAGATCGGCGTGCCGGTGGTGCGCCACGAGCTCGAGGCCGCCGGCCGGGGCAGCGAGGTGGTCGTCGCGGGCGCCCTCGGCATCTTGTTGGAGGAGCGGCACCCGACCGGAGGTGTCTCGCCCACCATCGTCACCGCCGGCCCGATGGCCGGGGTCGTCGAGCGTGGCGAGGCAGGCGCCGTCGTGGTGAGCACCCGGCTCGACCCCGCCGTGCAGCCGTTCCTCGACCACCACCGCATCGAGGGCACCCCCGTGCTCCCCGGGGTGATGGGCATCGAGGGCTTCTGCGAGGCCGCCTCGCTCCTGGCGCCCGACCACCACGTGGTCGCCGTCGACGACGTGGAGTTCCTGGCGCCGTTCAAGTGCTACCGCGACGAGCCGCGCCTGGCCGAGATCCACGTCCGCCTCGAGGGCGACGGCAACGGGCTGGCGGCCCGGTGCGCGCTGGTCGGGCGGCGGACCCTCACGGGCCAGCCCGAGCAGGTCACCACCCACTTCACCGCCACCGTGCGCCTGGCCCCGGTCCCGGTCGCGGCCACGACCACCCCGCTGCCGGGTGAGGCGCCGGACGTAGCCGTCGGGGCCGACGACATCTACCGGATCTACTTCCACGGCCCCGCCTACCAGGTGCTCGAGCAGGCGTGGCGCGACGGTGACGAGGTGGTCGGGCGGCTGGCAGGAGATCTCGGGCCGAACCACGACCCGGCCACGCTGCCACTCGTCGCCCACCCGCGCCTGGTGGAGCTGTGCTTCCAGACGGCCGGGGTGCACGAGCTCGGCACGACCGGCCGGATGGCGCTGCCCCAGCGGGTCGGCCGCCTCGAGCTGTTCGGCGAGGGCCCGCTGGCCGAGCCGGTGCACGCGGTGGTGGTACCCGGCCCCGACGAAGCCGACGCACTGGTCGTCGACGGCGACGGAGCCGTGCGCCTGCGCCTGCGCGGCTACCGCACCATCGCACTGCCCGGGGGCTCCGACGACGACCTGCTGGCGCCGCTGGGCCGCGCGATGGGATCGTGACCGGGCCCACAGGAGGAGGACACACCATGGTGATCGGGCGGCTGGCCATCGTGAACCGCGGCGCGACCGCGGTGCGGCTGCTCCACGCCGCCCGGGAGCACGCGCTGCTGCACGGCCGCGACCTGCAGGTCGTGGCCGTGCACCGCGAAGCCGAGCGCGACTCGCTGTTCGTGCGCGAAGCCGACGAGAGCATCTCGATCGGCGACGCCCCGCTCACCGACCTGGTGGCCGTCGAAGCGGCCCTCCGGCGGGCGGGCACCGACGCGGCCTGGGTCGGGTGGGGCGCGCTGGCCCAGAGCGCGGAGTTCGCCGACCTGTGCACGAGCCTCGGCATCCTGGCGGTCGGACCCGACGGCGAGACGCTGCGCACGATCGCTCGCCCCGAGGTGCTGGCCGACCTGGCCAGTGCAGCCGGGCTGCCGCTGGCGCCACCCGACGTCGTCGCCCAGGGCTACGAGCGCCATCTCGAGGTGCTGGTGATCGCCGACCGCCGCGGCACCTCGTGGGCCGTCGGCGTCCACGACGGCACGCTGCAGCGCCGCACGGAGAAGGTCCTCGTCGAGACGGCGACGCCGAACCTGACCGGCGTCGACCATGCCGCCCTCGTGGCGGCGGCGGCGCGGATCACGACCCTGGCCGGCTTCGTCGGCACCGGCACCGTCACGTTCGTGCGCCGGGCCGGTGCCGGCGGCGTCGCCCTGCTGCGGGTCAGCGCCGGGCTGCCGCTCGGCCACGGGGTCACCGAGATCGCCACCGGCCTCGACCTGGCCAAGCTCCAGCTGCACGTGGCCGAGGGCGAGCGCCTCATCGGCCAGCCACCGCCCCCCGACGGCCATGCCATCGCCGTGCGCCTCAACGCGGAGGACGCCGCCCACGGGTTCGCCCCGGCACCGGGAACGGTCGCGCTGCTCCAGCTGCCGAGCGGACCGGGCCTGCGCGTCGACGCCGGCATCGTCGAGGGCGACGAGGTGGACGCCACGGTCGACCCGACGCTCGCCGAGATCGTGGCGTGGGGACGTGACCGCGAAGAGGCCCGGGTCCGCCTGCACCGAGCGCTGGCGACGTTCCCCGTCGTGCTCGACGGTGGCACCACCAACAAGGGGTTCCTGCTCGACCTGCTCGACCGGCCGGAGGTGCTGGCCGGGCGCTACGACACGGCCTGGCTCGACCGCCTGGCCGCCGGCGGCGGCACCGACGTCGACCGCCTCGGCGACGTGGCGGTGCTCGTCGCCGCCGTCGACGCCTACGACACCGAGCAGGCCGTCGACCGGGCCCACCTCTTCGCGTCGGCCCGCCGCGGGCGCCCCGACGTCCGGGCCGACGTCGGCCGCGCCATCGACCTCGTGCACCGCGGCCACGAGTACCGGGTCACCGTCCGAAGGACCGGGCGCCGCCGCTACCGCGCCGCCGTCGACGGGCGCACCGTCGACCTCCTCGTCACCCGCCTCGGCCGCCACCAGAGCCGCTTCGAGGTCGGCACGACCGGGCACCGGGTGGTGTCCGACGTCCAAAGCGGCGACCACCTCGTGGAGGTCGACGGCGTACCCCACCGGCTGTCGCGCGCCGACGGCGGCGTCGTACGGGCACCGATGCCCGGGGTCGTGGTCGCCGTCAGCGTGGCCCCCGGTGACCTCGTCGAGGCCGGCTCGGCCGTCGCCGTCCTCGAGAGCATGAAGATGGAGAGCACCGTCGAGGCCCCCTTCGCCGGCCGCGTCCGCCAGGTGCTCGTCGGCACCAACGTCCAAGTCGACCAGGGTGCCGCGCTCGTGCGGTTGGAGCCACCAGCGCCCACCGCGGCCGTGGCCGCGCCGCGGCTGGTGTTCGCAGCCGCCGATGTCGCGGCGCCGGGCGGTGTCGAGGAGCAGTGCCGCCGCAACCTCGACACGCTGCGCCGCCTGGTGATGGGCTACGACATCGACGTCTCCGAGGCGCGGCGCGTGGCCTCCGAGCAGCACGACCTCTGCGCCGCCATGGCGTCGCCGACGGCCGAGGTGCTCGACGGCGAGCTGGCGCTGCTGTCGGTGTTCGCCGACCTCCGCGCCCTGTTCCGGGCCCAGCGCGACGCCGCCGAAGCCGACGTCGAGGTGCGCTCGGCCCAGGAGCACCTGCACGCCTACCTCCGCTCGGTCGACGCCGAAGGCGAGGGTCTGTCGCTGCGCTTCCTGGCCGACCTGCGCCGCGCTCTCGAGCACTACGGCGTGCGGGGTCTGGCCCACACCGCCGCTCTCGAGGATGCCCTCTACTGGATCATGCAGTCCCGCCAGCGCGAGGACGCCCAGATCCCGGTCGTGGTCGAGGTGCTGCAGCGCTGGCTGAGCCAGGGGATCGACCTGGGTGATGCCACCGCCGAGCGCGTCCGCTCGACGCTCGACCGCCTGATCACCACGACACAGCGCAACCGGCCGGTGGTGGCCGACCTCGCACGCGAGGCGCGGTTCCGCCTGTTCGACGAGCCGGTGCTGTCGGCCACCCGGGCTCGTGTCTACGACGAGATGCAGACGCACCTGCATGCGCTCGTCGCCGACCCGAAGCGGCCCGACCGGGACCGTCACGTGAACGCCCTCGTCGACTGCCCGCAACCGCTGGTGCCGATGCTGCTCGACTGGGCCGCCACGGCGACGAGCGACGAGCGGGCCACCGCCCTCGAGGTCATCACCCGGCGCTATCACCGCTTGGCCGAGCCTCGGTCGTTCCGCCTCCACCCGGGCCCCGTCCCCGTGCTCACGGCGATCCACGACGACGAGCAGCACCATCGGGTGCACCTCGTCACTGCATGCGCCGCCCCCGCCGAGCTCGACGTGGCCGAGAAGGCCATGGCCGGTGTGGTCGCCGCGCTGCCGGCGAGCGAGGCGATCGAGCTCGAGCTGGCCAGCTGGCTGCCACCCGGTGACGACGCCGACCGCCTCAGCGAGCGCATCGCGGCGGTGCTGCGACGGGTCGGCGACGACCGGCGGGTCAACCATGCCGTGGTCGCCTTGGCCCAACCGGGGCGGCGCGAGCACATCAGCAGCGTGCGCCACCTCACGCTGCGCCCAGACGCGTCCGGCGCGCTCGCCGAGGACCTCTCGCTCCACGGGCTCCACCCGATGATGGCCCGGCGCCTGCGGCTGTGGCGGCTCTCTCGCTTCGAGCTCGAGCGCCTGCCGTCGGCCGAGGACGTGTACCTCTTCCGGGGCGTGGCCCGGGAGAACCCGAAGGACGAGCGGCTGTTCGCGGTGGCCGAGGTCCGCGACCTGAGCCCCGTCGTGGAGGACGGACGCGTCGTGGCCCTTCCCCAGCTCGAGCGGGCGCTGGCCGACGCCCTCGAGGCCATCCGCCGCTTCCAGGCGCCGCTGGCGCCGTCGAAGCGGCTGCCGTGGAACCGCATCACCTTGGCGGTGTGGCCGCCCCTCGACGTGCCCATCGCCGACATCGAGGAGATCGCCCGCCGCCTGGCGCCGGTGACCCTGGGCCTCGGCATCGAGGAGGTGGTCGTCGACTGCCGCCGCACCGACCGCCGCTCCTCGCACCCGCGGCCCCGCGCCCTCCACCTCGCCAACCCGGCCGGCACCGGCTTCGTCATCACCGAGACCGACCCACCCACCGAGCCGCTGGCCCCGCTCGACGAGTACACCCAGAAGGTCGTGCAGAGCCGCCGACGCGGCACGGTGTACCCCTACGAGCTCCTGCGCTCCCTCACCGCTCCCCATGCCGGTGGCCGGCCCGAGGTCACCGGGGGCGACTTCGTCGAGCACGACCTCGACGCCGACGGTGCGCTCGTCCCCGTCACCCGGCCGCCCGGACGCAACACCGCGTCAATAGTCGCCGGCGTCGTCCGCAACACCACCGACCGCTACCCGGAGGGCATGGCGCGCGTCGTCCTGCTGGGCGACCCGACACGGGCCCTCGGCGCGCTGGCCGAGGCCGAGTGCCGGCGCATCATCGCCGGCCTCGACCTGGCCGAGACGCTCGGCATCCCGCTCGAGTGGTTCGCGCTGTCGGCCGGGGCCCGCATCGCCATGGACAGCGGCACGGAGAACATGGACTGGATCTCGGCCGTGCTCCGGCGGATCATCGAGTTCACCCAGGCCGGCGGCGAGATCAACGTGGTCGTGACCGGCATCAACGTCGGCGCCCAGCCGTACTGGAACGCCGAGGCCACGATGCTGATGCACACCAAGGGCATCCTCGTGATGACGCCCGACAGCGCCATGGTCCTCACCGGCAAGCAGGCCCTCGACTTCTCGGGCAGCGTGTCGGCCGAGGACAACCACGGGATCGGCGGCTACGAGCGGATCATGGGCCCGAACGGCCAGGCGCAGTACTGGGCGCCCGACCTCGACGCGGCCATCGGCGTGCTCCTGGCTCACTACGCCCACGCCTACGTGGCCCCGGGCGAGCGGTTCCCCCGCCGTGCGGTCACCGCCGACCGGCCCGACCGCGATGTTCGCCCGTCGCCTCACCGGCTGGCCGGCAGCGAGCTTCGGACCGTGGGCGACGTGCTGTCCGACGCGACCAACCCCGGCCGCAAGCAGCCCTTCGACATGCGCTCGGTGATGCGAGCCGTCATCGACGAGGACCACGAGCCGCTCGAGCGCTGGCTCCACCTGCGTGACGGCGACACCGTGGCCGTGTGGGACGCCCACCTCGGCGGCTGGCCCGTCTGCATGATCGGCATCGAGGGCCACGCCCTGCCACGGCGCGGCCCGCTCGCGGCCGACGGGCCCGACCTGTGGACCTCGGGCACGTTCTTCCCGATGTCGTCGAAGAAGACGGCCCGCGCCATCAACGCCGCCACCGGCAACCGTCCCGTCGTCGTCATGGCGAACCTCTCGGGCTTCGACGGCTCCCCGGAGTCGATGCGGCGCCTACAGCTCGAGTTCGGCGCCGAGATCGGCCGGGCCGTCGTCAACTTCCGCGGCCCGATCGTGTTCTGCGTGGTGAGCCGCTTCCACGGTGGTGCCTTCGTCGTGTTCAGCCGCCGTCTCAACGAAGCGTTGGAGACGATCGCCGTCGAGGGCTCGCACGCGTCGGTGATCGGTGGTGCGCCGGCGGCCGCCGTGGTGTTCTCCGGCGACGTCGACAACCGCACGCGTGAGGACCCGCGCGTGAAGGGGGCCGAGGCCGAGGTGGCGGCGGCCGAGCCGTCGGCGCGGCCGGCGCTGCGGGCCCGGCTGGCTGCCCTCATGGCCAGCGTCCGCTCCGAGAAGCTGGGCGAGGTCGCAGCGGAGTTCGACAGCGTGCACAGCGTCGAGCGGGCGCTGCGGGTGGGCTCGGTCGACCGGATCATCCCCGCCGTCGAGCTGCGGCCGAGACTCGTGGAGGCCGTCGAACGGGGCATCGCCCGGGAGCTGACCCGCCTCGGGCAGCAGCAGTGACCACCCGACCCGACGCCGTCCACTGGCACCTTCGCCTCCTGGCCGACGTTCCGGGCCACCACGACTGGCTCTCCCCGGACGAGCACGAGGTGCTCCGGGGTCTGCACGTGCCCAAGCGCCGCAACGACTGGCGCCTCGGGCGCTTCACCGCCAAGGAGCTGCTGTCGGCCTACTTCGGGGTGGCGATGGCCCGCGTCGGCGTGCGGGCCGCCGACGACGGAGCGCCCGAGGCGCTCGTCGACGGCCAGCCGGCAGGCGTGTCACTGTCGATCAGTCACCGCGAGGGGCACGGCCTGGCCGTCGTCGGCCCACCGGGCACCACCGTCGGCGCCGACCTCGAGTGGGTGGAGCCCCGGACCGAGGCCTTCGTGCGCGACTGGCTGTCGCCGGCCGAGCAGGACGTGGCCGCGCACTCCGTCGACCGCAACCGGGCCGTGGCGCTGCTGTGGTCGGCCAAAGAGGCGGTCACCAAGCTCTGGCGAGAGGGCCTGCGGATCGACCCCCGCCAGCTCGAGGTCGAGCTCGGCCGCGAGGCGCCGGCGGCCGGCTGGCGCCACTTCACCGTGGCCGCGCCGACCGGTCGGGCCGCCGGCTGGTGGCGCGTCGACGGCGCCCTCGTCACCACGGTGGCCACCAACCCGGCCGCCGACCCGCCCCACCTCGTGTTCGACTGACCCGCCCGTTCTCACTGTGGTGCCCCGTGAGCACCCCACCCACCGCGCACCACACTCGCCCCGCCCGTTCTCACTGTGGTGCCCCGTGAGCACCCCACCCACCGCGCACCACAGTCCCCTCGGCCAGACTGGATGACATGGCAGCGATGCAGCTGGAAACCGACGCCGCCGACGTCGGCATGGACGCCGGGCGGCTGGCCCGGATCGGCCCGCACTTCCACTCGTACGTCGACCGCGGGCTCCTGCCCGGCTGGACGGTGGCCGTGTCACGCCGCGGCAAGGTGGTGCACCTCGAGCACTACGGCGAGCGCGACAAGGAGGCCGGCCTGCCGGTCGAGGACGACACGCTGTTTCGCATCTACTCGATGACCAAGCCGATCACCGCGGTGGCCGCGCTGATGCTGTGGGAGGAGGGTCGCTTCGAGCTGAACGACCCCGTCCGCACGTACCTCCCCGCCTTCGGCGACTGCCGCGTGTACCGGCAGGGCTCGGCCAACGCACCGGTGACCGTGCCGGTCACCGAGGAGATGCGGGTGTGGCACCTGTTCACCCACCTGTCGGGCCTCACCTACGGCTTCCACTGGGCCCACGCCGTCGACACCATGTACCGCAACGCCGGCTTCGAGTGGGGTTCGCCCGAGGGCCTCGACCTCGCCGGCGCGTGCGACGTCTGGGCGTCGCTGCCGCTGCTGTTCCAGCCCGGACGAGAGTGGAACTACGGCGTGTCGACCGACGTGCTGGGCCGACTCGTGGAGGTGGTGAGTGGCCAGACGCTCGACCGCTTCTTCGCCGAGCGCATCTTCGAGCCCCTCGGCATGACCGACACCAGCTTCTTCGTGCCCGAGACCGAACAGCACCGGCTCGCCGCGCTCTATGCGCCGATGCCCGGCACCCGCCAGGCCTTCCGCTTCGACGCCCTCGGGCAGACCATCATGTCGCCGCCCTCGATGCTGTCGGGAGGCGGCGGCCTGGCCTCGACCGTGCACGACTACCACCGCTTCGCGCTCATGCTGCTCAACGGGGGCGATCTCGACGGCGTCCGGCTGCTGTCGCCCCGCACCGTACGGCGCATGGCGTCGAACCACCTGCCCGGCGGTGCCGACCTCACCGCGATCGGCCGGCCGCTGTTCGCCGAGACCACCTTCGACGGCGTCGGGTTCGGCCTCGGCGTGTCGGTCACGATCGACCCGGTCAAGCTGCACGTGCCGGCGTCGGTCGGCGACTTCGGCTGGGGTGGCGCGGCCAGCACGTTCTTCACCGTCGACCCGGCCGAGGAGCTGGTGATGATGTTCTTCACCCAGCTGTTGCCGTCGAGCACCCACCCCCTGCGCAGCCAGCTGCGGCTGCTCGTGCACCAGGCCCTCGTCGACTGAGCCGCAACGGCTGCGCAGGCATCACCAACAGGGCGGCTCCGGCGGCAGTCCGGTGACGCCGGTGTCGCTCATCGTCACGTCGACCCAATCCCCCTCGTCGTCGAGCAGGAGCGAGAACTCCCCTTTGGTGAGGCGGCCGAAGGCGCGCTCGGCACTGCAGTACGACTGGATCAGCACCCAGCCGCTCGCCTCGGCGTCGGTCACGCGGGCCAGGAACAGCGGCCGTGACGGCTCGGCGGTCCACCTGCCACGGATGCTGCTCGGCGTGAGGGCGCCGTCGGCCGAGCGCTCTGCGGGCCTCGACGATCGCTCGTCGGGCGGCGGGGCTGCCGACCAGAACGGGTCGGCCTCCAGCGCGGCGACGATCCCGGCGGCACTGCCGAGCACGACAGGCCGCTCGCGGTCGACGGCCT
>Ga0114939_10003707_pt1 | contig 10514 bp, 7 predicted proteins | sample AshMeaCrysSpring_FD_87196 | JGI IMG/M metagenome (GOLD analysis project Ga0114939, IMG submission 87196) | Groundwater microbial communities from Big Spring, Nevada to study Microbial Dark Matter (Phase II) - Ash Meadows Crystal Spring | ecosystem: Environmental > Aquatic > Deep subsurface >... | reverse complement strand
TACTTCGAATCACCGCAGGAACTGCTGCCGGTGGTGGAGGCGTCCCTGGCCGCAGTTCTGCAGCGCGATCCGGATTCCGCAGAGGCGTTGTCATCCCTCGGGCTGACTCAGGTGATGGCCTGGAAATGGCGGGACGCCTGGCAGAACCTGAACAAGGCGCGTGCGCTCGATCCGACGCTCGCGCAGACGGAGATCGGCTTTGCACTCTATTACACCGCGCTCGGCGAGAACGAGAAGGTCAAGGCGTCGCTGGCCCGCGCCGTCGAACTGGATCCGCTGAACTCGGAACTCGCGGACTGGGGAACCTGGGCCCTTTTCATGGTCGGCGAGCAGCAGGCAGCCCGCGACTGGGTCGCTACGCAGATGCGACAGCATCCGGAAAACGGCTTCGTGTTCTGCGGGGCGGGTGTGGCGGCCTACCTGCGCGGCGATGCGGCCGAGGGGGTCGCGCTGTTGGAGAAAGGCGTCGAACTCTCTGGACGGGCGCCGCTCGCGCTGCTCTTGCTGGCTCAGGGCTACGGCTATGCCGGCCAGAAGGACAAAGTGGCGCCCCTGCTCGAGGAGGCCGAACGGGCGAACATCTACATGTGCCCCTACGAGACCGCCGCGGCGCATCTGTCACTGGGCGACGAGGCCAGCAGGACGCGAGCGGTCGAGCTGCTGTTCGAGGCCGTCGAGAAACGTTCCAACTGCCTCATCTTCCTGCGAGTCGACCCGCGGTTCAGGGTCCTGCGCGACGACCCCCGGCATGCAGAGCGCTTTCAGGAACTGCTCACACTCGTCGGTCTGGATGAACCTTCCGTGAAGTCCTACCGGCGGTAGCGGTCCGCTATGCCGGTCACGCGACAGGCAAGCCAGCCCGACCGAAGGACTTTAGAATGACGGGGTCGCCGGGGCAGATTGCCGCCCAGCGCGGCGCTTCCTACTAACCCCTAACCCCTAACCCCTTCCCATGGTCATCATCCGCGAAGACGACTTTATCCAGAGCGTCGCCGACGCGCTGCAGTTCATCTCGTACTACCACCCGCTCGATTACATCGAGCACCTCGGGCGCGCGTACGAGCGCGAGCAGAGCCCGGCCGCCAAGGACGCCATCGCGCAGATCCTGACCAACTCGCGCATGTGCGCGGAGGGCAAGCGGCCGCTCTGCCAGGACACAGGCATCGTCAATATGTTCCTCAAGGTCGGCATGGACGTGCGCTGGGACACGAAGCTCGGCCTGGCGGAGATGGTCAACGAAGGCGTGCGCCGCGCATACGGCCATCCTGACAACACGTTGCGTGCCTCGGTCGTTGATGATCCCTTGTTCGCGCGCAAGAACACGAAGGACAACTCGCCGGCGGTGTTCCACGTCGAGCTCGTGCCCGGCGGCGAAGTCGAGGTGACCGTGGCAGCGAAGGGCGGCGGCTCAGAGAACAAGTCGAAGTTCGTGATGCTCAACCCGAGCGACTCGATCGTCGACTGGGTGCTGAAGACCGTGCCGACGATGGGCGCGGGCTGGTGCCCGCCGGGCATGCTGGGCATTGGCGTCGGCGGCACGGCCGAGAAAGCGATGCTGCTCGCGAAAGAATCACTGATGGACCCGATCGACATGCACGACCTGCTCGCGCGCGGGCCGCGCGATAAGGCGGAGGAGCTGCGCATCGAGCTGTACGAGAAGGTCAACCAGCTTGGCATCGGTGCGCAGGGGCTCGGTGGTCTCACCACCGTGCTCGACGTCAAGCTCGAACTGTATCCCACGCATGCGGCGTCCAAGCCCGTAGCGATGATCCCCAATTGCGCCGCGACGCGGCATGCGCACTTCGTGCTCGACGGCAGCGGTCCGGCGCATCTCGAACCGCCGTCGCTCGAGGCGTGGCCCAAGGTCACGTGGAGCGCGGGCAGTGGTTCGCGTCGCGTCAACCTCGATACGCTGACGAAGGCAGAGGTCGCAAGCTGGAAACCCGGCGAGACGCTGCTGCTGAACGGCAAGATGCTGACGGGGCGCGACGCGGCCCACAAGCGCATCGCCGATCTCTTTGCGAGCGGGCAGGGCCTGCCGCCCGGGGTCGACTTCACCAACCGCGCAATCTACTACGTCGGCCCGGTCGATCCGGTACGCGACGAAGTGGTGGGTCCCGCGGGCCCGACGACTGCGACGCGCATGGACAAGTTCACCGACATGATGCTCGAGAAGACCGGCCTGCTGGTCATGATCGGCAAGTCCGAGCGCGGCCCGGTCGCGATCGAGTCGATCCGCAAGCACCAGGCCGCGTACCTCATGGCCGTGGGCGGCGCCGCATACCTCGTGTCGAAGGCGATTCGCGCCGCGCGCGTGGTGGCTTTCGAGGAACTCGGCATGGAAGCGATCTACGAGTTCGACGTGAAGGACATGCCCGTGACGGTCGCGGTCGATGCGCAGGGCACGTCCGTGCACAACACGGCGCCGGCCGAGTGGTCGGAAAAGATCCGCACGCTCAAGATCCCCGTGCGCGTCGCCTGAGCGTCGATGGCCGAAGTCGATACGCTGCGCCGGTTCGTTTTCGAGCGGTATCCGTTCCGCGGCCAGCTCGTGCACCTGGGGCCCGCATGGAAGGCCATGATGGAGCACCACGATTACCCGGACGCCGTGCGTGACACGCTCGGCGAAGCCGTGGCCGCCACGGCGCTGCTCGCGTCCACGCTGAAGTTCACGGGCCTGCTCTCGCTGCAGCTGCGCGGGGAAGGCCCGATGCACCTGATGCTGGTCGAATGCACGGATGGCCTCGGCCTGCGCGCAGTCGCCCGCTTCAAGGACGTGCCGGAGTCGCGCGACCTGCGCGTGCTCTCGGGCGACGGCACGCTCACGGTCACGATCGACAACGAGGGTTCGGCCAATCGCTACCAGGGTGTCGTGCCCCTCGCCGGTGCGCGGATGGCCGATTGCCTGCGCCAGTACTTCGAAAGCTCCGAGCAGCTGCCGACGCGCCTGTGGCTGCATGCGGACGGCGATACCGTGAGCGGCCTGCTGCTGCAGCGGCTGCCCTTGAATTCGAAACCCGTCGGCGTCACCGAGTCGGGCGCCGGTGTCGTGCCTGAGGACGAGCTCGAGGACGCCTGGCATCGCGTGCAACTCGTCGCCGACACCGTGACGGGCGCCGAGCTTGCCGCACTCGACGACCAGAAGCTGCTCGGCCGGCTGTTCGCCGAGGACGACGTGCGCATGTTCGAGTCGTCACCCGCGTTCTTCCGCTGCCGCTGTTCGCGCGAGCGCGTCGAAACCATGCTGCGCGCGCTCGGTCGCGACGAGGTCGAGTCGATCGTCGAGGAGTTCGGGCAGGCCGAAGTACGCTGCGAGTTCTGCAGCCGCGCGTACCGCCTCGATGCAGTCGATTGCGCTGCGCTGTTCGCTGCGGCCGGCGCGGGCCACACCGGAGTGCACTGACCCTCGAACACGCACGGGTGAGACCGGATCCACCTCCGGCCCAACGAGGCGTTGATCAGAACCCACGGACATGTTGTCATCTCAAAATGAGATTGACCCATGCCGGCGATGAGCCGACCCTGACCGCATGACAGCAATGCCCGCGCCGCTCGCGCCGACGGCGCTCGATCCCGTTTCCGTCTCGTTCGAGTTCTTCCCGCCCAGCGACGACGGCATGGCCCAGTTGCTCTGGGAATCGATCGAGCGCCTGGCGCCGCTCAAGCCACGCTTCGTCTCGGTGACGTATGGGGCCGACGGCTCGACCCGCGAACGCACCCACAGCGTCGTGGCGCGCGTACTGCGCGAAACCCAGCTGACGCCCGCGCCGCACCTGACCTGCGTCGGCGCGCCTGCGGGCGAGATCCTCGACATCGCCCGCGAGTACTGGGACATGGGCGTGCGCCACATCGTCGCGCTGCGCGGCGACCCGCCGACGGGGCAGCGCGCCTACGCGCCGCATCCGCAGGGCTTCGCGTATGCCGTGGACCTCGTGCGCGGGCTGCGCACGGTGGGTGATTTCGAGATTTCGGTCGCCGCCTACCCGGAAATGCACCCGGAAGCGCCCAGCGCGCAGTTCGACCTCGACAACCTGCGGGCGAAGTTCGATGCCGGCGCCAGCCGCGCGATCACGCAGTTCTTCTTCGACACCGACGTCTTCCTGCGCTTCCGCGACCAGTGCGCCGCCGCAGGCATCGATGCGCCGATCGTGCCCGGCATCCTGCCGATCACGCGGTTCCCGCACATGCAGAAGTTCGCCCGGCGTTGCGGCACCAGCGTGCCCGACTGGCTCGTGCACCGCTTCGACGGCCTGGAAGATGACCCCGAGACGCGCCGCCTGATCGCCGCGAGCTTCGCGATCGAGCAGGTGAAGCGGCTGCAGAAGCACGGCGTGAAGGAGTTCCACTTCTACACGCTCAACCGTGCCGAACTCACGGTGGCGATCTGCCATGCGCTCGGCGTGCGGGCGCCGCTCGGTGCCCGCAGCGCCGTGCTCGCCTGAGCCTCGACGCGTACGGCCCGCCTGAACAGCGCGCCCCGAATCGGCTAAGGTACCGCCTCCGCTACCCGGGGAGGCGCGCCTTGAATCCACTGCACCGATCGCCCGTCGCCATCGCGCTGCTTGCCTGCCTGGTGCTCGTGGGCTGCGCTGGCACTGCGCCGAGCCCGGCGCCTCATTCCGCTCCTTACGACGTGATCGTGCGCAACGGCACGGTCTACGACGGCACGGGCCAGCCCGGTCGCCGTGCCGACTTAGGGATCCGCGGCGACCGGGTGACGATCGTTGGCGATCTGTCGCAGGCACAGGCGAAGACCGAGATCGACGCGACCGGCAAGGCCGTGGCTCCCGGCTTCATCAACGTGCTGTCGTGGGCCAACACGTCGCTGATCGCCGACGGCCGTGGCATGAGCGACCTGAAGCAGGGCGTCACGCTCGAGATCATGGGCGAGGGCCTGTCGGGCGGGCCACTCAACGACGCGATGAAGGCCAACCTCGTCGCGCGCCAGGGCGACATCAAGTTCGACATCGACTGGACCACGCTGGGGGAGTACCTCGATTCCCTCGTGCGCCGCGGCATCTCGCCGAACGTTGCCTCGTTCGTCGGCGCCACGACCGTGCGCGTGCACGTGCTCGGCGAGGACGATCGTGATCCCACGCCGGCCGAACTGGCCCGGATGCAGGAGCTGGTGCGGCAGGCGATGCGCGAGGGTGCGCTTGGCGTCGGCAGTTCGCTGATCTACGCGCCGGCGTTCTTCGCCGAGACGCCCGAGCTGATCGCGCTCGCCTCTGCGGCAGCCGAGCACGGCGGCGGCTACATCTCCCACATCCGCAACGAGAGCTACCGGCTCGAGCAGGCCGTGGACGAACTGATCGAAATTACTCGCGCGGCCGGCGGCCACGGCGAGGTGTATCACCTGAAGGCTGCGGGAGAGGCCAACTGGGGGTCGATGGCGAAGGCGATCGCCAGGATCGAGCAGGCGCGGCAGCAGGGCGTGCCGGTGAGCGCGAACATGTACACGTATACCGCCGGCTCCACCGGTCTCGATGCGGCGATGCCGCTGTGGGTGCAGGCCGGCGGCATCGACGCATGGGTGAAGCGGCTCCAGGATCCGCAGTTGCGTGCGCGCGTGATCCGAGAGATGCGCGAGCCTCCCGCCGGGGAGGAGAACCTGTACCTCACGGCCGGCTCGCCCGATCGCGTGCTGTTCGTCGGGTTCAAGAATCCGGCGCTCAAGCACCTGACCGGCAAGTCGCTGGCGGAGGTGATGAAGCTGCGCGGCACGAGCGCGGAAGACACGATGATCGACCTCGTCATCGAGGACCGCTCGCGCGTGCAGAGCGTGTACTTCCTGATGAGCGAGGACAACGTGAAACTCGGCCTTTCGCAGCCGTGGGTCAGCCTCGGGTCCGACGCCGAGGCGCTCGCGCCCGAGGGCGTGTTCATGAAGTCGAGCACGCACCCGCGTGCTTATGGCAATTTCGCGCGCCTGCTCGGCAAGTACTCGCGCGACGAGCAGCTGATGCCGCTCGAGGAGGCGGTGCGCCGGCTCACTTCGCTGCCGGCGTCGAACTGGAAGCTGCAGGACCGCGGCTGCCTGAACGCGCGCTGCTATGCCGACGTCGTGGTATTCGACCCCGCCACCATCGCCGACAAGGCGACGTTCGATGCCCCGAAGCAATACGCGGTCGGCGTCGAGCACGTGCTGGTGAATGGCGTGCCCGTCATCCGCGATGGCGAGCACACCGGCGCGAAACCGGGGCGCGTGGTGAAGGGGCCGGGTTACCAGCCCTGACCGCCACGCCCGGCCTCAGGCTTTCTTGAAGATGCCAAGGGCGCGCAGGATGAAGATCAGCGCAGCCGCACCCACGATCGCGACGACGAACTGCAGGACGCCCCCCGTGGGGGCGATTCCCAGCGCGCCCGCGGCCCACGATCCCAGTGCCGATCCAACGATTCCGACCATTACGTTGGCAATCAAGCCCATCTGGGCGTTGGTCTTCATGACGATGCTCGCCAGCCAGCCCACTACGCCACCAATGATCAAGGTGATGATCCAGCCCATGTCTCGATCTCCTGTCGTGATGGACGCCCGGCAGTCTAGCAGCTATCGGTCAAGGTTACCGCTGGTCGACCGGTGAGCCGGCGGTCCTGCCTACTTGCGTCGTGCATCCGTCGCTTCGCGCGTGGCCTTGAACTCGGTGCCCTCGTGCCACTGCGGCCACGCGCGCGAGTTGGCAAGCTCCTTCGCCATCTCGTACACCAGCGTGACGTCCTGTGCCGCTCCGCGCAGGTCCCAGTCCGCGCTCCAGCGGTCGCACGCCTGGTGGTAGCAATCGGCGGTGAATTGCGCGACCCAGCGATCTCCGGCCTCGCGCCCGCCCACGACCATGTCGTGCCCGCCCCCGATACCCATCAGCAGCAGCGCGGGCACGCCACGCTTGGCGAAGGGGAAGTGATCCGCGCGGAAGGCGAGGCCGCGCTCGGGCTTCGCGTCGGGCGTCACGACGCGTCCCTGCGCCGCGGCCTTGCGCGCGAGCAGCGCCTCGAGCTCGTTCTGGCCCGCGCCCACCAGCACTACGTCGCGGGCGAGGCCGTTCGGCTGCAACACATCCATCGTCAGGTTGGCGACGGTCTTCGCGAGCGGCAGCAACGGGTTCGCCGCGTAGAACTCTGAACCCAGCAGCCCGCGCTCCTCCGCAGTCCAGGCGGCAAACACCAGCGTGCGGTCGGGGCGCGGTCCCTGCTTGAACAGCCGCGCGATCTCCAGCGCGCCCGCGAGGCCGATGGCGTCATCGAGCGCGCCCGGCCGCAGGCGTTGGCCTTGTGCGTCCGGCGCGCCAACGCCGTACGCGTCCCAATGGCCGCCGATCATGATGCTTTCGTCAGGATGACGGCGTCCCGTGAGCTTGCCCAACACGTTGCGGCTTTCGATGCGCTCGTGCTGCAGCGGGAAGTCGGCCGCGAACGTGGCCGCCTGCAGCGCTACCGGCGCGAACGTCCTGCTGCGGGCGCTGCGCTTGAGCGCGGCGAAGTCGAGCCCAGCGGCCTGGAACAGCGCGACCGCCGCATCCTCGTGCAACCAGGACTGCAGCAGCAGCTTCTCCCGCGCCGGATCGGCGCGGACGATGTCGAAGCCCTCGCCATTCGGCGCGATCGCGGTCTTCCAGCCATACGACGCCGGGCCCGTCTCGTGCACGATCAGCGCGGCAATCGCGCCGCGGCGAGCAGCTTCCTCGTACTTGTAGGTCCACCGCGCGTAGTATGTCGCAGCCTGCCCGCCGAATTTGCCGTAGGCGTCGTCACCGGGCGCCGCCTCGAAATCCGGGTCGTTGACCAGGTAGATGGCCACCTTGCCGCGCAGGTCGACATCCTTGTAGTCGTCCCAGCCGCGCTCCGGCGCGCTCACGCCGTAGCCGACGAAGAGGAGCGGCGCATCGGCAATCTGCACGCGGTCGACCGGCCGCAGCGACAGCGCCGCCATCTGCTCCTGCTGCCGCAGCGGCGTGCGCTTGCCCGCGACGGTGACGCTCATGTCCGCATCGACCGGCATCTGCGTGCGCAGCAAGGGCACGACCTGTGTGTACGAACCGTTCGGTCCGGCGGGCTCGAGGTCTGCCGCCTTGAACTGTTCGACCAGGTACGCGACCGTGCGCGCCTCACCCGGCGTGCCGGGCGCGCGGCCTTCGAACTCGTCGGATGCGAGGGTCTGCGTGATCGCCGACAGTCGCTGCGGATCGACGGCATTGCGCCCGGACCCCGCCATCGCCTGCGCGGGCGGCACCATCAGCATTCCTGCGAGCGTCGCCAGCATTGCGGCGCGAGGCATGGTCGTGATCTTCATGTGTCGTAGTCCTCGAGCCGCGCGCGGCGCAGCAGGCGCTGGTATCGAATCGTGCTGTGCGGCCAGTTGTTGGTGATCGTACCGTCGGCCAGCTTGTACCAGCTGGCGCCGGTGGTGGCCCACACGGAGCGGGCGAGGTCCTGCTGCAGGCTGCGATTGTACGCGTCCAGCACTTCGCGCTTGACGTCGATGCGGCGCAGGCCGCGCGCCTGCATCTGCGCGAGCGCGTCCAGGATGTAGCCCACCTGCGCTTCGATCATGACCAGGATGCTGTTGTGGCCCAGGTTCGTGTTCGGCCCGTACAGCATGAAAAAGTTCGGGAATCCCGTGACCGTGACGCCGAGGTAAGCCCGTGCGCCGTGCGCCCACTCTGCGCGCAGGTCGCGGCCGCCGCGGCCGGTGATGCGCATCGGCGCGAGGAAGTCCGTGCTCTTGAAACCGGTGGCGTAGATGATCACGTCGGCCGGGTGCAGGGCGCCGTCGCGCGTGCGGATGCCCTCGGGCTCGATGCGCTCGATGCCCTCGGTCACGAGCGCGACGTTCGGTCGCGACAGCGCGGGGTAATAGTCGTCATTGAAGAGCACGCGCTTGGCGCCGATCGGGTAGTCGGGCACGAGTTTCCTGCGCAAGGCGGGGTCCTTCACCTGTCGCCGCAGGTGCGCCAGCGACTTCCAGCGCGCCAGCGCCTGCACGATCTTCACCTGCTTCATCAGCGGCGTGAGCTGCATCTCGCCGAAGAAGAACCACTGCGCGTCGTGGTACAGCCTGGCCAGCGCGGGGAACCGCGTGAGCAGCCGCTGTGTACGCGGCGCATACAGCCGGTCCTTGCGCGGCATCAGCCAGTTCGCGGAGCGCTGGAAGACAGTGAGCCGCGATGCGAGCGGGGCGATCTGCGGTACGAATTGCACGGCGCTCGCCGCGTTGCCGATCACCGCGATGCGCTTGCCGGTCAAGTCGACCCCATGATTCCACTGCGCGGAATGAAACTGCGTACCGGCGAAGCTGTCTTGCCCCCCGATCGATGGCGTCGACGGCCGGTTGAGCTGGCCCACGCCCGCGACCACGAAATCCGCGACGAACGTCGAGCCGTCGGCGCAGGCCAGCGTCCAGGTCTGCGCGTCGTCGTCGTAGGTGATCGTCGTGACTTCGGCGTTGAACCGGCAATGCGGCAACAGGCCATGTAGCACCGCGAGTTCGGTCGAATACGCGAGCAGTTCCGCCTGCCACGCGAAGCGCCGGCTCCAGTCGGTCTTCTGCGCAAACGAGAAACTGTAGAGGAACGAGGGCGCGTCACACGAGGCGCCGGGATAGGTGTTGTCGCGCCAGGTGCCGCCCAAAGCCGCGGCCTTCTCGAGGATCACGAAATCGTTCTCGCCCGACTGCTTCAGGCGCATCCCCAGGCACAGGCCCGAATGCCCCGCGCCGATGACCGCGATGCGCGTGCGGTGTGCTCCCCGGTTCTCTGTCATGCGACGTCCGGCTCCCCAGTCTGCGACCGGCCCCAAGCTTGCAGCGCTCAGCGCAACTGCGCCAGATAGGATGTTCCGCCGAGCGCATTCATCTGGCGCTGGATCCAGGCCTGGCGCTTTTTCACGTAGCGGGAAGGGGTGTCGACGCGGTAGCGGGTGGGCGCCGGCAGCACGGCCGCGAGCAGCGCGGCTTCGGACCGCGTGAGCTTCGCCGCATCCTTGCGGAAGAAGCGCTGGCTCGCCGCCTGCACGCCGTAGGTGCCGCGACCGAACTCGGCGACGTTGAGATACAGCTCGAGGATGCGCTGCTTGCTCCAGCAGGCCTCGATCAGCACGGTGATGCCGGCCTCGAGGCCCTTGCGAAACCAGCTCTGGCCGCGCCACAGGAAGATGTTCTTCGCCACCTGTTGCGAGATCGTGCTGGCCCCGCGCACGCGCCGGCCGCGTTCGCGATCCTCGAGCGCCTTGTTGATCTGCTTGAAGTCGAAGCCGCGGTGATGCGGGAACTGCTGGTCTTCCGCGGCGATCACCGCCACGGCCGCATGTTTCGAGATTTGCGGCCAGTCGACCCGGTGGTGCCTGAACTCGTAACCTTGCTCACGCGACAGCAGCGCGCCGATCCGGTCCGCGGCCATGAACGTCGTGAACGGCGGGTCGATCCAGCGCAACGCGATGACGACGGCCACCGTGACGGCGGCCCACGCCGCGACGGCGAGCAGCAGGCCACGCGCCACGCGGCCTGCGAACCCTCGCCGACGCTT
>Ga0114939_10003706_pt1 | contig 10515 bp, 11 predicted proteins | sample AshMeaCrysSpring_FD_87196 | JGI IMG/M metagenome (GOLD analysis project Ga0114939, IMG submission 87196) | Groundwater microbial communities from Big Spring, Nevada to study Microbial Dark Matter (Phase II) - Ash Meadows Crystal Spring | ecosystem: Environmental > Aquatic > Deep subsurface >... | reverse complement strand
TGGTCTCGATGACGCCACCCTTGGTGCCGCCATTGGCCGCCGCGTAGGAAAGTGCGATGTCCTTGGATTTTTTGGAGACGTCCTGATAGACCGCCATCAGCGAAGGCACGCCGCTGCCCTGGGTATAGGTGGAACGCACCAGATGCCCCGGGCCCTTGGGCGCGATCATGATCACGTCCACATCCTTGCGCGGCACGATCTGGTTGTAGTGAATGTTGAAGCCGTGGGCGAAGGCCAGCGCGGCGCCTTTCTTCAGGTTGGGCTCGATCTCGTTGTAATACAGTTCGGACTGTTGCTCGTCCGGCACCAGAATCATGACCACATCGGCTTCCTTGACCGCCGCCGCGACTTCCTTGACGTTCAGGCCGGCCTTCCTGGCCTTGTCCCACGATGCGCCGCCCTTGCGCAAGCCGACAGTCACCTTGACGCCGGAATCCTGCAGGTTGTTGGCATGCGCATGTCCCTGTGAGCCGTAACCCACAATGGCGACTTTCTTTTTCTTGATGATGGACAGGTCAGCGTCCTTGTCGTAATAAACCTTCATGTTTTTCCCTTGCTTTAAGTTGTATCCAAGAATTCAGACTTTAAGAATGCGGTCGCCCCGCCCGATGCCGGATGCACCGGTGCGCACCGTTTCAAGTATCGCGCCGTCATCCAGCGCCTCCAGAAAGGCATCCAGCTTTGAACCCGTACCCGTCAGTTCGATGGTATAGGTCATATCGGCCACATCGATGATGCGCCCGCGGAAAATGTCGGCCATGCGCTTCATTTCCTCGCGATCCTTGCCCGACGCACGCACCTTGACCAGCATCAGTTCGCGTTCGATGTGACTGCCTTCGGTCAGATCCAGCACCTTGACCACATCAACCAGCTTGTTCAACTGCTTGATGATCTGCTCGATCACATCCTCGGAGCCTTTAGTCACGATGGTCATGCGCGACAGGGTGGCATCCTCGGTCGGCGCAACCGTGAGCGATTCGATGTTGTAGCCACGGGCGGAGAACAGGCCCGCGACGCGCGACAGGCCACCCGATTCGTTTTCCATCAGCAGGGAAATGATATGGCGCATGTCAGAGTTCCTCCGCCAGGATCATTTCCGACAGTCCCTTGCCGCCTTCGACCATGGGATAAACGTTTTCGGTCTGGTCGGTGATGAAATCCATGAACACCAGCCGCTCTTTCAAGGCAGGTGAAAAAGCTTCCTTGAGCGCCGCCTCGACATCCGCTGGTTTTTCGATACGCATGCCGACATGCCCGTAGGATTCCGCGAGTTTGACGAAATCCGGCAGCGAATCCATGTAGGACTCGGCATAGCGGCTGCCATAGAAAAATTCCTGCCACTGCCGCACCATGCCCATGTAGCGGTTGTTGAGGTTGACGATCTTTACCGGCAGGCGGTACTGCTTGCAGGTGGAGAGTTCCTGGATGCACATCTGGATGCTGGACTCGCCCGTGACGCACGCCACCTGGGCATCCGGATGCGCGAGCTGCACCCCCATCGCATAGGGCAGCCCCACGCCCATGGTGCCCAGACCGCCAGAGTTGATCCAGCGCCGCGGCTTGTCGAACTTGTAGAACTGCGCGGCCCACATCTGATGCTGGCCCACGTCGGAAGTCACAAACGCATCGCCCTTGGTCGCTTCCCAAAGCTTCTCAACGACATACTGCGGTTTGATGATCTCGGACTCGCGGTTGTATTTGAGGCAATTACGCGAGCGCCACAATTCGATCTGGGTCCACCAGGTGTTGAGCGCGGGTTCGTCCGGTTTCTCCTTGCTGGCTTTCAGCAATTTGAGCAGCTCGTCCAGCACCTGCTTGACATCGCCGACGATGGGCACGTCGACCTTGACCCGCTTGGAGATCGAGGAAGGATCAACGTCGATGTGGATGATGCGGCGCTGCTCGCGGGCGAAGTGCGCCGGGTTGCCGATCACGCGATCATCAAAACGCGCGCCGACCGCCAGCAGCACATCGCTATGCTGCATGGCCATGTTGGCTTCGTAGGTGCCGTGCATGCCCGGCATGCCCAGAAACTGCCGGTCGCTGGCAGGGTAGCCGCCCAGCCCCATCAGGGTGTTGGTACAGGGAAAATGCAACAGCTTTGCCAGCTCGGTTACCTGCTCCGAGGCATTGCCAAGGATGACGCCGCCACCTGTGTAAATCATGGGGCGCTTGGCTTCCAGCAGCATTTGCGCCGCTTTCTTGACCTGGCCGGCATGTCCCTTCAGAACAGGGTTATAGGAACGCATGGACACCGAATCCGGATAGACGAATTCCGTCTTGTGCGCCGTCACGTCCTTGGGAATATCCACCAGCACAGGCCCCGGGCGGCCGGTTGCCGCAATATGGAATGCCTTCTTGATTGTGGCAGCCAGATCCTTCACATCCTTGACCAGGAAATTGTGCTTGACGCAGGGACGGGTGACGCCCACCGCGTCCACTTCCTGAAATGCATCAAGCCCGATGGCAGGCGTGGGCACCTGACCGGAAATAATGACCACGGGGATGGAGTCCATGTAGGCCGTGGCGATGCCCGTCACCGCATTGGTGACGCCGGGCCCGGACGTGACCAAGGCCACGCCGACCTTGCCCGAGGCACGAGAAAAGGCATCGGCCGCATGCACGGCCGCCTGCTCGTGCCGCACAAGCACATGCTTGAATTTATTCTGCTTGAAGATTGCGTCGTAAATATTGAGTACCGCTCCGCCCGGATAGCCGAACACAAATTCGACCCCCTCTTCGGCAAGACAGTTTACGACGATCTCGGCGCCGGTTAATTCCATAAAAAAACGCCTAAAAACAAAGTTTTCCGTAAACGTTGAAGGGTAACGTTTTAGCCCACCGCGGTCAAGGAAGAGAATGAAAACAGGCCCGTCTGGGGCCTGTATATTGCGCTTTGGTTGGAATACCCTGACTTCAGGCAGTGTTAATCATGCGCCACCTCTGCCAGCGCGGACATGATTTCATTCAGCGATCCCTGTCCGTTTTGCACCATGCAAACCAGGTTTCCCATTGAACACACCGACACCTGCGAACCATGCACGACCCAGCCTTGCGAAGGCGCCCAGCCCCGCATTTGCGAGAACAAGGAGAAAAGATCGGTATTTCCCGAAACCATGCGGCGATACCACTGCGCAAATTTCGCCAGGCGCTCCATCATGTCGGCGGGCAGCATGCCGGCAGCATCCATGATGCCGCCATCATCCTGAAACCGGCAAACCGCCACCACACCATCCAGCACGAGTAGTTTCTTCAGGGGCATGTTATTTACTCTGGTTACGCCGTGCAGGCCTGGACGGCATTGAATGAGGCTTCGTAATTGACATCACGATTCCTGAGGATGACACCGCAACGATCACCCACCACCACTGACCATTCCAGCCCGACCATGGAAAACCCTTGAAGCGGTTCGAAGCCTTTTTGCCCGGTAAGCGATTCCCAGCCGCGCGCTTCGAGTGTGGCAACAGCCATGTTCGCCACGCAGGAATGCGCCAGCAAATCCAGAATCTGCGGCGTGATTTCAGTGCCCTCACGAATCTGGTGACCCGTGATATCGCCTTTGTCCGTGTATGAAAATGCCGCCAGCGCGCCCGGCAAATCCATCATCTGTTCCAGTGTCATGATTGCTCTCCTCCTGAAATCGTATTTATTGAAGACTGACCGAATAATCCAGTTCAGCCCTTGGTTAGTACAAGGCTTCTTTCACATCGCCGCCGATCTTCGCATACAGATTGACCAGCAAGTCGTCGCCAATATCGCCAACCTTGGCACGCATGATGGTCATGACATCGTTCAACAGATCCGGCCGGTTCTCGATAAAGGCAAAGTAATTTCCGACATTGCATACCGATGCCTGCGCCCCCCGCACAATCCAGCCCTGCATCGGCTTGCATCCGCAGTTCGCGGCAAACGAATCGAAAATTTCGGATTGCATGTTGACGCTCATGGTGTTGGAGCGACAAAGAATGGAAGCCATCCTGGCATATTCCGCGGTCAAGGCGCCCTCAAAGGAGAACCGGTCTCCACGATACGCAAATTCACCCGCAGCGATCACGCCAGGTATGGCCATGAGTTGTTTTACGATATGCATCGCCAACCTCCTCCTCGAATTATTATCTGGCCTCTGCGGCCATTTGCCGCACTTTACTGCGAATATAGAACCTCCATGCAAGAAAACGCAACCACTCAGCCAAAAATTCCTGGCGTCTGGCGCCGCCTGGCCGCCATGCTATATGAGTCTTTTCTTATCCTTGCGGTCTTGATGGCGGCCGGATTTGTCTATATTCCCCTCTTTGGCAATGCAGACGGACCACTCGAAAAAGCAGTGTTTCAGCTTTATTTGCTCATTGTGTTGATGATTTATTTTCTGGTTTTCTGGACCCGTGGCGGCCAAACGCTGGCCATGAAAACCTGGCGAATCCGATTGACCAATCTGAGTGGTGCAAACATCAGCCTCCCTCAAGGCATATTGCGGTTTTTCCTCGCAATAATCAGCCTGGTGTTTTTGGGTGCTGGTTTCCTGTGGATGCTTTTCGATCCGCAAAAGCAGTTTCTGCACGACAGGCTGGCAAGAACGCGGCTGATCAATACACGCTGATCCGCACGATCTGATTCAGCGCCGCTCCAGCCATGCCAGCGCACCCAGGGCAAGGCCCAGGAAAATCAACGAGGGTGCAACCGCAGTCAGCATGGGCGGCCAGTCGTTCAACAAACCCACATGCGAAATCAGGCGATTGCTGAGATGGAAACCCAGGCCGGCAAGAATTCCGAGAAAGATTTTAAGATTGATGCCGCCAGACCGGGGAGAATGGAAGGCAAACGGCAAGGCCATCAGCATCATCACCGGAATGGCGAAGGGATACAGAATTTTTGACCAAAGCGCCATTTCGTAGCGTGAGGTTTTTTGCTTGTTCGCCTTCAGGTGCTGGATGTATTTGAGCAATACCGGTGTCGCCATTTTTTCCGGCGCCACCAGCAGCACGCTCAGAATGTCCGGGCTAAGAACCGAACGCCAGCTTCTTTTTGGCTCGTCCATGACCTTGATTGCTTCGGGCAAGAATGCCGTGTCGCTCACTTTTTCCAGCAGCCATTGCTGATTTTTTTGCCATACGCCGTTCTGGGCGCCCGTAATTCGTACCAGCTCCCACTTGTCATTGAATTCATAAATCCTGATGTCCCGCAGGCTTGCATCCGGCAAGACTTCCCGAACGTTAACGAAGGCACTGCCATCCTTTACCCACAACCCGCTCCGGAACGCCTGAGCCACAACGGATTTGGTCGCACGCAATTTCAGCTTCTGGGCCGCCTGCTCGGTCCACGGTGCTACAAGCTCACCCACTCCCAGCGCGATCAATGCGAACACGAGGCCCGCGACACCGAGATACGCAGAAAGACGCCAGTTGGAAATTCCCGAAACCCGCATCACGGCGAACTCGGAATTCATGACCAGCCGGGACATGGCAAACAGGGTGCCAATCAGTGCAGCGATGGGAACAATTTCATAAACATGGCCGGGAATATTCAGCAGGACAAACAACGCAACCTGCGCCAGCCCGTAACCGCCCCTGCCCATGCCGCCAAGTTCATTGACCAGATCAAAAAAGGAAAACAGCACCAACAAAGCAAGAAACACAAAGCCCGCGGCAAATGCCACTTCCCTCAGCAAATAGCGTGCGATCAGGTTCAAGGATTTCCGGTCCTGAGCGGCTTCATGCGAAGCCGATATGCAAAGAAAAGCACCAGCGCAATGATCATGGGCAGGTGCCCCATGAACAACCCGGCCACGACATTCATTTTGTCCTGCGCAACCCAGGCCTGACTGATGGACATCAGATTGTTGTAGAGAAAGTAAATGAGCAGCGCTGCAATCAACCCGAATGAACGGCGGGCTCTCGTATTCACAAAACTGAGCGGCAATGCGAACAAGGCCAGCACAACAGCGCTGATGGGCGAGTTGAGGCGCCCCAGCAACTCAGCCCGCGCATCGGGCGCGGTTTGTTTGAACAAGTCCAGCGTGCCGGTTTTTATGGCAGTCATGCCTCTGGCCTGCGCTTCAACGGGATCCAGGCGCATCCAGTATTTTTCGAACTGAACAATGCGGTAATCCGCCCTGCCAGGGGTTCCCTCGTAGCGGCGGCCCTGAGAAAGAATCAGGAAGCGGGTACCGTCCCCAAGCTTATCCTGACGGCCCTCGGCCGCAACGACCACGCCCAGTTTGCCGCCCTCGCTGGACTGCATGAAAACATTCTTCACGGTTCCGGTCAGGGGGTTCAGATTTTCAACGAAATAAACCCGCTCCCCGCCATGGGATTCCGCAAACAGTCCGGGCGCAATTGCCGAAGCATCCTCCCGGCTCAACAACTCCTGCTTGTAAATATCCTTCTTGTTCATCGCCCAGGGAATCAGCGCCGTTGTCAGAAAAGTCAGCACCACTACCAGCGGCAGAACAAAAAGCAGCACGGGCTTGGCCCAGTCCAGCAGGGAAAGTCCCGAATTCAGCCAGATCACCATCTCGCTATCGCGCCAATAGCGCATGAAGGTGAGCAGTACGCCGATGAATATCCCGATTGAAAGCAGAACAGGCAAAAAATGCAGCAGGCTGAAGCCCAGATAGGTAAACACGGCTTCGTTGGCAAGTTCGCCCCGTGCGGCTTCCCCCAGCAGGCGGATGAAAAGCGTCACCAGGGTAATCGCGATCAAAACGATAAGCGATGCCCCGCTCGACAAGCTCAATTCCCGGAGCAGCGCCTGACGATAACGCATTAAAAAAGTATCTCGGAACTCAAATTGGACTCAAGGGGGTTTTGACTATCCGGCTGGTGTTTGCAAAGATTGGAGTTATCCGAGTTAACAAGGCCAAAGAAACCTCATGTCAGCCAAACAAAACGTATTGAAATTTAGCATAAAAACCGACGATGCCGGGAAACTGCGCTGCGATTGCATTGTTGCAGGCGTTCATGATCACAGGCAATTGACAGCCTCCGGAAATGCACTGGATAAAGCCTCCGGCGGACATCTCACAAAAATTCTTCGCAGCGGCGACATGGACGGCAAACCAGGCAGCACGGTGCTGCTGCATGGGGTTTCGGGCATTGCAGCGCAGCGCGTTCTTCTGGTGGGACTGGGCAAGAAAGATGAACTCTCCGAGAAGCGCTACCGTGATGCCATCGCCACGGCAATTGACGCACTGAAGGATACAGGCGCGGAGCATGTCGCCGTGACACTGGCGGAAACACTGGTCATCAAGCGCGATATTGTCTGGAATACCGCTCAGGCAGCCATCGTGGCGAGCGACGCCCTGTACCGTTTCGAACAGATGAAAAGCAAGCCATCTGATCCCGCCAAACTCAGGCACATCACCTTTACCGCCGGCAAACGTCAGGAAACCGCCGCCGGCAAAGGACTGAAGCAAGGCGTCGCCGTTGCCCATGGCATGTCTCTGGCCAAGGATCTTGGCAATCTGCCCTCCAATGTCTGCACGCCTGCTTACCTGGCAAATCAGGCAAAACAGCTTGCGAAAACTTATGGATTCAAGTGCAAGGTCATGGATCGGGCTGCCTGCGAAAAGCTGGGCATGGGTTCATTTTTATCCGTTGCCAAGGGCAGCGACAAACCGCCCCAATTCATTGAGCTGCGCCACGATGGCGGCAAGAAAGGCGACAAGCCAATCGTCCTGGTTGGCAAGGCCATTACCTTTGACGCGGGCGGAATTTCCCTGAAACCCGCGGCGGACATGGACGAAATGAATTACGACATGAGCGGCGGCGGCTCCGTGCTCGGCACCTTCCGCGCCATTGGCGAGCTGGGCCTCAAACTCAATGTGGTCGGACTGATTCCCGCCTGCGAAAACCTGCCCGACGCCTCCGCCAACAAGCCTGGCGATATTGTCACGGCCATGTCCGGAATGACCATTGAGATTCTCAACACCGATGCCGAAGGCCGGCTCATCCTGTGCGATGCGCTGACCTATGCCGAACGGTTCAAACCCGCTGCCGTCATTGATCTTGCCACCCTGACTGGCGCCTGCGTCATTGCGCTGGGACACCACCCCAGCGCCCTGTACGCAAATGACGACAAACTGGCGCAGGGACTGGAACAGGCAGCGGACCATGCATGGGACAGGGTGTGGCGCATGCCATTGTGGGATGAATATCAGGAGCAGTTGAAAAGCGCGCTGGCCGATGTGGCCAACATTGGCGGGCGGGCGGGCGGTTCAATTACCGCTGCCTGCTTTTTGTCAAAGTTTACCCAAAGCTACCCCTGGGCTCATCTGGATATTGCCGGCACAGCCTACCGGAGCGGGCGCGAGAAAAAGGGTTCCACCGGCCGTCCCGTTCCCTTGCTGACCCAATTCCTGATTGAGCAACAAGGCTAACTAAACGCCTGTGACATGACCCACATCAGCTTTTATACCCACGCCGAGAACAAGCTAAGCGTTGCCCGCCAGCTGATTGCCAAAGCCTGGAGCCAGAAACTGAATGTGCTGGTCTATGCGCCAGACAATGCCATTGCCAGGGAAATTGACAGGCTGCTATGGACCCAGCCCGCGCTGTCATTCATTCCGCATTGTCTGGATGACAGCCCGCTCGCGGCAACCACGCCCATACTTATCGGCTCGCGCATGGAAGCGCTGACCCAAGCCGATATCATCATCAATCTGGATCAGGAGCCCCCTTCAGTATTCAGCCGTTTCGACCGCTTACTGGAAATTGTCACCTCCGAAGAAACTGACCTGAAAGCAAGCCGGCTGCGTTACCGTTATTACAAGGAACGGGGCTATGATCTGGTAACGCATGACTTGCAAGGTCAGCATTAAATGATGGCGCCCGAAAGATGGAACAAGGCATAGCACAATGAGCCAGGATCCTCTCCTCGATAAAATGGATGCGTTGCTCAAGAAGCATCGTGGAAACGAGACCGGGCTTCCCGCGCAGGAAACCAGCGTATCCGAGCCAGTTCAGGTCGAGGCGCCTGCTGCCCCGCCGCCGGATGCCTGGCTGCCCGTCCTGACCGATGTGGTTGTCATGGGCAGCCTTTCCAGCGCTCAGGCGGGAGAAGTAATCGAGGCGCCAGAAGCTGAACTGGGCGTCACGGAATCGATATCATTCCCTCCCGAGCTTCCCTCTCAAACAGAACAACCGTCCATGCCGGTTGCCGGGGAATCACACGCCATCTCGGATACCCTGGCCGAGCAGTTGATGGGAGAACTGGAACCCAAACTGTCAGCGCTGCTACAAAACAAGATTTCCTCGCAGATTCACAACAGCCTGGACGACACTGTCTCGGCGCTGCTGGCGCAACTGGATGTCAACATCCGCGAGATCGTGCGCGAAGCCCTCAATGAAAGACTTGGGAAACCCTGAGAATCACCTCGTGCCGTTATAATTGCGGGTTTTGAATCCACGGCAACCCGCATGGAACTCGCCAAAGCCTTCGAGCCCAAAGATATCGAATCCCGCTGGTATGAACACTGGGAATCCGCCGGCTATTTCAAGCCCTCCGGAGATTCAACCCACCCGTCCTACTGCATCATGCTGCCGCCGCCCAACGTTACGGGCACGCTGCACATGGGCCATGCCTTCCAGCATACCCTGATGGACGCGCTGATCCGGCTGCATCGCATGCAGGGCGACAACACGCTGTGGCAGCCCGGCACCGATCACGCAGGTATCGCGACCCAGATCGTGGTCGAGCGTCAACTCGATGCAAAGGGCATTTCGCGTCACGATCTGGGCCGCGAGAAATTCCTGGAAAAAGTCTGGGAATGGAAAGAGCATTCCGGCTCCACCATTACCCGGCAGATGCGCCGGCTGGGCACCTCGCCCGACTGGAGCCGGGAACGCTTCACCATGGATGAGGGCCTGTCAAAAGCGGTTTCGGAAGTTTTCGTCACGCTTTACAAACAGGGACTGATTTATCGCGGCAAGCGCCTGGTCAACTGGGATCCCGTCCTGCAGACCGCCGTGTCCGACCTCGAAGTCGTCAGCCAGGAAGAGGACGGTTTCATGTGGCACATCCTCTACCCGCTGGAAGGTGAACCAGGACACCTGGAAGTCGCCACGACCCGTCCGGAAACCCTGCTGGGCGATGTGGCCGTGGCCGTCCATCCGGATGACGAACGCTACCGACACCTCATTGGCAAACACGTCCGACTGCCTATCGCGGAACGCAGCATCCCGATCATCGCCGACGAATACGTTGATCCCGCATTCGGAACGGGCGTGGTCAAGATCACGCCGGCGCACGACTTCAATGACTATGCAGTGGGCCAGCGGCACAAACTGGCCCCCATCAGTATTTTCACCCTGGACGCGAAAATCAACGAACTGGGACCGTCTGAATATCAGGGCCTGGATCGATATGTTGCACGTGAAAAAATTCTCACTGATCTGAAAGCCAAGGATTTTCTGGCCGCCGCCAAACCGCACAAGTTGATGGTACCTCGCGGCGACCGCACACACGCCGTCATCGAACCCATGCTCACCGACCAGTGGTTCATGGCCATGGAAGGTCTGG
>Ga0114939_10003704_pt1 | contig 10522 bp, 5 predicted proteins | sample AshMeaCrysSpring_FD_87196 | JGI IMG/M metagenome (GOLD analysis project Ga0114939, IMG submission 87196) | Groundwater microbial communities from Big Spring, Nevada to study Microbial Dark Matter (Phase II) - Ash Meadows Crystal Spring | ecosystem: Environmental > Aquatic > Deep subsurface >... | reverse complement strand
GACGAGATCCGCCAGGAGCAGGAGGCCCTCTATGACGCCGAGCGCTGAGCCCCTGCTCACCGTCTCCTCGGTCACCAAGCGCTTCGGTGGCCTGAGTGCGCTGAGCGACGTTTCCATCTCGGTTAGGGAGGGTGAGATCTTCGGGCTGATCGGACCCAACGGGGCCGGCAAGACCACCCTTTTCAACTGCATCACCGGGCTTTACCACCCCACCGACGGCGACATCCGCCTGGCCGGCACGCCACTGACCGGTCTCAAGCCCCACGCGTGTGCAGCCCTGGGCGTTGCGCGGACCTTCCAGAACATCCGCCTCTTCGCCAACATGAGCGTAGTGGCCAACGTCATGGTGGGACGCCATGTGCGATCCCGCGCGGGCATCCTGGGGGCCGTGCTGCGGGGTCCGCGCACCCGGGCCGAGGAGCGGGCCATCCACGACCACGCCATGACCCTGCTCGATACCGTCGGCCTCGCCAGCCGAGCCGACCAGCTCGCCCGCCACCTCCCCTACGGCGACCAGCGCCGACTGGAGATCGCCCGGGCACTGGCTACCGAGCCGAGGCTGCTGGCCCTGGACGAGCCCGCGGCGGGCATGAACCCCATTGAGACCGAGGCATTGCAGGCCCTGCTGGAGGGCATCCGTGCCCACGGCGTGACCCTGCTCCTCATCGAGCACGATGTGCGTCTCATGATGTGCCTGTGCGACCGGGTGGCCGTCCTTGACTACGGGCGCAAGATCGCCGACGGGGTCCCCTCGGAGGTGCAGCGCGACCCGGCGGTGATCGAGGCCTATCTGGGGGCTGGCGCCGCCACTGACACGGAGCCTGTCCCGTCGTGAGCCTGCTCGAGGTCAGAGGACTCGCCGTCCACTACGGTGGCATCCGCGCCGTCAAGGGGCTGGACCTCGAGGTCCGCGAGGGCGAGGTGGTCTGCCTCATCGGGGCCAACGGGGCCGGCAAGACCACGACCCTGCGCGCCCTGGCCGGGCTCATCCCGGCAGCGGCCGGGTCCATTCGCTACGCGGGGTCCGAGATGACGGGCCTGCCGGTGCACCGGCGCGCACGCATGGGCGTCGCCATGGTCCCCGAAGGCCGGGGGGTCTTCCCCCGCCTGACGGTGGCAGAGAATCTCAGCATGGGCGCCTATGGGCGCGACGACGGGGCTGGCATCGACGAGGATCTGGAGCGGGTCTACGGCCTCTTTCCCCGTCTCAGGGAGCGCCGCACCCAAAGCGGCGGGACCCTCTCCGGCGGCGAGCAGCAGATGCTGAGCCTCGCCCGCGCCCTCATGAGCCGCCCGCGCCTCCTTCTGCTGGACGAGCCCAGCATGGGGCTCGCGCCATTGGCGGTGCAGAAGATCTTCGCGACCATCCGCCTCATCGCCGACCAGGGTATGACCCTGCTCTTGGTGGAACAGAATGCCCGCCTGGCCCTCGAGGTCAGTCGCCGCGGCTACGTCCTGGAGGGCGGACGCATCGTCCACCAGGACCTGGCCCCTGCCCTGCTCGCCAGCCCCAGGGTTCGCGCTGCCTACCTCGGGATCTGACGCCCCTGGTCCGCATCGCTGCCAAGAGGCGGCCCAGGTCATCAGTCCCGGCAGGCTACTCCAGCGGCAGTCCCGAGGTCGGACAATCCGCCTCGGCGATCCGTGGCCGCCCCGGACTGGGTGCGGCGACGACACAATTGCGCCCTTGCAGCTTGGCCTTGTAAAGGGCGCCATCGGCGGCCTTGATGCATTGGCTAATCGTCTGATGGGGACCGAACATGGCGACCCCGATGCTCAGGGTCAGCGTCAGGCTCCGGTCTGCGACGACGACCGCCTGGGCACCGATACCCGCTCGCAGCCCCTCGGCCACGACCAGGGCCCCATCCAGTTCCGTATCCGGCAGCAGGATCAGGAACTCCTCGCCGCCCCAGCGCGCGACCAGGTCCTGGCCGCGAATACCATGCAAGAGATGCCTGGCGGTCTGAATCAGCGCCTCATCCCCGGCATCGTGACCCAGGCTATCGTTGATCGCCTTGAAACGGTCGAGATCCCCAAGCAGCAGGCTGAAGGGCGTGTCACTGCGCTGGAAGCGTGCCGCCTGATACTGGAGGTGCTCCAACATTGCCCGCCGATTCATCAATCCGGTGAGCGGGTCGGAGCGCGCCGCCTGCGCCAACAACTCCTCGGCCCGCGCCCGTTCCGCCACTTCGTGCAACAGGCGCTCGTTGGCTTCCATGAGATCGCGGGTGCGCTCGGCAACGCGCAGCTCCTGTAAGTCCCTGGCCTGTTCCAACGACTGATGGGCCTTCTCGGTCTGCGCTCGGCTGTCCGCCAATTGCCGCGACATGGCGTTGAAGGCCTCCACCAGCCGTTCCAGCTCGTCGCTGCTGCGGACCTCCACCGGCTGATCCAGGTTACCCCGTGCGATCGCCCCGCAGCGCTCGATCAGGATGCGCAACGGCTTGGTGAAGTGGGACGCCAGCCACCGGCTGAACAGCAGCGCCAGCAGGATCGAAAGGCCAAGAGACAGAATGCCAGCCAGTCGAACGGCGGCCAGCTTCCGCTGTAACTCCTCGGAGCGCAGATCGAGCCCAATAAGGTACTCGCCGTTGCCGTTGTGCAGCGGCGCGTACCCAGACATGAACGCGCCCCATTGATCGTAGTAAACGCGTTCATCCACTGCGGGTCGTTGAAATCCCCGCATTAGGGCGGGCGTCGTGTCCCGGTACTCCAGACCGGGCGGCGCCTGGCGCTGCGACTCATCCGAGTCGAGCACAAAAAAGACCTGCCCACCGCTGCGGCGCATGACGTAGAGGAATGCGATATCGGGGTTGGTACGACGAAGGTTGCGGAGCAGACCGAGGTGACGTTCGTAGATCGGGCTATCGCGGTCCGAGGGGTCCCGGATCTCCTCCAGCGCCTCCGCATCCAGGAGCTGTCCAACCAGCGAGGCCGTGTTCTCCAGGCGCAATTGGACATTCGCCGTCAAGCTTTGCACCGCGGTGAAGTAGAAATAGGTTCCGATGCTGCCCGACACCAGCAGCACGGCGAAGAAGTGACTGAAAAACAACCGGCGACGGATGTTCAGTTGCATGGCAGGCAGAGCACGAAGCGACCCCTAGGGGGTTCAAATTTTCTTGTCCCCGGACCTTGCCGGGCGCATCGACTGATCCGCACTGCCGAGTCTGCGCTCCCGAAGCCAGGCAAAGATCACCGGCGTGACCACGAGGATGTGGACCAGGCTGGAGATCATCCCACCAACCACCGGCGCGGCCAAGGGCCGCATGATCTCGACCCCCGTTCGGTCAAGCCAGAAGATGGGCGTCAGGGAGGCAATGGTCGTGGCCACGGTCATGACCTTGGGGCGCAGGCGCAGCCGCGCGCCGGTCTTGACCGCCTCGCTGAGCTCCGCGCGGCTCAGGGCCCGACCGAGCGCCCTCGCCTTGGCCTGCACCGCCTCCTCCAGGTAGGTGACCATGATGACCCCGGTCTGGATCGCCGTTCCGAACAGGGCGATGTAGCCCACCCAGACCGCGACGCTGAAGTTGAAGCCGAGCCAGGCCTGCAACAGGACACCGCCGGTGAGGGCAAAGGGGACGGCCAGGATCACATGGGTCGCCTCCCCCACCGAGCGGAAGGTCATGGTCAGGGCCACGAAGATGATCAGGATGACCGCCGGGAAGACGTAGAGGAGGGTCGCGCGGGCGCGCAACTGGTGCTCGTACTGGCCCGAATACGCAATGGTCTGGCCCGGGTCGAGGCTGATCTCCTGGGCGATGCGCCGCTTGATCTCCTCGACGAAGCCGCCCAGGTCGCGATCGCGGACATTGGCCTGGACGAAGACCCGCAGGCGCCCGTTCTCGCTCTGGATCTCGTTGGGGCCGACCACCCGCTTGAGGTCGGCAACCTGGCGCAACTGCACCGTGGCCCCGGAGGGGGTGGTCAGGGCAATCTCCCCGAGACGCTCGATGTCGCCACGGTCCGCCTGCTCCAGGCGGACCTGGATGGGCCAGCGCTCGCGCCCCTTGATGGTGGTCGCGACCGTAGTGCCACCGATGCCGGCCTCCACCTGGCGGAAGACCTCGGCGACGCTCAGGCCATAGCGCCCCAGCAGCTCGCGACGGACCTGGATCTCCAGGTAGGGCTTGCCCTGGACCCGGGAGGGGGCGACCCCTGTGGCCCCCTGCACCCGGTTGATCACCCGCTCCACCTCGAAGGCCTTCTGCTGCAGGGCATCCAGGTCATCGCCGAAGATCTTGACCCCCACCTGGGCGCGGATGCCCGTGCTGGTCATGAGGATGCGGTTCTCGATGGGCTGCAGAAACCCCGGGACATAGCCCGGCACGTTCATCAACCGCTCCGACAGGTCGGCGACGATGGACGCCTTGGTCGTCCCGGGCGGCCATTCGGCCGGGGGCTTGAGGGTGATGGTGGTCTCGATCATCTCCACCGGGGCCGGGTCCGTGGCGGTGTCCGCCCGCCCCAGCTTGCCCGCCACCGAGGCCACCGCCGGGTGGGTGCTCATGACCTGGTCCTGCCAGGACATGATGCGCTTGACCTCGGTCAACGCCGTGGCCGGCAGCAGGACAGGCATGAACAACAGCGACCCCTCCTCCAGGGTCGGCATGAATTCGCTGCCAAAGCCCTGGGTGTGGCGGGCGACGGCATCCGGCAGCCAGGCATTGACCTGACGCGGCAGGCCGAAGGCGATGACCAGGCAGGTGGCCAGCAGCGCCGCGGCCAGGCCCAGCACGGACCAGCGATGCCCCAGGGCCCAGTCCAGCACCGGCTCGTAGACCTTCAGCAGGGAGCGCATCAGCCAGTTCTCGGACTCCGGCCTGTAGGGCCCGCGCACCAGCAGGGTGCAGAAGACAGGCACGGCGGTGATGGCCAGGAGCGTTGCCCCGATCAGGGCGAAGGTCTTGGTGAAGGCGAGCGGATGGAAGAGCTTGCCCTCCTGGCCCGTGAGGAGGAAGACCGGCACGAAGGCCAAGATGATGATCAGCATAGAGAAGGCCATCGGCCGGCCGACCTGGGTGGCGGCGACACAAGTCTGGTCCCAGACCTCGGCGGCGGTCAGGCGCCGCCCGAGCCCCTCCTCAGCCCGCTCGCAATGGCGGATGACGTTCTCGGTCATGACGATGCCCGCGTCCACCAGGACGCCGATGGAGATGGCGATCCCGGTGAGCGACATGATGTTCGAGGGGATGCCGAAGCGCTCCATCAGGATGAAGGAGATCAGGATGGAGGCCGGCAGCGGCAGGGTCACGATGAGGATGCTGCGGAAGTGGAACAGGAACAGCACATGCATCAGGGTGACCAGGATGATCTCTTCCGTGAGGGCGTCCTTCAGGGTCGCTATGGCCCGTTCGATCAGGTCGCTGCGGTCGTAGAAGGGGACCACGCTGACCCCTGCGGGCAGGCCAGGGGCCAGGGCCTGGATACGCTCCTTCACCTCGGCGATGACCCGATAGGCATTCTCCCCGTAGCGCATGACCACGATGCCGCCGACCACCTCACGTCCGTTCACGTCCAGGGCCCCGCGGCGGAAGTCCCCGCCGATGCGCACCGTCGCCAGATCCCGCAGATACAGCGGTGTGCCGGTGTGGGGCATGATGGGGATGGCCTCCAGGTCGGCGGCATCCCGCACCAGGCCCACCCCGCGGATGATGAGCTCGGCCCCGTTCTCCTCGATGGTCTTGCCGCCCACATTGAGGTTGCCGCCCGCCACGGCATCCATGACGGCCCCCAGGGTCGTCCCGTGGCGCTTGAGCTGGAAGGACGAGACCTCGATCTGGTACTGGCGCACGAAGCCGCCGATGCTCGCCACCTCCGCCACCCCCGGCACCGCGGCGAGCTGATAGCGGATGTAGGTGTCCTGGAGGGTGCGCAGCGACCCCAGGTCCTGCTGGCCAGAGCTGTCCTCAAGGTAATACTGGTAGACCCAGCCCAGGCCAGTCGCGTCCGGCCCCAGGCGCGCGACCACCCCCTCCGGGAGCAGGGTCCCCAGGGAGTTGAGCCGCTCCAGGACCCGGGTGCGGGCAAAGTAGGGGTCGATGCGGTCCTCGAAGATGACCGTCAGGAACGAGAACCCGAACATGGAGCTGGCCCGCACCGTCTTGACCCCCGCCAGCCCTTGCAGGGAGACGGACAGGGGGTAGGTGATCTGGTCCTCTACCTCCTGGGGGGAGCGCCCGGGCCAGTCCGCGTAGACGATGACCTGGTTCTCCGACAGGTCCGGGATGGCATCGATGGGGACTCGCTGGAGGGCGACCAGGCCCCAGGCGCACAGGGCCAGGAAGCCGCTCAGGACCAGGAAGCGGTTGTGCAGGGACCAGAGGATGAGCCGGTCGATCATGCCGGCCTACTCGACCTCTTCGCCGCACTCCAGCATCGCCGACCCGAAGAAGGGGTTCCGGAGCTGATTGGAGCGCGACAGCCAGCGGGCGGTACCGAGGATGGGGGTCATGGGGCACTGGTAGATGGTGACCCCCTCCCGGTGGTGCAGGTGCACGGTCCTGGCCAGGTCCGCCGTGGCGGTGCTGAAGGGCTCGAAGCCAGCGCGGACGGCCTCCAGGTCTGGACCATCCACCAGGGTCCTGGCCACCGGGGCGAAGGCACCCCGGGCCGCCGGGGGATAGCCGGCCAGGTACGCAGCCTGGGCCTCGATCAGGCTGGGGTGGACCTTCCGATAGCCCGCCAGGTCGTCGGCGGCCAGCGCCGCGGCGGCGTCGGCCGCGGCAAAGACCAACGTCCGGAGGAGTCCGTAGGCGACCTCATCATGGGGCTGGGTGCCCGCCGCGACCTTGGCCGGCGCACCCTGATCATGACCGCTCACCCCCACCGCCGCATGGACGAGCTGGGCCTGGGAGTCCAGGATCAGCGCCGCCTGGGTCACCACCCGGTCCCCCTCCGCCAGGCCGCTGGCCACCTCCGCATCCGTATCCCCCACCCGACCCAGTCGGACCTCCTGCGCCCGATAGCCGCCGTCCGCCTCGACATACACCACCGGTCTGCCACTGTGCTGAAGCACGGCGCTGCGGGGGACCAACAGGGCCTCGGGGCCGGTCTCCAGGACCAGGCCCTGGGCGGTCTGCCGATGCAGGATGCGCCGGTCCGGGTTCTCCAGGACCACCCGCACCCGGGCCGTGCGGGTCATCTCATTTAGGTTCGGGTCGATGAAGGCGATGGGGGCGGTGAGGACCCGGTCCGGGAGGGACGGGACCGAGACCTCCACGGTCTGGCCGACCCTCAGCCAAGCGAGGTCCGGCTCGTAGGCGTCGAAGAGGAACCACATGCGCGAGAAGTCGCCGATCTCGAACAACCGGTCGTTGGTCTCGACGTACTGACCCTCGTAGACGCCGCGTGAGACCACGGTGCCCGACATCGGTGAGCGGACGTTCACCATGGCGGTGGGCTTGAGGGTCCCCTCCAGGACGCGGATCTCCTCCTCCGTGAGGCCGAGCTCCAGCAGCCGCTCCCGGGCGGCGGCGCGGTCCGAGGCCGAGGTGGCGATGGCCCCGGCCTTGATCCGCTCCAGGTACTGGCGCTGGGCGGTCAACATCTCGGGGCTGTAGATGGTGGCCAGTGGGGCCCCCGCCTCGACCTCGGCCCCCACGTAGTTGACGTGGAGCCGCTCGATGCGCCCGGGGACCCGGGCAGCGAGGATGCGGTGGAGCGTGTCGTCGTCGTCGATCGCCCCGCTCACCCTTAGGGTCCGGGTCAGGGCCCCACGGCGCACCGGCATCGTCTGGACCCCGGTGACGGCGGCCTGGGCCGGGGTCAGGGTCACGAGATTGGGGTCGACCTCCTGGTTAGCGGCACCCCCGGTGGCGGCGACCAGCTCCATGCCGCAGATGGTGCAGCGGTCGCCAGGCCTGTCCGACTTGATCCAGGGGTGCATGGGGCACTGATAGACCTGGGCCTGCTCGGGATGGCCATGGGTGTGCGCGACCTCGTGGTCCCGAACCTCATCCACCTGACCGACCCGCTGGTCGGCGACCCAATAGCCGCCGGCGGCGGAGAGCAGACACAGGATGAGGACCGGCAGGGGCTTGATGCGCATGGGGCGATGGGTGGCTGGGCTCGTAAGCCCGAAGCATAGCCGACGCGCATCCCTGACAGGGCCACATTCGCCGTGGTATTTCCCCGCCCGGCCGGCAGAGCGGCCGAGGGTCAGGCCCGAGGAGCGCGCCGGACCGGGCCAGCTCCGGCGCCCAGGTCACCACGATTGGCTGAGACCCCAGGACCCTCGGCCCATCGATGATCCGCAGTCGGGGGCTGCCCTGGTCCACTGCACGCCTCATTCGACACCGGCTGCCGCCCAAGCCCCCGGCGACGAGGTGGGTGGTGCGGTCATGACTCGGGCCCTGGGTTGGGCGCAGCCTCAGTCCCCCACGGCAGACAGGGCCGCCGCGCCGGCCGTCTCAGCATCCGTCTCCGCATCTGGGCGGTCCGCGGGGGCCAGCAACATATAGAAGGCCGGGACCACGTAGAGGGTGAAAAGGGTCCCGATGCCGAGGCCGGCCGCGATGACCAGCCCGATGTCGAAGCGGCTCACCGCCCCGGGCCCACGGGCCAGCAGCAGCGGGACCATGGCCACCACCATGGAGACCGAGGTCATAAGGATGGGGCGCAACCGAATGCGCGCGGCCTCCTCCACCGCGGCCGCCTTGGGCAGGCCGCGATGCTCGCGCACCTGGTTGGCGAACTCGACAATGAGGATGCCGTTCTTGGCCACCAGGCCAATCAGGGTAATGAGCCCCACCTGCGTGTAGATGTTCACGCTGGCGAAGCCGAGGGTCAGGAAGGCCACGGCGCCGAAGATGGACATCGGGACCGAGACCAGGATGATCAGCGGGTCGCGCCAGCTCTCGAACTGTGCCGCCAGCACCAGGTAGATGACCAGGAGCGACATGAAGAAGGTCAGGACCAAGGCGCTCCCCTGCTGGGAATACTGGCGCGCCTGACCGACGAAGTCCCATCCGTAGCCGCGGGGAAGGACCTCCCGGGCCTGCTGCTCCAAATAGGCGATGGCATCCCCCAGGGTCACCCCCGGGGCCATGATCCCTTCCAGATTCAGGGAGTTGAGCTGCTGGAACTGGGTGCGCTTGCTCGGCTCCACCTGGTCCTCGAAGCGGACCAGGCTCCCCAGGGGGACCAGGTCGCCCCCGGCCGCCCGCACGTAGTAGTCGTCGAGCATGGCCGGGTCGAGGCGGTCGGCCCTGGCCACCTGGGGTATGACCTGGTAGCTGCGTCCCTCCAGACTGAAGCGGTTGACGTAGCCCTCGCCCAGCATGAGGGAGAGGTTGCGCCCGATGTCGCGCATGCTCACCCCCAGGTCCCCGGCGCGGTCGCGGTCGATGAGGATGCGGGTACGCGGCCGGTTGATATCCACGGACTTGCGCAGGAAGAGGAACTTGCCGCTTCCCATGGCACGTCCGAGGAGCTGTCCGGCGACATCGTCCAGCTCCTCGAAGTCGGCATCAGTGGTCAGCACGAACTGCATGGGCAGACCCCGCCCGGCCCCTGGGAGGCTGGGGCGGGGGAAGACGGCCACGTCCACCCCAGCGATCCCCTTCAGGCGCCCCTGAAGCTCCGGCATGATGGTCATCTGCGAGCGATCCCGCTCCCGCGCCGAGGGCATCTTGAAGCCGCCGAAGGTCACGCTGGGGTCCCCGCCCATCCCCGCCAGGATGAAGCTCTCCTTGTACTCGGGAATCGTCTGGAAGACCTTGAGGATCTCGTCCACATAGGTGGTCGCGTACTCTGTCGTGGCGGTCTGTGGCCCTAGGGCCTGGAAGAAGAGGATGCTCTGATCCTCCGTCGGCGCCAGCTCGCTGCGGCTGGTGACGAACATGACCCAGATGGCGACCAGGATCGCAACGGCAAAGACGAGCATGGTGGAGGGGTAGCGCAGCAGCCCGTGCAGGGACCGCCCGTAGCCGTTGGCCAGGGCGGTGAAGAAGCGCTCCACTCCCCGCTCGAAGGGCCCGGCCTGCCCCGCGGGCTTGAGGACCTTGCCCGAGAGCATGGGCGACAGGGTCAGGGCCACGACCCCCGAGACCAGCACCGCGGCGGCCAGCGAGAAGGCAAACTCGGTGAAGAGGTATCCGACCAGCCCGCCCATGAAACCGATGGGCGCATAGACCGCCACCAGGGTGGTGGTCATGGCGATGACCGGGACGGCCAGCTCGCGGGCCCCCTGGATGGCGGCCTGGGTGCGCTCCATCCCCTCCTCGATGTGACGGTGGATGTTCTCCACCACTACGATGGCGTCGTCCACCACCAGCCCGATGGCCAGCACCATGGCCAGCAGGGTAAGCAGGTTGATGGAGTAGCCCAGGGCCAGCATGATGATGGCCCCGCCGATGAGCGACAGGGGCACCGCGACCGCCGGGATCAGGGCGGCGCGCATCGAGCCCAGGGTCAGGAAGATCACCAGCAGGACGATGAGGACCGCCTCGGCCAGGGTGGTGAAGACCTCGCGGATGGAGTCCTGGATAAAGACGGAGGCGTCGTAGGGGATCACGACCGAGAG
>Ga0114939_10003703_pt1 | contig 10524 bp, 10 predicted proteins | sample AshMeaCrysSpring_FD_87196 | JGI IMG/M metagenome (GOLD analysis project Ga0114939, IMG submission 87196) | Groundwater microbial communities from Big Spring, Nevada to study Microbial Dark Matter (Phase II) - Ash Meadows Crystal Spring | ecosystem: Environmental > Aquatic > Deep subsurface >... | reverse complement strand
TATACGGAAGGGTTTTATGTATGCACTTAAGGCATTTCAATTATTTAAACATCCAAAGAAGGAGTTTATTGTTATAGGAACTGTAGGACAAGAAATTAAAGATTTATTACAAAATGAAAATATTGCTGATGTTGTATTTAAAGGCAATGTTTCAAACACAGAATTATCGATATATTATAGCAATGCACAGGTATTTGTAATATCAAGTATAGAAGAAGGTCTAGCCATGGTACAGGGTGAAGCTTTAGCATGTGGTTGTCCTATTATTGCTACTGCGAATACTGGTAGTGCCGATTTGTTCACAGACGGAAAAGAAGGTTTTATAGTGCCTATTAGATCAGAAAATGCCATTTTGGAAAAATTTAACCAATTTGCGGATGACAAAGAACTAAGAAATACTATGTCTGCCAACGCATTACTTCGTGTAAAAGAAATTGGTGGCTGGGATGCATATGGATCCTCAGTTCTTGATTTAATAAATGGTATGGCAAAGGCTTAGATTATTGTATGCAAAAAAACTTTTTAGCACTTACAAGGCAATCATTACAAAGCATTATTTTGTTATTTGGCCTATTACAAGTATGTTTTCATTTTGATACAGTTAACATATTGTGTGTATTTATGGCTCAAATTGGCTGGATTATTACTGATGCTTACTTATTTACAGGTATAAATTTTTCTAAATTTACATTGTCGTCTGTTGTAATACTTGGTTTTTCTATAACTCAGTTTTTATTCCCTACTATTTTCACTTTTGTAGACGGTAATGCTCTAACCAATAATCTCAATTTCCCAACCGATGTTTTTATTCATTCTTTACTTGGTCTTCTAGTTCTGATAGTATGCCATAAAATTTATACCCAACGTGTCATTGGTAATAAGTTTAATAGGAAAATTCGTTGGCAAAAGGTATTAGTTAATTATGATTTTTTTACTCTACCTACAGAAAAACAACTATGGATAATGGGTTTTATTGGACAAATTGCTACAATTTTTCAAATGATTTTCACTAGCCCAAGTGTTTCTGCTGCAGGCGATGGCGGTACAGTTGCAGCAAAATTTCTTGTAGGGTTTGCAGTATTTTCTGCAGCCCCTTATTTCTTAGTTTTGAAAAGGATGTATGGTAATTATGATGAAAAGCCTGTAAAAAAATTCGCTTTTAAAATTGCTGCATATACTATTTTACAAATTGTAGTAGGTATTATTTCTAATAGCCGTGGTGCATTTATGGGGCATTTGACAGGCCTTGGTATATGTTATTTTATTAGTTTATTAATGGGTAAGTATAGTATAAAAAAGGTGACACCTTTTAAAGTTGTTTTATTTTTTGTTGGATTAAATTTAATTCTCACGCCACTTACTGATCTTAGTCTAGCGATGGTAGCAGTAAGAGCCGAACGTAAAGAAGTAAAAGGATTAGATTTAGTGAAAATTACTTTAGAAGCTTATGGGGATAAAGCGAATATTAAAAGATTGAAATCGACATACGAAAAAGTAGGTTCTACTGATGATGATTATTCGGAAAATTACTTGAATAGTATATTTTTATCACGCTTTTGTAATCTTAAATTTAATGATAATTCTTTAGAGTCATATATTAAGATTGGTGGTATCGATAATCAAATGCAAGAATATGCATATAATCGACTAATTGCAATATTTCCAACACCTTTTTTAGAATTTATTGGTGTAAAAATTGATAAGTCTAGCTTTACGGGTACTTCTTTTGGTGATTATATTTATTTTAGAGCAGGTGGTCCTAATGCTTTAGGGGGGTTAAGAACAGGTCATTTTGCGGGTGTAGGAATGGTTACTTTTGGATGGTGGTATTTATTGCTATTGGCAATCGGTTTATTTCCTTTATATTTTCTTTTTGACCTTTTCGTAATATGTAAACCTCAAGTAGACTATTTTGATAATGAGAATTCTCAAGATAGTACCATTAGTTTAGCAGGGTTGATATCTATTACATTAATATTTACATTTTTAGGTTGTTCTACATCAGGTGAGTCAATTACAAACATATTTACCTTTTTGATAAGAGGTTGGATTCAGCTTGTTGCCCTTTATATTATACTGTTTAAAATTACAAAATTAATTTAACTTGAATATCCTTTATTTGGGTGATAGTAATGCTAATACTACTTCATACCATAGGTTTAAAGCTTTAGAACGGATAGGTCACTGCGTAGTTGTTCATGACCCTTTTTTGTTTTGTAAAAAATATTTAATTTCTTTTTTGGGTGGCAGATTTCATTATAGAACTGGTTATCATTTTTTGCAGTCTAGAATAATTCAGTTTCTCAAATTCATTAATTTCTTAGATGTAGATGTTATATGGATTAATGGTGGCGAGCTATTTGGTAAAAATGCATTGCAATATATTAGGAACCTGAATATACCGACTATCCTTTATAATAATGATGATCCAACAGGTGGTCGAGATGGAATGCGCTTCCATTCTTTACTAAGTTCACTGCCATATTTTGATTTATGTGTTGTTATGAGGCAGTTAAATATAGCTGAATTTGAGTCGCGAGGTGCTAAAAATGTAATTCGGCTTACAATGTCTTACGATGAAGTTGCTCATAAATGCTATGAAAATTTTAATGATATTCCCCAAAAATACATATCTGATGTATGCTTTGTGGGTACTTGGATGAAAAATGAGGGGCGAGATATTTTCTTAAAAGCACTCATAGATAAAGGTATAAATATAAGTATATGGGGAGATCGTTGGGAAAAGAGTCCTCATTTTAAAACTTTAAAAAAATATTATAAAGGACCATCTATAGGTGGAAAAGATTATGTTGCTGCTATACAAGGAGCAAAAATATGTATAGGGATGCTTTCTAAGGGCAATAGAGATACACATACCACTAGAAGTTTTGAAATACCATATATAGGGGGGTTGCTATGTGCGGAACGAACGAGTGAGCACCTAGAAATGTTTAAAGATAAAGAGGAAGCATTTTTTTGGGACAACGCAGATGAATGCATTAGTATATGCAAGTACTTGTTATCTAATTTACATACTGTAGAACAAGTAAAATTAGCTGGTCATAAAAAAATTCTAGAATTAAAGGTAGGTAACGAGGATATATGTAAAAAAATTTTAAAAGAATTAAGTCTCATTACCCATGCATAACACTAAGATTCGTGTTAATTATTATCAACGAAGGCCACATATCGGTGCTAACTTTAGTATTGAGAGTATATTTGATAATGTAAGAGATAAGTTAAAGGAAAAGATTGAGTTCAGGGTATACGTTTCAAAATTCCACAATACAGGTATTGCTTCTAAGTTTTTAAATATTCTTCAAATTGTATTGTTCAACAACCACGGTGTGTGCCACATAACCGGTGAAACTCATTTTTTAAATTTTTTGCTAAATAAAAAAAAGGTTGTTCTTACAGTTCATGATTGCGGTATGGTATTAAGGAAGAGGGGGCTGTCTAAGCTTATAAATACATGGCTTTATTTAGTTATTCCAGTCCATAAGTCTAAAATAGTTACAACGGTTTCTAGCGTTACAAAAGAGGCTGTTATTAACTATACAGGTTGCGATCCTAGAAAGATACGTGTTATTCCAGTTGCTGTAAATCAAATTTTCATACCTTATCCAAAAGTGTTTAACACTGAAAAGCCTAACATTCTTCAGATAGGTACTGGTTATAATAAAAATTTACCAAACTTAATAATGGCATTAGATGGCATTACCTGCCATCTAACTATTATCGGTAAATTAACAGACGAACATTTGCAGTTATTGGACAAGCATAAGATTGAATTTGTAAATGAGTATAATATTTCAAGTGAACGCTTATTGGAAAAATACATAGCCTGTGATATTGTTAGTTTTATATCGACTTCTGAAGGATTTGGTATGCCAATTATTGAAGCTAATTCCGTAGAAAGAGTTGTAATTACTAGTAATATTTCCTCAATGCCTGAAGTAGCAGGAAACGCTGCTTGTTTAGTAGATCCTAATAATTTAGAAGATATTAGGGATGGTTTTAAAAGAATAATCTCCAATTCTGACTACAGAAATACACTAGTTAATAATGGAAGGTATAATAAATTAAGATTTAACGCAGATGTGATTGCTAATATGTATCTTGAAGTTTATAGAGAGTTGGAATGCTAGAAAGGTTTTTAAAAATTTGCAAAATACTACAACTTTAATATTTTAACCTTATAATCCTTTTTTTTTGAAACTACTTTCTATAATAACCACGATGAATCCATCTAGTGGTGGGCCAGCACAAGGAATTAGAAACAACATTCCCTTTTGGCGTAAATATGGTTTGGAAGCCAATGTATTATCTCTAGATGATGCTACTTTAGAATTTGTTATAAAAGATAGAATCATTGGGTTAGGTACAACAAATAACAAATGGGCATATTCACCGGTACTTATGCCTTGGTTATTAGAAAACCTTTCTAAATATAATGTAGTGCTAATAAATGGCTTGTGGCTATACCACAGCTATGCCGTTACGAAAGCTATCACGATACTAAAAAAAAGAGCGAAAGTCAATAATATTGATGTACCTAAGGTGTATATAATGCCTCATGGTATGCTTGACCCGTACTTTCAAAAAGCACCTGAACGTAGACTGAAAGCTATTAGAAATACAATTTATTGGCACATTATTGAAAAGTATGTGATAAGTAAAGCTGATGGTATCTTGTTTACATGTGAAGAAGAACTAGAATTAGCAAAGACTACTTTTAAAGGGTATACACCAAAGACTACTTATAATGTAGGTTATGGTATTATTACACCGCCAAGTTTTTCTAATAATCAAGTTCTCGCATTTTATAGTAAATGCCCGGCTATAGTCAGTAAGACATTTTTTTTATTTTTAAGTAGAATTCATCCAAAAAAGGGGGTAGATATTTTAATAAAGGCGTATGCAGCATGTTATGAGTATTGCATTGATAAAAATATAGCTATATCGGAATTAGTAATTGCAGGACCTGGTATGGATACAGATTACGGGCGTGATTTGAAAGTGTTACTAGATCATTATCCAATAATACGTGACAAGGTTCACTTTCCTGGTATGTTACAAGGGGATGCTAAATGGGGCGCAATTTATGCCTGCGAAATGTTTGTACTTCCAAGTCATCAGGAGAATTTTGGTATAGCAATAGTTGAAGCAATGGCCTGCCATAAGGCAGTATTAATTACAAATAGGGTAAATATATGGCGAGAAATTAAAGATTCTAATTCTGGAATTGTTGTCAATGACGACTTAGTATCTACTACTGAGGGACTTATTGAGTGGCAGAAAAAAGTTAAACAAGAAAAAGTTGCTATAGAAAATAATGCTTTTTTAACTTATCAAACACATTTTACTGCTGAAGCAACGAGCATAAAATTTGTAAATGTATTGAATACTAATTAAGGCATTACATATGGAGAATCTGAATAAAGAAGTTGTATTAAGTATAGTTATACCTACTTTAAATAGGAGAGAACTTCTTGAAAAAACTCTGGATTTACTAATAAAGCAATTGTCGGATGCACTCATAACCATAGAAGTTATAGTTTGTGATAACGCTAGTAATGATAATACAGAAACTCTATTTAATGATGACGGGAGGTTTGCGAATATCGTTAAGTATGTAAGATATAATGATCGTGTAAATATTGATGATTCTTTTGCTAGATCAATTGCATTATGCGCTGGTAAATATGTTAATCTATTTGGTGACGACGATTTGCCACTTCCTGGCTTTATAAAGGAACTCACATATACAATATCGACTAATAAGAATGTTGATTTGTTTTACATCAATAGGGTTGTTGGTGATGAAAACCTGTTTAATACATCTTTTATTCCGCATTCAAATAGCCCTTTTGGTATTAGGTTAATGTCTATTAGTAAGTTTGTAAATGAGTTTACGCATTGGCCAGGATTTGTAACCTGTTTGGTTTTTTCTGCTAATGCTTGGGAAAGAAGTTTTGGTGAGAAAACTTATTTCGATGGGTATAATTTTTTAAGTAGAATTTATATTGGCTGTAAAGATAAGATTGCTTGTTTTATTGCCTCACCGTTGGTTTTACAACGAAGAGGTATTCAATCTTGGAAAAAGTTTTGGCCGCAATATTGGCTTGTTTCAATGCCACAGCTTTTGGAAAATTTGGAGATTAATAACGTAACAAGTGGCGCTTTGACAACATGGCGTCAGAAAGAAGTAACCACGAAGCGTTATTTAATTGATCGTTTTGTTGCTAAAGCTTATGCATATCCAATCACATCATTATTTTGGAAGGAAAGTAGAAAATATCAAGTTTCAGGTATTAGACAAATTGGCTCATTATTTATTCAGTATCTAGTACCTGTGTTTATAGCTAAGTTTTTATATTCAAAGACTAATAAAATGACCTAATGTGGTATTTTAAATTATGGATACACCATCAATTGAGCTTCTTAAAAGCAATCACAAGAAATCTATAAAGGAAGTAGTAATACGTATATTATGGTACTTATTATGGAAAAGTCTAGCATCCTGGACTCCTCGCTTTTGTAATGTTTGGAGGATTTTTTTACTCAGGTCCTTTGGTGCTAAGATTGGCACTAAAGTTCTTGTTTTAGGAGGTGTATGGGTAGATATGCCATGGAATTTAGAAATTGGTGATTTCTCGGCTATTGGCTCTAATGTTTGGATATATAATTTTGCCCAAGTGACTATTGGGAGAAATACTGTAGTATCACAAAATACTACATTGTGTACAGCAAGCCACGACTATAGTCATCCACACATGACCCTTTATTGGAAGCCTATTACAATCGAAAATCAAGTTTGGGTAGCTGCTGACTGTTTTGTGATGCCAAATGTTGTAATTAGAGAAGGGGCTGTTATAGGCGCACGATCAGTAGTAACTAAAGATATGCCTGAATGGATGATTTGTGCTGGAAATCCCTGCAAACCTTTAAAGACAAGAGTAATTCAATAATAATTCTTAGGCAATGTTATTATGATTTCCACACTTATACTAACAAAAAATGAGTCACAAGATATAGCCGATTGTTTAAAATCTGTTAGCTGGTGCAATGATGTACATATCTTAGATTCTTATAGCACAGACGATACTGTAGATATTGCGAAAATCTACAACGCAAATATTGTACAAAGGCAATTTGATGGTTATTCCTCTCAAAGAAATTTTGGACTTAATAATATCGACTACAAAAATAATTGGTTGTTAATACTTGATGCAGATGAGCGAATACCAGAGCGACTTGTTATGCAAATGCAACATGCCATAAAAGAAGCCGATGATTTAGTGAAAGGTTTTAGAATTAGGCGAAGAGATTTTTTAAATAACACTTGGTTAAAGCATGCCCAGATATCGCCATTTTACATTAGACTAGTTAAGATAGGCAAAGCACAATATCATAGAGAGGTAAATGAAGTGATGGAAATTGATGGCTTGGTTGCAGATATTGATGGCTATTTTGATCATTATCCATTTTCTAAAGGATATTCACATTGGTTAAATAAACATAATCAGTATTCAACCATGGAAGCAGAACGTTGGATTGAAGAGCAAGGCGGTATAATTGATTTTTCGTTAAAGAAAGCACTTTTTAGTAAAGATTTCACAGAAAAAAGATTTCATCAAAAGGGGCTTTTTTATAAGTTGCCCGGTCGTCCACTAATAAAATGGTTATATATGGTTGTGGCACGAAGAGCATTTTTAGACGGTTCGGCTGGCATTACATACGCTACTTTACAAGCCATCTATGAATATTTTATAGTGCTGAAAACTAAAGAATTACTTAGAAAAAAATATTAGCAGTATCAACATGCCCCAAAAAATACTCTTAGTATCTTATAACTACGCACCTGAACTTACTGGAATTGGTAAATATAATGCAGAAATGTGCGAGTATTTAGCCAGTATAGGTAACCAAGTAACTGTAATAACGGCCTATCCATACTATCCAAATTGGAAAGTGTTTGATGGATATACCAATAAATGGTACAAAAAACAAGTATTGAATGGCGTAGTAGTTGTACGTTGTCCTTTTTACATTCCTAAAACACCTACTGGATTAAAGCGCATTTTACAAGACTTTAGCTTTTACATGAGTACATTATTTGTGGTTATATGGCAAATTATTAGCCTGAAGCAATATGATGTTGTATTTACACCTTCGCCTAGCTTTATGTGTGGGTTTCACGGATTGTTGTTGAAGTTGTTTCGTCCATCAACCAAATTCGTTTATCATATTCAAGATTTGCAAATAGATGCTGCTATTGACTTAAACATAATTAAGCAAGCTTGGTTACAACGCCTATTGGTGGCAATAGAAAGGTTTATTTTAAACCATGCAACCATTGTTTCTACTATTTCTAGTGGTATGCAACAAAAAATACTAGCTAAGAAAACGAACCTGAGTAATGTGTTGCTATTTCCTAATTGGGTAGATAATTCTAGAATATTTATAACAGAACCTGATAGTACTGCTATTGCTGCTTTAGGTATTCCATTAGACAAGAAAGTATTTTTTTATTCTGGGGCAATTGGAGAAAAGCAAGGGTTAGAAATTATTTTACATGTAGCACCAAATGTAGCCAAGCATTGTGAGGATGTAGTTTTTGTAATTTCAGGTTCAGGCCCTTATAGAGAAAGATTAAAACAAGAAGTTGTTGCTAATGCTATTAGCAATATTATATTTATTGATTTGCAACCAATACCAGTTTTTAATCAATTGCTTAATTATGCTTATTGCCATTTGGTAATACAAAAAGAAAGCGCAGGCGACTTGTTATTGCCATCTAAACTAACTAATATATTGGCGGTGGGTGGTTTAAGTATTGTAACTGCTGTAGAAGGCACAACCCTTTACGATGTAATTGACGAGCATAAAATGGGCGTTTTGATACAGCCAGAAAATATATCTACCTTTAAAGAAGCAATAATACGTTTGGCAAATTCGACTGGCGAGGAAACATCTTTTCTTTCTGAGAATGCGAAACGATATGCCCATCTTTGTTTAAATAAAGCGAACGTAATAGATAGCTTTATTGAGGATGTTTTTAAAAATATTAACTAATCTAAATTATATTCTCATGAAAATCGCTGTTGTAGGTACAGGCTATGTAGGCCTAGTTTCAGGCACTTGTTTTGCAGAAACAGGTAATAAAGTAACTTGTATAGATATTGACCAACGTAAAGTTGATAAATTATCTAGTGGTCAGATTACGATATATGAACCTGGCTTAGAAAAAATTTTTTTAAGAAATTTAAATGAGAAACGTTTAACCTTTACTACTTCCCTGGCAGAAGGGGTTAAAGATGCTACTATCATTTTTCTAGCATTGCCAACACCTCCTGGTGCTGACGGTAGTGCTGATTTAAAATATGTACTAGGTGTAGCCAATGATTTGGGTAAAATAATGACTGACTACAAAGTGATTGTAGATAAAAGCACTGTACCTGTGGGTACTGCTGAAAAAGTATATAATGCTATTGCTGCTAATTACAAAGGCGAGTTTGATGTGGTAAGTAATCCAGAATTTCTACGTGAAGGAGTAGCAGTAGAAGATTTTATGAAGCCTGATAGAGTAGTAATAGGTGTAAGAAGCGACCGAGCAAGACAGGTAATGGCTGAGTTGTATGCACCATATGTACGTCAAGGTAATCCAGTAATTTTTATGGATGAAAAAAGTGCAGAATTAACGAAATATGCTGCGAATTCATTTTTAGCTACTAAAATTTCCTTTATGAATGAAATAGCCCAATTGTGTGAACGTCTTGGCGCTGATGTTGATATGGTGCGTAGAGGTATAGGTAGTGATGATAGAATAGGTAAGCGCTTTTTGTTTCCTGGTATTGGTTATGGTGGTAGCTGTTTTCCAAAAGACGTACAGGCATTAATAAAATCATCAGAAGAAGTAGGGTATAATTTTCAAATACTTAAAGCTGTTGAAGATGTGAATGAAGCGCAAAAACTACATTTAATACCCAAAATTTCAGCATATTTTAATAATGATATTAAGGGAAAACACTTTGCTTTGTGGGGGCTTGCATTTAAACCTAATACAGATGATATAAGAGAAGCACCAGCATTGTATGTAATAGATGCACTTGTTAATGCAGGGGCAACCGTTACTGCTTACGATCCAGAAGCTATGCCAAATGTAAAAGCTGTAGTTGGTGATAAAATTGGTTTTGTAGAAAACCAATATAGCTGTTTAAATAATGCAGATGCGCTAATCATCGCAACTGAGTGGGCAGAATTTAGAACACCAGATTTTGAAATTATTGAAGAAAAATTGAAGAATAAAGTTGTTTTTGACGGTAGAAATCTATTTGATAAACAGCAGATGAAACAACTGGGTTACCACTATGAAAGTATTGGTAGACCATAACCAACCCAAGACTAAGATTATGAGTACAAGTTCCACTACAACGGCAAAAGGCAGAGTATTAGTTACTGGTGCAGCTGGATTTTTAGGCTCGCACTTGTGCGACCGTTTTATAAATGAGGGTTACTATG
>Ga0114939_10003702_pt1 | contig 10525 bp, 11 predicted proteins | sample AshMeaCrysSpring_FD_87196 | JGI IMG/M metagenome (GOLD analysis project Ga0114939, IMG submission 87196) | Groundwater microbial communities from Big Spring, Nevada to study Microbial Dark Matter (Phase II) - Ash Meadows Crystal Spring | ecosystem: Environmental > Aquatic > Deep subsurface >... | reverse complement strand
TTCTTCATCGACCGCTCGCGGGCGGCGCAGCGCCTGGCGGAGCTGACGCGCAAGGAGGCCGAGTACCACCGCATGAGCCAGCAGGTGACCGAGGCGAAGCTGCAGGCGTTGCAGGCGCAGGTGGAGCCGCACTTCCTCTACAACACGCTCGCCAACGTGCAGGCGCTCACCGAGGTGGACCCCGCCCGCGCGCACACCATGGTGGGCCACCTCATCCAGTACCTGAGGAACGCCCTGCCCAAGATGCGCGAGTCCATCTCGACGGTGGGGCAGGAGGTCGAGCTGGTGCGCTCCTACTTGAGCATCCTGCAGATGCGCATGGGGCGCCGGCTCACGTTCGAGATCTCCGTGCCCGAGAACCTGCTCGCCACGCCGTTTCCGCCGCTGATGCTGCCCTCGCTCGTCGAGAATGCCATCAAGCACGGCCTCGAGCCGCAGCGCGACGGGGGCGCGGTGGTCATCTCGGCGCAGGCGAGCGGCGGGCGGCTTCGCCTCGTGGTGTCCGACACCGGACGCGGCTTCGGCGAGGTCCTTGGATCGGGTGTCGGGCTGGAGAACATCCGCGAGCGCCTGGCCGCCCTCTACGGCGGGACGGCGAAGCTCACGCTGGAGGCGAACAGCCCGCACGGCGTCATCGCCACCATCGAGGCGCCGCTGGATGGCCTGCGCGCGGTTCCCGCCGGCGCCCCCGCCGCGCCGGCGCAGCCCGCGGAGCCGAAGACCACGGCCGGCAAGGTGATCTCCGCCGTCGGCACGGCCGAGCGCGCGTGGCGCAAGACGCTCACGTTCACCTTCGGCGCGCTGGTCATCGTGGCCGCCGTCGTCGCCGGGTTGGCCATCTTCGGCGTCTCGACGGGATTCATTCCGATGTCGGTGGAGCCGCTCGCCGGGAAGGCCAGCGCCGGCATGGGCGTGGTGGGAATCTCCATCGCCTTCGCGGCCGTCGTCGTGGCGCTGGCGATCCTCGTCGCGGTCCTCTACGGGCTGGGTTGGCTGTTCGCCGGGCTTGCCATCTTCATCCCCGTGGTGATCCTCATCGCCACCCTGCCGGCCACCGCGCCCTTCATCCTGCTGGGCCTCGGCATCTGGTGGCTCTACCGCCGGCGCAAGGGGCCGCACGAGCGCGAGGCGGCGCGCAAGGTCGAACCCACCTTGCAGCCTGTGTCCCCGGTCCCGCCAGCGCCACCCGTCCCGCCCAGCCCCCCGCCGATCCCGAGGGAGGGACCGCCCGCCGGTTAGAATCCTTGCCTCGCGACAAGACGGCGGGAGGAGAAGGGCGATGATCAACCTGGCCCTGGGCCTGGAAAGGGGGGCGCGGCTGCACCCCGGCAAGACGGCGATCCACTTCGCGGAGCGCGCCATCACCTACGCGGAACTCGACGCGGCCGTCAACCGCGTGGCCAACGGGCTTCGCGCCGCCGGCATCGGCCGCGGCGACAACGTGATGATCGCGTGCCCGAACCTGCCGTACTTCCCGACCGTCTACTACGGCATCCTCAAGGCGGGCGCCACCGTGGTGCCGGTCAACGTGCTGTGCAAGGCGCCGGAGTTCGCCTACCACCTCGCCGATTCGCAGGCGAAGGCGTTCTTCTGCTTCGAGGGAACGGCGGAGCTGCCGCTCGGCCGCGAAGGGCACGCGGGGTTCACGGAGCACGGCGCCTGCCCGCTCTTCGTGATGATCACCGCCGACCCGGCCAAGCCCTCCCCCGCCGAGGGCGTGACGACGCTCGGCGCCTTCATGCAGGGGCAGCCCTCGACCGGCACGAGCGCCGATACGGACGACAGCGACACGGCCGTCATCCTCTACACCTCCGGCACCACCGGCAAGCCGAAGGGCGCGGAGCTCACCCACGCGAACCTGGCGATGCACGCCTTCGCCGCCACCACGCTGATGCGCATGACGGGGGACGACTGCCACCTCGTGGCGCTGCCCCTCTTCCACTCCTTCGGCCAGAGCGTGCAGATGAACGCCGTCCTCTGGTGCGGTGCCTCGATGGTGCTGCTGCCGCGCTTCGACGCGGACGCGGCGCTCGCCGCGATGCAGCGCCACGGCGTCACCATCTTCGCCGGCGTGCCGACCATGTACATGGCGATCCTGAACCTGCCGGGCGCCGAGGCGCGGCACGACATCCCGGCCATCGCGGCGAAGCTGCGCCTGGGCATCTCGGGCGGCGCCGCGCTGCCGGTGGCGGTGATCGGGGGCTTCGAGGAGCGCTTCGGCATCGCCATCCTCGAGGGCTACGGCCTGTCGGAGACGAGCCCGGTGGCCACCTTCAGCCTCCTCGACTTTCCGCGCATCCCGGGGAGCGTCGGGCGGCCGATCTGGGGCACGCAGGTGCGCGTGGTGAACGAAGCCGGCGAGGAGCGGCCGGCGGGCGAGGCGGGCGAGATCGTCGTGCGTGGCCACAACGTCATGAAGGGCTACTACCGGCGGCCGGACGCGACCGCGGCGGCGATCCGCGACGGCTGGTTCCACACCGGCGACATCGGCAAGTTGGACGAGGCGGGCAACCTCTACATCGTCGACCGCCTGAAGGACATGGTCATCCGCGGCGGATTCAACGTCTATCCGCGCGAGCTGGAGGAGGTGATGATGACCCACGCGGCCATCGCGCAGGTGGCGGTCATCGGCGTCCCGCACGAGACGCACGGCGAGGAGGTGAAGGCGGTGGTGGTGCTGAAGGCGGGGGCGACCGCGACGCCGGACGGGATCGTGGCGTGGTGCAAGGAGCGCATGGCCGCCTACAAGTACCCGCGCATCGTGGAGATCCGGGCGTCGCTGCCGATGACCGCCACCGGCAAGATCCTCAAGCGCGAGCTCAAGGGGTAGCCGGCCCATGCCTACCGCGATCATCGCCGAGGACGAGCCGATCCTGCGCCAGCAGCTCGAAGCGAAGCTGACGAAGCTCTGGCCGGAGCTGGAGATCATCGCTTCCGTCGAGGACGGCGCATCGGCACTCGAGGCCCTCGAGGATCGCGCCCCCGACCTCATGTTCCTTGACATCCAGATGCCCGAGATGACGGGCGTCGAGGTGGCGCGCCACGTGGGAAGCCGCGCGCACGTGGTCTTCGTCACCGCCTACGACCAGTACGCCATCCAGGCCTTCGAGACGGGCGCGGTCGACTACGTGCTCAAGCCCTGCACCGACGAACGGCTCGCGGTGACGGTGGAGCGGCTGCGCGGCAAGCTCGCGAGCCCGCCGCCGGACCTCCACGCCGTGGTGGCGCAGCTCGCGACGCAGCTGCGCGGGCCCGGCAAGGAGCGGCTGCAGTGGATCAAGGCGAGCTTCGGGCAGAACCTGCGCCTCATCCCGGTGGCCGACGTGCTGTTCTTCCAGTCCGACGAGAAGTACACGCGGGTGGTGACGGCGGAAGCGGAAGCGCTCATCAAGACCCCCATCCGCGAGCTCCTCGACGGCCTCGACCCGGACCAGTTCTGGCAGATCCACCGCTCTGCGATCGTGAACGCGAACGCCATCGCCGGCGTCACGCGCGATTTCCGCGGACAGGCGCACGTGAAGATCAAGGGCAAGGACGAGACGCTCACCGTCTCGCGCATCTACTCCCACCTATTCAAGCAGATGTGAAGCCCGTGGTGCCTGGCACGCGCCAGGCGCCACCCCGGGCGGCTCGTCCCGCGCGGACGACGGTTCGTCCCGCGCGGTGCCCGCTTCGTCGCCGCGATCCATCCCGGCGCCGGGGTTCGGTTACGCTTGCCGACATGGGAATCTTCGACCGGATCCGAATGTGGGAATCGCGGGCCGATAGGTGGGCCTGCGGCCGCCTCTCGAAGGAGGAGTACGCGGAGGCGATGGTGATCGACCGGTACGTCAAGGCGCACCCCTGGCGGGTCGGCCTCGGCTATCTGTGCGCCTCCGGGGTGCTCGCCGCCGTGCTTGTCGGCATCAAGCCGGCCATGCCGCTATGGGAGGCGTGGGTGGTCGCCCATGTGCTGCTCACGTCCATCGCCATCGCGCTGGTGGGCATCTGGTTCGGCCACCGCCGGCGCAAGGGCAAGCCGCTCTGGCGCATGGTGGTCGGAACGCTGGTAGCCACGGCCGTCGGGGCTGCCGTGGGCTTCGGCGTCGGCAGGCTCCTCGCCGGGAAGGCGGTCCTCGAGACGCCGCCGGCCGAGGTGATCCGTGTGTTGTCCATCAGCCTGCTCATCGGCATCGTGATGGCCGCGCTCTTCGCCGGCGTCGGATGGATCCGCAGCCGGGAGATCCGCGTGCGGGAGGAGGCGCTGCGCGCCGAGGCGGAGCGGGAGCGGCTCGAGCGCCGAAACCGCGAGGCGGAACTGAAGCTCCTCCAGGCGCAGCTCGAGCCCCACTTCCTCTTCAACACCCTCGCGAACCTTCGCTTTCTCGTCCAGAAGGGCTCGCCGGACGCGCTCGCGATGCTCGATCACCTCATCGACTACCTGCGCACGGCGCTGCCCGGCATCCGCGCCGAGGCCTCGACGATCGGCAATGAAGCGGCGCTGGCCCGCGCCTACCTGGAGATCATCCGGCTGCGCATGGGCGGCGACCTGGCCTTCGAGATCGACGTTCCCGAGGGGCTCGCCTCGCGATCGTGCCCGCCGCTGATGCTGATGACCCTGGTCGAGAACGCGGTCAAGCATGGCATCGCGCCGGTGGGTCGTGGCAGGGTGGCCATCTCGGCGTCGGAGGAGGGCGGGGTGATGCGGATATCGGTGGAGGACGACGGGCGCGGGATCGAAGGCGACGCCAAGGCGGGCGTCGGGCTCGCCAACGTGCGCGAGCGCCTGGTGGCCGTGTTCGGCAGGGACGCCTCGCTCGAGCTGTCGCCTCGACCGGGCGGCGGCACCCGCGCCGTCCTCGCGATTCCCGAGGGTTCCCGATGAGCGCCGCGCCGCGCGTGACCGCCGTTCTCGCCGACGACGAGCCCCTGCTGCGCGAGCAGCTGAAGGACGCGCTGGCCGAGGCTTGGCCGGAGTTGGAGATCGTCGCGGAGGCGCGCAATGGCGCCGAGGCCGTGCACGCGGTGCGCGAGCACAGGCCGGACATCGCCTTCCTCGACATCGAGATGCCCGGCACCAACGGCCTCGAGGCGGCGCGCGCCGTCGGGGACTCGACGCACGTGGTCTTCGTCACGGCCTATGACCGCTACGCGCTCGAGGCCTTCGAGCGCGGTGCGGTCGACTACGTGCTCAAGCCCGCCACCCGGGACCGCCTGGCGCAGACCGTCAGGCGGCTCAAGGGCCGGCTGGCGGCGCCGCCCCCCGCGATCGACGCGCTGCTCGCCGAGCTCGCGAGGCGGCTCCCGCCCCCCGCGCCGCGCCTGAAGCTGCTGCAGGCGAGCGTCGGGGCGGCCGTCCGGCTCATCGACGTCGACGAGATTCTCTACTTCCAGTCGGATTCCAAGTACACGAAGGTGGTCACGCGCGAGGGCGAGTCGCTGATCAAGAAGACCCTCCGGGAGATCCTGGCCGAAGTCGATCCCGAGCGCTTCTGGCAGGTGCACCGCGGCACCGTCGTGAACGTGAAGGAGATCGCGTCCGTCACCACGGACGAGATGGGCCACAAGGAAATCGCCCTGAAGGGACATCCGGACCGGCTCGAGGTGAGCCGCTCCTTCGCCCACCTCTTCCGCGGCGCCTGAAACAGGTGAAAAAGGGGTCAGATCCCTTTTCATTGACCGAAAAGGGATCTGACCCCTTTTTCACCTGTTTCAGGCGCCGCGTGTCTTCCGGTTTCCTGCGAAAATAGCGCTCGACCCCCTTCACCGATTTTCAGGTGCACCTTGTGATCTACGAGCTGGAAGGCCGCAGGCCCGTCCTCGAAGGCGACAACTTCATCGCCCCCAACGCCGCCGTCATCGGCGCCGTCACGCTCAGGAAGGGCGCCAACGTCTGGTTCGGCGTCACCATCCGCGGCGACAACGACGCCGTCACCATCGGCGAGAACGTGAACGTGCAGGACGGCTGCGTGATCCACACCGACCGCGACATTCCCTGCGTGCTGGGCGACAACGTGAGCGTCGGGCACATGGTGATGCTGCACGGCTGCACCATCGGCGAGGGCAGCCTCATCGGCATGGGCGCGATCATCCTCAACCGCGCGGTGATCGGGAAGAACTGCCTCATCGCCGCGGGGACGCTCATCCCGGAGCGCAAGCAGATCCCGGACAACTCCCTGGTGATGGGCTCGCCGGGCAAGGTGGTGCGCGAGCTCACGGCCGAGGACCTCGCCAACAACGCCTGGATCGCCGAGCACTACGTGGAGCGCGCGGCGCTGTACCGGAAGGGCCTGCGCCCTCTCGGCTGACTAGCGCCCGCCCGCCGCCGGCCGGTGCCGCGCGGCGGCGAGGCTGGCGTAGTGCGCGGCCCTCGCCGCGTCCCCCTTGGCTTCGTGGAGCTTGGCGAGCTCGTCGTAGACGTGCGGGTCGGGCGTGCCTGCCGCGTCGTTCTCCCGCTCGAGGCGCTGCTGGATGGCGAGCGCCTCGTCCACGCGGCCGAGCGAGCGCAGCGTCCACGCCACCATCCAGTGCGCGATGCGCACCCGCCGCGCATCCCCGGTGCGTTCGGCCGCCGGCACGGCGGCCTCGAACATCGCGAGCGCCTCGTCGGGCCTGCCCAGGCGGTGCAGCGAAAGCCCGATGTTGTTCCGCAGCGACGCCTCCCAGCGGCGCGCTGCCGGCTGGCACGACTGCTGCGCCAGCGCCAACGCCTGCCGGTTCCATCGCAGCCCAGCCGCCTCGTCGGTTTCCACGAAGGGCAGCATGTGCAGGGCGTCGATGGCGATGTCGTCCCGCGCGTTCGCGCGCGCGATCTCGACGGCGGCGAGGTACTCCCGGCGCGCGACCGCACGCGCCTCCGCGGTCTTCTCGTCCGCGCGGTGCGTGGCGGAGATGAAGGTGCGCCCGCGTTCCAGGTGGTAGCGGGCGCGGACCTCGGCGCTGCGACGCGCGAGGTCCGTCTGCAACGGCGCGAGGGTCGATCGGGCGCGGTCGAAGTCGCGGCGCAGGCCGTACGTGCGCGCAATCTGGGTGAGGAGGATCGCGGCGTCGTCGGGCGTGGCGTCCTTCAGCCGCTCGCGGAAGCGGGCCTCGGAAACCTCCGGCTGCGCGAAATCCCAAAGGGAGGCGACGTCCACGGCGGGGAGGGCCGCGATCGGCATCGTCGCGACCGCGACGGCAGCGAGGACGCGCGCGAGGGGGGCCATGCGCAAGCCTACCGCAGATCCCGCCGGTTCCCTAGAACTCAGAAAACGTGGAAGCATCATTCAACAAGCATCTGCTTTTTCATGTGTCGTCCGGACCCTATCCTGCGAGCCTCTCGATACGTCACCGCTGGAGGATCCCTCAGGAAACGCATCCTGCTGTTCCTCGCCACCAACCTTGCGGTGGTGCTCACGCTGTCCGTCGTCGCCCACCTGTTCGGGCTCAACCGCTTTATCGACGCCCAAGGCCTGAACCTCGGCGGCCTGCTCGAGCGGATGACGCACGACGTGGTCGAGGCCGTGCTGGCGCACGAGGTCGCGCACGTGGCCAACGGCGACATGGTGATGCTCGCGCCGATCCAGGGCGTCGTGAACACCTTCGTCATCGCGATCTCGCGCGCCGTCGCGAGTTCCACGCCGACGCGGGCGGGGCGCAGCTCGCCAGCCGCGCGAAGATGATCGCCGCGCTCGAGCGCCTGCGCTCGCTGCAGGAGGAACAGGTTCGCCTCCCGGAGCGCGTCGCGGCGTTTGGCATCGCCGGGGGCGGCGCCGGCTGCCGGAGACCCGCCGGGGAAATTTGGGACAATGGCAACTCCCTCATCCCGAACCCCGTCCCGTGAACGTGTCCGACTCGACTCCCCGCACCGCGAGCCCGTACAGGAGCGCCGCCCCTGCCTGCTAGGACGGCGCGCCACCGCGGGGCGCTGGCCGTCTGGGCGCTGCTGGTCGCGTACGCGAGCCTCTACCCCTTCCTGCCCCTGCGCCCGCCGGGCGCGGACGCGCTCGCCGTCTTCCTGCGCCCCAAGGTCCTGCTCCAGTTCGACGTGGCCGCGAATGCGCTCGCCTACGCGCCCCTGGGCGCGCTGGCGTGCCTGCTGTTCGGGCGGACGCACACCCCGTGGGCGGCGCGGGCGCGGGCCGTGCTGCTGTGCGCCGCCTTCAGCCTGGCCATGGAGGTGTGCCAGCTTTTCATCGCCACGCGTGTCTCCACCCTCTACGACGTGCTGGCCAACACGGCCGGCGCCTTCGCCGGAACGCTCCTCTTTGCCGGGCCGCTTTACCGGCGGGTGACGCGGCCGGTCGCGCGGGCCCGCGAGCGCCTCGTGGCGGGGGGCGGCTGGGGCGATGCCGGCCTGGTGCTGGTGGTGCTTTGGCTCCTGGCCCAGCTGAACCCGGCCTTGCCGTTCTTCGAGGCCGGCGACATCGGCGAGGAGGGCGTCCGCCAGCCCCTGGAGTTCCTGGCCACCGCCGGCTCCGTTGCGCTCTCGGTCGCGGGCTTCGGGCTGTTCGTGTCCGTCGTGCTGAAGGGGCCGGGCGGCGCGCTGCGCTGGACGCTGCTCCTGCTCACCGTGGCGCTGTGGTGCAAGTTCGCGATGGCCTCGCTGATGCTGAAGCCCCACCTTTCGGCGGAGTGGGTGACGGAAGGCCGCGTGGCGGGTCTCGTGGCGGGCATCCTCGTCTTCCTGCCGCTGCGGGCGCTGCGCAGGGCCCCGCGCATCTACATCGCCATCGTGCTGACCCTCGCCGGCGCGCTGTTCGCCAAGATCTTCGGGGCCTACAGCGCTCTCGGCGAATTCCTGCGGCTCTTCAGCTGGCCCTACGGCCAGCTCGCGACGTTCGCGACGCTGACGCGCTGGATCCACGAGGTCTGGCCGCTGCTCGCGCTCCTGTGGCTGGCGGCCCTGTTCATCTGGCGGCGCGACGAACCGATAGAATCCCCCCGTCATCCGGAGACCCCATGAGCTACTACAAGCACCACGTCTTCTTCTGCCAGAACCAGCGCGACGGCCCGCGCCCCTGCTGCGCGAGCCACGGCGCGGCGGACCTGCGCGACTACTGCAAGGGCCGGGTGAAGGCGCTCGGCCTCGACGGCAAGGACAAGGTCCGCATCAACCAGGCCGGCTGCCTCGACCGCTGCGAGGAGGGGCCGGTGGTGGTCGTCTATCCCGAAGGCGTCTGGTACACGTACGTGGACCGCGCGGACATCGACGAGATCATCTCGGAGCACCTCGTGCAGGGCAAGGTGGTCGAGAGGCTGCGGATTTGAGCGTCCCGCACGCCCATCACGCGAGGATCGAGGGCGCCGCCGGCGCCCTCGAGATCGCCTTCGCGATTCCCGCCCATCCCGTGGCGGTCGCGGTGGTCGGGCACCCGCACCCGCTTTTCGGCGGCACCATGGACAACAAGGTCGTGACCAGCGTGGCGCGCGCCTTCCTCGACGCGGGCGCCGCGGCCTTCCGCTTCAACTTCCGCGGCGTGGGCGCGAGCGAGGGCCGGCACGACGAGGGGCGGGGCGAGACCGACGACTTCCTGCAGGTGGCGGACCACGCGGCGCAGGCGGTCGGCGAGCTGCCGCTGTGGATGGCGGGCTTTTCCTTCGGCGGTGGCGTCGCCCTGCGTGCGAGCGGCCTCGCGTCCTTCGCCCACCTCGTGCTGGTCGCGCCGGCCTTCAGGCGCCTGACCGGGCACGGTCTCGGCCAGGCGCCCGCGCCGGACGATCCCGCCCTCGGCGCCCCCGGCCGGCACACGGCCACCAACACGATCATCGTGCACGGCGACAGGGACGAGACGACGCCGCTCTCCGACTCGCTTGCCTGGGCCGAGCCCCGGGACATTCCCGTGCTCGTGGTGCCCGGCGCCGACCACTTCTTCCACCGCAAGCTGCACGTGATCCGCGACACGGTCGGTCGGCTCGTCCGCCCCGCGACGTGAGCGCGGCCGCGATGGACGGCGTCCTCGAGGCGAAAGGCCTGCGCAAGTCCTACGACGGCCGCGAGGTCGTCGCCGGCATCGACTTCGCGCTGCGGCGGGGCGAGTGCTACGGCCTGCTGGGGCCCAACGGCGCCGGCAAGACCACGACGCTGCGCATGCTGCTGGGGCTCACCGCGCCCGACGCCGGAACGATCTCGCTGCTGGGCCACGCGGTGCCGCAGGCCGCGCGCGAGGGCCGCGTCCGCGTGGGCGTCGTGCCGCAGGTGGACAACCTCGACCCCGACTTCACGGTGAGCGAGAACCTGCTGGTGTACGGCCACTACTTCGGCCTGCGGGAGTCGGAGGTGGCCGCGCGCCTGCCGACGCTGCTCGCGTTCGCGGCGCTGGAATCGCGCGGCGCGAGCCGCATCCAGGCGCTCTCGGGGGGCATGAAGCGCCGCCTCGTGCTTGCGCGCGCGCTGGTGAACGACCCGGAGCTCATCTTTCTCGACGAGCCGACCACCGGCCTAGACCCGCAGGCGCGCCACCTGATGTGGGAGCGGCTGCGCCTGCTGCTGCGTCAGGGCAAGACGATCCTGCTCACCACGCACTTCATGGACGAGGCCGAGCGGCTGTGCGACCGGCTGGCGATC